>OHTA01000226.1_pt1 | contig 42862 bp, 37 predicted proteins | sample 1578851 | NCBI WGS metagenome assembly OHTA01 (sample SAMEA3879578, study PRJEB24766) | human gut metagenome | biome: human-associated habitat; feature: feces | place: USA | collected 1985/1987 | reverse complement strand
GTTGAGCGCCGCATAACGGTTCTCCACCTGACGGCGTACGCTCTCATAGCTTGCGCCGGGAGCAAGAAGCAAAGCCACTGAGCGGTCGCCCGTATATTTCTCCATGTCGCTTATCCACGTTCCCGACTCTTTGTCGCGCCCCACACGCGTGTATATGTCGGAATATGTGTATCGCATCAGCGGATGGACATCCTTCACCACTCCCGTGACGCGATAAGGACGTTGCCTGAGATAAATATCTTTCCCGACAGCATCATCCGTTTTGAAGAGTTTTCTGGCAGAACTTTCGGTAATGACAGCAACCGGCACATTTGCCTCTACCTCCTCTTTTGAATAAGGACGTCCCTTTATAAACTCGAAATCGAAGATGTTCCAGTATTCGCTGTCGGTCTGGCGATTCTCCATCGACTCGGGGAGTCCGCCGGCTATGCTGACATCCTCACGAGAGGTCGACTTGGTGAAAACCGACATTCTATCCACTCCCTCCAGACCACCGTAAAGCCTCCGGGCGAAAGTGCCTGAAAGGCCCGATGAGCCGCCGCTCTGATTGTCGGGAGAGTTAAACTGTATATGTATGTTCTCGCCTATCATTAGCGATTTGCGACATGATTCGGGAGGAATGGGAACATTGCCGATTTCTCCGAGCGTGAAAACGGCCATAACCATAAAGAGCGAAAGCGCCGTTGCTCCTACCGAAAGCCATGTGGCGAGCGGTTGCTCGCGCATGTCGCTGTATATCTGTTTTAAATAATTCATATTAATACAAATGACTATTATAAATATCGGAAATCATTCAACCTGACGGCCGTCGAAGAAACGGATGATGCGGTCGGTGTCGCGTGCCTGCGCTTCGTTGTGGGTCACCATCACTATCGTGCGTCCGTCATTCTTGTTAAGCTTATGCAGAAGTTCCATCACTTCGGCTCCCATGCGGGAGTCGAGATTTCCGGTCGGCTCGTCGGCAAGTATTATCCCCGGATCGCCTACAATCGCACGGGCTATTGCCACGCGCTGGCACTGGCCTCCGGAGAGCTGGCCCGGCAAATGGCGCATACGGTGGCTCAGACCGAGCCTCTCGAGCACCGATTTCACTCTCTCCCTCCGCTCCGACTGCGAGATACCGTTGCGGTAGACAAGCGGAAGGGCCACGTTATCCGCTACATTCAGCGACGGGATAAGATGAAAGCTCTGGAAAACGAATCCGATGTTATGGTTGCGCAACGATGAAAGCAGTTGGTCGCCGGCGTTAGTCACATCCGTGCCCATAAGCATCACCTCCCCTTTCGTGGGTTTGTCAAGCAATCCTATTATATTGAGGAGAGTCGATTTGCCGCAGCCCGAAGGTCCCATGATGCTTATGAATTCACCTTTCTCTATCGAAAGATTCACATTTTCGAGTGCTACTGTCTCGATCTCCTTGGTGCGATAGATTTTCTCCACACCCTTAAGTTCTATCAATGCCATATTTTCTGTTGTAATATTGTTTGTCATTATATTTGTTATCTCTTTATTTCTCACCGTTTTATTTTAAGACGCCGGTTCTTGCCATAGTCCTCCATGTCGCCGATGGCCACACGCTCTCCCGGTTTCAGACCCGAACGCACCTCGACAAAGTCATAGTTGCTCTCGCCGAGCTGCAGGCGCCGTTTCTCAAGATGGCCGTCACCGGTATCGATGAACATCTCATACGTTCCGGGACCTTTATAATACGACCCGTTCTTGATCCGCGTCACGTCGGGCAGCACATCGTAGACCACACTCACCATGGTGCGCAGGCCCGGACGAAGTCCGGCGGCTTCGGGATTGTCGAGTTTCACAGTGAACGACACCAGACCGTTTGCCGATTGGGGGACGACCCGCGTCACCGTTCCCGATAGCTTCATGCCGGCGGCCCTTACCTCCACTTGTGCACCCGGAGAGACCTTCGATGCGGAACCTTCCGGAACCTGCGCCGAAATCTTGAAACTGCTCAGGTCGGAGAGCACGGCGAGGCGGTCGCCCGGCGCGATGCTCGCCCCGATGGAGGAATTGATATATGTCAGGGTAGCCGTCCGCGGGGCCTTCACCTGCGCGTCCTCAAGCGTGCGTCTCAGTGCCCCGAGGTTTTTGGAGGCTATGTTTTCCTCAAGCTTTCTTGTCATATAGGCCGCCGAATGCGACTGCCGTTCGTTTGCCAGCTCTTTCCGCATCTGCTCGAGTTCCAGCCGCCCTGTCTTGTAAGCCAGTTCGGCCTGCCGAACGCGGTCGCCCGTGCCGCTGCCTAAGCTGTCGAGACGCCGTTCGTTGGCAACCTCGGCGCGAAGCTCCGACACGGCCATCTCTTTGGCTTTTATCTTCATCTCGAGGTTAGTGAGGAATGTGCGGCTATCGAGTTGGGTCTGGCGCGTGGAATTCTTTCTCATGCTCAATTCGTCGGCCTGATTGCGCATCTCCGTCTCGGCGCTCTGGAGGTCGAGCCGCAGCAGAGCCTCCCCTGCCGATACGCTGTCTCCCTCCTGATGATATACCTCCATGATTTTCGTAGCCACAGGCGACACCACTGTCTGCTCGAAAGCGGGCACCACACTTCCGGTGGCCTCCACAGTTGTGGCAACAGGCCCCCTGTCGGCCACGCATAGCCGCAGGTCGCTCTCCTTCACGCTCTTCTCCGTAAAAAGGAGAACGCCCACTCCCAATACGACTACGGCCGCTATCGGCAGCACGATTCTAAGCAATCGGCGCATTCTTCTTTTCTTAGTCCAATCAGCCGATATCTCCCTGTCCATCCCATTGCCGGAGAGACCGGGATTGGATTCTGTTTTCGACATTCCGTTATCGATGTTAATATTCTTGTCGGTTCGCATCATTAAAATTGTGTTTCTGCCCGACACAACAACAATGTGCGTGCCAATTTGGCATCAATCTGTTGTTCAATGCTTTACACCAAAGACTATATGTCCGAAAGCGGACAATTCATGTAAAAGCGGACACATACACAACATTTCCTCTTTTCTCTACGCCACTCTTTATCGAGGTTTATGGGGGTTAATTACGGAATTATTTCCGTAATTGGGAATAATTGATTAATTTTGCAGTCCATTAGAAAGAATAAAATAGGAAATAACAACGACAGTAACGATATGAAAGCTTATGTATTTCCGGGCCAAGGCGCCCAGTTTGTCGGAATGGGAAAAGATCTTTATGATAACAACCCTGAAGCAAAAGAACTTTTTGAGAAAGCAAACGATATTCTCGGTTTCCGCATCACCGATCTGATGTTCAACGGCACCGAGGAAGACCTGAAACAGACGAAGGTGACGCAGCCCGCCATCTTCCTTCATAGCGTGCTTCTCGCCAAATCCCTCGGCGATGAGTTCAAGCCCGATATGGTTGCCGGCCATAGCCTCGGCGAGTTCTCGGCTCTTGTAGCCGCCGGCGCCCTTAGCTTCGAGGAGGGCCTCAAACTCGTGTCCAAACGTGCGCACGCCATGCAGAAGGCTTGTGAGCTCCGTCCCTCCACAATGGCCGCAGTGCTCGCTCTTCCCGACAGCAAGGTAGAGGAACTCTGCGCCGAAGTTGACGATGTTGTGGCTCCCGCCAACTACAACTGCCCCGGACAGGTGGTGATCTCCGGCACTATGGAGGGCATCGACGCAGCCTGCGAGAAGATGCTCGCCGCCGGTGCGAAACGCGCCCTCAAGCTGAAAGTGGGAGGTGCTTTCCACAGCCCGCTCATGCAACCCGCACAGGAGGAGCTTGCCGAGGCTATCGCCGAGGCTAAGTTCGAAACGCCCGTTTGCCCCGTATATCAGAACGTCGACGGCAAGCCTCACACAGATCCCGAGGAGATCAAACAGAACCTGATCAAGCAGCTCACAGCTCCCGTGCGCTGGACCTACGATGTCGAGGCAATGATCGCCGACGGCGCCAATGAGTTTGTTGAACTCGGTCCGGGCGCTGTGCTTCAGGGACTTGTTAAGAAAATCAACCGCGAAGTCGCAACTTCCGGCATGCAGTAATCCCTCCGCTCATGAATATTGCGATAGTAGGAGCCAGCGGGGCCGTGGGAACGGAGTTCCTGCGCGTGCTTGAGGAGCAGAACTTCCCGGTGGACAATCTGCACCTTTTCGGGTCGAAACGCAGTGCGGGAACCACCCGCACGTTCCGAGGCAAAGAGTATGTGATCGAAGAGCTTACGCACGACTCCGATTTCAGCGGCGTCGACATAGCCTTTACATCGGCCGGCGCCTCCACCTCTAAGGAATATGCCGAAACGATCACCCGTCACGGCACTCTGATGATCGACAACAGCTCGGCGTTCCGCATGGACTCGGATGTGCCCCTTGTCGTGCCGGAAGTCAACGGCGCCGATGCCCTCGAGCGTCCCCGCCTTATCATCGGCAATCCGAACTGCACAACCATCCAGATGGTTGTGGCGCTCAAACCCATCGAGGAACTGAGCCATATCCTCCGCGTGCGCGTGGCTACCTATCAGGCGGCGAGCGGCGCCGGAGCCTCCGCCATGGAGGAACTGATCACCCAGACCGGTCAACTCAGCCGCGGAGAGGAACCGACAATCAATAAATTCCGGTTCCAGCTCGCCTACAACGTGATTCCGCATGTCGACGTCTTCACCGAAAACGACTATACCAAGGAGGAGATGAAGATGTTCAACGAGACGCGCAAGATCATGCATTCCGATGTCCGCGTATCGGCCACGTGCGTACGCGTGCCGGTGCTCCGTGCCCACAGCGAGGCTATATGGGTGGAGACTGAAAGACCCCTCGCCGTCGAGGAGGTCCGCGAGGCATTCCGCAACGCCGAGGGACTTGTTCTCACCGAGGAGCGCGATGGCGAGAAATTCTATCCGATGCCCCTCGACGTAGCCGACAAGGATCCTGTCTATGTGGGCCGCGTGCGCAAAGATCTCTGCGACGACCGCGGGCTCAGCTTCTGGGTTGTCGGCGACCAGATCAAGAAAGGCGCCGCGCTCAACGCCGTGCAGATTGCCCAATGGCTTCTGAAAAACGACCCGGCATTCCGCAATCGCTAAAAAGTTGCATAGCTGATAGCGGCATCGGGTTCAGGGACAGATTTAAAATCTGTAGACATTCTGAATTTTAACAGAGAAAGTGCAAATATTTGCTAAAATATGCTTATATTTGCACTTTCTCCTATTATGCTTCGAACTAACCGAACAGACCATAAGAGTGCGACTTGCAATATTCTGAATCTGTTGCTTAAAACGACAGGTATAACCTTGCTTGCCCTCTTGCTCTCCATGGCGCTCGAAGCTCCCTTCTCCTCATCCGCCTCTGCTATTTTCTCCAATCCTGAAAAGAATGATTTCACGCTGACCGACGTCTACGCCCAGATAGCCGACGGCCGCCCGGTGCGTAAGATGGAGGATCGTATAGCCATCGTCGATATCGGTCTTGGGGGACGCGAGGAGATTGCCGACGCTCTGGAGTTGCTTCAGCTCTGCGGAGTGAAAGCCGTGGGCGTGGATGTCAATTTCGAGGAGCCGCACGAAGACGACACCCGCCTGCTCGAAGCCATAGCCTCCCTTCCCGATATAGTGCTGCCTCTCGGCGTGGAACCGGCCGGAGATAAATTCCGAATCACCGACAAACCGTTCTTCCTCGATATACTCGATGGGCCGCGCTACGGCGTGATAAACCTCCCCGGCACCACCTCTAAAAGCTCCATCCGGGAGTTTGCCGTTGATTTCCCGATGGAGGGCGCGAAAGAGATGCCATCCTTTGTCAGCGAAGTTCTCCGAGTGGCCGACCCGCAGGCGTGGAAAAAGCTTAAGGAGCGGGGCAACCGCTATGAGATATCCTCATATCATTCGCGCGAGTTTCCCATATATACCTGTGAGAATCTTGCCGACAATGCCGAGAAACTCGCCGACAAGATCGTGCTCATAGGAGCTCTCGGCGATGCCTACGACATGCATTCCACGCCTATCAATTCCTATATGCCCGGGCTCATGATCCATGCCCACGCACTTGCCACCGCACTCGATGGCAACTGGTATGCCACAATGCCGCGATGGGCCGATTATCTTACGGCTTTCGCAATCTGCTTCCTGATAGTTCTGGCCGTTGTCGGAATAAAGAATGGAGTCAGAGGACTGCTCGTGAGAATCATTCAGATTGTGATGGCCTATGCGGCCGTAAGAATAGGATATACCCTATTTATCGACCACAATCTGATTTGTAACTTCTCCAACACGCTGCTCATGATTGCCTTCGGCCTCTTTGCCGTCGACATATGGAACGGCATGGCGGCGCTCATCAACATGATACGAAACAAAATCACTAAATACAGAAAACGTAGACTACAAGACCTGACATGCGAAAATACATTCTGATTCTCATGCTCGCCCTGAGCCATCTGTTCGTTCTCGCCCACTATTCGCTGCATTCTGTAAGCGGGAATGTAAAAATCGACAGCAACGGCAAGCAGACACCTGCCGCAAAAGGGATGACGCTTAAAGCATCCGACTATCTCATAATCCCTGAAGGGGGAAAAGTGGAGATCTACAACGATCTCGACAAAGGCATCTACGCATCGACAAAGTCGAAAAACACCGGCAAACAGGCTGCCATCAACAATGCAGTCATCACTTATGCTCAGGAGGCAGGAAGCACGCTGAAAGGACGCGTGATCAGCGACCTCAACGCCAACGGAGTGGATCCCGCCGGCGAGTTCGACAATTTCTATGCCGCCTATGAGCGACTCGTGGAGAAAGAGATCCGCGGCGAAATGCAGCCCTCCTACACCATCATCCGCACCAACCCCGACAAGACTTATGAGATCCGCACATATTTCATCGTGTCGGAGCTTGCCGCCAGCCGTGCACGCATGCGTGCACTCGAGGAGGCTATGAAAGCAAGCGAGGCCGCGCAGAAACATGCCGCCAAGATTTCCGAATTCGTAAAACAGGGATTTGACCAGTGAGACTGAGAGGCTCCATAGTATTACTGTCGACGGTGGTTCTGGCACTCAGTGCCGGAGCCGCCGGCAACGGACAGGCTCGCAACGGACAGCAGGAGGACCACCGGAAATCGTTCGAAGAATTCCGCAAAGGGATTCTCGGAGATTATCAGGACTTCCGCAAAAGGCTCCTTGAGCATTACGCCGATTTTCTCGAAGGGGAATGGCATGAATATGAGAGCCTGAAAGGTGAGGTACGCGACAAGACGCCCAAACCCCGCACTGCGCCGACAGTGAAGAAAACACCGGCTAAGCCGGCTACGCCGACGAAGCCTGAGGCCCCGGTTGCACCTTCGAAACCCACGGCGCCCAAAGCGCCTGTCACCCCCGTAGCTCCCGCAACGCCGGAGACTACGAAAAGACCCGAGACGCCTAAAACCCCGGCATCCCCGAAGGCCTCCGAAGAGAGTTTCAACTTTTACGGACTCCCCGTTTCGCTTCCGGAGGTGGAATACCGCGTGATGCGCCGTCTTGGCACGCCTCAGGATTATGCGGCGGCTTGGCGCGAGCTTTCGTCGGAAGATGTGGCCTCGAAGGTTACTCCCGCTTTGCAGAGAAAAGCCCAAGAGATGGGGCTCAACGATTATCTCACCTACTGCCTCGTCCAAAGCTATGTCGATGGGAAATTCCCCGATGCCGATGCTTCGGCGCGTTTTTCCCTCGTCCATTATCTTCTCGCCAACATGGGTTATGACGCCCGCATAGCGGCCACCGTTTCGGGAGTGCCTCTTCTCCTGCTTCCCACGGAGCAGAAGATCTATGCCCGCAACTACATGATGGTAGGCAACGACCGCTATTATGTATTCACGCCCGACGGCATATCGCTCGAGCAGGTTGCCGGTGAGGGCATACGCACGTGCGCCCTCCCCTCCGATGCCGAGCGCGGACGCAAATTCGACCTGCGTCTGCAAGGTCTCAACATCCCGATGAAAGCGAAACCGTTCAATTTCGAATACGGACCGCTGCATCTCAGCGGAGAGGTAAACGAAAACCTCATGCCCATCCTCTATCACTATCCGCAGATGCCGGTAGAGGACTTCGCATTGTCGTCGGTTTCGCCGGAGCTGAGAAAGGACCTCGCATCGCAGGTGAAAACGCAGCTCGCGAATCTCGAAGGAGATGAAAAGGTGGAGGCATTGCTCAAATTCATGCACAACGTGTTTGAATATTCCACCGACGAGGATTTCCATGGTTTCGAGAAGCCCTACTTCCTCGAGGAGACGCTCTACTATCCGAAGAACGACTGCGAGGACCGGGCCATCTTCTACACCTGGTTTCTCTGGAACTCGCTTGGCCGCAAAGCCCAGCTCATCACGTTCCCCGGCCATGAATCGGCCACGGTTGAACTCGAGAAACCGGTAGAAGGCACCTCCTACAACTTCGACGGCACGGTATTCTACGTGTCTGACCCGACCTTCATCGGCTCGCACACCGGCATGGTGATGCCCACCTACCGCGGCCTCGAGCCCAAAGTGGACTACACCTACGGCGACCGCCGCTAACGGTATCCGCCGCTACCGACCCACCTCCTCCCCACACCCCCAATCTAAATGCCCCTTCCCGCCGATATGCGGAAAGGGGCCTTTGATTAACTGGCGATTCGTCATTATTTTTGTGGTTTCTTGCATGAATTAAAAATTTATAGTATTTTTGACGATGCAGACCGCACCGCAGGAGCCCGGTCAAGGGCTAAGCGGGTGGGTCGCAGACATTTTGGAAGCGTTTACTCGGCGCTCTTTCTTGACTATCTGGAACCTGGTAAATTTCAATATACATCCATAATCCTTCTGATTATCAACAATATCTATAGATTGCAGCGTACTAATAGTGTACTTTGAGAGAAGAAGACGGCAAGCAAGAGAAAATGGATTTGAAATAATTGTCATCCGTTAGAGATTTTTAACTGCGATGATTTGCTGCTTTTCACCGGCCTGTATTACATCAACGGTCTTAGAAATCCTCTCAAACAAGTATCCTTGATGTGCCTTATGAACCGCATGATGAGAGACTCGTTGCATGGGGAAGATGTCGAAAACAATAGTTCGATTGAATTAATTCGCAGATTTTTAGGATTGCATACCGTTAATCTCGCGAAAAATCGCTAACTTTGCAATTTAAGCATTATATGCGAAATGACCAAGAATATTACAACGACATAACGGCAAAAGCCGTAAACAAAAATATTGGAAGCTCCAACGTAGTCGCTTATAGGCTTTGGTCGGCCTCGCATAGCTTCGTTGGAGTTTTTTATATATGGAGCTGACCGCAGCGCAACAGAAATATTTTGCCTATTGGCTTACAAGGAGTCTGCCTTCTGACAGCCTCGGTAAGCTCACGGCATCTTTGCAAGATGCGCAGGTCGATTTGACCCCACACCAAATCGACGCGGCTCTTTTCGCTTTCAAGTCGCCGCTCTCAAAAGGCGCAATCCTCGCCGACGAGGTAGGGCTTGGCAAAACCATTGAAGCAGGAATAATCCTCTCGCAATTTTGGGCTGAACATCGCCGCCACCTGCTTATTATCGCCCCGGCTAACTTGCGCAAGCAGTGGGCGGCTGAACTTCAAGAAAAGTTCTTCTTGCCGTCTCGTATTCTTGAAGCAAAGACTTTCAACCGATACATCGAGGACGGCAATCTAAATCCGTTCAACTGCGAGGAAATCGTCATTTGCTCATATCAGTTCGCAAAGACGAAAGCCCCATATCTCAAACAGACTAACTGGGATTTAGTGGTTATAGACGAGGCTCACCGCCTCCGGAATGTCTATAAGCCAACCAATAAAATCTCCAACACAATAAAAAACGCGCTTGCCGACCGCAAGAAAATCCTGCTTACGGCAACGCCACTTCAAAACTCCATTCTTGAACTTTACGGTCTGACAACCATTATCGACGATTACGCGTTTGGCGATCTTAAAAGTTTCAAGATGCAGTATAATCGTAATCTCGATGATAACGATTATCAGAACTTGCGTCGCCGACTTGCACCGCTGTGCAAGCGGACACTGCGCCGCCAAGTTCTCGAATATGTGCGATACACAAAGCGCATCGCCATACTGCAAGAGTTTTTCCCGACCAAACAGGAACAGGAGCTATATGATCTTGTTTCGGAGTATTTGCAACGTCCGCGCCTATATGCGCTGCCTAACAGTCAGCGTCAGCTTATGACGCTTATACTCCGAAAGCTCCTTGCTTCCTCTACCCACGCTATATATGGTACTCTCTGTGCCCTCATTGAAAAGTTGGAAGCCAAACTCAAACGCCAAGGCGTTGAGCAGTCTGATGAAGATTATTTCAAATATGACTATGAGGACTACGAGAGCGAAACCGAAGAATGGCTCGACGATGAAGAAGACGAGGACGAGCCGGACGAGGAAGAAATGCTCTCGCCCGAAGACATTGAGCGCGTCAGACTGGAGATTAAAGACCTTGAAAAATTCCGCGACCTCGCTTTCAAGATTAAGCGCAACTCAAAAGCCGAGCAGCTTTTTGAGGGCTTAAATCAAGGCTTTGCACACCTCGAAGAACTCGGAGCCCCGAAAAAGGCTCTTATCTTTACTGAATCACGGCGCACACAAGACTTCCTATATGAGCTTCTTGAAAAAAGAGGCTACAAAGGTAAGGTAGTGCTTTTCAATGGTTCAAACTCCGACAAGCAATCCACCGCCATTTACAAGGCATGGAAAGAAAGGCACAAGGGCACCTCAAAGGTTACCGGTTCGGCAACTGCCGACAAACGCGCGGCTCTCGTTGACTATTTCCGCAACGAGGCTACTATTATGATTGCGACCGAAGCAGCCGCCGAGGGGATTAATCTTCAATTCTGCTCGCTGGTAGTCAACTACGATATGCCGTGGAATCCCCAGCGCATAGAACAGCGCATCGGGCGTTGCCACCGCTACGGTCAGAACTTTGATGTCGTTGTTATCAACTTTCTCAATAAGGCAAATGCAGCTGATGTCCGCGTCTATGAATTGCTCGACCAGAAGTTTCAGCTTTTCAATGGCGTATTCGGTGCTTCCGATGAAGTTCTCGGAGCAATCGGCAATGGCGTTGATTTTGAAAAGCGCATAGCACAGATTTATCAGCTATGCCGCTCGCCCAAAGAGATTAAGGAGGCTTTCGACGCTCTGCAAGAGGAACTGCAAGAGCAGATTTCCGACAAGATGCTGAAAGCACGCACAACTCTTTTGGAGAACTTCGATGAATCAGTAAAGCAGAAACTCCGCAGCGACCTTGCAGAAACACGCGACAATCTCAATCAATTCGAGCAGACTCTTTGGCAACTCACTCGAAACTACTTTGCCGACCAAGCCGACTTCAATGATGTTGACCACTCGTTTGTCGTTCACCCTTTTGTCGACAACGGAGCAGTGAGTTGGTATCGCCGTTTCCCCGGCGAATATAAGATGGTAAGCTCCGAGCTACGGCGCACAACCAAATTAGCCGATGGTGTGCGACCTTACCGTATAGGCGACCCTCTCGCTCAATATATGCTCACCGGCCTTAAAGCCGCGCCCGTAACCCTCTCGGAAGTTACGCTCGATTATAGCAATTCACTGCTAAATGTAGCATATATCAAGAGCCTTGTCGGTCAGTCAGGGTGGCTTACAGTTGAGCAGCTTACCATTGATTCTTTCGAGAAAGAGGATATTCTTCTCCACGCTTGTATCACCGACAAGGGAGAAACAGTTCCATCCGACATTGCCGAGTATATGCTTCGACTTCCCGGCTCAGAAAATTCGCTGACTGCTGAACAGTCCGAATCCGTCGCTGCCGCTCTTGCTGATGCAATGACCGCCCAACGTGCAGAAATTACTGCCGCAAACGCCGAGCGCAACAACACTTTCTTCGAGGAAGAAATGGAAAAGCTCGACAACTGGGCCGATGACGTAAAGGCCGGACTTGAAAAAGAATTGCGCGACCTCGACGCTGAAATAAAGCTCCACAAAAGCGAGAGCAAAAAGACTTCGCGCCTCGACGAAAAGCTGCGACTGCAACGTCTTATTAAAGACCTTGAAAAGCGACGCAGTGAAAAACGCCTCAATCTTTATCAAGCTCAAGATGATGTTGACGAGAAGAAAGAAATCCTTCTCGCCAAAGTTGAGGCAATGCTTGCCCAAAAGATTGAGCAAACCAAGTTAATAACCTTTCATTGGAGGATCATATGACTCAATATAATACTAATAATAGTTTGGAGCAAAAATCTCTTTGGAACTTTTTGAAAAAATATAAAAAAGTTAGTATTGCTCTTATCTGCATCCCAATTTTGTTAAGTGCAGCTTGTTATTTCTCCGTTCCATATTTTAATCAAGCTGGAAGTTCCGCTTGGTTAAGTTTTTGGGGCGGTTATTTGGGATCAGTAATAATGGCAGGCGTAACACTTCATGTCTTAGAACAACAGTTATCTCAAAATCATAATGTGAATGTTCAAAATAGGAATAATAATAAAGTTGAAAATAAATCCAACAGAGAATTGCAATTAAATATATTATTATTTCAGCAGGAACAACAATGGCTAGATAAATTTCGACAAGTTGCAGTTAACTATTTAGAGATTTACTCATACAATGATCTGGTAGATGTTTCAAATATTGCAAGAAAAGATCCGTACAAAGCCTTTTATATGGTTAAGGACTTGTTCTCTCGCGCCGGCAAAGCGGATTTAGAACTTTCCTTTATACAACGTAATTCTGAATTATTTAACAAGATAGATACCGATAAAACTTTATTATTCATTTTTTATAATGAAGTGCTCGGAGATATTCAATCTCTTTTATCTATTAGAATAGATGATGAAAATGCGACCTTAAGTGATCGATTCCAATCGCTTTCGGATATTACAGAAGATATGCGTAATATCATAATTCAAATCTTAAAAGAATTACCTGACGATAGTATTGAGAATCAATTTAACACGGCAATTTTAACGAGAATTAAATTGGTTAAAAATTGCGAGGATAAATTGCGTGATTGGTTTTGTGAATACATAAAAGAAGAACAATATCGTATAAATAATATATTGAATTTCGTTAATGGAACAACACAAGATAAATAAACTGGAATTGACGTGGATTGGCAAGGAAGACGAGCCGCTTGCCATAGAACCGCGTCTGCTCCTTGACACCCCGGAATATAGTTTTGGAGAGGTCGAAACCGGCACGCTTCCCAATGGGAAACCGTGGCCGGGAAATATGCTCATTCACGGCGACAATCTGCTCGCGCTTCGGGCTCTTGAAGAAAACTTCAAAGGCGCAGTGAAATGTATATACATTGACCCGCCCTATAATACTGGAAATGCATTTGAACATTATGATGATAGCATTGAACATAGTCTGTGGCTTTCGCTTATGCAACGCCGCATTCAGTTACTATATAGTCTTCTAGCTAAAGACGGTGTTTTGTTTATAAATCTTGATGAAAATGAGCATGCATATTGCAAAATAATTTGCGATGAGATTTTTGGAAGAAGCAACTATGTTGGTGATTTAATTTGGCAGAAACGTAAAGGAGGTGGTAATGATTCTCGTTATTTTGCGATAGACCATGATTACATACTTGTTTATGCAAAAAATAAGTCTAAAGAAGTTCATCCACGCTGGTATGTTTCTCAAAGTGAAGAATATCAAAAACGATATAAAGAAATTGACGAAAACGGGAATCGTTATTTTTGGGACACAGTTGCTCGCAATGGGCTGAAGAATGCAATTCCCGTTGCAATTAAATGCCCTGACGGTAGTGTATTGAAAATCAATTCTCAAAAATCGCAAGTAACAATAGAGGAAGGATTAGCTAATGGTACAGTAAGACTTACTCGATCAAAGAATGGGTGGACTTTACATCATCGCGTATATATGTCTGGCAATCAGGTACTGCGTTCAATATTAACAGATGTAGGAACAAACAAAAGTGCAGGAGATGAGAGTGTTATCTTGTTTGGGAAGAATCCATTTGATTATCCTAAACCTGAGGCTCTCATTGAGAAGATTTTAGAACTGACTACAAACCCTGGAGACCTTGTTCTTGACAGTTTCCTTGGAAGTGGCACAACAGCCGCAGTCGCACATAAAATGGGTCGTAGATGGATTGGCGTAGAACTTGGTGACCATGCCTACACGCATTGCGCTATTCGCATGAAGAAAGTTGTTGAAGGCGAACAAGGCGGTATTTCAAAGTCTGTAAATTGGCAAGGCGGAGGAGGATTCAGGTTCTACGAACTTGCGCCGAGTCTGCTCAATCATGACAAATACGGTTACCTTGTCATCAATAAGGATTACAATGCCGATATGCTCGCCGCTGCTATGGCTAAGCATCAGGGCTTCACCTACTCGCCCGATGCTGAAATGTATTGGAAGCAGGGTAATAGCTCAGAACACGACTTCATATTTACAACCACCCAACTCATTACCGCTGAAATACTCGAAACCATTCACGATCAGTTGGGCGAAGATGAATCGCTGCTTATCTGTTGCACCAAATTTCAGCCGGAGTGCCGCAACAGGTTCCCGAATATCACCATCAAGAAAATCCCAAAAGTCCTTCTCGACACCTGCGAGTTCGACCACGACGATTATTCGCTGAATATCGTGTCGGTTCCTGACATCGAAGATGAAGAATGGGAAGAATTTGATACTGAAGAATGCAATTCTTGAAATCATGATTGAAAGAATTAATATATCCAATTATAAATCAATTTGCAATGCCGAGATTGATTTAAAGGCAATTAACATTCTAATTGGCCCGAATGGAGCAGGTAAGAGCAATTTTATCTCGTTCTTTGAGCTTACTCGCAATATGCTGGAACAGAGATTAGGCCGCTATTTACTTGAACATGGTGGAATTGACTCTATGCTATATAGAGGAAGAAAAATTTCTGATAACATTTCAGCTCTCATTGACTTCGAGAATTGCAATGCGTTTGCTTTTAAACTCAAACCTACACAAGGTCCCAAGGCATATATAGAGTATACTAAGGATTTCTTCAATAACCGAAAGCTTAAAGACAAGAAATATGAGGAATCCTGGAATCCTCATACATGGGACGTCAATGTAGAAGAGTCAGCAATTCTAACCAACCCTCAATGGCGGGCTGGATATATTCGAAGCTTTTTAAAAAGTTTCACCGTCTACCATTTCCACGACACCAGCCTTTCCTCTCCAATGAGACAACTATCGAGAATAGGCGATAATGAATATCTCCGACACGATGGTTCCAATCTCGCGGCATATCTATTCAAACTAAAGAATACCGATATCAAGTCTTTCAATTTGATTGAAGGCACAATCCGTTCAATCGCTCCATATTTTAAGGAATTCAAACTTATTCCTAATAAAATAATGGAAGGATTCATTGGGTTGGAATGGGAGGAGCGGGATACAGATACGTATATGGATGCTACGAATTTTTCTGATGGCACCTTGCGCTTTATTGCTTTAGCTACTCTATTGTTACAGCCCGATTCTCCAAAGACAATAATAATTGACGAACCGGAATTAGGTTTGCATCCAGCTGCAATCATCAAACTCGGAGCATTAATCAAACGAACAGCAATTCGTACGCAAATTATTATTGCTACCCAATCTATAGAACTGATTAATAATTTCTCAATCAACGATTTGTTAGTTGTGGGAAGAGATGAGAATCAGTCTACATTCCACCGTCTGAATGAAGAGGATTTCTCTGAATGGAGAGACGCTTATTCAGTAGGAGAGCTATGGGAAAAGAACATAATTGGAGGAAGACCATAATGAAAAGACTGTTTATAGTTGTCGAGGGACAGACAGAAGAAGCATTCATCAAAGAATTGGTGAGTCCTTACTTTATGCAGAATGAGATTTATGATATCCGACCTGTACTCATACAGACAAGCAAAGGTCACAAAGGAGGTTTTGTCAATTATGAACATCTTAAAAATGATTTATTCAGGCTTCTGAAATCTCAAGGACAGGATGTTATTGTTACTACATTTGTGGATTTTTTTAGATGTCCAAAGCTCCCGAATCAGAATGACATTGATAAGTTGTCGTCTAACATACAGAAAGTGGAGGCGATGGAAAAAAGCATATATGACGATATAAATGATCGGAGGTTCATTCCTTATATACAATTGCATGAATTTGAAGCATTGCTGTTTTCCTCCTCTAATGGATTCGAAATGTATTTTGAAGATCAAATCGCAAAAGAGATCCAGGGTATAATTGATTCGTTTGATAATCCGGAAGATATTAACAGCTCACCGGAAACAGCTCCTTCAAAAAGATTGATTCGAATCATACCTTACTATGACAAGGTGATATATGGCAATATTGTGGCATTAGAGATAGGATTGCCCACAATCCTTTCCAAATGCCCCAGGTTTAGAAGATGGATAAATTCTCTAATTCTTAGATGTCTTGAATAATGGACTCACAGGTTAACTACATACGTCAACGCCTTTCGCTTCGCAAACCGCTGGCGAAAGCACTTGAACTGACGGCAAGAATAACGGATAAGCTCTCGTTGAAAAAGCCACCGACTGACCCGGATATGCTCGAAATGTTCATCGCGGCGGAGCTTGCAAAAGTGAAATCCATTGTGCCGACTGTCAAAAGTTTTGACCGGGACTTTCCCTCGCTCGCGTTTTCCATTGCCACAGGCATTGGAAAAACACGACTGATGGGAGCTATCATCGCATATCTCTATCTCAAAAAAGGCATCAAGCACTTCTTCGTACTCGCACCGAACCTTACGTTATATGAGAAATTGATAAAAGACTTCGGTGACGAATCATACTCTAAATACGTATTCAAGGGTATAAGCGAATTTGTCGCTGCCCCTCCGCGCATCGTTACAGGCGAAACCTATAACGAGCGCACCGGCAGTCTTTTCTCGGATGTCGAAATCAATATTTTCAACATCTCGAAGTTCAACAAGGATAGCAAAGAAGGCACGAAAGGTCTGCCCCGTATGCGTCGTCTGTCGGAATACCTCGGTCAATCCTACTTTGAATATCTTGCTTCTCTGCCCGACCTCGTTGTACTGATGGACGAGGCACACCGCTACCACGCCGATGCCTCGAAACGTGCCATCAATGAACTTCGCCCGGTTCTCGGTTTTGAAATGACTGCCACACCTTTCGACGAGAAAGGACGTGCTTTCAAGAATATTGTGTTTGAATACAATCTCGCCGAAGCTCTCGACGATGGCTTATATGTCAAAAATCCGGCAATCGCAAAAGCCCGTAATTTCAACAAGGATAATTTCACTCCCGACGAGATAGAAATTATCAAACTTGAAGACGGTATAACCTGCCACGAGCGAACAAAGCTCGCTATCGAGATGTACGCCAAGCAGAACAGCTTACCGGTAGTCAAACCATTTATCCTCGTGGCTTGTCGCGACATTAACCACGCCAAGTATATCGAGGAGCTATTGCAGAGTGACCGCATTTATCACTCCACATACGAAGGCAAGGTCTTGCGCATTGACAGCAGCTCGAAAAAGGACGAAGACATCGAGCGTCAGTTTGTCGCTTTGGAATCGCCCGACAACGAGATTGAAATTGTCGTACACGTAAATATGCTCAAAGAGGGCTGGGACGTAAATAATCTTTACACGATTATTCCGCTCCGAGCCTCAAACGCGGCTGTCCTCATTGAGCAGACTATCGGACGCGGTCTGCGCTTGCCTTACGGTGGCCAGCGCACCGGCAATAAGGACGTTGACACCCTCACCGTTATTGCTCACGATAATTTCCAAAAAGTAATCGACGAAGCCAACAAGGGCAATTCGCTTCTCAAACGTGTTTCTTTTATCGAGCTTGAAGACCGCGACGAGCGCGACAAAGGCGGTCGAGTGGAAACCACTCCGACATCTACCGAGCAGAAGATACAGAAGCAAATCGAAAAAGTCAAGGGGGAAATCAGCGAAAAGTCGAAGCAGTATGTAACCCAGGTTGGCAAAGCCGTTGAATCGGCTATTTCCAACATCGCCGCCGAGGGCGTTGCTTCTTTTGGCGACCTCCAAAAGAAAGAGGTCAAACAGAAACTTCGCGAAAAGGCTATTGCAACTATCAAGGAGAGTGTCAAGGACAGCCTTTTCGCTGAGCAAGATGCCGCTGAACAGATTGTACAGGTTGATGAAGTCATCAACATTGTTGTCGAAGACTATAAAAATAATGTTATCGAGATACCGCGCATCGTTGTTGAACAGCAGAATGTCAAGGCTATCTTTGAAGATTTCGACCTTGACACCACCAACGGCTATAATCTTGATGAACTGCATCGCGAAATTATCCGTCAAGGTCTGCACGATTCTTCTGATTTCGAGGTTATCGCGGGTAAGTCCGGCAGCTCAAAACGTCCTGCCGTTGAACAGCTCATCACTTCGCTGATCGACTTCGACGATGTGGATTACGATGAAATTTCCGACTTGCTTTATAAGCTCGTTGGACAAGCTATCGCTGCCATCCGCAATAATGCTCCCAATATCACTGACGATGATTTGAATGAGCGTGTTCACGCTTTCAAACAGAGTCTTGCCGACAACATTTATAAGCAGATGAAAGAACACTACCGCATTATTCCGGGAGAGTTCAAAATCAACAAGGTGCTTCCGTTCTCGCAAATCTTGCCACAACCCATTATTGTCAACAACTGGGGTTCATTGGATTTTCACGAGCCTGTACCGTCCCAAAAATCTGCCGTTGTAAAATTTGTGTATGTAGGCTTCAAAAAATCCTATTATACCAAATATCGTTTCGACAGTTCTACCGAGCTTGATTTTGCGTTCATACTCGAAACCAACAATGAAGTCCTCAAATGGATTCGTCCTGTGCCCAATCAGTTCAACATATATTGGTCGAGCGGCGCAAAGAAATATGAGCCAGACTTCATTGTGGAAACTGCAGACGCTATCTATATGTGCGAAACCAAAGCCGAGAAAGATGTCAACGACCCCGACGTGCAAGCCAAGGCTGAAGCCGCCCGCGAGTTCTGTCGTCGCGCCTCCGAGTTTACGGCTCAGAATGGAGGCAAACCTTGGCGATACGTCATAATACCACACACCCTTGTTGATCGTGCTTATTCGTTCAACTATATCCTTAAACAAGCAAAACTCAAATAAATGTCATTTTGGAATTACATCGGTGAGTTTTTCTTGTTTCGCTGGCTGTTTGGCAAGTTCAGGAAGTCAGCAACAAAGCATGACGCGCACATAGAGGACTTAGGGGCTTCGATTGACAGAGATGGAAAACATCTGAATGACAATCACGATGAAGACATTGCACCTATTGATGATGCGGTCACACCTATAGGTGATAATTTACTCGGTGATTCCGACAATTCTGAGGAACTTGATGATTTGGATATATTCATGCGCAATAATAACGGCAAGAATCATTCAAGTCTGCATCACAGAGACTATGACAGTGATTATCATAGCAGCGGTCGTCATAGTTCCCATAATGATTGGAATGCTGGAAGTTATAATCAATCGTTTGATGATTTCCATGACGAGCAGGACGACTACGATATGATGGAGGATGATTTTTAGTAATTTTGGCTAAATTATGGAAAAGACGATTGACGATATAAAAGCTCTGATTGCAGCGGACGAGTCGCGGACTCTGGAGCTGAAGAAAACAACCGGCGAACTTAAAGACGGTATGCACTCGGCGTGTGCGTTTCTGAACACCGATGGCGGTTGGCTGATTTTCGGTGTTGCGCCAAAGTCGCTTAAAATATTAGGGCAGGAAGTTACGGACTCAACACAGCAAGAGATAGCCAAAGCTATCACCGGATTAGAACCCGCTGTCGATGTGAAGATTCATTATGTTGATGTGCCTGACCGCCCGAATAATAAAGTGATTGCCATGCACTTTGATGGCTGGGTATGGGGAGAACGCCCGCATACCTTCCACGGGTGCCCGTATTATAAAGTCGAAAGCACAACTAAGGTAATGCCGCATGAGATGTATGATGAACGAATCCGGGCGCATCAGCCTCAGATGTATGCGTGGGAGCGGCAGATGGCAGATGGTGTTATGCTTTCCGACTTGAATGAGAAGCATATTAGAGGGTGCATACGGCTTGGCGTTGAGGGCGGTAGAATCCCCGCAAGCGCAATGAGTGCGCCGATCGGCGACACGTTGGCGAAATGGAGTCTGCTGAAAAACGGCAATCCGACCAATGGAGCGGTGATGCTTTTCTCCAACAATATTGATGAATATCCGCAGTTCCGGCTTCGGATGGCCCGGTTCTTGGGTACGGATAAGAATGAGTTTATCGACAACCAACGAGCCGAAGGCAATTTCTTTGACCTACTCGACGCAGGTATGGCTTTCTTCTTCAAGCACCTCAATCTCAGCGGAAAGATTACAAACCACAGTCTTCAGCGCGAAGAACGCCTTGAAGTGCCATATCACGCTTTACGCGAGGCATTGATCAATAGTCTGTGCCATCGTCAATGGGAGAAGCATAATCTGACAGGAAGTATCGCAATCTACGATGACCGCATAGAGATTGCCAACCCCGGCATATTCCCTCCTCAAATCTCACCCGAATCCATCAAGGAGCCGCATGAGTCATATCCCTACAATCTAAAGATTGCTGAAGCCCTGTATAAGTCAACTTATCTGGAAAGCTGGGGTTCCGGAGCCAAGCGTATAATGGATGCTTGCCGCGAACAAGGCGTAGATGAACCCACATGGCGTTGGGACGGAGGCTTTGTAATCGTAACCTTCAAACGACCGACAAGGAACGTGGCTTCCCAAGAAGCCATCAAATCGAGTGGCGGAGGAAACGGCATACAAACAGGCTATTCTGCCAAAGAAACTAAAGAAACCAAAGAAAATCCCAAAGAAACCAAAGAACTCCCCAAAGAAATTATTGACGCAATCAATAATCGCGATTTGACGGAAGTTCAATGCAATTTGCTGTCTCTGATTATAGCAATGCCCTCTATAACCTTGTCCAAGATGGCGGAAGAATTGAATCTGACCATAGATCAGGTGCGGACTTTGAGAAAAAAAATGGAAAATAAAGGTGTATTTCTTTGCCGTATAGGAGCCACAAAGAAAGGTTCCTGGGAAATAAAATTTGAATGACTATGACTATTGAACAACAAATAGACCAAGCGGTAGAAGACTTAAAAAGTATTTTGTGTCAATCCGCGAAATCTCGCCAAGAAGCCCAACGCATAAGCGACATATTAGACTCAATTGGCTATCAGCTTAAATCAGCAAATTCCACATTGACAGGAAACTTTTCCAAGGCAACCTTGGAAAGTATGGTTTCAAAGATGTATTCCGAGAAATCAAGGTTATAATGGTTGAATTGTTCACCATAGAATAATCTTCCACGGATTGATTGTTCCTGCAATCAGTCATCTGACTGATTGGCAGATCAGCAAGACTTTCTAACGGCAATCCTTTCGGTCATTCATCCATAAGGCTTGACACCCATCTGCTCATAAGTTCATTCAGTCATCTGTTCATACGTATGAACATCAATACGTTCAGATGTTCATACGTCAATACATCAATACGTTAGTACGTTCATACGTCAATACGTACTAACAGCATCTTTGCAATCAAGACTTCAATAAGCAACTATCTGTAACAATGCATATTAACCAAATTGCAATCTAAAAAGCATTATATATCGTGTATTGATATATCAACTATCTTTCGTTAAATCTTGTTCTTCCACATTGCAAGAACCTGGATTTTGCCACTATTGATGTTCCAAGCAATTGAAACAGTCGGCTATCCCGATTACAGCTGCCTTTTACGTATGTAGCCTATTGTTATTTGGTGCAATCAAGCCTTCTGATTTTATCAGTCGCAACGGAATCCGTCGGGATTCTGCAAGGTATGTTTTGAGCTGCACGAAACTGATTTTGCAGCTCAAAACCCTTGCAGAATATTGGTTGGTCTTACTCCAAAGTCGTAATCCCCGTTGCCGATTTCACACTCCGATTTTTCCCTTTTTGTTTTCATTATGATTGGCGGCGAAAAGAAAAAAGCCGACAAATCACATCGGACTTATCGGCTTCGGTATAACGGTTACATCGGTGCATAATTGATTTCACCGAGGGAGTTGATTGCGTCCTGTTTCAGACTGTCAACGACATGGAGATATCGCTCTGTCATCTTTATGGAGGTGTGTCCGAGAAGACTCGACACCGTTTTAATATTCGCTCCTTTGGTGAGGACGTTCACCGCGAAGCTGTGTCTCGCGCAATGCCATGTGATTTTCTTCCTGATGCCTGCCGCCTTTACCCATTTACGCAGATACAGGTTGCAGATGTTGTAATGCGGAACTGTGAATATCCGTTCATCATAGTTGTCGTTATCCGGCTCACCGATTAGACGGATAAGGGTGTCGTTCAACGGAACGATTACCCAGCTCCGGCTGCTGTGATCTTTTGTCTTTTGCTGCTGGAACCGCAATGTCTGGGTTGAGTAATCCACGTTGCGGTAGGTCAACTGGCTTGTGTCGCACCAACGCACCCCGGTGTATAAACCGAAGATGAACGCACGGTGAATTTCCGGCCTCTCGCCTTCAAAATGTGTCGCAACAAGCTGCTGTATTTCCTCCGGCAGAAGAATCTCTTTTTGCAACGTCATGTTGTCGTTCTTCAACACGAAGCCTCGGCACGGATTTTTCTTGATGAGGTCTTTGTCAACAGCCGCAGTAACCATACGCTTGAACATTCGGAAATAGATTTTCGGACCGTCGCCTGTTCCCTTCTCTTTCAGATACTCAACATAGGCAGCCACCATGTCAACCGTCAGTTGTGTCATCTTAAGATTATTCCTGTAGAGAGAATATCTCGACGTATCGGCAAGAAAGTTCTTGAACTTTTGCAGTCCGTGCCCGAGCGTTATGCGGGTGTATTTTGTCAGTGTCGGTGACTTGATGAACTCTTTGCAGAATTCAAGGAAATCCTCGTCCATGTCTTTTCGGAGACGATAGCCCTCCCTGTCCTCAAGGAAAGATTGCTCACGTTCAAAACGTATCTTTTCAGCAAGGGCAAGAGTATTCTTGTTCTGCATACGTTCCTGCTGGTTGCGGGGATGAAGCCAGATATACAGGTTGAGGTTCTCTTTCTTGCGGGAGTGTTTGATTTTGTATTTCGGTTTACCCGCCATCGCACCTTCGGCGTAAAACACCTGATTGCCGTCCTCGTCAAGTACGGGCGATTCAGTTCTGCCGAGATAATATTCAAGGTAGAGGCTGGCGCGACCGTCGCTCAGTTCCGACTGCCGGAGCTTGGGATTCTGTTTCTTGCGATTTTCTAATTTTGCCATGCAATTATAATTTTGCGCAAAGATAATCCGAGGTATAATAATCTGAAAATCGCCGTTTACAGATCTTAACATTTACCCGTTGACCACAGTCCATTATCGAGGGTACAAAAGGTGTACTTTTTAAGAAAATCGGGTCAAAAGCAGGAAAATTACCGCAATATTGATAATTGCTATTGCATTGATAACAAGTATAATTAGCTCATTTGACTTATCTCGACTTTTCCATCAAAGAAATCTGGAAAATTTCAATCACTGTCAAGAATGCGGCAAACGGTAGATGCCAATGTGGATATGTATATTCAGCCGGAGTCGGACTTCCCTGTCCATCTCGGCATATTTACACATATTCTGCGTGAGGCTTCTGCGAGTTTGCTCGTTCAACAGTGATGGGCAATTCCAGGGCCTCAGATAGTGGAACGAGCAAACAGTACGGCTCTCACGCTTTTCTTTTTTAATTCCATAACGCCGATGCAGAGAGCCCGGAGGCACCTGACATCAGTTATGAAGAAGATTCTTCTTTCTGCGGTAGTGATGATTGCTACCTTATTTGGCGCTAACGCGCAAACCGTATCTGCCGACTTTAGCTCGCTCGACAAACTCGTGGAAAAACTTGCCAAAGCCTGTGCAAAATCTCCCAAAGCCTGCGGGGAAGCAGATATCGACCTTTTCGTGGATGGTAATAAGAATGCCGCGCTTGGGGCTGTGGCATCTGCCGAAAAACTCCACACACTCTATTCCCGTCAGATAGGCGAGACTACAGATGGAGTGCAGGATGTAACCGTAACAAAACCGACTTTAAACGACTGGACAGAGCTTGCCACTACAATAGCGACACAAGCCGCCGGGATGACGGAACTCGGGGTAGCGGGAAAGAAAGCCGCCGACGCCGTAAAAGGAGCCGACAAGATGAAGGCTTTGAAGCTCTCAAAACCCGTGAAATGGGCCACCGACATTATGCCGGTCACCGGAGAAGCCCTCGCTGAAGAGACTAAAGCAATCGACCAGATCATCAAGCTTCTGAAATCAGAGAACAATTTATGATCACGGCGGTAAGAACCGTCTGTGCCGGCCTTATGATTGCCGCGGGAAGCCTCATGGCTTTTCCGCAGCAATCAGCCGACAACAGACCTGTGGTTGGTGTTGCAGAATTCACCTGTCAGGAGGATTCTCCTTATACCGGCCTCGTCACTGAAAAGGTTGTGGAGATGCTCACAAATACGCGCCGTTTTCGCGTCGTAGACCGTACGAGCATCGACAAGATCCATTCCGAACTCGAACTCCAGAAATCCGAAGCATTCCTCGACAGCAAAAATCGGGTGGAGCAGACATCGCTGTAGCTGCAGAAAAAATGATTACCGGCCATATCGTCAAAATTCCGGTATACCGCATAAAAAATCCCGATGGTTCTGTTCGCGGATTCAAGGCAAGCGTAGGATTTGAAATGAAAGTAGTCGACGTCGCCACCGGGCTGAGTAGCGAAGCGACAAGTTTTCAAGGGAAAGCAAGTCAGGAATGCATGAGTCCGGAAGCCGCAGTCAACATGGCGATGCAATCAATACAGACGGAGATCGCCGACTGGTTCCGAGATAATTTCCCGGTAACCTGCTCTGTCACTCGTATACTTGACAAAAAGACCGTTCTTGTTAATGCCGGATCGGAGCAAGGGATAAAACCGGGAGACAGGTTCAAGGCCGAAGCGGTCGAAATGATTGAAGGTCAACCCTATCACAAGACCTTGGGAGAGATAAAGGTCAAGACAGTCGCAGGCCCGAACTTCTCCGAATGTGAGGTGCCCGGGAAAACGATGGAAATGATCCGCACTAATTTCGACAATGCCGTTAAAGTAATCTGCGAATTCAAACAACCGAAGAAATGAAACGTCTTTTAATCCTTGCCCTTGCAACAATATTTTATGGCTGCATGGGTATGTTTGCCCAATACCAGGTAAACTGTATAGATTCCAATGGGGAAACAATGACTTTCCGAGTTGTCGGATATGGCAAGAATGCCAAACTGGCATCAAAAAATGCCGAGTTAAATGTGATCAAAGCGCTTATGTTTGAGGGAGTGCCAAACTCCCAGCAACATATCCCGATGGTAGCTGCCACTGAATCTGAGGTTAAAAAAGAGCACGGGAAAGCGCTGAATGATTTCTTTGATGCAGGATATCAAAGCGAAATCACCCGCTCCGTAATTGTAAGGAAATTCGGCAAGGATGCCAACAAACAGAAAAGCATTACTCTTGATGTGACGGTAAATATCCGTGCGCTCAGGAGCAAGCTTGAAAGAATCGGAATAATCAGAAAATTCGGCTTATGAAAAGTATATTTAAAATACGCATTATTCATCTTATGCTGTGCGCCTTGATTTTCCCTTTATTGTCTAATGCGGAACAGGCTACGGTGCAGCCTAAGATAATGGTTGTGCCGTTCACAAAGGAGGGCGAGGATATAAGAACCATTCTCGAAGAAGACGCCGACAAACGAATCGTGCTGACAAAGGTAAAGGAAGCCTTTGATTCGCGTGGATTCACGACAGTTGATTTTTTAGGTAAACTGAAATCTTCATCTGTCCAGTCGGGTATGAGCGATGAACAGCAGTCGGATCTGAAGTCAATGATCATAGGTTCATCAGGTGCAGACATATATGTCGATACCGAGATGATTATCAATCGTTCAGGCTCCGGGAATGCAGTAAAGGTGATAATCACCGCCTACGACATCAGCACGGGAGGTTCGCTTTCTAACAAGGTGGGCGACAGCGGCAAGTTCTATACCGAAGATTTCGGCAAACTCGGATCCAAGGCTATAGAGAGTTGCGCGGATGATTTCCTGAATGTCATGCAGACGAAATTCAATGATATGGTGAGCAACGGCAAATCGCTCAATATGACAATCGGCTTTGACGAGGGTTCTCAATATAATATGAACTCAGCAATCGGCGATGATATGCTCACACTCGCTGACCTCATAGAGATGTGGCTCGAAGAGAATGCCTATCAGGGGAATTTCCATGTGCAGGGCACTACTGCTACTAAAATGATTGTGGATGATGTCCGGATTCCTCTCAAAGATGCAAGAGGTAACAATTATACGGTTGCGGCATTCGGGCGCGAATTTCTCAAATTCGCACGAAAACACGGGCTGAAAATCACCCGAAATATTGTAAATAATGCACTTATCATAACTATTTCCTGATATGAAAAGAGAATTCGTGTCAAGAACTATTCTGCTTTATATTGCAATGGTGGGTGGATTCGGGCTGTCGCATGGTCAGGATCTGCCCATAGCGGCTGTGATCGACAATCGTTCGATTGAGGTCAGTCATATCGCGAAAAGCCTCGACTCTAAGCTGAACGATGCTCTGAATTCTGCCGGCATACATTCAGAAGGCGAAGAGGGACTATATTTAGTCGGCGAGCTGAATCCTGTTTCCGAAGAAACCGTGGAGACGGGAATGAGAAAAATCATAATCAAAAATTATGAACTTTCTGTAAGACTTGAGCACCCGCAACTGAATCTTAAATTCGGACAGACAACCATTCCGTTGAAAGGATCAGGCTATGACTCGACGAAGGCAGCTATGGACGCCGTCAGGCACCTAAATTCCTCCGCCTCGGGCTTGCAGAGTTTCATCTCGGAATCAGCAAAGAAAGCTCAGGAGTATTACGCCACACACATAGACGCGATTATCGACAAAGCGAATGTTCTAAGCAGAGCCGGCCAATATGATGAGGCTATAGCTTTGCTATGGGCTTGTCCCAACAGCACAGCCATCCATGTGAAAGTATATGATGCTTTAAAGAAAATATATCTCGCCAAAGAAGACCATGATTGCTCAATGCTGATGAAACAGGCTGAAAGTGCTTATGCACTTAAGAATTATGACGAGATGAAACGTATACTGGATTCAATCGACAGCAACAGTCGATGTGCCGCCTCTGCTTCGGAACTCGCAAGAAAGGCCGGAATTGAGATCCGCAATGAAGAGAAGGAAGCACTCGCCCGCGAAGAACGGGCACTCGAACGTGCCTACGCTTCGGAAGAGCACAACCGCCAGCGGGAGCACGAACTCGAGAAGCAGAAAATTGCCGCTATTTCCGGCATAGCCAAGGAATACCTGCGCAATCGACGCAACGTCTATCATTATTACGTGTATTAGTCCGATTCCTTTGCTCTCTATACATTGCGCAAAAGTCTATAGCATCAAATAATACACTCATCTGCTTAATTCCGAGCTTACCCTCCCCTTCCCTAATGCCCCTTCCTAAATGCCCCTTCCCGTCGATCGCGGAAAGGGGCATTTGATTAACAGTCTCCGTGTCGGGCATATCATAGAAACATCTGACATATACCTTTATATGAAACATTTTTGTAACTTTGCATTGGAGTTACATACGCAAAGCCCTATGAGCGAAGTTATTTTTGTGCCGATTTTGATGCGGAACGAAGGAGAATATTAATATATTCGTCTGAACGACAAGCCAAAAGCAGCCAAAAAGAACGAGCTTTAGCGTTCAAGATCTCATTAGTTACTTATATCGATTAATTTTTCTTAGCTACTTAGAGTATGAAAATAAGCAATCGCGTTAAACGGAATATATCTTTTACCTTGTTTGTGGTGGGCTTGTTTTGTATGGCGGCACGCTCGGTTGATGTATTGCAGAATCCGGCTTCCGCTAAGGCATGGTTTGAGTTTGCAAGCATTGCATTCCTGACATGGTGCATTTGTTTTGACAACTTCCTCTCTTATCGCCGAAGGATTAAAAACGGCATCCTATTCGGCTCTAAGTAGAAAATGTATCCGACTTAACAGTGTACGCAGAGCGTACATTATTTCCTTCCCTTAGACTCTGTTCCTTAAATTTTCAAATCGCTGGGGTCGCAGCGATTTGAAAATTTAAGGAACAGAGTCTAAGCTATTTAAAAAGCTTATAATGACTATCTTTACGAGTATAAAACAAAAGAAGCAAGCTATCCGATTCAAGTATATCGAGAGAATAAATTCATCAAAAACATGAAACGAATACGGAAAATCTATCTCATCAGTAAGAAAAAAGACATTCTCTTTCATTGCTTCGTTCCTCAATTTTGCTAATTTTGCGGCATCGGCAGTAACTTTTTTAAGTATTATCTGGCCTCTTTTTATATTATCACATGTAGTCCTTCGACATTTTGAGAAGATCGTGCAATAAAGCTAATAATTATGGCAATGACAGACAGTAAACCAGCATTTGTGAAACGTGATATCATTATTGCGGGCAAAGAGTATGCAAGACTCTTAAGCACATTGAAAGAACGTTTCTGTAGATCGCAAATAAAGGCAGCTGTCAAAGTCAACACAACAATGCTGGAATATTATTGGTCTATGGGCCGAGATATTTCAAGACTTCATGAAGCTGCCAAATGGGGAAGTGCATTCTTCGATTGCCTGAGTCTTGACCTCAAGACTGCTTTCCCCGGTCAGACCGGTTTTTCCGTCACTAATATCAAATACGCCAAACGCTGGTATGAGTTTTATAATCAAAGTGATATAATTCGTCAACGAGCCGTTGACGAATTTGATATGCCGGCTGACTTCGGTATGGTTCCATGGGGACATCATATAGACATCTTTACACATAGCAAATCCGTTGAAGAGGCACTTTTCTATATCGATGAAACTATAAGAAATGATTGGAGCCGTCCTGAACTTGATGCTGAAATAGATGATAATCTTTTCGGGAAGCGTGGGCATGCCCTTACAAACTTTGATGACAAGTTGCCTGCTCCATACAGTGGTCTCGCAAAAGCCATATTGAAAAGCCCTTATGATTTCAGATTCATCGATAAGAAAATAACTACAGAGAAAGAATTGGAAGATGAACTTGCGGCTAACATCACTCGATTTCTTCTTGAGTTAGGACAAGGATTCGCGTATATCGGTCGTCAGATAGAGTTGAAGATGCCGGGAGGCCAGACATTCATTCCCGATATGATTTTTTACCACACAAAGCTTAAATCATATATTGTATGTGAGCTTAAGGTCGTGCCGTTTATTCCAGACTTCGCAGGGAAACTGAATTTCTATGTTTCAGCGGTTGATGAACTGATGAAGCAATCTGATGACAACCCAACCATAGGATTATTAATTTGCAAATCAAAAGATGACACGGTGGTTGAATGGTCGTTCCGAGGCATGAACCAGCCACTTGGAATTGCAGAATATCAGCTTAAAGAATTCATTTCTGAGAAAGTAGCAAAGCTACTACCTTCCGAGGCCGAATTACAGAACGTCATAGACACCTACGATGAATTATCGAATGACTGAGGGAAAGGAGCTCATGCTGAATTTTGCTGTTAAACATCTGTTTCGGAGTTTGGCACTTCCGCTTGATACAAGGTTGCAAATGAATATCTTTGCGAATATAAAAAAACTAAACCCGACAGCTTGACAAGTCAGGGGCTACCGGGAATCAACACTGGAAAAGCAGTGCTTTCTTTTGATTAAAACAAATTTTGCCTCATAAGGATTGTAAAACAAGTGAAAGCCGCTGAATGAGTTAGACTCTATTCCTTAGTTTGTTATAATATATCCCTTGTCAGATGGTGTTACTTTGTATGATTTAAGTGCAAATCCGAGTTCAAGAGCTTTGTCGGACATCGGGACTCCGTTGCCGTTGATTATCTCGAAACGGCTTCCACAACTGGGACAGACTGCTTGAAAATCGTTATGATCAACCCTGAGAATGACATCTTTACGATGTTCGTAAGGGCAAGAATCATCATAAGCGCAAACTTGTCCCATGGCGTTATGAACAAGAAGCACACCACCAAAACCCGTAAACGAATTTGCCGTATAAGGGAAACCCGAGGGCACTCCTTGCTCAACATTGAAATAACGGGTATCCAAGGGATAATAAGCCCCGAAGGTAGCCCACATAGATGCACCGGAAAGATTGATATAAACTGGCATTGGCGGGATGTTTGCAGATTCAACAACAACAAGACCATAAGTGTCGATATTGAATGTAATCTGCTTTGTTGTACCGTCATACAGTTTGAAAGTGTATGTAACAGTGAAACAATCATCGCCGATGCCGAAAGATTTGTCTTCAAGACGAGGCTTATTGGTTTCGTTAGGAAAATGATTGTTAACTACATCCTCTAAATCAGGCAGTACTATATCTCTGCAAATCTCGTCAGAGAGATTGACGACGGCATCAGAATAACCGGTATTTGGGTGTCTAACTGAGCAAAGGATATAGTATTTTCCTTTGATCTCCGTCAACAGTCCATTTCGATTTGGCGAATATTCAACATTCTCAAAATCGGAAGCCGATTTTATGACGCGCAGAGAGGCGTCATAGAGAGTAAATCCGAGATGATGATTAACCGAGAGAAGCATATTGTCGCCAATAGTCAAGAAGCCGTTCTTAATTTCCTTTTTGGATGAAGTAGTAAGGCTCTTGTCAAACTCATAGACATACCCAGGTCCAAAGCTGAAATCGACCTTGTCCATGTTTCTATACATGGCATAGTAGCCAACTACAATGTTATTACCTAAGAAGTCAAAGCAAGAAGGCAAATAGTTAACTGTTGCTTCTTGTCCATAGCCAGTGTTGACGCTGAGGGGCGCCGGTGCCTCAAAATATATACGTTTGATTTGTGAATCGTCGGAGTTTCGCAACGATATATAACCTTCATGGAGCGCGTAGTAAGTACCGTCTGGATTGAAGATTTTAGCCTTCGGCGCGGTTTCTAATTCCATCGGAGGCTCCGGCTCACGGTCTTTATCAGAGCATCCTGCGAATGAAATGGCAAGAAATGCGATAAGTATGTAGTGAAGGAATTTCATTTTTTATAGTATGTGAGGATTAGAATTTAATTGTCTTTCAGTGCGTCCTCCATTTTCTTATAGCACTTTTTGGGGACGTTGAAATAGCAGTTAGGCGTTCCGGGGATTCTCTGGAACTTAAAACCACAATGGTGCATTGCAAGAATGACCGTGCCGTTAGAAACATAGTTTATGCGGCCATGGGTTATTTTATTAAGCAGACGTTCCATCATGTGTTTCAAGCCATACGAAGAATAGTCTTCGTTAAATTTGTTGTAATGGCCTGATGGAGAACCAAACTTACACTTGATGATGTCCTGAGCGCACATGAGTTCTTCGAGATTGAAGTCTGCAAGGTTTACAAGATTCTTGCCGTCGGTCAATCCCCCAAAGGTAAGTCCTTTGAGAGCCTTATCATTGGCGAGATAGGCAAATTCGCGCAACCAAGCATCGGTGTCGTTTTGCCAAAAGTAATATAGATAATCTTTCTGTTCGTCCATGATTTGTAAAACTATAATTCCGGCATGCATAAAACCCTATTCAATATAAAGGATTTTAGCAGTTGATAATAAAACTGAAGATCTGAGTGCGTAGAAGCCTATGATGTTACTTCTTCACACACCCTGGAGGATTCAGATAGTCAGTGTCGAGAGTGCTATACATACATTAAATCCGCTGGCCCCATAAAAGAAGCGAGGTATGAAAAGTTGCTTTATTACCGGCCGCCGGCGGTGGAGCGGTCGGTGTTGGCATCGGCGTTGATGATTTTTTGAACGCCACGTTTCTGTCGGCCCCATTGGAGATTCCATGACACGGTCACAAAAGGCATGCACATGTCAAGTCGCATGTGCTGCTCGTTGGTATTCCATTTGCTGAGCGACTTGGAGCCCTGATCGTACTTGCCAAAGGGCATGATGATTCCGGCGCCGAACTGCCAGTCTTTCCAGTTGTAATCAAGCGCGATGACATTCAGGTCCTCGCCCCAGCTGATTTTCTCGCCCCACAGATCGCGCTGGGCATAACGGTATTCCCCACTGAGAACAAACCCCCAATGAGAAAGCTGCAACGAGGCGTTGCCGCTCCATCCGTTGTGGTTGATGGCATAGCCCGTGCCTTTCATCCGCTCCATGCGGTATTGCACATATCCGCTGAGAGTAAGCCATTCGGGGATAATCTCAATCTGAGGAGCAAGGAAGAAGGAGAGGTTCTTCAGTCCGCGACTGTTTTCGTAGGTAGTGATAAGACGTCCCTCGTTCCATTCCAGCAAAGGCGTGATGGCGTTGGGAGATGTGAAGGCACGTATGCCGAACGACGCGCTTACCCTCGGCAGGTTGAATCCGTAGCGGAACGTAAGCATATAGGAATTTGCTGTCTTCAGGTTTTGATTGCCGACCCTCCATTGAAAACCGTCGAGCTGTTGCGGCACTACATTCGTCTCGGCGAGAGACGGAGTGGATTGCCATGAGGTGAAGTTAAGCCGGAAATTATGATTCTGATTCGGCGAATAGGTAATCGTCGCTTTCGGCCTTACACTCCATGTGTGGTTGCCTCGGTCTGATTCTTTGAACAGGAAATCGGTATACTGCGCCCCTATTCCCGCTGTCGCTGTCCATTTGCCTAACCGTTGGAAATATTCTGCGAAGAAATAGACCTTGTCCTGACGTTGATGGAATATCTCGCCTCCGAGATTTTCGTATTCCGAACGGTTACGGTTGGCTGTGTAGGATATCCCGGCGGTGAAGCGGGAATTGCGCCAGTTCTTTATGTAGTCAGCTTCAATCGCGTATGCCTGATTCCTGTCTTTAATATTTGTATGGATGTCGGTCAGATATGCCGATGAGGATGGAAGCTGCTCGAGATAGTCGGAGAATGTGCGACCGAAATAGAACGAAGAACTGAAATCTATCACGAGCATCTGTTTACGCGCAAAATGCTGTTGAAGATATAACGAGAGAGATGGCGTTGTGCCTTTGTCGCCATGCGAATCCGTGAGCGATATGTCGTATGTCCCGTCGCTTAGTGAAAGCAGACCGTTGTAAAGAAACTTATCGGTGAAATCCTTATGCATCGAAAACTCTGCGAAAAACACGGTAGTGTCCGGTTTGATATAGTTGTATGATGCCCAGATATTTCCCATAGAGTTGTCCATTGTGCCTCCGCGCGATGTCTCCTTTCGGGTGAGCATGGAGCCATCGGGATATGTGAATGTTTCAGTATAATCGCGATGCGTTTTTATCTTATTTGTAAGCTTATAGTTTGCACCGACCTCAAACTGCGATTTGCCAAAATTGAATTTGGCGTCAGCCATATAGAATCCCCAAGCAGTGTTTAAAGCAGGACGCGCGTACAACTGCAATGATCCTCCAAGCGTTGGATTGGCCACGATAAAGTTAAGGACATAATTCGCATCCCCATATCTGAGTCCCGGATTATCCATCCACTCGACACGCTTGATGGTCTCCGGCAATAATGCCCGCACCTGATCGATGGTTGCGGTCCGCCCGTTTATCCGAACCTGAACAGACTGACCCGCGGCGGTGATACTCCCAAGGGCATCGCTCACCGATAGTGAGGGGATCATAAGATTGTTGAGAAGTTGCATACCGTTCTTGGAATTATCGACTGCACTTCTTGAAGGATGGTATACATCCATATCCGCTTTGCGGACTACTTTTGGCGCTTCAATTACAATCTCTTGCAATTCACGAACTGTTATTGTGTCGGATGTTTCCGTCTGAGCCATGGCGCCTACACAGCCAAGCAACGTGGAAACTATGATCAAAGTCTGTTTCATATTCTAATGACGGTCTGTTTTGAGACACAAAAATAAGACCATTTGTGACAACAGGCCTCAACAAATGTTGAAAAGTGTTGGCGAATCAATTACTTCTTTTTTCTTGGTAGAATTTTCTTCTCATCGGCTTTAAGTCGACGTTCAACTTTCTTCACATCTTCTGCGGGAGGCAACGTCTCCGGACGTATGCCTCTATCAAGAAGCATATTGCGGACGGCACTATTATTATCGACATGCTCACGCTCAATGCCGGTCTGACCGCGGAGATCCTTCTGTTGAACATTTACAGAAGTCATTTTGCGCGATAAGATAGCATGCATAGCGAGTCAGCATAATGTCATCTACTGACGCTTACCGCCTTTGCCTATCTCTATCATTTTGCTGACGTCAGCAAAATGATCAATAACTGTTTCTCCCGCATTAATTGCTGATTCTTTTGCTTTTTCTATGATAGATTGAAAGTTACGCCATTGCACATAACCCATTACCGGAGCAAGTTCTCTCGCGCTCCAACATTCTACGCCGTCATATTCGATGGCTATGGATTCAAAACTATTGAATAGCTCTTGTATCTCGGTTGCCTTCATTTAGACTCTGTTCTTAAATTTAAATATCGATCTGGGAGGAGAGGGTTAGGCGGAGCGTAGGTCGCTCTTCGCGCACCTTTTCGAGGATGGGCAACAGGTTAGTGTAGGCATGGGCGAGAATCACGAAGTTCAGCATCGTGAGATTATGCTCGTAGTCATATTCCACATAATACGTGGAGAGATGTACCCCCTCGCGCCTGAGAAGCGTTCGATAAGCGGAGATATCCGTAAGAATGCCCTCCACCGTGAAGCTGATCACCTTCGACTCCTGACCGAGCTTGCGGCGTTTCTCATATTGCTCGAAAGTGACGAGCGTCAGGATAATCAGCAATGTGGCACCGATCGATATCATATACATGCCGATCCCCACGGCCATGCCGATGATGGCCGTCATCCATATCCCGGCGGCCGTGGTAAGCCCGCGCACGGCACCTTTCATATGAATCATGGCGCCGCCGCCGAGAAAACCGATGCCGGTGATAACCTGCGCCGCGATACGGCCAGGGTCGCCGTTCTTCAAACCCAGGTATACCTGCGGCACATATATCGACAGGAGCATGGCCAGACATGCTCCCATCGAAATCAGCGCGAAAGTGCGGATGCCGGCAATCTGCCCCTTCCGTTTACGCTCGGCCCCCACCACCATGCCGAGCACCATGCTCAGCACGAGGCGGAAAAGGCTGTTTGTCATGTTTACCTCTAAGGAGGTGAAATTCTCTAAAGTCGTATTCAGTATTTCCTGCATTCCTGCAAATGGATATTACATATTTATTTAGCGCGTTTGCTGTCCCATACGAGGTAGCAGATCAGCAGTGCATAAGCCGCGCAACCGAGAATCTGAGATGTTCCGGCCGGTATCGGGCTCGTGTATTCGAAGCCTGCGAAGCGGGTGATGGCCGCGAAGACTCCGAAGAGGGCACCGCCGGCGATAAGTCCCGACGAGATGAGCGTTCCGCGGTCGCGGCGGGCATCGCTTACCTTCTTATCCTTCGAGCTATGAGCCACGAACCAGGATACAGCACCGCCCACAAGCATCGGCGTGTTGAGGAACAGCGGGATGAACATACCGAGACAGAAAGCGAGCGCAGGCACGCCGAGCCAATTGAGGATAAGGGCGAGGATCGCGCCCACCATATAGAGGATCCAGGGTGTGTCGCCACCCATCATTAGAGGTTCGATCACCTTTGCCATCGCATTGGCCTGAGGAGCAACCATAGCGTCATCGCCAGTGAAGCCATAAACCTGATTGAGCACGATAATCACGCCGCCCACGGTAGCCGCCGATACGAGAGTGCCGAGGAACTTCCAGCTCTCTTGCTTCTTGGGAGTGGAGCCGAGCCAATAGCCGATCTTGAGGTCGGTCACGAAACCGCCGGCCATCGAGAGAGCCGTGCAGACAACGCCGCCGATCACCATCGCGGCCACAATACCCTGCGTGCCGCTCAGGCCGATACCCACGAAGATTGCCGAAGCTATGATAAGGGTCATCAGCGTCATGCCCGAAACCGGGTTACTGCCCACAATCGCTATTGCATTGGCTGCCACTGTGGTGAAGAGGAAAGCAATGACGGTAACAACCACCCATGCCACGAGAGCCTGCCAGAGTGTATGGATCACGCCGAACCAGAAGAACAGAAGCACAGCCACAAGAGCGATGGCGATAAAGAACACCACATGCTTCATGGATATGTCGAGTTGCCAGCGCACGGGGCGTTCCGAAACGGCCGCGCCACCCTTGAATTCGCGTCCAGCCAGACCCACGGCCTGACGGATAACGGGCCACGACTTCACGATACCGATCACTCCGGCCATGGCGATACCGCCGATACCGATCATGCGGGCATAATCCTTGAAGATCATGTCGGGACTCATGGCCGTGAACTCAGGAGAGCCGTAGGTGCCTAAAAGGGGAATCACTATCCACCATACGAAAATCGAACCTGCAAAAATCACGAACGCATATTTGAGACCCACGATATAGCCGAGACCGAGAAGGGCCGCTCCCGTGTTGCAGCTGAGCACGAGCTTCGTTTTCTCGGCAATCGCCGTGCCCCAGGATGAGGCGGTGGTGGTTATCACCTCTGCCCACCATCCGAAGGTGGCTACCAGATAATCATAAATACCGCCGATGAGCGAGGCAATGATAAGAGTCTTTGCCTGTCCCCCCTCTTTGGCCGCCCCACCAGATGCCTGACCGGAAACGAGCACCTGCGTCGTAGCTGTTGCCTCCGGGAAGGGGTATTTGCCGTGCATATCCTTCACGAAATACTTGCGGAAGGGGATGAAGAAAAGGATACCGAGGATACCGCCGAGCAGTGAGCTCAGGAATACCTGATAGAACTGCACGGTGATGTCGGGATATTTCGCCTGAAGTATATAGAGGGCGGGAAGCGTGAAGATCGCGCCGGCCACAATCACTCCCGAGCAGGAGCCGATCGACTGTATGATCACGTTCTGCCCCAGGGAATTTTTCTTTTTCAAGGCATTGCTCACGCCCATAGCTATAATGGCGATAGGTATGGCTGCCTCAAACACCTGACCCACTTTCAGACCGAGGTAAGCCGCCGCGGCACTGAAGATTATAGCCATAAGCAAGCCCATTCCCACTGAATAGGGAGTCACCTCCTGCTGATCATGGGCAGGCTTCATCACCGGCACATACTCCTCGTCGGCGGCAAGCTCGCGGAAAGCGTTCTCCGGCAGCCCGGTGTCGGTGGTGTAGAATTCTTCGTTCTCTTTCATATTGTCGTTATTGTTTGTTGTTCGAGTAAGACGATGTTGTATGCAATACGCGAATTTAAGAAAAATTTTTCACATTTCCCTTAATAATCGAAGCAACCGGCACATATATCATAAAATCTACACCGTTGGTGAATTTATATCATCAGCCGATTAAACCTTTTCAGCATCGTTGTGTCATAACATAGGTTTGAATTGTGCCGTGTCGCTGAAAGAGGCGTGTGCCCCCGTGAGGGAAAGATGCCGACAAAAGCGCACAGAGACTAAATTTCTATAAGCCATAAAATGAGTGTAAGGAGTTTGATAACTCTCGGGATGATGGCAATCCCGATGATTGTATGTGCCAAAGGCACTGTTACAGGTAAAGTGGTCAACAAAGGGACGGGCGAACCGATGGACTTCGTGAATGTCCAGGTTTTCGAATCTTCCGGAAAGAAACCTCTACAGGTAGCTGCCGTTACCGATGAGAACGGTAATTTCACTATCACGATACCGCGCGACGGATCGTTTGTGATAAAGATCACCAACGTCGGCAGCGTGAATCAGGAACGCGCCGTGAAGATATCCGGTGCGCCTGTGGATTTAGGCACCATCAGTCTTGCCGACGACAGCAAGATGCTCAAAGAGGTGGTTGTGGAGGGCATCCGCAGCCAGATGCGCTTTGAGCTCGACCGCAAGGTCTTCACCGTCGACGCAAACATCGCGGCCGCCGGTCAGAGCGCCAGCGAACTGCTCGAATCGATACCCTCGGTAGAGGTGGACCAGGACGGCGAGGTGTCGCTTCGCGGCAACTCCTCTGTGACGATATGGATTAACGGCAAGGACTCCGGCCTCACGGCCGACAACCGCGCCCAGATCCTCGAGCAGATACCTGGCGAGAGCATCGACCGCATTGAGGTGATCACCAATCCTTCGGCCAAATATAGTCCTGAAGGAACCGCCGGCATCATCAATATAATCCTTAAGAAGGACCGTCATGCCGGATATTTCGGCAGCGCCGAGATCGGCGGAAATAGCCGCGGCGGCGGCAATGCAGCCGTCAACATCAACCTCAACACCGGCAAATGGGACACGTATGCCTCCATCGGATTCCGTATGCGTCATGGCAACGGCGGTTCGGAGATGAAACGCGATTTCGACGACGGCACTTTCACCAACTCCTTCGGCGACAGCCGCAACCACGGCAACAACCTCTTCTTCCGCGCAGGAGCCACCTATCACCTCACCGACAAGGATGAATTCTACGTCAATGCCTTCGGTATGCTCGGCCACCGCTGGGGAAAATCAGTGACGCAATACACTTCCACCCTTCCCTACCAATGGCATCTGGACACGCAGGATTCCCACAACCGCGGCGACAACCGCGGTGCCCACGTGGAATGGGGCTATACCCGCCGCTGGAGCGACACCCACACGCTCGACGCAATGGTATCCTACAACCACTGGGGCGGCCCGCAGTGGGATTCCTACAGCGAACGGCAGACATGGCCCGACGATGAGATCCAGTCGGAATACCGCGAGCAGGAGATGCCGCTCAACATCAACAGTTGGGAGGCGAAGCTCGATTATACCAACCAGCTTGCCAAATGGCTGAAACTCGAGGCAGGCTTCAACGGCAACTACAGCCACGAGAACACCCCCAACACAAGCTGGACAGGCACAACCCCTGCCGACATGACACTCAACCAGAGCCTCTACAACAACTTCATATACACCAACAATGTCTCCGCATTGTATCTCACCTTAGGCGGCAAGATCAGCAACTTCAGCTTCTCGGCCGGCCTGCGTTCCGAATCATGGCAGGTACGCGCCCGCTCGCTCGCCTACGGCCAGAACCGCGAGGATGTGCCCGAATTCAAATCCAACAAATTCGCACTCTTCCCCTCCGTGTTCCTCTCATACTCTCTGCCGCACGACAACGAGCTGCAGATCAACTACACTCGCCGCATCCGCCGGCCATGGGGAGGGCAGCTCAACTCCTTCCGCAACATCTCCGACCCGACAAGCATCTCCTACGGTAATCCGGAACTCGAGCCGCAATATTCCAACTCCTTCGAGCTCAACTATCTCAAGAGCTGGACCTATCACATGATCTCTCTTTCGGCCTATGTGCGCACCGCCGACAACATGATGAACCGCATTTCCTTCATGGACGGCGACGTGATGTATTCCACCTTCGCCAACGTCTCGAAGCAGACCAACTCCGGATGCGAGATCGTGGTGAAGAACTCCCTTTTCCGGAGCCGTCTCGACCTGACGACAACCCTGAATCTCTACAACAACCATATCTCCGCATGGGACTACACCGTCAAAGCGCCCGACACCGGCAACCTCGTGAAACTTTCCAACGCCGCCCAGAACAGTTTCGCATGGGATATCCGCGTAATGGGCAACGTGAAACTACCGTGGTCGATGTCGCTGCAGGCCACAGGCCGCTATTCCTCGGCTCATAAAGAGGCTCAGGGAACGCATCAGGGAGGCTGGAGCGTGGATGCCGGAATACGCAAGATTGCCGGCAACTGGTCGTTTTCCCTCAACTGCCGCGACATCTTCGACTCGCGCAAATTCAAAAACACCGTCTACGGGCCCGGCTATACGCAATACTCCAAACGCTGGCGCGGAGGACGCACCCTCAGTCTCACCATCAAATATTCCTTCGGCAATATGAAAGCCAAGCAGAACCGCCGCAATCAGGGAGAACCGATGAGCGGATCGGGCTACGAGGAATCGCTGGAATAAGCAAATAAGGGTGTTCGATTGTTATATAATAAAACTAAATAAAGTATTATGAAAAGGCAATCGAACACCATAGGGAAATATTTACTGACAGCTTTCGTGCTCGGGCTCTGCGCCTTGGGAATGACAGCACAGAACAGTCTGCCGGCTCCCGGTTCAGGGGGCAGTTTCCAACCGAATCCCTCGCCGGGCTTCGGACCGGCCTACGGACCGCCGCCCGGCTCCGGATGGTACCCGGGGCCCGGATATCCCGGCGACTGGGGGAGTCCATGGAATCCCGGCTGGAATTATAACCCGACGATTGTGGTTCAGCCCACGGTCACAACCGTGCCGAGTCAGGGCGTTACAAAGGTGATATCCTGCGGCTACGACGCGCAGGGCGTATGGCGCGTGGTCCCTCTCACTGTCAGCTACCAATACAACGGCACCGACTATAGCGTCTATGTGCTCAACGCCTGGAACCCATGGACCGACCAGTGGGACCGCGGTGTCGACGTATCGGCCTACAGCACCGACTACTATCTGCGCGGGGTGGAATATTCCTACTACGCAGTGCTCCCCACCGGCACTTTCTACTTCAATCTCTGACGTCCGTCGCGGATGCCGATCTCCCTCCTAAGTCAGCGATATATCGGCGATAATTCGCCGGCATGCTTGCCGAATTTAAAAATATTGAGTAAATTTGCATGAAAACCGTTCTTACACAAGTTTAACGGTTTTCATTTTTTAGTTTATAAAATTAGATCAAATCAAATCAGATCAAATCAGATCAATGGCAAAACAGGAAGATGTCTTCAAGACGATAATAGCCCATGCCAAGGAATATGGGTTCGTGTTTCAATCAAGCGAGATTTACGACGGTCTGTCGGCTGTCTACGACTATGGACAGAACGGCGTAGAACTCAAAAACAATATCAAACGCTACTGGTGGGAAGCCATGACCATGCTCCACGACAACATCGTGGGCATCGACTCGGCAATCTTTATGCACCCCACTATCTGGAAGGCATCCGGCCATGTCGATGCGTTCAACGATCCTTTGATCGACAACAAAGACTCCAAGAAACGCTATCGCGCCGACGTGCTCATCGAAGATGAGATAGCCAAGTTCGAGGATAAAATCAACAAGGAGGTGGCCAAAGCCGCCAAACGTTTCGGCGACAGCTTCGACGAGGCGATGTTCCGTCAGACCAACCCGCGCGTTCTCGAAAACCAGCGCAAACGCGACGAGCTCCACACCCGCTATTCCGATGCGATGAACGCCAACGACCTTGCGGAGCTCAAGCAGATTATCCTCGACTATGAGATCGTCGACCCCATAAGCGGAACACGCAACTGGACCGATGTGCGCCAGTTCAACCTCATGTTCAAGACCGAGATGGGCTCCACGGCCGATGGCGCCATGGAAGTATATCTGCGTCCGGAGACAGCTCAGGGTATTTTCGTGAACTACCTGAACGTGCAGAAAACCGGCCGTATGCGCATCCCCTTCGGAATAGCGCAGATCGGCAAGGCCTTCCGCAACGAGATCGTGGCCCGTCAGTTCATCTTCCGCATGCGCGAGTTCGAACAGATGGAGATGCAGTTCTTCGTTCGTCCGGGCGAGGAACTCAAATGGTTCGACTTCTGGCGTCAGACGCGCCTGCGCTGGCATAAAAACCTCGGTCTTGGCGACAACAAATACCGCTTCCACGACCACGAGAAGCTTGCCCACTACGCCAACGCCGCCACCGACATCGAATTCGAGATGCCCTTCGGCTTCAAGGAGGTGGAGGGAATCCATTCGCGCACGAATTTCGATCTCTCGCAGCATGAGAAATTCTCAGGCAAGAAGATACAATATTTCGATCCGGAACTCAACGAAAGCTATGTGCCCTACGTGATCGAGACCTCGATCGGCGTGGACCGCATGTTCCTCAGCGTGCTCTGCAGCTGCTATGAGGATCAGGACCTCGGAGGCGGCGACCGCCGCGTGGTGCTTCACTTCCCGGCGCCGATAGCTCCGGTGAAATGCGCCGTGCTTCCGCTCGTCAAGAAAGATGGCCTTCCCGAAAAGGCCCGCGAGATCCAGCACCGCCTGCGCTTCGACTTCACCCACTTCGAGGCCATCTCCCCGGAGGAGCTGCGGCAGGTGGACCCGGAAAGCGCCGCACGGCTCCATCCCGCCGACACCAAGCGCATTCTCCGAGCGCTGGAGGTCTATCTGGAAACGGGCGAGACCATCTCCGCCCACAATGCTGCCACCCGCCAACTGCCTCCCCGGTATGACGCAGTATGGATCGGCCTGCAATTCGCGGACCGGGCCGACATGAAGGCGCTCATCGACCGCCGTGTGGACAAGATGGCGGAGGAGGGGCTTTTAGAGGAAGTCCAAGCTCTGCTGGCCATGGGACTGCCCCGGAATGCCACCGCCATGCAGGCCATCGGCTATAAGGAGTTTTTGGGCGTACTGGACGGGACCCTTACGGAGCAGGAGGCACTGGAGTTGGTCAAGCTCCGCTCCCGGCAGTACGCCAAGCGCCAGCTCACCTGGCTGCGGCGGAATCCGGCTATTCACTGGATCTATTGGGAAAAAGACCGTGATTTTGCCTGTGCCCTCCAGATTTCGACAGAAATTTTGACCGCTTCTGGCTTAGGATAAGCCCAGGGGCGGCGGTCATCGACCGACAGAGACAGCGTACCGCTGGCACAGCCGCTCCCAAATAAAGAAGGAGCGGAATACTATGCAGAAAAAAATCAATTTACAGGATCTCTTCCTCCTGCGTCTTCGGCAGGAGCGGCTGCCCGTCACCGTGTTTTTGATGAACGGATTCCAGATGCGGGGCACCGTTACCGGCTACGATCCCTTCGTGGTGGTGCTGGAAAGCGACGGCAGGCAGCAGGTGATTTACAAACACGCCATTTCCACGGTGGTCCCCCT
>OHTA01000168.1_pt1 | contig 49818 bp, 56 predicted proteins | sample 1578851 | NCBI WGS metagenome assembly OHTA01 (sample SAMEA3879578, study PRJEB24766) | human gut metagenome | biome: human-associated habitat; feature: feces | place: USA | collected 1985/1987 | reverse complement strand
CAGAGAACCGCTTATTGCTGGAACGGGTTAAAAATGAAACCGGAATGTACCGGACAATTTCAGAAAACTATGATAAACAGAAGAAAAGGGAACATGAGTATAAAAACCAGCTTGCACTGATTGCTGCGTTGGCCAGTGAAAACAGAGCAGACGAGATTAATCATTATTTGAAGCAATATAATCATGAAATCATGCAGCACACAGATTTCATTGATACAAATAATGTAATTGTTAATGCAATTTTAAACTCAAGGTATCAGGAAACAAGGGAAAAAGGCATTGTATTTGTTGTTAAGGTAAATGATCTGTCGGCTTTGAGAATCAAAGATGAGGACATTGTTCTGATATTGTCAAATTTATTAAATAATGCGATAGAAGCAAGCGAACAGTGTGAAAACCCAATCATAAAAATGAAATTTGTAAAAGAAGAACATCAGATTGTTTTGTCTGTTACAAATACATTTTCAGGGAAACCGGTAATCGTAGGAAAAAGATACATAACGACGAAAAATGAGGAAGCAGACAGACATGGGATAGGACTGGAAAATATAAAGGAAACTGTTGAAAAATATGACGGTTCCTGCGTGATAAAACATGATAAAAATAATTTTAAGGTTGCAATTTTAATACATAATCAGGAAGAGTAGATGCGATTTATAGTTGTATCTACTTTTTTTATTTCCAATTCTGCTTTAAAATTTCCAATTCTGCAATGGATATACGGAATTAGACAGGAAGTGACGAATAAAAAGATAAAGTGAAATGGAGATGATTAAGTCATGACAGAATATATTGCAAATATGCTGACAAAGAACATGTATATGGATGGACTGATTGAAGAAAGCGATGAGAGTATTTATTCATACTCCATACAACTTATTATTGAAAAGATAATAGGATTTTCGGCTATTTATATGATAGCGTTATTTCAAGGATATTTTTTTGAAACTGTTTTATTTACCATATCTTTGTCAAGTTTAAGAAAGTGCACAGGTGGGTATCATGCGAACAGTTTTAGAAGCTGTTTTATTGGAACGGTAAGTATTTATCTTATATATATAAAATTGATATACCCATATCTTCTTAATAATATGAAGATAAATATGATTATTTTTCTTGTATCGGCAATGGTTATTTTTGTATTAGGAGCAGTAAATCATCCTGGCATGGATTGGAATAAGGAAGAATTCGAGGAAAATAAGAAACTTGCCAGGATAACAGTATTTGTGGAACTGCTAGTTGTTATTGCACTTACATATCTGGGAATGGCAGAAAAATATATTCTGTTTATAAGTTTTGGAATGATTTTATGTGCAATTTTATTAACACTGGGAAAAATAACTGGACAGGAGGTGAAATGTGATGAGTAATAATATTAAGAAAGAGTTATTACTGGAATGGAGAAGAACCAAAGGGAGGAGACGATTAATCAATGAAAATTTCATCAGGAGTAAATTTAAATAGCATAACATACTTAAATGAATTGAAAACACAAAATGAATCCCCAAAAATGGAAACATATAATAATACCGATATAGTAAATATATCAAAAGAAGGTGTTTCCAAGTGGCAGGAGTATTTAAGCAAAAAGAATGATTCTTTGTATCAAATGGAAGAATCTGGTGCTGTTGAATTAGACAGTACAGGTGCTGATGTATGGTCACAGGAATTGAGTATGCAACGGTCAAAATCATTGCAAGAAATACGAGAAAAAGGGATGCAATATGGATTTGAGGATATTATGTCTGCATCATTGGGAGCATATGCAAGTCTGTATGAAAAAATAAATGAGGGATATGAGAATGGTACAAGAGAAGTATGGGTTGCAGATGAAAAAATGGGAAAAAGAAAATTATCAAAGGAAGAAGAAATAGATCGTTTAAATAATGCGTATAAGAGGGAAATAGAATGGCAGACGATGGTGATGAATTCACGAAAAGAAACCGAAAAAGCAAGAAACATTACAGTTTTTGGAAATCAGATCAATATAGATGCTGCAAATGATAAGGACGATTCTGATAAATTATTCGAACTTATGGATGATATGAAAGACGAGTATTTATTATGTAGAAAAAATGAAGATTATAATAAAAATATTCAAGGCGTAAGTAATATTGTTAGTTCTATATTGAGTAGGTTTGATTTAAAAAATCATATGATAAATATTTTTGAAGGGATCAGCCTGTCAAAATGATTTTTGATATTTGACAGAATCTTATAAGTACAAGTCAGAAATAATCTCAGATGTGACGGCTTTTTATGCGTGTGGCGGTAAAATAGTTATTTTGCATCAGCCTAAAAGACCTAAAAAACAAAAATAGGTAATGAAAATATTACCGTGTAAATGGAAGGAGGGTATATGAACATACAAGGCAATATCGGTTGGATCAATGTCTGCCGAACAGATCCGTCAAAAAGCTATGTGATCGGTGGTTCGGAAGAGGCGAATGAAGAAATAAGAAATAAATACCTTGGCGATGATTATAAATTGCCGGATCAGGCAAAATCTTATTACGAATTGAACGCAAAAGGCATTTCTCGATTAGAACTTACAAGTGAAAATTACAACGATATTATGAAAATAAAGGGAATGCCATCATCCTGTTTAAGCGGAAGTTATGGAGGACAGGTCATACAAAATATGAAAGATATGATGGATTCCTACTATTCCGGGGAAATGTCCGCAGAGGACGTACAACAGAGGATAAAAAATATTTGTATGGATATGCGTGTAGAAATGGTTCAGCAGAGATATACAAATGGATACCATGCAAAAGATAATCAGCAGATATTGGAAGACATATACGGCTTTCTGCAGAAAATCAATGTGAATGCCGCTTACGCCGCAAATGAAAGGGAAGGAGCAGAAATAGCAGCCAGACATGGTGGTGTGGATGATTATGATTGGATGTATTATAATTCAGACTATTATTACAAAGAAGAAGATATGAGAAACAGCGTCCGGCAGACCATTCAGGAAATGAGTAGGGAATGGGAAACGGAGGATGTTGATTTTGATAAAGTGGAACAAAGTCCTGATTTGACACTTGCAGGAGGTACTGACTATAATAAAGTATGGCAGCATCATGCATTTCAGGGGCGTGTGATCAGCATGACAGATATCAATTCTATACCGCCAAAAAACTTTAAGTTTTTCTATCAGTCGAAAAAAGTTCCGGGCTGGGATGAGAACAACCGGCTGGAATACCAAAAGGGATATGTGGAAATTTCATATAAGAATAAAACATGGTTGGCAGATGTACCATATGATATCTATGGGGACACGCAGATCGGTTTTTATCATATGCAGAATTTCATGGACAAGTATCTGTCTGGCGATATTGAGAAGGAATGCAGGGATTTTCTGAGTAAATTTGATATATTCACAGAAATATGGGCATCTACAAAAGGGGATGATATGTGGGCTAATTGTAGGTAAATATGATGGATAAAATTTCAGTATTAGCAGAAATATAGAATAGTTGGTGGTATGGAGAGATATGTGGTTGAAACAAAAATTTGCTAGGTGGATGTATTTTTACGTTAGGATTTTACGCATGTAGCTAACAAAAGATACACCAATTTACAACTTTTTCTGAAAAGAATGTCGTACAGGGTTATCTGATGTATAATGGATTTTCTCCAGTTAAAGGCGCTCCCGGAAGAAAATTCATGTAAAAGATACCATTGTGGTATCTATGCCAATAAAATTCATGTAAAAGATACCATTGTGGTACCTACACGCTGAAAATTTAACATTCAGATACCGGAAGGTCTCTATAGATCAAAAATTACTTTTCCAGATACCTCTTTTTCTAAAAAACCGGTATCTGGAAAAGCAATTTTTACTATATAGGTGACATTTTCTAATTTCAAACATTTAAATTTCGGAAAACCGTCACCTAAAACTTTAATTTTTCGTCTATAGATACCCGGCCTTATCATTGAGTGATTTAACAGGGTATTTTTATGTTTATTCCAGTTCATGGGATTCGTAGCTGTTTTTGAGGCGTCCCTTTAACTGCAGGCTCTGGTGCCTTTATATTTGTCACACAGACAGGATTTGCGGGCATCATTCTTTTACTTATGGTTTTCCAATCCACAGGAAGGAGGGGGACATTTCTTTCGGAAGAACAAATTTGCAACTGCGCCGTAGTTCCATCATGTAACGTTAATAGCATAAAAGTAAAACCTTTGCCAAACCAACCTGAAATCAACATCGGCGCTGACTTGTAAATTTTTCTGTAGAAAGAGAATGTCCCCCTCCTTCCGTCGCATAGAGAAACCTTATATCTAAAACAACTCCCCCGCAAATCCGTCCCACTTGCCAAACCCAAAGGCTCCCAGACCCCGCAGTTAACCAGCAATTTATAAAGTTTTGAGATACTCCACAATACTTGTCACACTGTTGGCACCATCCGCCACCGCGGTCACAATCTGACGCAGCTTCTTGGTGCGGACATCTCCTGCCACAAAAAGCCCCGGCTGCTCCGTCACCCCGTCTTCTCCGGCACGCACATAGCCATGATCTAAATCCAGCACAGAAGCCACCGCATCGGTCTGCGGATTCATACCGACTGCGATAAAGATACCGCTGACCGGCAGTTCTTTTTCTTCTCCTGTTCCGGTGTTTGCGAGTACCAGATGATCGACCATCTGCTCCCCACAGATTTCTTTCACCACGGTATCCGGCAGGAAGGTGATCTTCGGCTCATTTGCCACCTGTTCCTGCAATACCTTCGTGCCACGCAGTTCCTGTCTGCGGTGAATCAGATACACTTTTTCACATCCGGCTGCCAGATACAGGGCATCTTCCAGTGCCACATCTCCACCACCGACAACCGCCACTGTCTTGTTACGGAAAAAAGCTCCATCACAGGTTGCACAGTAAGACACCCCGGCTCCTGCCAGTGTTTCTTCTCCCGGCACCCCGAGTTTCCGGTGTCCGGCTCCGGTTGCCAGCAGTACCGTTTTTGTCTCATAGACGGTTCCGGAAGCACCGGTGATTTTCCACGTTCCGTCTGTATTTTTCTCTACGTTATCCACTTCATCGCTGATGAACGGAACCTCCAGTGCTTTTGCATGCTGCTCAAATTTCTGTGCCAGATCAAACCCATTGGTTTCCGGAAGTCCCAGATAATTATCAACTTCCTGCGTATAAATCATCTGTCCGCCACCCATCGGCTCTTTCTCTAAAACAACCACATCCAGACAGGCGCGCTTTGCGTAAACAGCTGCCGAAAGACCTGCCGGACCGCTTCCTATAATGACTAAATCGTACATGTTATTCCTCCTGATTTTCAAAAAAATCTATTTCATAAATAATGGCATTTTTATTCTTTCCTATTTTACCATACCCCTATACAATGCGCTATTTTCTTTTCTATAAAAATGACAAAATATCCTTCTTTTACAAAAATTTTACGTGATTTGGGGTTGAAAAATCCATTTACAAATGCTACCATAACCAAGGATTTAAATCCACAATCATAAAAATCTGAGTAATGGAGGTGAAATTCATGGACAGTAGCGATAGTTTTGGGCGAAGTAGACATTTGAATGCCGATGCTTTTTTCACTGGCAAAATTATCGTTTTCACTGGAAAATGAATTTTGCCGATTCATGATGTTTAAAGCACCGGTAGGTGCTTTTTTTGTGCCTGAATATATAAAACTGTATACCTGAGCCCTTTTCTATTGTGCATATCCGCAGCATGATGTAGCTTTTGTTGCACATGATGACTGCACACAAGGAAAGGAGAATTCATATGAACAAGAAATATTTAGAGCTTACAAAGCTGATCCGAAGCAAACAAAATGACCATGAAATCTTAAAATGCTTATCTAATTATCACGAAAACGACATTGCCGATATGCTTACGGTTATGACTCCAAAAGAAAGGAAACGTATTTATACGCTTCTGGAGCCACAGAAGATTGCGGAAATCTTCGCATATCTGGATGAACCACAAATCTACTTTGCCGAACTCTCCGTCAAAGATGCCGCCAAAGTAGTTTCCCTGATGGATTCCGATGATGCCGTTGACGTCCTCGAAACGCTCGACGATAAAAAGAAATATGAAATTGTGGAAAACCTGGACAAAGCAGCCATAAAAGATGTAAAAATGCTGCTTTCCTATGACGATGACGAAATCGGAAGCTGCATGACAACCAACTACATCTGCATTCCAAAGGGACTTTCCGTCCGTCAGGCAATGAGCGAACTGGTCCGTCAGGCCGGGACCAATGACAATATTTCAACCATTTATGTACTGGATGAATCCCTGAAATTTGCCGGTGCTATTGATCTGAAAGATCTTATTATTGCAAGAGAACATGATGTGCTTGACGATATTATCGTCCACTCCTATCCATCGGTAACCGATCACGAAAAAATTGATGAATGCATGGAAAAAATCATGGATTATTCGGAAGATTCCATTCCTGTCCTGTCGCAGGACGGTCATATGCTCGGTGTTATTACATCCGAAGATATCGTAGAGATGGTTGACAATGAGATGGGGGAAGATTACGCAAAACTGGCCGGTCTCACCGCCGAAGAAGATCTCAAAGAAACCACGGCACAAAGCATGAAAAAACGTCTTCCATGGCTTATCATCCTGCTGTTCCTCGGGATGCTCGTTTCCTCTGTTGTAGGTGTCTTTGAACATGTTGTGGCTGTTCTTCCGATCGTAATCTGTTTCCAGTCTCTTGTGCTTGACATGGCCGGGAACGTTGGTACCCAGTCTCTGGCAGTTACCATCCGTGTCCTGATGGATGAAACACTCACCGGAAAACAAAAACTTTTCTTACTTGTAAAATAAATGAAAATTGGTCTTTTAAATGGTGGAATCCTTGGTATTATGGCACTTGCACTGCTTGGCATCTACATCCACCTGTTTAAAGGATACACCTGGATCGGAGCATTTGGCATCTCTGGCTGCGTCGGCATCTCGCTTCTCGTGGCAATGGTGATCTCAAGCCTCGTAGGTACTGTGATTCCCATGTTTTTTCATAAGATAAAAATTGATCCTGCGGTTGCATCCGGTCCACTCATTACAACCGTCAATGACCTTGTGGCTGTTGTGACTTATTACGGTCTGGCATTTTTGTTACTGATCATGTAAAAAGATAATCTTTGCACCATACTACCGAAAAATGCTGCCTGACAACAATATGTTACAGGCAGCATTTCTATTCAACAATTTCTAAGCTGCATAGGAGATATCGCTTACGCGAGATACCCCAGATAGAAAATCTATCCGCAGACGGATACCCTTTACTGAATAACCAGTTCTTCAATCGTCACATTTTTCTCTTTGTCAATGTCAAAAGCTTTAAGCACCGGCTGATCCATATCCATCAGGGAAAGAATCAGGTAATTGACCGTCGGATCATATGCCAGACGCTTATCTTCCTCGGACGGGCGTGACGGCGATTCCGGATGGGAATGCCAGTTGCCAAGCGGTACCAGATGGTTTGTGCGCATATCTTTAACTGCGGCAAGCTGTTCCTTCGGGTTCATGGAAAAATGCTCATTGGTGTGATCCACATTCTCCAGAAGGTACACCTTCTCGATGATCTTTTTGTCACCGTCTTTGGTGCCTGCAATCAGACCACATGCCTCTTCCGGAAGGTTTTCCTTCGCATGAGCTAAGATTTTTTCATAGTCTGCTTTTTTCATGGTAAGCATAAAATTTTCCTCCTTACCCCTTTCAATGATCCGGGCACTCGATCTGCTCGTAATCGATCAGTTCTGTAATGGTCGGATGATCGCCACAGATGGCACACTTATGATCTGCCTTTGGCAGTTTGATCGTGTGGAATTCCATCTTTAACGCATCAAAAGTCAGAAGCTTTCCGGTTAAGAGATCGCCCACACCGATCAGGTACTTGATGGCTTCCATCGCCTGTAAGGATCCGATGACACCGCCCATTGCGCCGATGACACCTGCCTGCTTACAGGTAGGAACTGCATCCTTTGGTGGTGGATTCTTGAATACACAACGATAGCATGGTCCTTCTCCCGGAACATAGGTCATGAGCTGACCCTTGAAACGGATGATTCCTGCATGGGAAAATGGCTTCTTTGCCATTACACAGGCATCGTTGATTAAGAATTTTGCCGGGAAGTTATCGGTTCCATCAATGATGAAATCATAATCTTTAATGAGATCCATAATATTTTCAGAAGTAACGAACTCACGGTATGTATTTACAGTTACATCCGGGTTCATTGCGTTCATGGTCTCTTTTGCAGATTTTACTTTTGCTTTTCCTACATCTGCGGTGCCGTGAATGATCTGACGCTGTAAGTTGGACAGATCAACTTCATCTGCATCGACAATACCGATGGTTCCCACACCGGCTGCGGCAAGATACATTGCTGCCGGTGCACCGAGTCCGCCCGCACCGATAATCAAAACTTTTCCGTTGAGGAGCTTTTTCTGTCCCTTCACACCAACCTCCTGCAGGATGATGTGACGGCTGTAACGCTCCATCTGTTCATTGGTAAATGCCATTAGAAGCTTCCTCCTCCCATGAAGTATAAGAATTCAACTACATCGTTTTCCTTTAATGTTACGTTTGCAAGATCGTGATTTTCTACGAAATCATCGTTTACGGTAACGGTCACATATTCCGGATTTTCAACCTTCTCGTCAACAACGAGCTGTGCCAGCGTGGTTCCCTCTTTGATGTCTTTTACGTTTCCTGCAATTGTTACTTTCATCGGTAACTCCTCCTAAATATATTTTTTCACAATTTCTTCCAGTTCCGGTTTCTTAATCAGACCGCGCACACGCTCTGCTTCCTTTCCATCTTTGAAAAACAGGATGGTCGGAGAAACCATAACGGAATACTGTTCTGCCAGTTCCCCGTCAAAATTTGCATTGACTTTGACCACTTTTAAGCGATCCTCATAATCATCTTCGATATCGCCAAGAATCGGTGACATCTGTTTGCACGGAATGCAGGAATCGGAATAAAACTCCACCAGTACCGGTATAGAAGCCTGCAAAACCTCCGCTTCAAAATTATCTTTGCTTACTCTTGCTGCCATGCGCTTAACCTCTCTTGTCTACTCTTCGAGTTTCTTTACAATAAGGTCATAAGTTCCATCTTCATTGTCGATCAGCTTTAATACCTGCTGTCCCTCTTCCTTGAAACTTCTCGGTACGTTCTGCACCGGCTCTCCATCATTCATATGTACGGAAAGCACCTGTCCGATCTCTAACTCTTCCATGGCTACCTTTGCCTTGACAAACGTCATCGGGCAGACCACATCCGTAATATCTACAGTTTCATCAATTGTAAAATCAGCCATTGTATGCCTCCTTTATCTTCTCTTCAAATTTATCAAGTCCCACTCTCTCGAGTGTCATGCGGAAACGCTCTCCCGGATTGGCATTGTCACCAAAGAACTGGATTGCCGCATCGGTAATGCGGAATAACTGTTCCTCGGATGTCACAAGCGGAAGGTAATTCTCGCCTTTGTATACGCGGTTTCCAAACAGTCCACCGAAAGATACCTCAAATGCAGGTGTCGCTTTCCATGCATCGGTCGGACAGGACTTTACACAGCGTCCGCAGTTGTTACATTTTTCCTCATTGAGAACGATTTTTCCGTCCACGGTACTGATTGCATCCACGCGGCAGGTCTTCTCACAGATCCCACAGTTGATGCAGGCTGCTTCCTCCCATTCCACAATGGATGCACCCTTGATTCCGACATCATTTTCTTCTGCCTTTAAGCAGTTGTTCTGGCATCCGGTTACACCAAATTTAAACTTATGCGGAAGTTCTCTTGCAAAATAACGCTCATCCAGTTTTTTTGCAATATCATAACTGTCAATATTTCCACTAGGGCATACCGCCGATCCCTGACAGGCTGTAATCGTACGGACACGCGGTCCACACACACCCGGCTTACATCCCCCGGTTGCCAGCACTTCCTTAACTTCTTCTACATCGTCAAGTTTGATAAATGGGATTTCCACACTCTGACGGGAAGTCAGATGTACGTGTCCGTCTCCGTATTTTTCTGCAACCTTTGCGATAATCTGTAAATTCTCTGCTGTAAGATTTCCACCTACCACAGCCAGCCGCAGGGAAAAATTATTTTTTTGTTTCTGGCGCATAAATCCGCCTTTTTTCAATGTAGCATAATCAACAGCCATTACTCTCTCCTTTAAACCTTGTGTATTTTTCTTTGTTTATCCGGCGGTATTTTGGATTGCTGCTGTAAAATCCTGCTTCAGATCTTCGATATCCTCAATACCGACACTTATTCTTATCATATCATCAAATACGGCGGCGTCAATCTTTTCCTGCTCGGTTGAGTGTGCCGCCAGTGTGGATTCCGGATGTACGATCAGTGTCTTGGTATCTCCGATATTGGATACGATCTGCGGAATGGTCAGCGCATTCATGACTGCAAAAGCGCGTTCCTTGCTTCCCACGCGAATGGTTAAAATTGCTCCAAATCTTCCATCCAGCAACTGCTTTGCCACACCGTTCCACGGACTTGATGCAAGTCCCGGATAGTTTACGCTGATTCCCGGAATGGTTTCCAGATAAGCCGCAAGCTGCATTGCGTTGTCACACGCCCGCTCCATACGAAGCCCCAGTGTCTCCATACCAAGCAGATTATAGTATGCAGTCTGCGGCGCCATACAGGCTCCCATGTTGCGGAACAATCCGTTTCTCAGTTTTGCAGTAAAGGCAAATTTTGCAAACTTTTTATAGTCTTTCATGCCCGGATACCGCTCCAGATCCCATTTGAATCTTCCCGCATCGGTGATCACACCACTGATGGCACTGCTGTTGCCGTTGATGTATTTGGATGTGGAATTGATCACGATGTCTGCGCCAAGTTCGAGCGGACGAACGAGAAACGCGGTAGCTACCGTATTATCGATCATGAGCGGAAGATTGTGCCGCTTTGCGATCCCTGCAAGTGCCGGGATGTCGGTCACATCCAGCTTTGGATTGCCAATCGTCTCCGCGAAGATGACTCTCGTCTTATCCGTGATCTTGGATTCGAGATCTGCCAGATCATTCGTATCTGCAAAAATTGTTGTAATCCCAAACGCTTCCAGATCGTGGTAAAGATCAATCGTTCCTCCATACAGGCTGGTGCTTGTGATGATCTCATCACCACTTCCTACGATATTCAGAAGGGCATTGGTAATTGCCGCCATGCCGGATGCACAGGCAACGGATGCCACACCTTTTTCCAGAACCGTCATGCGTTCTTCAAATGCTGCGATGGTCGGGTTATTGATTCTTGTGTAAGAATATCCAGCAGCTTTGTTGTGAAACAGCTTCTCATGCTGCTCTGCCGATGGCTGAAAGAAAGCACTGGACTGGTACACCGGGGTAAGTGTGGCTCCGGTCACCGGATCTCCGGTTTTTGTACCATGTAGTAGTTCTGTGTTGAATCCCATTTCATTTCCCCTAATTCATACTTATCTAATAGGTTTAATATGTTATAGTTAATATACCGCAATCATACCCTATTGTCAACCTTTTATTTCCACTTATTTTTCCGGCAAAAAAATCCCCGCTGGTTAAAACCAGCAGGGATTCCATTCTCATAATAAAATGATTATTCTGTCCAGTGCTCATCCTTAAATACGATGCGGCGGTAAGTCTCAAAATCAACCCACTTATTAAAGAAGTTCTCAGAGATCTCACTGCCCTCTGCGGAAAGCTCCTTCTTGAACGCATCCACATCTGCGGCACTTGTTACATGAACTGCAAATCCACGGCCGTTGATGATAGGCACATCGTTGTATGCAAAGTCAGCAAGCGGAATAATTGCAGTAACCTTCTGGTCACGGATGGATACCGCTACCTGCTCACGCAGAACAACCACATCAAAGCTGTCCGGATACTGATACGTCTCACCCTTGACCGGAATCACATCACCGATCGTGTAAGTTTTATCGGAAGGCTGTACCTTAAAGACGTTCATCGCCTCAAGGTCATAGTAATATTCCTCGAAGATATCTCCGTTTGCCTTGAGATTTCCGTGGGCAAATGCGCATTTTAAGTCTTTCGTCTCATCGAGCGTTGGATTTTCCACAACACCACATGCGGAGGTCATGTTGGAAATACGGTCGATCAGGATCAGTTCTCCCAATGTCTTATGCTTTGCAAAAGCATCAATGACGATCTCTTCCTGCAATACCAGATCGCAGACCGCAATCTCGTTCTTGCGCAGGCGGCCAACCGGAATAAATTCACCGGTGTTGACATCAATCTTGTACTGGATATTCTTTAAGATACCCGGAATTGTACGTGTACCGAGTTTTACGAGATAATCTTTGCCGACGGTCAGTTCCTCATCGTCCATCCAGAGGATTGTTGCGGTAAATTTCTTGCTGACCGGAAGCTTCGTATCTTTTGCAAGAACACATCCGCGGGATACATCCACTTCCTTGTCAAGCTGGATGGTAACTGGACGGCCTGCATCTGCAGTCTGTGCATCTTTATCTCCGACTAAAATGCTCTTTACTTTTGCATGCTCATTGCTTGGCAGAGTCACGATTGTATCACCGACCGATACAGCGCCACTCTCGATCTGTCCCTGGAAACCACGGAACGTGTGATCCGGACGGCAGACACGCTGTACCGGCATGTAGAAGCCTTCTTCCTGCTTCTTTTCGCTCACATCGATATTCTCTAAGTAAGCAAGCAGTGGCTCCTGCGTGTACCATGGCATATTGTCGGAATGGGTGGTGACATTGTCACCCTCGGTTGCAGATACCGGAATGATCTTGACACTTGCTAAATGCAGTTCCTTGGAAAGTTCCTGAATCTGGTCAACGATCTCCTTGAAACGCTCCTCGCTGTAATCGACAAGATCCATCTTATTTACAGCAAATACAAAATAACGGATTCCCATCAGTGCACAGATTCTGGCATGTCTTCTGGTCTGTACGAGCACGCCCTGCTTTGCATCCACAAGGATAACGGCAAGGTCTGCAAAGGATGCACCGACTGCCATGTTTCTTGTGTACTCCTCATGTCCCGGAGTATCTGCCACGATAAAGCTTCTCTTTTCGGTTGTAAAGTAACGGTATGCCACATCAATGGTGATACCCTGTTCACGCTCTGCCATCAGTCCGTCCAGAAGGAGGGAGTAATCGATTGCGCCGCCGCGGCTTCCTACTTTGGAATCCAGCTCCAACGCTTTCTCCTGATCTGCGTAAAGCAGTTTGGAATCGTATAAAATATGTCCGATCAGTGTGGACTTTCCATCGTCTACACTACCGCAGGTAATAAATTTCAATAATCCGCTCATTTTAGAAATAACCCTCCCTCTTTCTTCGTTCCATGCTGCCGGCTGCCTCGTTGTCAATGACACGGGTGGTCCGCTCAGACTCTACAGCACTCAAGGTCTCGTCAATAATCTCATCTAATGTGGTCGCGTTGGATTCGATTCCACCGGTCAGTGGATAGCATCCCAAGGTACGGAAACGCACATTCTTGTATTCAATTTTCTCACCCGGACGAAGTTTCAGACGATCATCATCCACCATGATAATCTGTCCGTCACGCTCAATCACCGGACGCTTTGCTGCAAAATACAGCGGCACGATATCGATGTTTTCTCTCTTTATGTACTCCCAGATATCCGTCTCCGTCCAGTTGGAAATCGGGAACACACGAATGCTCTCACCCTTGTTGATCTTGGAGTTATAAAGTTTCCACATCTCCGGTCTCTGGTTCTTCGGGTCCCATGCATGATTCTCATTACGGAAAGAGAAAATTCTCTCTTTTGCACGGGATTTTTCCTCGTCACGACGTCCGCCGCCGAATGCTGCAGTAAATCCGTATTTATTCAACGCCTGTTTTAATGCCTGTGTCTTCATGATGTCGGTGTACTGGCTGCCGTAATCAAACGGATTGATGCCACGCTTTACACCGTCCTCGTTGATATACTCGATCATGTTAATCCCAAGTTTCTTTGCCGTCTCATCACGGAACTTAATCATTTCCTTGAATTTCCATGTCGTGTTCACATGTAAAAATGGGAATGGCGGCTTCTCCGGATAAAATGCTTTCATGGCAAGATGAAGCATTACCGAACTGTCCTTTCCTATGGAATAAAGCATTACTGGTTTTTCACACTCTGCCGCTACCTCACGGATAATGTAGATTGCTTCCGCTTCGAGTGCATCAAGATGAGATAATTGACTCATGATCTTCCTCCTTAATATTTATTCGAATCCTTTTTATTCACAACAATTGTTTCTATTGTACCATCTGTTTTTTTAATTCGCCAGTGTAACAGATCTTCTTCCGTATGAACGGTCATCTGGCTTCCCATGCCGCCGATGTCGGCACCCAGGTAATAGGAAATTGCCTCAAACGGACACTCCTTGATACAGGAGGCGCATCCCCAGCAGTCCTTCGGATACCGGATCACGGCTTTTTTGTCTTCACCGCGCACGATCAGGCTTCCCGGACAGACATCCAGACATTTTCCACATGCCCTGCATTTCATGGAATCAATCGCGATGCTCATAGGTTTCTCCTCCTTTCACCAGATCTCTGCGGATCATCGTAATCTGGTCCCCGTTCTTTTTCGAGTTTACATAGCAGAGCCATGCATCACTCTTCTCCGGATAATCCAGATTCTCCGCGAAACTGTGCCAGCGTGTCTCCTTGCGTGCACGCAGATGTGCGATCACAGTCAAGCACACAGTCAGGCGTTCTTTCAGCTCATAGATAAACATCAGTTCATGCATATCGGCTGCCGCAAGTCCTTTTGCAAGGATCTGCAGTTTCTTTATTTTTTCTTCCGCCATGGCAAGCTGCTTTTCGTTGAACTGGTAATGGGTTCCGATTCCGCCTGCATACTGGTCCATGACTTTCTGCATGGCTTCCTCGAGTTCCTCAACGGTAAATGCCGGGTCCTGCTTTGTGAGAAATGCATCATACTCGGCAATTTTGTTGTCAAGAACTATCTCCTCATCGGAAGCTGTCGTATCTGCCACCTGTTCTTCGTTTAATTTCTGCACGATGGAATGGGCTGCGATCTCGCCCTCCACCAGTGCGCCGGTTACATATTTCTGTGGACAGCCGCCTGCCACATCTCCGGCAGCATAGAGTCCGTGGATCGTTGTCTCTCGTTCGGTGTCTACCCAGTAACCGCTGGCGGTATGACCACCTACGATGTACGGCTCGGTTCCCTCGATTTCCACGTTCTGTTCGCTTGGATTTTTCCCGGATTCCACCCACTTGAGTGTCTGTCCCGGCGCCATGTTTAAGTATGCTTTTAAGAGCGATTCATCCTGTTCTGCGGAGATGCCTTCGGTGCGAAGATAACATGGTCCGCGTCCCTGTACATTTTCTTCAACAGTTCCGTACACACGCTGGGAAGTAGTCAGACCGTATTTTGTCTCATACACTTCTCCGTGTGCGTTGATCTGCTTTGCTCCGACACCCTGTGCAATCGTTCCGGTCGGAGCGATCGTATCTTTACAGCGCAGGGCGATAAAGCGCATTTCAAATGTGGTCATCTCGGCTCCGGCTTCCATTCCCATGGCATATCCGGCACCGGTGTTAAACGGCGGATACCACATTTTATGACGGGAAAAACCCGGATTGTTCGGGCGGTAAAGTCCTGCGGCTCCTCCGGTTGCGATTAGCACTTTTTTTGCGCGGATCTCGTAGGCCGTACCGTCTGCAATGGAAAAACCGACGGCTCCTTCGATCTTATTATTGTTTACCAGATAATCGGTAATGTTTAACTGGTTGATGACGGTCACATCGTCTAATTTGCTGACAGCATCTGCAAGAAGCGGCTTGAAGTTTTCGCCGTTGATCTTGATATTGCGGTTTCCTCTTGCCACATACTCGCCGTTTTCATCTTTTAAGATGACCAGACCAAGCTGTTCCATTTTGGCGGTCACACGGTTGAGTCCTTCGGACATGGTCAAAAGCAGATCCGGCCGGACGATGCCGTCGGCATCTTTTGTGGCGTAGTCCACGTAATCCTGCGGAACATGACCTTTGGTGATATAGGCATTGAGCGCGTTGACTCCGGCTGCCAGACAGCCGCTGCGCTTGATGTTGGCTTTTTCTGCTATGATTATGGAATAATCGGATTGTTCACGGATGGTCATTGCCGCGTAGCAGCCTGCTGTGCCGCCGCCGATGATGAGGACATCCGTATGGAGTATTTTTTTTCCCTCGATTTTCATAAGTAATCCTTCCTTGTGATTAAATGTAGAAGACCTCGCCTTCCTGCATTTCCTTATTTTCTACAAGATAGGTCTGGTTTTCATCAAATATGTAAAGCCGGTAGATTAAGACATACACTTTTTCACCGATCTCTACCGGATCTTTTTCAAGTGAGCGCTCGGTGACGATCGGGATACCTCCCACATCAACGACAACATCCAGATGATTTCCTCGGAATATCACATCTTTTACGATTCCACGCTCGGCGGCACTCATGTGCTGTGGCGGTGCACTTCTGGACATGCGGACAAATTCCGGACGGATAACTGCGTGGGTTGCGCCCTCGACCGGATCAAATCCAAGCAGACGCTCATAATGCTCTACGATCGAGGAACGGCCGATAAACTGTGCCACGAACGGGGTGTCCGGTGATTTATAAATTTCCATCGGCGTTCCCATCTGCTCGATATGTCCATGGTTTGTGATGATAATCTCATCGGCCACCTCGACGGCTTCATCCTGATCATGGGTGACAAAAATGCTTGTAATGCCAAGCTTTACAACCATCTCGCGAAGCCAGTTGCGAAGTTCAGTGCGGACTTTTGCATCGATTGCCGCAAACGGCTCATCGAGAAGAAGTACCTGCGGATTCGGTGCAAGTGCGCGGGCAAATGCCACTCGCTGACGCTGCCCGCCGGACAACTGGTTCGGATAACGCTTTTCCATTCCGCTTAATCCGGTCAGTTCCAACAGTTCGGTCACGCGCTTTTTGATTTCTTTTTTCGGCACCTTGGCAAGTTCGAGACCAAAAGCTACGTTGTCGTAGACGGTCATATAACGGAACAATGCATAGTTCTGAAATACAAAACCGATGCCTCGTTTTGCCGCCGGCACATCGTTGACACGCTGCCCGTCAATATAGATATCGCCACTGTTTGGTGTCTCAAGCCCCGCGATCATGCGAAGCAGTGTGGTCTTTCCGCTTCCGGAAGGTCCAAGCAGTGCGACTAATTTTCCTTTTTCAATGCCAAAGCTGACATGGTCGGAAGCCCGGAAGTTTCCGTAATTTTTACAAATATCTCTCATTTCCACGTACATAGCCTGACTCCTTACTGTATCCCTTTACTGTTTTTGCTTCTGTATTCAAAAATGTTTCTGAGTATCAGCACGATCACCGCAATAATGACCAGAATGGAAGATACCGCAAATGCGGAGGTGATGGAAGTATCCGTCCCCGACATATATAAGGCATCAATCTCCAGCGGCAGGGTAAATGTCTGCCCTCTGGTCTTTGAGAGTGCATTGACTGCTCCAAACTCGCCTAACGCACGCGCCGTACATAAAATGATACCATAGATCAGTCCCCATTTCATCTGGGGAAGGGTAATTTTCCGGAAAATCGTAAATCCGTTTGCCCCCATAAGCGCCGCCGCCTCTTCCTCATCCTTTCCCTGTGCATTTAAGATCGGGATGATCTCACGCGATACAAACGGGAAAGTGACAAAAATTGTGGCAAGCACCACACCCGGTAACGCAAACGTAATGCGGATGTTTGTTCCGAAAAACTGGTTGATCGCCCGGATTGCCGGATACGTCCAGCCGAGTCGTCCGAAGGTCATCAAAAAGGCAAGACCTACAATGACGGGAGAGATCGAAAACGGGATATCGATCAGCGTGGCAAGCACCTGTTTCCCACGGAAAGAAAACTTTGTCAGAAGCCATGCCGCCATGATTCCGAAAAACGTATTGACAACTACCGCGATCACAGTTGCAAGCAATGTAACCAAAAGAGCCGAACGCACATATTCGGTTGTGACCGCCTGTATGTAAAAAGCAAATCCTTCTTTCAACGCACTAAAGAGAATCGAAAACAGGGGAAGAATCAGCATAACAAATATGAAAAGAACGCTGATGGCTATTAAGATGTATTTCGTACTTTTCTTTTGTTCCATAAAAACGAACTCCCTTTCTTAAAACAAACTGGCTGGTTTCCCGTTGTACTTACACATTGTTGGTTCTGGCTGCCTGTTTCATCTGTACGATATTCACAGCAAGCAGTAAAACAAACGATAAAATCAACATTACCAGCGCGATTGCCGTGGCACTCGCATAATCAATATACCCAAGCTTCTGCATGATCACATAGGAGATCACCTGCGTATGTTCCCTTGCACTGTTTCCGGATATGTAAATGACACTTCCGTACTCACCAATCCCTCTGGCAAAGGCAAGCCCAAATCCGGTTAAAACCGGGGGCATCATCTCCGGAAGAAGCACTCTGCGGAAGGTCTGAAACCGGTTGGCTCCAAGCATAAATGCCGCTTCCTCATACTGTCCGTCAAGTTTTTCGAGTACCGGCTGCACGGCACGGATGACAAACGGAATTCCGACAAACACCAGTGCAATGACCAGTCCCAGATGTGTGTAGGATACTTTGATGCCAAGTTTTGCAAGCGGAGCCCCAAGGATTCCGTTTTCGGAATACATTTTGGAAAGTGTGATACCTGCTACCGAAGTCGGCAGTGCAAACGGAAGCTCAATACAGCCATCGAGGATACGTTTTCCCGGAAACTCATACCTTACAAGCACCCAGGCAATGATCACACCGAACACACTGTTTATAAGTGCCGCAATAAACGAACATCCGATGCTGGTCGCAAATGCATGCCGCACGGTCGGCTTCGTGATCAGGGACCAGAACTCTGCCGGACGCAGTTTTAATGCGGAAACCATCACAGATGCCAGTGGGATCAGCACAATCAGGGAAAGCATTGTCACTGTAATTCCCAATGTGAGGTGATACCCCGGTATCACACGTACTTTTTTTGTCTTATTCGTTGCCGTAGATTTCATCAAACATTGCTCCATCGTCAAAATAGTTCTTATATGCTTCGTTCCAGCCGCCGTAATCTTTGATCGTATATAATTTCACATTCAGGTCAAAGCGGTCGGAAAATTCCTTCAGAATTGATTCATTGCTCGGACGGTAACCATACTCTGCCGCCAGCCGCTGCGCATCATCGGTGTACAGATAATTCAGGTACTCGCGGCTCACTTCCTGCGTGCCATTGGCATCTGCGTTGTCATCCACAATCGCCACACTCGGCTGTGCCAGAATACTGACACTCGGCGTAATCATCTCATATTCATCCGGATAACTTTTCATCGTGGTAATTGCCTCATTTTCCCACGCGATCAGCACATCCCCTTTCTGGTTTTCCACAAATGTGGTAGTGGAACCGCGTGCTCCGGAATCCATGACGGAAACCTGCGAGTAAAGTTTCTGCAGAAATGCTTTCTGCTTATTCTCATCACTGGTCTGCTCCTTTATATAGGAAAGTGCTGCTAAAAAGTTCCAGCAGGCACCACCACTGCTCTTCGGGTCCGGAGTGATGATCTCAACCTTTTTGTTCACCAGATCGTCCCAGTCTTTGATCTGTTTCGGATTGCCTTTCCGGACGAGGAAAACAATCGTCGAAGTGTATGGGGAACTGTCATCGGCAAATTCCTGTTCCCAGCCTTTTTCAATCAGTCCGGTCTGCTCGATCAGTGTGATATCATGCTCCAGTGCCAGTGTAACGACATCAGCATTGCATCCTTCCACAACAGAGCGTGCCTGTGCACCGGAACCTCCGTGGGATTGAATAATATCCACTTCTTTTCCCGTTTTTTCCTTATAATATTTCTCAAACAGAGGATTATATGCTTCATAAAATTCTCTTGTCGGATCGTAGGAGACGTTAGTGATTGTCAGTACATGACTTTTTTTGCTTCCGCATCCGGTACATCCAATCAACAGAATTGTTGCCATGGACAGTACAGCTATTTTCTTTACCATTGAAAATGATTTTCGCTTCATGTTTCCGCCTCCCTTGACTTTCGTTTATCATACCCCTTAATTCCTATCATGTCAATAGGTATTGTAGGAATAATTTTCCTTTCTTTCTACGGTACCATGGAAAGATTGAATTTTGCTTGAATCTCAATGCCGGGATTTTTCTCTTACATAATGATATTGTAATAAATTTTCAAAAAGTTTTCCGGATTTATTGGCACTTGAACAAATACGTTGAATACTCTATAATAAGTAGAAAACCTGTGCCCTGCGGTACATTTTTGATGTATCCCAATCGCATCTGGCTTTTTATTACACATTACGAGGAAATTTTATGAAAAAAAATACCCTGCGGCATTCCCTTCTGCTGCTTCTGACTGCAGCTATCTGGGGATTTGCCTTTGTTGCACAGAGTGTGGGAATGGACTATGTGCAGCCTTTTACCTTTACTGCTGCCCGCTCACTGATCGGGGGGATCGTACTGCTTCCGTTTATTTTTATCCGGGCGCAGAAAACCGGCCGGACTTCTGAGGAAAAATCCGCTTCCTGGAAACAGGCACTGCCCGGAGGCATCATCTGCGGTGTTCTGCTGTGTATCGCATCGAATCTGCAGCAGATCGGCATACAATATACGACCGTTGGAAAAAGCGGGTTTATCACAGCAATGTACATCGTGCTTGTTCCGGTACTCGGTATACTTTTTCACAAGAAAACCGGTATCCGCGTGTGGATCTCTGTGGCACTTGCTGTATGCGGACTGTATCTTTTATGTATGACCGGAGGTTCCTTTCGTCTGCAGCGCGGAGATCTGTATACACTCTGCTGTGCGCTCATATTTTCCCTGCAGATTCTTGCCGTGGATCACTATGCACCGATCGCGGATAATGCCATACTGGCATGCATCGAATTTTTCACCTGTGGCATCTGTTCCCTGATCCCGATGTTTTTACTGGAACAGCCACGGATGCACCTGATTCTTGCCGCATGGCTGCCGATCCTGTATGCAGGCATACTCTCCAACGGTGTGGCCTACACTCTGCAGTTTTTTGCACAGCGGGGACTTCCTGCCTCTACAGCCTCTCTGCTAATGAGCACGGAATCCGTGTTCTCGCTTCTGGCGGGTTTTCTCATCCTGCACCAGATGCTGAACGGTCGTGAGCTTGCCGGATGTGCACTGATGTTTGCCGCCATTATTCTTGTACAAATAAAAGGAAAAGAAAAGGAGTCGATTAATTCATGAAAAATATCATTGAAAACGAAGTCGGGGCCATCCTGACAGATATCCTTGACGATTATAAAAAAGGACGCGCAGTTGATAAGATGGATATCTACAACCAGCCGGATAAAACCGAAATTATGGACATTCTTGACCGTCTGTTTTCCATTGTTTATCCGGGATTTTTCCGCGATAAAACCCACAAAATCTACAATATTGAACACAGTGTGTCTACCATGATTGAAGATGTAATGTTCCACCTGAACAAACAGATCTGTGTTGTCTTAAAATATACGAAAGAATTCGGGGACAATGAGGAAGAAAAACTGGAACAGTTTGCACAGAAAGCAACCGTTTCTTTCATGCGGCGGATTCCAAAGGTCCGTGAATACTTAGAGACCGATCTGCAGGCCGCTTACGATGGCGATCCTGCTGCACGCAGCAAAGACGAGATCGTATTTTCTTATCCGGGACTTTATGCCATCACGGTATACCGTCTGGCGCATGAGCTGTTTCTGCTTGGTGTTCCGCTTATCCCACGTATGATGACGGAACAGGCACACAGCAAAACCGGTATCGACATCCATCCGGGTGCAACCATCGGCAAATATTTCTTTATTGACCACGGTACCGGCATCGTGATCGGTGAAACAACCATCATCGGCTGCCATGTCAAACTGTATCAGGGCGTTACACTTGGTGCCCTTTCCACCAAAGGCGGTCAGAAACTGCGCGATGTGCGTCGCCATCCAACCATCGGCGACAATGTAACAATCTACTCCGGTGCTTCCATCCTCGGTGGGGAAACTGTCATTGAGGAGGGGGTTGTAATAGGTGGTAACTCATTTATTACCCAGTCCATTAAAAAAGGCACCAAGGTCAGTGTCCGCAACCAGGAACTGATCTACCACAGTGATGATGAATCACTTCACCACAAAGAACAGGATGAATCCTGGTTTTACATTATCTGATAGTTACAAAAGGGGATTTTATGGATACAAAAGCTTTCCGGGAAGGATTCCGCGATGGCATTCCCATCGGACTTGGATACCTCGCTGTTTCTTTCTCTTTAGGTATTTCTGCAAAACAGGCTGGTCTGACTCCGCTTCAGGGGTTCGTGACCAGCTTTCTGGAAAATGCATCGGCCGGCGAATACATCGCATTTACTCTGATCGGTGCCGGTGCCACATATATTGAACTGTGTCTGATGACAATCATCGCCAATGCACGCTATCTTCTGATGAGCTGCGCCATGAGCCAGCGGTTTTCACCGGATACGCCGATGATTCACCGGTTTCTTGTCGCATTTGACCTGACGGACGAGCTGTTTGGCATTGCCATCGGGCGCCCCGGATATCTCAATCCCTACTACAGTTACGGTGCCTTTCTTGTCGCACTTCCTGGCTGGTCCATCGGAACCGCCGCCGGTGTCATCGCCGGCAATCTGCTGCCGGGTGATATGGTAAAAGCACTAAGCGTTTCTTTGTTTGGTATGTTTCTGGCAATCATCATCCCGCCTGCCAGAAAAGACAAAGTCGTGCTGGTGTTGATCATCATCAGTTTTGCAGCAAGTTACCTGTGCAGCCGTCTCCCGGTTATCCGTGACATTTCCAGCGGAACGCGCACGATCATCCTGACACTGATCATCGCAGGAATCGCCGCATGGCGTTTCCCTCCGCAGACGGAGATCACTCCGGAAAATGCTGACGCACAAAAAGAACAGGGGGCAGATGTATGAGTGGAAATATTTATATCTACATTGCAATCGTAGCGATCACCAGTTATCTGATCCGCGTGCTTCCGCTGACGCTGATCCGCAAGCCGATCAAAAACCGGTTTATCCGTTCTTTCCTGTATTATGTACCTTATGTCACACTTGCGGTTATGACCTTTCCGGCAATCATTGATGCCACAGCCACACCGCTTGCAGGAGCACTTGCTCTAATTGCCGGCATCTTTATGGCATGGAAAGGACTCGGACTTTTCCCGGTTGCGATCGCCTGCTGCATCATTGCTTACCTTGGTGGACTGATTTTTTAATAAAAAAGTGCCTGCATCATTTTTTGATCCAGGCATTTCTTCTATCCCCAAAGTGAAAATAAAAATACTACGATTCCAAGAATAACAAGAATCACACCCGTCACACGGTTCAGTGTTTTCGGTGTGGCTTTATTTGCAAATACCGCAGCAATTCTCGCCCAGATCAGGGTAAATATCACACATAAAATAAATACCATCCAATCCGGCTGTCCACCTATGGCAAAATGTGAAACTGCACCTGTAAATGCAGTAAATGCCATAATAAATACGCTGGTTCCCACAGCCATTTTTAGTTCATATCCAAGCACTGTGGTAAGTATAAGAAGCATCATCATGCCTCCGCCGGCACCGATAAATCCACAGATAAATCCGATACAGATGCCACTGATCACAGACTGTATGGCGCGTTTTTTTGCCGACACCCCCTGCATTGCTTCTTTGGTTGTCATGACAGGACGGACAATAAATTTAATTCCCAGCAGAAACGTCATAAAGACGGAAAAATTTCCCATGGCGGCAGATGGTACCAGACTTGAAACATAACTTCCTACCACCGTAAATGCAAGAACACTCACCATCATAATCAATCCATTCCGGATGTCCAGATTTTTGTTTTTACCATATGTATACGCGGACACTGCACTGGCAAGTACATCAGAAGACAGCGCAATCCCGACCGCCATATACGGCTCCATCCCAAGAAATGTGATAAGCATCGGGCTGATAACCGCTGCCGCACTCATCCCGGCAAAACCGGTTCCAAGTCCGGCTCCCATACCTGCAAAAAATGTTACTAGAATCGTAAATAATACTTTCATTCTCCTGTATCTCTCCTTTGTTCCAGATAACAAGTAATTTTAGCACATTTTTCAAAACAAATCCAGCATGTTATCCAGATAAATTTCTTCCCGGACATGCAGCTGATATTGTGGCTTTGTCATGTAATATAGCAGAAACTCTAAAATCAGTGCACTTCCAAGTCCCCGTCCCTCGATCTTAAAATTAGAAAATCCCATTGGAAAGTAAACATTTTGGATTGCCTCTATTCCAATAAATCCCGGATTTTGCATGGCTTTGGAAAAGCAATATCCCTGCTCAGATTCCGGTGCCGTACAGTGATGTTCCCTATTTTCTCCAAGATTCTTGCGGCTGACCGCTTCATAACAGGCTTTCCTGTCCTTACAGCCAAACCAGCAGCATTCATTGCACAAAAACTCCACCTTGTCTTTTTCTTGCCAAGACAGTGTCTTCCATCGGTCATAGGCTTTATTTAAGCGAAAATCAGGAACAACATACCGGAAATCTTCACGTCGTATTTCCTCTACCAGCTGCTTAAAATCCGTGATTACTTTTGTGGTGGACGAAACAAAATAAAGGTGCGGATAATGTTTTTTCAGATATTCCAACAGCAGATCCGAATGGACAATCACACCGTTTTGCACATCTTTATTTTCTTCCAGTAAAGCACAGAGCGCATTGCATTTCCGGTCAGAAAGATGCTTCTCTTTTAAAAGAGAGTTGCTGAAGGTCAGCCGCGCGGATATTCCATACTCCTGCATCAGTGCCAGAACTTCTTTCGGATCATTCTCTCCAAAACCGGCACGTCCGCCGCCCCAGATACAATCTGCCGGAGCTCCATAGATCGAACCGATTTCACACCAGTCATAAAACCAGTCCCTGTGCTCCCGATATAACGGAAGAAACACGCGGTATAGTTCATAAAATTCAAACAAGCCCGGAAGGTGATAATACGCTTTTACCATTCTGTACATTCCTCTCATTTTTTATCATAACGGTTCAGACCACCTCAGAATAGTTACTTTATTAAATACAAAATCAACCCGGACATCACCCCGATTCCAATAATACAGATAATCATACCTCCAATGACCGTCACAGTTCTTCCTTCATCCGATAATTCCGCATTCTGAAACTGCCATCTGCGCAGAAAAAAGTATACCTTATCCGGATAATAAATCTGTACGATTCCAAGCACATAAATAAGGACTCCCAATACCGTAAATCCCCAAAATGAAATCGACTCCAGATTGCCGTAAAGAATACGTCCCAGCACATTGCTGTATGCCGCATCACTGACCGTATGTTTGTCATCTGATGCAAAACTCTGCATTTCATCCCAGCCCACAGGGCTTCCATCTGCCGCGAGCAACTGATCCCCCGTCCATGTGCCGTTTATCGTATCATCCGCAAATGAAAACGTGACCTGATCCCCTTTCATGGTATAGGAAACATTCTGTTTTTTTCCATCTGCCACAAGTAAAAAAGTATCATCTTTTGTTCGTTCAACATAGTTGACTGTGTTGTGCACAAACTTATCTGCACGGACTTTGTAATAAAAATCATCCCCAATAAAAACGCCTTTTCGCAGCGTAAAATATCCACCGATTGCAACTGCAAAAATGGCAATTATAATCAAAAAAACAAGTCCCAAATGCTCTTGGATTTTCTTCATTTCCGTCCTCCTTCTCTTTAAAAAAAAGCCATTCTCTCCTGCGAAAATGGCTTCTGAAATACTACTACTTATTTTCAAAATTAACACTGCGGATCATGTTACGGTTGATAAACTGTGTTCCCTTTTTCGGTGTCTCGATCTTCACCCACTGCGCATCCACGTCCATCAGTTTTCCTTTGATACCACCCATATCATTAAATAAACTTACCGCACAATCTTTTCCTATATAAGTATCTAAAATTGAACCACTCATCATTTCGTCTTCCTTCCCATTTTCTGTCACTGTAAACAGCTCAGTATCCTGCATTGCCAGCATATTCCATGTATTTACCATATTGAAATAATTGACTGCTGCCATTGTTGTTGCGATATCCATACCTTCATCACCTCATAGATATCAGTGTAGCATTCTTTGTGCACACTTGCAATTACTTTCTCCCTCTTTCCCTCTCCGACATCGGAACTTCATTTTTCATGTAAGTATCCCACACCTGCATCCGATCCTGCTCATCCAGTTTGCGCAAAACTTTTGCCGGAACACCTGCCACAATACAGTTATCCGGAACATCGCGGGTTACGACTGCCCCTGCCGCCACAATACAGTTCTTTCCGATGGTCACTCCGCCACAGATCGTTGCACTCGAACAAATCCAGCTTCCGCTTCCGATATGGATGGGCTTTGCATACTCCAGGTCATGAAAACCATCCGGATACTGCTGCGGCAGCCGCTCATCGGAAAGAAACGGATGACACGGGGTTGCAATCGTCACGTTTGCGCCTACCCACACACCATCCTCCAGCGTAATCGGCGCACAGTCCAGAAATGTACATTTATAGTTGACAAAACAGCCTTTTCCAAAATGGATATTGACACCATATTCACAGTAAAATGGGGCAAAAATGGCTGCTCCTCCATCCTTTGCAGATGGAATCAGTTTTTCTAACAAACGCTGTTTTCTTTTTTTCCTCCACAGCGGAGTGCGGTTGAATTTATCACAGGTTTCCATGCCAAATTTATGATATTGTTCCAGATCTTTGCTGTCGGCATTGTAAAGTCTGCCGGCTTTCATTCGTTCCCAGTTATTCATGTTTATCTCCCTCTTTTTTATTTCCTTTAGTATAACAAACTTTTGCAATACAGGAAACTGAAGAACAGCTGCACCGGCATACTTCCCGTTTAAAGCATTTGCAGAACAGCCAGACCAAATTTACTGCGATACCGGACAGTTCCTCCGATAAATTTGGTGACTATCTGGTTCTCTTAGGTGCTATTATGCGCGAAGAAATGATGATTGACTAGCTAAAAAAATGTATCAAACTGCTCGGTTAACATGCTCCCTCTCCCTTCAAATAGGCGATCACTTCGAATAGATCCGGTAACACCACCTCTGCTTTTTCCTGCATTTCTTCATTTGCAGGCAGCAGATCCGGAACCATGATCGGAAGCAAATGTCCTGCATGTGCCGCACGAATCCCATTGTAGGAATCCTCAATCGCATACGCGCGCTCCGGTGCAACCCCAAGTTCTGCACAGGCCTTTAAGAAAATGTCCGGTGCCGGTTTGCTGTGCTCCACCATATCCCCGCAGATCACATTGTCAAAAAAATTCAAAATTCCAGCATCCTTTAATTGGTTTGTCACGGTCTGTCTGCGTGTCGAAGATGCCAGCGCAATTTTCTTTCCATCTTCTTTTAAAAAGGTGAGCAGTTCCACAACCCCCGGCTTCATCGGGAGCCTGCCGCCATCGTATCTGCTGTGATAGATAGCAGAGGACTCTTTCGCATAAATATCATACGGAAAATCCTCCCCATAAATTTCCAGCATAATCTCCCGCGTCCGTTTCATCGTCGTCCCCGTACAGGAAAGCACCGCTTTCTCAATATCTGGAATCTGGTATTTATCTGCAAGCTCCTTCCAGCACTGCATCACAGCCCGCTCAGAATCAAAAATCACACCGTCCATATCAAATACAACTGCATCGTAACCGGTTTTCTTTTCCATAGAATAATTTCCTTTCTGTCTTACGTGACAATTTTATTCTAACACGATTTATCCAATTAGTGCATGATAGATTCTCAGATCATCGTCCTTGAATACGTTAAATATGACTTTTTTTATTCTGCTGTCCTCATTGATATAATTCTTTACCGTCTCGGTAGCGATTTCTGCCGCCCTTTGCTGTGGAAAACGAAACACCCCCGTTGACAGACAACAAAAAGCTACGGACTCTGCTCCCGTGTCCGCCGCCAGCTTGAGACATTCTCTGTAGCAGCTTGCCAGCAATTCTTCCTCTTTTCCTGTAACCTCCCACTGTATGATCGGTCCTACGGTGTGAAGAATATATTTTGCCGGAAGATTATAACCGGACGTAATCTTTGCCTTTCCGGTTTCTTCTTCATGTCCCTGCTTTTTCATAATTTCATACATTTTCAGGCGAAGTTCCATCCCTGCATATGTGTGGATAACCCCCCCTCGATAAAACTTTCTAATATTGCTCCTCGTTCTATCAGTCTGTGGGTTCGCTTTTTTCTTTCTTCAAGGCTTGCCATTTTCTTTAATTTCTTCTCTTGATTTTTAAGCTGAGATAATTGCTTTTCATATTTTTCTTTTTCTTCTTTCTTGCTTTCAATCTCTGCTTTTACCTTTTCTAATTCTGTTTTATTGTTCATAAAAATCATCTCCTTTCATATTTTTGGCAAAGAAAAAGGCTAAATACCTTTTCAGATAAATAGCCTTTTCATTTCAATTTTCAGTTATATATTCTATTTATTAGTTAATTTAGAGAGTAATTCTGAAACCATTTCTGTAAATTCAAAAGGCTCAATATTGATGCCATCCATTACATAAGTATGTTTGTTAAGCTTAAAAACAGCTCTTGTTATTATCTTGTCATCAACATTTAAATTTTCAGACTTAGATAATTTCACATTAACACCACATAATGTCGACATTTTTGAATCCTTTAACCCATAATCAATGCCGGTTTCGTTCTTGTCAGCGATAATAACATCAAGAATCTTATCGTTATTATCTTCATTTACTAAATGGACTTTTATATATGCACGCTCTGTATAATCGTCTTTATTATTTGGTTTTACTAAAATTTCATACACAGAAACTGGATTATATTTTTCAAATATTGACAAGGATGCTAAAATTTCTTTCCCTTCATCTCCATCTAATGCTACTTCTTTAGCATCTATTTTAGGCATCGACATTTGATTATCATTAAATACTAAACAATCTTTTTTATACTTATCATATAGCTTTAAGTATTCAATTTTCGATTCCTTTCTCTTTTCCTTGACCCATAACCCAAATGCATAATCTTTTATCTCTTTGTTCATCCGTTTCATTAGCTCAGAGTCTGAATATTTGTCTAATTCTCCATGAAGCTCTTTCTGGCTTTTAAAAGATTCGATAAGATTGGCGTCTATTTTCACTTCTTGTTCTAACACTTTGTTTTTTGTACTTACAAACAACAATCTATCTTTTAATTTTTGTTTCAGAGTCGTTTCCCCATAGATTTTAAGAGCTTTATCATAGGCTTCTTTGTTAATGGCTTCATACTCGCAAATAGCATTATCAATTTCGGATTCAGAAACAAAAACTCCTAATTTTTCTGCATATGATGTTGCCACTATTTCATCTATGCTATTTTCAACAATATCCGAATATGATACACCTACTTTTCCAAACTGTTGCAGAAAAATTTCATTAATTTCATCGTGATAAATGTATTTATCATTTACTTTCACAATGGCACCGTTAATGTTCTCATTCTTTACACTTAAATTATTATCTGCATAAGCACTTTTATAAGAAACATTTTCATTCAAAGTGCATCCATGTAGCAAAGCAGAAAATATAATTAGTAGTAAGGGCATCACGAATCTATTAAATTTCATTAGATTTCTCATAGCTGGTCTCCAATTCAATTTTCTCACTATTTATTTTAGCACGCACAATTCTTATATTCCACTTATGTTTTTCTAAAGATTTTATGGGTGGACTGCCATACATAGCAATCCACCCATAAAATTACCATACTTCTAGATTATCTTCCGCATTCACCCAATCTTGCATCTCACCCGTCAAAGCCAACCTGGCATACTCAATAGGGTTGTCAATGGCAAGAGCATTTAATGCACACTGAGAATTAGGTGTGGTCATCAATCCCTGCCTGCGCAATACTCTGTACGCGCATTGCAAGATCCATCCACGAATTCATGATCTACTTCTCCCACTTTCCCGCTCCGACAACGGCACTTCGTTTTTCATGTAAGTATCCCACACCTGCATCCGATCCTGCTCATCCAGCTTTCGCAATACCTTCGCCGGAACACCTGCCACGATGCAGTTATCCGGAACATCACGGTTTACGACTGCCCCTGCCGCTACAATACAGTTTTTTCCGATGGTCACCCCACCACAGATCGTCGCGCTCGAACAGATCCAACTTCCGCTTCCGATGTGGATCGGCTTTGCATACTCAAGGTCATGGAAACCATCCGGATACTGCTGCGGCAGGCGCTCATCCGGGAGGAACGGATGGAATCATTTTTTCCAGCAGACGCTGCTTTCTTTTCTTCATCCACAGCGGTGTGCGGTTGAATTTATCACAGGTTTCCATCCCAAACGAATGGTATTTTTCCAGATCTTTGCTGTCGGCATTGTAGAGTCTGCCAGCTTTCATTCTTTCCCAGTTATTCATGTCTGTTTCTCCTTTTTTCTGATCGCATCCTCTATTCTTCTTTCTCCAGAAATGTCTGCACATTTTCTTTTGTAACCTTCTGATATGCGCGATATATATATTTATAATTTTTAAACGGATTTGGATTATTTTCATCCTCTGTAGCAATCGAAAATGCAAGATTTGCCATTGCTGCTGCCTGCCCTTCTTTATCATTATATACGGTTGCTGCAAGTGTTCCGTCTTTTACCGCTTCAAGCCCTTCTTTTGTCCCATCTATTCCAAAAAATACCGGCCGGTTTGTTTCCGTATACCCGAGCTTTTCATAAGCATCCATAGCACCGAGTGCCATTGCATCATTATTGGCAAGAACAACTTCCATCCGGTTGTTATATTGTCCGATCAGCTGCATCATACGGTTCTGTGCCTGCACACGATTCCAGTTTGCAATCTGATAACTCAGTTTTTCCAGTGCAATCCCCTGTTCTTTCAGGCTCTCCGCAACGCTTTCCGTTCTAATAATGGCATCCTGATGCCCCATTTCCCCCTCAAGTATCACATATTGGATTTTCCCATCATGATTGCGGTCCACATCCGGATGTTCTTTGATATAAGCTGCTGCAAGCTGTCCCTGCATCTGTCCGGATTGTTTTGCTTCTGCTCCGACATAATATAACTGATCCCACTGCATCAGATCTTCTTCCACAGGTTCCCGATTAAAAAAAATAATGGGAATATCGTGTTCCTGCGCGGCTGTAATGATCTGTGACGGATCCGTCCGGTCTGCCAGATTGACGCACAGAATATCACAGCCATTGCCGATCATTTCCTGCACCTGATCGTCCTGCGTTCTTTGCGAATTTGCAGCATCCATAATGGTCAGACTGATATCATATCCCCTTTTTTCCAGTGTCCTGCATTCCCTTTTAAAATTTTCCAGAAGTTCCCCCAGAAAGGTATCTCTCTGGTCATAACATGCGACACCAATATAAATCTGTTTCGGTATTTCCTTTTTTTCGCTTCCACATGCACCATACAAAAGAATTCCCATCAGACCAATTAATGCCATAGCGTTTTTTATTTTTCTTTTATCCATGATAACCTCTGATTTTACCGGCTGATTGTAAACAGCAGATTCCGGTTCTCCTCCGAAAAAAGATTCTCCCGCGTGAGAACGGTATATGTAATCTGCCGGTCTTTCATTTTATAGAAAAAATTACGTCGTTTTTTAATAAGTTCTGCAACACTTTCATAGCCTGCGTCAAACTCATCCGGAGCAACCAGACATTGTGCCCATCCTGCATCCAGATAATAAACTGCCTCCGTTGAATTTCCAATTCCATAGAGTACCGCCCCATACAGGTCATTATCCTTTGCCGCCTCCCCGGCTTCCACAAAGCTTGCATTATCCAAAGCCATCACGATATCCACCCTTCTTTGCGTCTGTAAATTGATTTTCTCTTTCGAATCATTTTCTTTTGATACAGACCATAAAATTTCTGCGCCACTCCCCTTTAATGTATCACAAATCCCCTTCTTTCTTTTTATCACTGCTTCTGAAGTGGCATACTGCGAATAGATCCCAATCTTCTTCCCGATCAGATTTCCACGGTAATTTTCCAGAAGCTTTTGGGCAAGATCCGCACCCATATGGTAATGATCAGGTTCTATTGTATGCAATCCGGACGGTTCTTCGGGAAATGTATCTCCCACGGCCATTATAGGAACACTTTTTTCCAGCTGTTTTAGCTTTTGCTGCCCATCCCGGTTTGCAATCGGTTTTACGATCACCGCATCTGCTCCTTTTGCAATTTCCTGATTCATAATCTCAATCTCATCATTGGCGGTTTCCATATTGTCCTTACTGATGATCACAACATCTGTATCATATTCCCGTGCTGCCATTTTCAGTCCGTATTTAAACGCTGACCACTCGCTCTCATCCACATCCGGTATGATCACCGCAATTGTTTCTGGATCATGGCCGTTTTGCTTATAGATGATAAAGCCGAGAACCAGAATCACGAGAATTCCCAGAACTGCCTCTATTATCACAAATGTTTTTTTCCCATGTTTCATTTTAAGAATCCTCCGGCATATGGTGTTCCTCAAATTTCCTGCAGTTTTCCTCACTGTAAACAATCTCTGGGATGATAACTGTCACTGTCGTTCCCTCATCCAGTTCACTTTCTATCTGAAGTCCGTATGGTTCTCCAAACAATAACCGGAGCCGGTTATTTACATTTACAAGCCCGACTCCGGAGCCTTTTTTATGTACACGGTTTGTATCCTTTAATAACAGGTCAATCTCCTCTTCCGGAATCCCCATTCCGTTATCCGATACCTGCATAAAGATATTTTCTTGTTCTTTCCATCCGCGAATGAGGATTTTTCCGCAGTCATCCATCTCCCTTACGCCGTAATTGATCGCATTTTCAAGGATCGGCTGCAGCACAAGTTTCACGATACAATCATCCAGAATATCCGGACGGATATCAAATACAACTTCAAACTTATTTTTATACCGCACTTTTTGTATATTAACATAACTTTGCGCGTGCTGCAGTTCATCCCTTATGCGGATAACCGTATGTCCTTTTGAAAGGCTGATCCGGAAAAGCTTTGCCAGCTGCGTGATCATAAAGGCAGCTTCCTCATTTTTACCGCTCTCTATCATCCAGGTGATGGAGTCTAATGTATTGTATAAAAAATGCGGGTTGATCTGGCTTTGCAGCACATCAAATTCGCTTTTTCTTCTTTCATTCTGTTCCCATATGACTTTTTTCATCAGTTCGGAATTCTGCCGGTAGGATTCCTGAATGGATTGTCCCAGATGCCGGATCTCTGTTGAGCCTCCGATTGCAATCTTTTCTTCTTTTCCTTCCTGATATTCACGCACCGAGTGATCCAGTTTCATAATCGGCCGCGATATCCGCACGGAAATGATGCGGTTTACAAATACAAGCATCATTGCCATAAGCAGTAAAATAAGCAGGACAAACTGCTTTACATCGGCCATCTTATTTGTGAATATTTCATACGGCATAACACAGACCAGGCGCCATCCTGTATAACTGATTGCACCCACCATAACTTTTCTGTGGTTTTTTCCCAAATATTCATCGTAAATTTTTTCTTTGGACGAAGCTGCCTTTACGCTGCTTTCTGTATTCATGCCATTGTCAATTCTTGCCTGATGCGGATGATAAATAATATTTCCCTCACCATCACACAGATAAAAATACTGTCCTTTTCCTGACGTATTGATCCGTTCCATCATACGTGAAATCCCGGAATAGTCCATATCCACAAGCAGCACTCCCAACTGTGTATCTGTCCCATTCGTAAGTTCCACGACACGGCTGGAAGAAATCACCCAGTAATACCGACAGGTACCGTCATCAAATAAATTCTGTACATGGGGTGTGGAAAAATGGATATTCTCCATACGTGTTTTTGCCTGCATAAACCATCCCTGTCTGGTCACATCCGGTTCTTCTTTCTGGGCAACAACCGGCTCTGCTGCCATAAGGCTTCCGTATCCATTATATATAGCAATGCTCCTTAAGTTCTCTTTATTTGCCTCATATAAAAGATTTAACCCTTTGTGGATGGATTCGTTCTGTTCCCGGATATCGTTTTCCTTTATAACATCATAATATGCGGCATCCGATATCTGCCTCATATTCACAAGATAATTTTCTATGGAATCCACCGTCTGATCCATCATCTTTCGGTTATTATCCACAATATTCTGCTGTGTGATCCCCGAAAATCTCCAATATACCATCATGCCCATACAAATCATAATTAAGGTTGATATTACAGAAAATGCAACCATGATGGTTGACTGGATATCTCCCGGTTTATTTTTCATTTTTTTCATATGCTGTCCTGTATTTTGAAGGAGATACCCCAAACTGTCTTTTAAACACATAACTGAAGTAATTTGGATCGGAATATCCCACACTCTTTGCAATCATATAACTTTTTTCCGCGGTTTCCACAAGCATGCGTGCCGCCTTATCCATACGGTATTCCGTCAGGTATCCGACAAAAGAATTCCCTGTTTCTTTTTTGAACATGCTTGAAAAATAAGAATTTGACACGCCCAGTTCTTTACAGATATCGTCAAGCCCTAAATCTTCCTGCTGATAATTGTCGTGCACATATTCTTTTGCCCTCCCGATCAGGGATTTCTTGGAATGATACCGGGCATCTGCCATGTCATCATGCAGCATACAGCAGAATTTTAAAAGCCATTTCTGCAAAACCTGCGGTTCTAAATTGCACAGTTCATTATACAAAGAACTGATGCCTCCCGGTATTTTTGTGGTATCCATTTCATTGTTGACCATAAAATGATACAGTTCGCCAATAAGTTCCATAACTGCCACATGATATTTTTCCAATGATTTCAGGTCAAGGAAATTATGCTGCATGTAAACTTCTATGGCATTTGCAATATCTTCATTTTCTCCAAGGCAGATCTTTTTGAACACATTGGACAGTTCTGTTTTCTCTCCGGCATCCCTTTGGATTTTTCTCTGTGGAACAATCTCTTTTAAATTTATCGCCCGGTTGCTTCCATATAAAACACGATAGGAAACCGCTTCCCTGGCGCTTTGATACGATGCTGCAATCTTTGCAATGTGCCCACATACCTGACCGATCCCTATGGTTACTTTTGCCCCCATAATATGATGGATATATTTACAGAAACGGTCACAGGCATCCGTCAGTTCTGAAATTTCTTCCTCACTTTTTAACTGCATAATCATAATGGTATCCCCAAGATAGCGTAAACGCTTCGCGTTCCATTTTTCCCCGAGGTTCTCCCCTGCCTGCCGGTCTACCGATACCGAAAGCAGCCGTATATCCATGCCCTCCGGAACCTGACTTGCCGATGTGTGTATGATCAGGCAGCAATACCACGGGCCTGTAAAAGCAATCTGGTAATCCTTAAAATAATGCGGCATCTCCTCTTCCGGAATACGTCCTTCAATAAGCGTTGTATACAAATTCGCCTGCAGCATCGGAAGGGAATCCGCATAATATTTTTTCAAAAGATCCGTATTTCTTTTTTCACTGATCTCATAGTCCAGTTTCTCTTTCAGACGCTCAAACACTTCTGTTATTTCAACAGCATTGAGCGGCTTTAAAATATATTCCTCGATTTCAAGATGCACGGCTTCTTTTGCATATTCAAAATCATCAAATCCGGTAAAAAGCAGAATTTTTGTTGCCGGATACTTTGCTTTTATATGCGCACACAATTCCAGCCCGTCCATATACGGCATCCGGATGTCCGTCATAACAACATCCGGCTGCATTTCTTCAAGCATGTCCATTGCTTTAAATCCGTTGTTTGCATGCCCGGTAACCTGAAAGCCGAGTTCCTCCCATTTGACTTTTTTAACGATGGCTTCAATGACTTCTTCTTCATCATCCACCAGCAATAATGTATACATACCTCTTCCCCCATGTTATTTTATTTATTATAGCAATTTGTCCAGATAAAGTAAAACCTTTCCAACATAAAACAGAGATGCCCTGCATGTTTCATGCATCACCGGCATCCCTGCTTTTTCATTATAGAGGAGAGTATATGTTTTATTTTTTCTGAACGTATTTCAGACAATCCAGTGTTACTGCAACAAGGATGATAATACCTGAGAATACGAACTGGAGGTTTGTATCAATACCCAGTATTGTGAGGGAGTATGTTAATGCTGTAAAGATACATACACCGGTAACAACACCGGAAATCTTACCAATACCACCGGTAAATGATACACCACCGACAACACAGGCTGCAATGGCATCCATATCCCAGCCCTGTCCATAAGCGGCGGAACCAGATCCAACCATTCGGGTACATTCAAGCCAGGAACCGAATCCGTAAAGGATACCGGCCATAATAAATGCACCAAGTGTTACTGCAAATACAGAGATACCTGAAACTGCTGCTGCCTCCGGATTTCCTCCGACTGCATAAAGATTTTTACCAAAGGTTGTTTTGTTCCAGATAAACCATACAATGACAATTGCTGCAACTGCCCAGAGAATGATGGTCGGGAATCCATTGACTTTTGGAATTACCATATTCGGAATGGTCGGCTCGATCGCTCCGAAGGAAACACCTTTTGTCGCATAAGTTACCAGACCAAAAATGACAAGCATGTTTGCCATGGTCGATATAAACGGATGCATCTTGAATTTCGCTGTAAAAAATCCGGCTATACTTGTAAAGAACGTACATAATACAATACATGCTACCAGTGCAAGAATGACTCTTGCCGGTGTCGGTACTTTCGTAAAATCAAAGATGTGTCCGAACACACCACCTGTATTTACACCCTGATGCATGATAATGGTTGCGGTTGTCATTCCCATACCAACCATTCGTCCAACGGAAAGATCCGTTCCTGTAAGAAGGATCAGACCTGCAACTCCAAGTGCTAAAAACATTCTAGGCGATGCCTGCTGGAGAATATTTAAAATATTATTATACGTAAGAAGCGGCGTTCCTTTTTTGATTGGAGTTATGATACATAACGCAACAAAAATAAGAATGATCGCGATGTAGAGTCCATTCTGTAAAAGGAATGTTCTCCGGTTAAATGTATACTTATAATTTTCCCATTTCTGTGCCTGATTTTCTGCAAATGTAAATTTGGACAACCGGAGCAGATCAATCAGATGATACTTGTAACTGTACGCATCATGCTTCCGGTCTTTAATCCTCTGATACTCTTTTTCCAGTTCAATCTTTTCATTGGAAACACGGTTCTTATATACATAATTTTCTTCTTTGACCTCGGCCTGGGCGGAAGTCTTTGCCAGAGTTTCTTTGTGTTCCTTTTCAATCTTTGCAAGTTTCTGCTGATGCTCCTGCAGTGCCTGTTCCTTTTCCGCTATACAACTTGCCTTAACTGCATTATAATACTTGTCAAAATTATTTTTGAGATAATTTTCTGCTTTCCCGATCAGTTTTGCGATCTGGTCTTTGTTCTGTGCCTCTACCGCTTTTGCCTGTTCAAGCTCCTTCTGGCAGGATGCAATCTCAGAATCTTTTTCCCCTTTGGAAAGTGTTTTATCTCTTTTTACGTTTTCGATCCTGCTCTGGTACATAATGACTTTTGCCGTACCATCTTTTCTGAGTTCATCAATCTCTTTTTGTATTTTTCCGACATATTCCTCAATCGGCTGACGCAGTGTTTTTTCCTGCTCCGCTGTAAGAATCTTGCTATTTGCCATATCTGTCCCCCCTGCCTATAAATATTTCGCGCTGAGGCGAAGTAATTCTTCCTGATTCGTTTCCTTTGTATTGACAATGCCCGCAAGCCGTCCGTTCGACATGACACCGATCCGGTTTGTAATACCAAGGATTTCCGGCATCTCAGAAGAAACCACGATAATGGTCTTTCCCTGTTTTGCCATCTGTATGATCAGGTCATAAATTTCATATTTTGCGCCGACATCAATTCCTCTTGTCGGTTCATCCATCATAAACACCTTCGGTTCACGCTCGAGCCACTTTCCAAAAATAACCTTCTGCTGGTTTCCTCCGGAAAGACTTGAAATCATATCGTTTGGTCCCAGACATTTGGTATGCATGACTTTAATTTCATTTGCGGTAGCCTTTGTCATTTTCGGTTCTGAAAGTGCCGCGCCTTTTTTATATGCATTAAGATTTGCAATGGTTGTATTAAATGTAAGATTCCCTTTCAGGAATAATCCATTTGCCTTCCGTTCTTCCGTAATAAGCGCGAATCCATAATCCATTGCCTCTTTTGCACAGCTGAAATTCATAAGCTTATGGTTCAGATAAACACGGCCTGCGGCTCTTGTGCGGATACCGAATATGGTTTCCAGCAATTCTGTCCGTCCGGCTCCCACAAGGCCATATAAGCCAAAAATCTCCCCTTCACGGACATCAAATGTAACATCCTGTAAATACGGCTCATATTTTGTGGACAAATGCTGGATTGATAAAATAACATCTTTCGGCTGATTATCCACCGGTGGAAAACGGTTTTCCAGCACACGGCCTACCATTGCAGTAATCAGTTCATTCATATTTGTTTCTTTTGCACTTTTTGTCATGACCAGATTTCCATCCCGGAGTACGGAAATATCATCACAGATCTCAAATATTTCATCCATTTTATGGGAAATATAAATAAGGGAGATGCCCTGGTCACGAAGCATCCGCATCATATCAAAAAGTTTATCCACTTCCTGTACGGTAAGTGATGATGTTGGCTCATCCAATACGATTACTTTCGAATTATATGAGATTGCCTTTGCAATTTCACACATCTGCCGCTGGGAAACGGACATATTTCTCATCGGCTGATCCAGATTCACCGTCATTCCCAGTTTCCGGAATAATTCCGAGGCTTCATTTTTCATTCTTCCCTCATCGATCATCCCAAGGGAATTTACCGGGTATCTGCCAAGAAAGAGATTATCCACAACATTTCTCTCCAGACACTGGTTTAACTCCTGATGCACCATTGCAATCCCATTTTCAAGTGCATCCTTCGGACCGGAAAAATTCACTTCTTTTCCGTCAAGGTATATAGTTCCTTCGTCTTTCTGATAAGTTCCAAAAAGACATTTCATCATTGTTGACTTACCGGCACCATTTTCTCCCATAAGTCCCATAACTGTTCCTTTTCTCACATCAAGGTTGATATGATCAAGTACTCTGTTGCGGCCAAATGATTTACTCATGCCACGTATCGATAAGATAATATCTTTGCTCTGATCCCCCATACTATCCGCTCCTATCCTTTTGTTTTCGGGGAGAGAACCGTATTTCTCCCCCCGAAGTTAAGTTGTTTTACTGATTTAAAAGAGCTGTGTAAGAAGCTGCATTATCTGTTTTCACCATGTTGATGGCAAAAGCATCGTACTGTCCCGGATTGCCCAGACGGTTTGTGATATTAGACTCTGTCTGTCCGTCACCACCAATGTACTCAACATCCAGATTTAAAAGGTCATCATACTTCTGTAACAGCGGCTGATAGGTAGAACTTAAGAAGTTATCAGAAGCATTGTAAATATTCAGCCATACCTTCTTTGTCGGATGGGCAGATGCATCTAACTGTTTGGATACCGGTTCCCATACAACGGTAGAATCTGTAAAATCTTTGTAGTTATCAGCGGTTACTGCCACGTTCAGGGAATAGTAAGATCTCTCGTCTTCTTTGTATACATAAACGTCACTGCTTAATACATTTCCTGCATCGTCTGCAGTTCCGATACCCGTGTCAACATCTACACCATCCAGTGCATTTCTAAGAACACGCAGTGTCAGGTATGCCTGTACGTCTGCATGCTGGCTGATCGTTCCACCGTAGCCTTCTGCAATTGCTGCAACTGCATCGCTGTTTGCATCATATCCGAATGTCGGTACACCGTTATCCTTTGACCATGCATTAAACATTGACATTCCCATTCCATCATTGTTGGATACAACGACATCAATGGAATCCCCGAAAGAAGATGACCATGTACCAATCGCATTGCCGGCTGTTGCTGCATCCCATGTAGCACCTGCTGAGTTTTTCATTTCCTGAGAAGCAAGTTCACGGATCACATAGGTTTTTCCACCTACTTCAATGCTTCCGTCCTGAACCTGTGATGCTTTTCCATCGGTATTGGTTCCTGCCGGTGCACTGTCTGCCTCGCCGTTTTTATCCACTGCTGTTCCAAGTGCTTTTCTGACACCTCTTGTACGGGCAATGGAATCATTGTGACCGATATCACCGATTGCTAAAACATAGCCGATCACGCCATCTCCGTTACGGTCAATCTTGTCAATATTTTTCTCGATGTAATCTTTTACCATGGTACCCTGAAGTTCTGCACCCTGATTTGCATCAAACCCTACATAATAAGTATCTTTGTTAAAATTGAGTGCTGTCATGTCAAGCTCTCCTGTAGAACTGTTTGACGGCTGACGGTTAAACCATACCAAAGGTTTATCCTTGTTTGCGACAGTTGAGGTAGAAGTGCCTCCCCCTGTATTGCCTGCCTGTGTGCCACCGCCGTTGTTTCCCCCATCGGCTCCGCATGCTGCGGTTGAAAGTGCAAGTACCGCCATCATCATAATTGCAACAATTTTCTTTTTCATAAGAATTTCCCCCTTCTTGTTTTGTTTGTAATGCTAGTATACGGGATTTTTATCTCATAAACTATAGAATATTTTTTGGTTCACATTAAAAATTTTCATATTTTTCCGTTATTTGTTCAATTTTTTCATATTTTTTCTTTGTCATTTCGTCACTTTACCGTTTATTTATACTAAAAAAAGCCATCTTTCTTTACAAAGATGGCTTTTTAAATCTTTTATAAAAGGCTCTGTTATCATTGTTCCAGAATCACATGCCACGCCTCACACAGCCGTTCCAGCGACCACGCGGCATTTGCCGGACTTGTGGATGGAAGCACCATCGCTTCGATCCCCGTGACCGGAAACTGGTATCTTTTATAAAGCTGTCCTGCCTTGTTTCCGTTTGCATAAATACGTGTTATGTTCGTTTTTTCCAGAATCATGCCAATATCCGTCGGCTGTACATTTTTAATACTGCTGTCACTTGAGCCTTTGATGTCACAGCTTTGGATCACATCCCACAGGGCAATCCGGTGGGCAAGAAGCATTGCTTTTTTCTCCTCAATTGTATCCGGAACCGGCTCCTTTAAAAGTGTTGCAAGCACTTTCCAGAAACGGTTCTGTTTGTGCCCGTAATAAAAATTGTTTTCTCTTGATTTGACGGACGGCAGGGTTCCTAATATGAGAATTTCGGAAGCTCTGTCGTACACCGGTTCAAACGAATGGACAATGTGTTCATATTCCATGGGATTCTCCTTTTAAAGTTACCACCCTATCCGTATCCATCTTACCGCTTATCCTTCTCTAAGATCTGGTCAATCGCAGCTGTCACCTTTTTGTAAACTTCATCACTCGTGATTCCGCCCATGATCGGATCTCCGACAATGTTGCCATTACGGTCAACGAGAACTGTCGTTGGAAATGCCATAATATTTGTTGCGTATTTACCGGCCTCACTGTCCGAATCAAGGGAAAGGTTGGTATAGTCTGCCCCCTGTTTTTTCAGGATGCTTTTTGCTTCCGCAATTCCCTCTTTGTTACCATCGAGTGAATCCGTGTTTACGCCAATGACCTGACCGCCCTTTGCCTTCAGTTCTTCATTTAATTTGTTGAGTGCCGGAAGTTCCTCCACACATGGCGTGCATCCATTAAACCAGAAATTAACAACCGTTACCGCATTCTGTGAAAAAATGCTGCTGTCCACCTTATTTCCATCCAGATCCTTCGCCTGAAAAGACGGAAAGACGGATGTTTCTGCATTCGCGCTTTGGGCGCCGGAATTTTCTGTTCCCATCTGCGCGGTAAGTTCCGTTACCTGATCCTCGATTTTCTTAATCTCTTCGATATCCTTATCCAGCTTTTTCAGGTCTGCCTCCGAAAACTGGTCCTTCACATGATCCAGCTGTGTCTCCAGAAACGTTCCATAATTTTGTTCTCCTGCGTCTGCGGCTTTGTCCTTGTCAATGTTATTAAAAACCGTATTCCACAATTCCTGATGTTTCGCAATAATGGCATTTTCCTTTTCGTACAGTTTGTTGAGTTCTGCATTACCAGCCCCTGTATCTTCTGCAGACTGTGCCTGCGTTTCCGTCACATTGCTGCCTTTTTCCGAGGCATTGCCACAGGCGGCAAGTCCAAATACCAGAGTCATAACCAGTAACATTACTGTAAGTTTTTTCATTTTAATTATTCTCCTTCTTCTTTTTTGATTTTTCTGCAAATCCATACTTATAACTGATTGCCTCTACCGGACATTCCTTCACACATGCTCCGCAGCGTATACATTCCGTATGATTTGGATGCCGGACCACATCCACATCCATTTTACAGACACCGGCACATTTGCCGCAAGATACACATTTACCGGTATCTATATGCATCTGTAAAAGAGATACTTTATTAAAAAGCGCATAGACTGCGCCAAGCGGACAGATCCATTTGCAGAACGGGCGATAAAACATAAGGCTTAACAACACGACCGCAACCAGTATTCCGGCCTTCCATGTAAACAGCTTTCCCAATGCCGCACGGATGCCTGCATTTGCAATCGAAAGTGGAAGTGCCCCCTCTAATACTCCCTGTGGACAGAGGTATTTGCAAAAAAATGGGTCCCCCATTCCCAGCTGGTTCGTCACCAATATAGGAAGCAGAATAACGAAAACCAAAAGAATTCCATATTTGATAAACCGAAGCGGCTTTAACTTCCGGGTGGATATTTTTTTAAATGGAATCTTATGCAAAAGTTCCTGGAACCATCCAAACGGACACAAAAAACCACACACAAACCGTCTTTGCATTACCACGGTAGATCTCTCCCTTAAAAAAATTCGGCAGATGAATATTCGTAAGAATCGTTGCCACAGCCTGAATCCACCCACGGACATGTGCAAGAACATGTGATGCCTTATGCTTTTTTTTATCCAATGCCAACACACTCCAGACATAATTTAATTGCTTTGGAGAGTACCGTGGCTGCCTCCCCACGCATCGCGCCATAACAAACCATAAGCATTGCTGCTGCAAGGAGCAACAGCTGTACGGCTGCTTTCTTTTGTAGTTTCATTCCCTTTCATTCCTTTCTTTTTGCTTGTTACAGGTTATCAGCCAACTGTGAACGTCCTGTGTATGAAATTCTAAGATATCCTTAAGAAAATCTGAAGTATCCACGCGTCTCCCTTTTGCCAGGCATCTGCGTACCTCTTCTGTATCCGAAAGTCACCAGCATTTTCCACGATCTGCGCACACCGCTGACTGCCATCTGCGGCAACCTGGAACTTTTGGAAAAGGAACCGTTATCTGCTGCCTCCCTCCAGTATGTTGCCATCATCCGGGAACGCACAAAGGTGATGACACAACTGACGGAAGAACTGTTCCGGTATTCGGTTGTCCTGTCTGTGCCTTTGGCACAGCCCCTGCAGGAAGTGTCGGTAAATCGCATTTTAGAGGGAAGCATTGCCGCAATGTATGCGGTGCTCAAAAGACACCGGATCACGCCGGACATTACCATGACCGACCGGGCTTGGGCTTTCCATTGCGCGGGCGCTGGTGGAACAGATGCACGGGCAGATGGATGCCGCTTATGAAGCGGGGAGGCTTGTCATCCGGATGCAGATTTAGTTTATTTTTTTATAAAACAGACCAAAAATAAAGCAACTACAACAACTCCTGTGCCTATGATGATACACCTCTTTGCTGTGGTGACTTCTTTTTGATATAAGCGAAATAATTCTCCGGAATGATTCTTTCTATTATGGAGACCAATCATTGCATAGATCAAAAAGAATGCAACTCCGAATATTAAAATTACACTCAGTCGTCCCCAGGCAGAAGGAATGGTGTATTGACCGATTATGATACATAGCAGGATCATAAAATACACGATTTTATTTTGCCCATATCCTAAAGGAAGTTCTTTTTGATAATTTCTATACATCATTTTTCCATAATAAACGATCATGCATATTAAAAACAATAGATAGATTATCATGACCATCATCCTCATTGTATACCTCCTTAATTTTGTCTCATACGAGAAAATGTCACATCCGCCTCCGGATCGGTAAGCTCTATATTGATCCGACTGTTGCGCCGCTCATGAAGCAATAATTGTTTTGCTGTCTCTGTGCTGATTCCCTTTTCTTTCTTCTCATTGGTCTGAACATACTGTTTCCCCGATAGTATCACTATTCTTTTCGAATCGTATTGCATATAGTTACGAAAAATATGAAAATTTTCAGTCCGGCATAATAATCCGGATCAGATGTTTATCCAACATGATTGTCCGGTTCCAGGGATTGATAATAATCCCTGCGATCTCCGGCACAGTAAGTGCTGCTTCAAACATCCTGCCGATCTCTGACAAAAATGTCGACTTCACCTGATCTGCACCTTTTAATTCTTCCTCAAAGCTGGTAAATGCCGACCACCAGATTTTACCGTCCGGAGTCCTCACTGTCTGTAACTTCATTTGTGCCTGTGCCGGATCCGGTTCCACAGCAACGATCAGTTGTCCTCCCTCTTTCATCCGCCGCCGGATCACCGTCAACGTATGTGCAAGCTGCTCCTGTGTGGCTTCTTTCTGAAGCGCAAAAATTGCATCTTCTATTCTTTCATTGCCCTTTAATCCCTCATCCTGATATTCATTTTTCTTATTCATATTTCATATCCTCTCTTGTCTGCTTCTTTCTATTATAAAATGAGAGGTTTCTTTTTGAAAGCTATTTCTTTCAGATTCTCCTTTGGGGAGAATTCTTTTAACGGAACCGTCCTTCTCTTTTTCTGAGACTGCGAACCTCCAACTCTCCAACTCATAGATTGTATTCTCTGCACGTTTCTTCTATACTGAAAGCAGACAGACACTGCAGCAACTGTCTCTTACGAAATGGAGGTTCCACTATGTCACAAAATAATATTGGCGAATTTATACAACAATCCAGAAAAGCCAGAGGATTTACACAGAAAGATCTCGGTGACCGGATCGGCGTCAGTGATAAAACCATATCCAAATGGGAAAACGGAGTTTCCCATAGTTAAAGATACCACACCAAATATGATGAACCCACGCTTATACACTACCAGCTATAATAAACCGCAAGGACAGCAATTTGATGATACTGCTGTCCTTTCTTTTATAAAATTGCAGTACACATAAAAAAGCTGTAAAATGATAAATATATTTGTCCTTGTAACAATTCTCGGACATTTGCCTGTTATACTATCTGCAAAAAGAAAAGGAAGTGACAATATGAAGCAGATTTTAATTGTCGAAGACGATAATCTTTTGAATAAAACGCTTACTTATAATTTGGAATTGGACGGTTACACAATAACTTCTGTTCTGAATGCAAGGACAGCCGCTGAATCATTAAAAACAAACATTTTTGATTTGGTATTGCTGGATATAAATTTACCAGACGGAAATGGTTATGACCTATGCCGTCTTATCAAGCCAGAGCATCCTGATACAGTAGTTATATTTCTAACTGCCAACGATCAGGAAAGCGATCAGATACGAGGATATGAAGCTGGTGCAGTGGATTATATCACGAAACCTTTTTCGATTAGTGCTTTGCAGCGAAAGATCAAAGCCATGTTCGCTATGTTGGAACATCACAAACCAGCTAAGGATATTTACGAGGATGGTAGCCTGTTTCTGGATTTTTCGGAACAATTTGCAAGTTTGAACGGGAAACCATTAGCGCTTTCTGCGATGGAATATAAAATGCTGAACCTATTTCTTAAAAATCCGAAGCAGGTACTTACCCGCCAACAACTTTTGGAAAGGCTGTGGGACATTGATGAAAAATATGTAGATGAACATACCCTTACTACTTCTATCAGCCGCATTCGCAGTAAGATTGAAGCGGATGGCGACACATATATCAAAACGGTTTACGGTATGGGGTATCAATGGACAGGAGGCGAAAAGAAATGAAACTGAATAACCTTTCTGCTAAGAAAATTTGTAGACTGATTAGTGCTGGCATGGTTTTCTCTATGCTGGTAATTACCGGTATTCTCGGCGGTATAATGCAGGATATACGAATTTTCATAGCAGGTGGAACATTGACACTCTGTGCATTTTTCTGGATTTGGCTATTGGTGCTGTCTTTTGGAAAACGCCTTTCTCATTTTACTTCTAATTTGTGCCGGACGCTGGACAACATGATTGATGGAAACGAGGAATTACAAAAGTCAAATGATAGTGAAACTCTTTTTGCCCGTATCAACCACCGCTTAATCCGGTTGTATGAGATTATGCAGGAAAATCGGCACAAGGTAGACATGGAACGACAGGAGCTTCAAATGCTGATTTCTGATATTTCGCATCAAGTCAAAACGCCTGTCAGCAATTTGCAAATGGTAACGGACACACTTTTAACAAAGCCTGTTTCAGAAGAAGAACGGATGGACTTTTTGCAAGGCATACGCAGTCAGACTGATAAACTGGATTTTCTGTTCCAAGCACTGGTTAAAACATCCCGGTTAGAAACCGGAGCAATACGATTAGAAAAGAAAGACAGCAGCTTATTCCATACGCTTGCACAAGCTATGAGCAGTATTGTATATGCCGCAGAGAAAAAAGAAATTGCTGTATCCGTGGATTGCCCGGAAAATTTGATAATCTCCCATGACAGCAAGTGGACAAGCGAAGCCCTTTTCAATCTGCTGGACAATGCAGTAAAATACACTCCGTCAGGTGGAAAGATTTCTGTATCAGTGGTTCAGTGGGAAATGTACGTAGAGGTCAAAGTGACCGACACCGGCAGGGGCATTTCAGAAAGCAATCAGGCTGCCATCTTTCGGCGCTTCTATCGTGAGGAAGAAGTACACGATCAACAGGGTGTGGGAATAGGTTTGTATTTGGCTCGTGAGATTGTAACAAGGCAAGGGGGCTATATCAAGGTCGTTTCAGAGCTGGGGCAAGGCTCAGAATTTTCTATTATGCTTCCTGTAAGGTAAGATACAGCCACTTTTTTTGAAATGTCCGAGCGTTGTAACATTTCATCTCGATTTTCGATAAAAATTTTTCCTACCTCGGACATTTGTGTAACATTTGTGGTTTACAATGACTTCATCAACAGGTAGAAAGCCTTGAAAGGAGCATTTGAATATGAGCATTTTACAAACAATCGACTTAAAGAAGTATTACGGCACAGAACCAAACATCACTCGTGCCCTTGATGGTGTAAATTTTACTGTGGAACAGGGAGAATTTGTTGCCGTAGTTGGAACTTCCGGCAGCGGCAAGTCTACGTTACTCCACATGATGGGAGGACTTGATACCCCCACTTCCGGCAGCGTGATTGTACGGGGGGAAGAACTTGCGAAAAAGAATGATGATGAATTGACAATTTTCCGCCGTCGTAACATAGGGTTTATTTTCCAAAACTACAATCTGGTTCCGATTTTGAATGTATATGAAAACATCGCCCTGCCTGTGGAATTGGATGGTGATACCGTAGATAAGAAATTTATGGACGAAGTTGTGTATATGCTGGCTTTAGAAGATAAGCTGGAAAATATGCCAAACAATCTTTCAGGCGGTCAACAGCAGCGTGTAGCGATTGCACGAGCTTTAATTACAAAGCCGGCGATTGTCCTTGCTGACGAACCGACTGGAAATCTCGACAGCAAGACCAGTGCAGATGTGTTAGGGCTTTTGAAACGTACCAGCGGAGAATTTAATCAGACCATTGTAATGATTACTCACAATAACGAGATTGCCCAGCTCGCAGACCGCATTGTGCGGATTGAGGATGGCAAAATTGTAGGTTAAAGGAGGTGGGAATTATGAATTATCCTTTTGAAAATGATACAGAGAGAATAGAGAAAAGGATTGCTGAAAAGAGTGTATTCTCTGAAAAGAATAGGACATTTCTAATCAGAGTTATCATCTTGATTGCGGCATTTCTGTTGAGCTTTTCTGGTATTCTTTTGTGCAATGCAACGCTTAGTACGCAGCAGATCGCCCATGTAAATAATACAACTGAAGCAGTAGGAACTGTTTTAGGAATTGTTATTGTACTTCTTTGTACGGCAGGGCTGGCTGTCAAAAATATTCTTTATGTATCTGTACTGCAACGAGTACATGAATTTGCACAATTACGGGCAATCGGCGCAACATACCAGCAAATTAAATCAGTGGTCAAGAAAGAACGTGACAAAATAGCAAAACCTTGCATTGTGTTGGGAACAGTCATCGGTTTTCTGGTAAACATAGTTTTACCACTTCATTTTTACTGGATACCAAGCATTGTATGTGCGGTAATCTCCGGCATATTTATTTGGATTATCACAGCTTTGGCTTTTCAAGCACCAGCGAAAATGGCTGCATCTACATCACCAATAGAAGCACAACATACACAGGCAACAAACTATTTTAGAAGTGTTGGGGCAAAGCGTAAACTTACGCCTATAAGAATCGGGTGGATGTATTGTAGAGCCAATAGAAAGAAAGCTGCCTATACATTTTTATCTCTCATTATGAGTGGGATTTTAATGTTCGGTGTTTTTTCAATATTGAATGCGATAAATCCCGAAAGACTTGCGTCACAACCTTACCAGGGAAATAGTGATGTATTTGTACTACTAAATTCAACGGCTGATGAAGAATCCACCTATGATTTAATGAAATCTACACCATTTACAGAAGAAAAAAAGCAAAAATTGTATAACATTTCAGGTGTAAAAGATGTTTATGAATTGTATATGCTGGACGGCATTCTGACAAATTCAGAGGGGGAAAAATTTGAACTGTCCATTGAAAATGCTGTAAATCCAGAAACATTTAAAAATGAAATTGTTGAGGGTATGCAACCAAGTCATGAATTACAGAATGGAGCAATTCCTGTTGCTATCAATAGACAGTCTCCTTATTATCAGAAACTGAATATGCAGCTTCAAGTTGGAGATTATCTGCCGTATATCATAGATACAGGATATGGTCAAAAAGAAGTGGAGTTAGTTGTAAGCGGATTTGTAGAAAACAGCGATACTGGGCTTGTTATTTATACAAGTGGTGAAAATATGAAATCACTGTCAGAAATGAATTGTACGCTTGCATGGTATATTTGTTTGGATGATAACGGAAAAGACGTAGCAACAGAGATAATCAAAGAAATTTTTATAGATGACGACAGAGTTGATGTGTCTGTTTTGGCTGATGATGTTATGGCATTGGAAGATTACTTCCATAATGCGAAAGTCATCATTACAGTTTTGGTGGTGCTTATTAGTCTGTTTTCATTTATAAATATGCTGAATACCAGCATTACAAATGCCATTGCCAGAAGACACGACTATGCACTACTGGAAGCTACAGGTATGACAAAATTGCAGTTGCGAAAAGTACAGCAGTCGGAAAGTTTCATCTATCTGGTTGGAAGTTTTATAGGAAGCTGCATTTTAGGCATACCAATCGGATTGCTGCTTTGTACCCAAATATCAAAAATTCCCGGACTTTCATACTTTGAATATCACTTCCCAGTTCTTTTTGTGCTTTTATACTTTGCTGCGGTTGTGATGGTCTATCATGTAGTATCAGTATATCAAAAGAAATCTTTGCAACAGCACTCAATTATAGAGCGCATTAGAACGATAGGCTAAGTTTTAATAATCCGTCAGCTCCACAATTACATTACTCTGCTGATACAGCCAGTCCGTAAATTCTTTCGGGCTGGCTGTTCCTGTTTTTACAGCCTTTTTTCTCTGTAAGGCTTCTTTCTTAAAGTCGGAAA
>OHTA01000162.1_pt1 | contig 51032 bp, 38 predicted proteins | sample 1578851 | NCBI WGS metagenome assembly OHTA01 (sample SAMEA3879578, study PRJEB24766) | human gut metagenome | biome: human-associated habitat; feature: feces | place: USA | collected 1985/1987 | reverse complement strand
ATGCTATGGTATTTATATCTGCGGCAAGGTCTTCAAGTGGCTTAAGAAAATGGGCGGTCTTGAGGAAATGCAAAGAAGAAATGTAGAAAAGGCAAAGATTCTCTATGACTATCTGGATTCCAGCAAGCTGTTTCACGGTACAGTTGAGCCGTCCTCTCGTTCTTTAATGAATGTTCCGTTTGTAACTGGTGACAAGGAGCTTGATGCCAAATTTGTAAAGGAAGCTGAGGCTGCTGGTTTTGTAAACTTAAAGGGTCATCGTACTGTAGGCGGTATGCGTGCAAGTATCTATAATGCAATGCCAAAAGAAGGTGTAGAGGCGCTTGTTGCATTTATGAAAAAGTTTGAGGAGGAGAACCTGAAATGAAAAGTGTTTATTGCTTAAATCCAATTTCTAATGCCGGAATGAGCCGTTTTGATGATACATACTGCACCGCTGATTCGATTGAAAATGCTGATGCTGTGCTTCTTCGCAGTGCTTCTATGCATGAAATGACACTTCCTGATTCTCTTCTTGCAATTGGCCGTGCCGGTGCCGGTGTTAATAACATTCCGCTTGATTCCTGCGCTAAAAAAGGTATCGTTGTTTTTAATACTCCAGGTGCAAATGCAAATGGTGTAAAGGAACTTGTTATTGCAGGACTTATGCTTGCTTCACGTGATATTGCAGGCGGCTGCCACTGGGTACGTGAAAATAAGGATGACCCTAATATTGCAAAGACAGCTGAGAAGGCAAAGAAGGCTTTTGCCGGAAATGAAATTAAAGGTAAAAAGCTTGGTGTTATTGGTCTTGGAGCAATCGGAAGATTAGTAGCAAATATGGCTGTTTCACTGGGAATGGAAGTATATGGATATGATCCGTATATCTCTGTTGCAGCAGCATGGAACTTATCAAGAAGTGTTAAGCACATCAGCAACGTAGAAGATATCTACCGTGAGTGTGACTACATCACGATCCATGTGCCGCTTCTGGATTCTACGAAAAAAATGATCAGTGCAGACGCAATTGCTATGATGAAACCAACTGCGATCATATTAAATTTTGCAAGAGATCTGCTTGTGGATGAAGAAGCAATGGTGGATGCACTTGCAGCAGGAAAAGTACACAAATATGTATCTGATTTCCCGAACACAACGACTGTTGGTGCGAAGGGCTGCATTGTGACACCACACCTTGGAGCTTCCACAGCAGAGTCAGAAGATAACTGTGCGATTATGGCAGTGCGTGAGATCCGTGATTACTTAGAAAATGGTAATATTGTCCATTCTGTAAATTTTCCGGACTGCAGCATGGGGGCATGCACAACTGCAGGACGTATCGGAATCTTACACCGCAATGTCAAAGGTATGTTAAGTTTATATACAACGATCCTTGGTGATGCAGGAATCAATATTGACGGAATGGCAAACAAATCAAAAGGCGATTATGCATATGCGCTTTTGGATTTAGACACTTCTGTTCCGGAGAATGTACTTGAAAAATTAAAGAATACAGAGGGTGTCTTAAAAGTTCGCAAGATCTGCTAGAAATCTGACGGTGATTTGTGACAATAGAGTGTTTAAGAAAGGTACATTCTATTGTTTCCTAGATCGGCATAGGAAAGAACTTTAAGGAAAATGGTAACTTAATTCAGAAGAATAAGATGAGGTGCAGCAAAAATGGCAGATATCAGACCGTTTATGAGCATCAGACCAGAAAAAGGGAAGGCAGCTAAAATCGCTGCCCTCCCTTATGATGTTTATAACAGAAAAGAAGCAACTGTGGAAGTGGAGAAAAATCCGGAATCTTTTTTAAAGATTGATCGTGCGGAGACAGGCTATCCGCTTTCTGTGGATATGTATGATGAAAAGGTGTATCAGAGAACACATGATCTGTTGTGGGGGATGGTAGAGGATGGTTCTTTTATCCGCGATCAGAAAAAATGTTACTATATTTATGAACTTACGATGAATGGACGCACACAGACAGGGATTACGGCGTGTGCATCGATCGATGATTATTTAAATGGCGTCATCAAAAAGCATGAGAACACCAGAGCAGAAAAGGAAGCAGACCGTATTCATCATGTGGATGCCTGTAATGCGCAGACCGGACCTATCTTTTTAGCATACCGCTCGAATCCGGTGATCAATGAGATCGTGGAGAAAGTCAAAGCAGGAGAGGCAGAGTATGACTTTACATCGGAGGATGGAATCAGACACCGTGTGTTTGAGATCAGTGACGATGATAAAATTGCAGCAATCTCACAGGCATTTGAAAACATGGCAGATATCTATATCGCAGACGGTCATCACCGTGCTGCTTCCGCAGTAAAAGTCGGTTTGAAACGAAGAGAAGAACATCCGGACTATGATGGAACGGAAGAATTTAATTATTTCCTGTCCGTGTTATTCCCGGACGACCAGCTTATGATCATGGATTATAACCGTGTGGTCAAGGATTTAAACGGATACTCTTTCCAGAGTTTTTACAAGGAAATGAAAAAACGCTTTGACGTGACGGAGATCACAGATCAGAAAGAAAAGAGACCGCAGGAAAAAGGCAGCTTTACCATGTATATGGAAGGACACTGGTTCCTTTGTAAGTTCCGGGAGGACGATCTTGCCGCAGTGGCAGATGATCCGGTAAAAAGTTTAGATGTATCAATGTTACAAGACCTTCTGCTTCATCCGGTACTCGGCATCGGAGATCCGAAAACAGATGGAAGAATCGACTTTGTAGGAGGAATCCGCGGCATGGACGAACTGGTCAGACGCTGTGAGGAAGACTGTTCCGTTGCATTTGCCATGTATCCGACCTCGATCACAGAGCTCTTCTCCGTCGCAGATGCCGGAAAACTCATGCCTCCAAAATCTACCTGGTTTGAGCCGAAGCTCCGCAGCGGTCTGTTCATTCATTCTTTAGAATAAGGAAATTCCTTAGAGCAGGACAAAATGAGAAATGGAATTTTGAAAACTTATAAAGAACTGAGGAAGTTGTGAATCTGTGTCAGGTTCACAACATTCATAGCCTAAAGATGATTTTTTTAAAATTCAAATTCGAATAAAAACGAAGGGAGCCATATATGCTGGCAGAAAATGTAGAAGGAATCGCAAATGCAACTGAGACCGTCGAAATGTTAAACCAGGCGCAGGAAAACTTACAGGAGGTTGCGAAGAACCCTGGAATCGTAGGCACATGGCTGCAGGGTCTGATCCCGGATCTTTTGAATTTTGCATTTCAGGTTGTAGTTTCGATTATCATTTATATTGTCGGAAGCAAGATCATTAACCTGATCTTAAAAATGTTCCGCAAATCCATGGAACGCAGAGATGTCGATACCGGTGTCAGACAGTTTGTACTGCCATTGATCAAATACGCACTATATCTGGTACTGATCTTTATTATCATGGGACTGTTTGGAATTGCAACCACCTCGGCAGTGGCAGTGCTTGGTTCTGCTGGTGTGGCAGTCGGTCTGGCATTACAGGGCAGCCTTTCAAATTTTGCGGGTGGTGTGCTGATCTTATTGTTAAAACCTTTCCGTGTCGGAGATTACATTATAGAACATTCCGGCGGGAAAGAGGGTACGGTAACAGAGATCTCCATTTTCTATACGAAACTGCTCACCATTGACAACAAAGTGGTCATGGTACCAAACGGTACACTCTCTAACAGCAGCATCACGAATGTTTCCACCATGGAGAAACGCCGTGTGGATCTGGTAGTAGGCATTGCATATGAAGCAGATATCAGAACTGCAAAAGAAGTGTTGTATTCTGTTGCAGAAGCGGAGGAGGCAAGACTGCCGGAAGAAGAGATTCTTGTATTTGTGGATGAACTCGGAGATTCTTCCGTAAACATGGGTGTGCGTATCTGGGTAAAAACAGAGGACTACTGGTCTGCAAGGTGGCGCCTGACCGAGAATATCAAGTATGCGTTTGACAGCCACAATATTTCCATCCCATATCCTCAGATGGATGTGCAGATCAAACAGTAAATGACATTGACACCTCAAAAGTGACCAATATGAGTGGTATGTTTACAGGCTGCGGAACCAGTAAAGTTACCATGAAACAGTCATAACGCTCTTATGTGCAAAATTAACAAAGATTTCTAAAAAATGTTGACAAAATAAGTGAGATATGCTAATTTTGATTTGTTAGGCAAAACAGATGACAAAGAGGATTCTGTTGAATGGTTATTTTATGTATTTAGGAGGTTTTTAAAGAGTTATGCAGCAGGGAACTGTAAAATGGTTTAATGCCAAAAAAGGTTATGGATTTATTTCGGACGAGCAGGGAAATGACGTATTCGTACATTTTTCCGCATTGAACATGGATGGATTTAAAGAGTTAAAAGACGGTGAACGTGTTGAGTTCGAGGTTACCGAAGGAGAAAAAGGTCCTCAGGCTGCCAATGTAAGCCGTATCGCATAACAGCAGATGATTCCATAAGTACCAAAAAGGGAGTGTAAATATTACATTCCCTTTTTAAGTTGTATAAAATGTGATATAATAAGACTGCCGAGCGAAGCGAGTGTAGATCACGATCATGTGCTGCTTTTGCGCATGATATAATGAGCGCAAGTGAGTCAACATGCTTGCTTGATTGACGAACGGCGAATTGGATTATGTGCTGTTTTTTGCACATAATATAACAGACATAAGACCATATTTTGGAGGAAAACGATGAAACTGACTGATTTGGAAGCATACGAGATTTTAGAACAGTGCCCTTTGCGTGATTTGAAATCCGAAGGGTTTATTTTACGCCATAAAAAAAGCGGTGCAAGAGTTGCGGTAATTTCAAATGATGATGATAACAAGGTATTTTATATCGGGTTCCGTACGCCGGCAGAGGATTCTACAGGTGTACCACATATCATAGAACACACAGTATTGTGCGGTTCGGATAAATACCCGGTCAAGGATCCGTTTGTGGAACTGGTCAAGGGATCCTTAAATACATTTTTAAATGCGATCACTTATCCGGAGAAAACGATTTATCCGGTGGCAAGCTGCAACGATACGGATTTTCAGAATCTGATGAGTGTTTATATGGATGCGGTATTCCATCCGAATATTTATAAACATCAGGAGATTTTTAAACAGGAAGGCTGGCATTATGAGCTTGAGAGCGAAGATGCGCCGATTACGATCAACGGTGTTGTATATAATGAAATGAAAGGTGCTTTTTCCTCAGCTGACGATGTGCTGCAGCGGGAAATTTTAAATTCCCTGTTTCCGGATAACACTTACAGTAACGAGTCCGGCGGAGATCCGGAACGTATCCCGGATCTGACCTATGAGGATTACCTTGATTTTCACCGCAGATATTACCATCCGTGCAATTCCTATATTTACCTGTATGGAAATATGGATGTGGCAGAAAAACTCCGCTGGATGGATGAGGAATATTTAAGCCATTATGAGGAAATTGAACTTGACTCTACAGTAAAGGCACAGAAGCCATTTGAAAAACCAGTGGAGATCACGAAGAAATACCCAATCTCTTCCGCAGAACCTGAGGAAGATAATACCTATCTTTCTTATAATCTGGTTGTGGGGGACATTTTAGATAGAAAACTTTATCTGGCATTTGATGTGCTTGACTATGCATTGCTCGGTGCACCGGGGGCTCCGTTAAAACAGGCACTGATCGACGCGGGCATCGGAAAAGATATCGTTGGCGGTTATGACAGCAGTACCATGCAGCCGGTATTTTCCATCATTGCAAAAAATGCGAACAGTGCAGATAAAGAGAAGTTTCTTGCGACGATACAGGATGTGTTAAACCGTCAGGTAAAAGACGGCGTGGATAAGAAAGCACTGCTTGCCGGGATCAGTGCGTCAGAGTTCCGCTATCGCGAAGCGGATTTCGGACAATTCCCGAAGGGACTTTTATACGGCATCCAGTGTTTGGACAGCTGGCTTTACGATGACATGCAGCCATTTATGCATGTGGAGGCATTAGATACTTACCGTTTCCTGCGGGAGCAGGTTGAGACCGGATATTTTGAAACATTGATTGAAAAATATCTGCTTCACAATCCGCATGCGTCGGTGGTTGTGATTGAGCCGGAGAGAGGTCTTAATGCAAAAAGAGAAGAGGCACTGGCAGAGAAACTTGCTGCATATAAAGACAGCCTGAGTAAAGAGGAGATCAAGCAGCTTATCGCAGACACGAAACATTTAAAACAGTATCAGGAAGAGCCTTCACCAAAGGAAGATTTGGCAAAAATTCCGATGTTAAAACGTGAGGATATGAAACGTGAGGCGGCACCGCTTTACAATACGATGAAAAAATGCGGTGACACGACGGTCGTACACCATGAAATGTTTTCAAATGGTATTGATTATCTGCGCATCCTCTTTGATATCCGTGATATGGAGATCAAAGATCTGCCGTATGTTGGAATTTTAAAATATATCCTTGGCTATATGGATACAGAGCGGTACGGATTTTCAGAACTGGCAAATGAGATCAACATCCACACCGGTGGAATATCCGCAAGCTGTGGTGTTTATCCGCATGTGAAGAAGCCGGAGGATATGCAGTTTATGTTTGAACTGCGTGTAAAAACGCTTGCATCGGAGCTGCCCCAGGCGATGGATCTTTTGCGTGAGATCATAATGACGACAAAGATTTCTGATGAAAAGCGCCTGAGTGAGATCATTGCGCAGCTTCGTTCAAGGGTGGAGGCGGCATTTGACGGTTCCGGACATTCGGTGGCATCCATGCGTGCGCTGTCTTATTTCTCAAGAGCGGCATATTATCAGGAGGCAACCGCAGGCATTTCCTTCTATGAACTGGTCGCTGATTTAGATGAACATTTTAATGAGAAAAAAGATGCACTGATCGCACAGCTTGAGAAAATGGTACAGACGATATTTGTACCGGAGCGCATGATCGTCAGTGTTGTCTGCGAAGAGGCAGATTATCAGGCGGTAGAAGCACAGATCGCTTTCCTGTTAAAAAATCTGTATCCGTCGAAGGAAATCGTGAAAGAGCGGAGTCTGCCAGAGCTTCATTTAGAAAAGAAAAATGAGGGATTTATGGATGCCTCCCAGGTGCAGTATGTGGCGAGAGCTGGTAACTATGTGCGCCACGGATTTTCGTATCACGGTGCATTGCGCATTTTAAAAGTCATTATGGGATATGATTATCTCTGGATCAATGTCCGTGTCAAGGGCGGAGCCTATGGATGTATGAACAGCTATATGCGGAATGGAGATACTTATTTTGTTTCCTACCGTGATCCGAACTTAAAGAAAACGGATGAGATCTATGACGGTATCCCGCAGTATCTTGCCGATTTTAAGGCGGACGAGCGTGAGATGACAAAATACATCATTGGTACGATCAGTGATATGGATACGCCGATGAATCCGAGTGCGAAGGGAGCACGTTCCATGACCGCATATTTACAGGGACTGGATTTTGCGGATATCCAGAAAGAGCGCGATCAGGTGATCGGTGCAACAGATGAGGATATCCGTGGCTTAAAGGATCTGATCGCATCCGTGCTGGAAGAAAAAAATCTCTGTGTCATCGGAAACGAAGATAACTTAAAGAGTCAGAGCGACATGTTTATGCAGCTGAAAAATTTATATGAATAATTTGGGAATGGAGTACGAATGAAAGAAAATTTTAAATCGGGATTTGTCACAATTATCGGCAGACCAAACGTTGGAAAATCAACTTTAATGAATCATCTGATTGGTCAGAAGATCGCAATCACATCCAATAAACCGCAGACCACCAGAAACCGTATCCAGACTGTCTATACGGATATGGAACGCGGACAGATCGTATTTTTGGACACGCCGGGAATCCATAAGGCAAAAAACAAGCTGGGTGAATATATGGTCAACACTGCAGAACACACATTAAATGAAGTGGATGTGATCCTCTGGTTAGTAGAGCCGTCGAACTTTATCGGAGCAGGGGAACAGCATATCATCGAGCAGTTAAAAAAGACAAAAACACCTGTGATTCTTGTCATCAATAAGGTGGATACGGTCAGCCGTGACAAGATACTGGAATTTATCGATACTTACCGCAAAGTATATGATTTTGCCGAGATCGTTCCGGCGTCCGCCCTGCGCGCACAGAATCTCGATACCGTACTTGACATGATTTTTAAATATCTGCCGTACGGACCGCAGTTTTATGATGAGGACACAATCACAGACCAGCCGGAGCGCGCGATCGTTGCGGAGATCATCCGTGAAAAGGCACTTCATGCATTGGATGATGAGATCCCGCACGGAATCGCTGTCTGCATTGACCGCATGAAACAGCGGAAAGGACAGAACATCATGGACATTGAGGCGACAATCGTCTGCGAGAGGGATTCCCATAAGGGCATCGTGATTGGAAAAGGCGGGGCAATGTTAAAAAAGATCGGTTCAAACGCACGTTATGAGATCGAACGACTGTTAGAGGAACAGGTCAATTTAAAACTTTGGGTAAAAGTTAAAAAAGACTGGCGTGACAGCGATTCCATGATGAAGAATTTTGGTTATAACAAGGATGAGATCTAAACTTACCATTTTTTTGCTGGTATAAGCGAAGCTGTCTGCGGAAATCCTAACATTATCAAGTGATGGATGATGGGAGGATGAGACCATGGATGAAGCCTGGAGCAATTTTATGATAACAGGAAGAGTAACTGATTATTTAAAATACAAAGAGTCGCACGAAGGCAGCTTTGATACCACAGGGAGAGGATGGGAGAACAGACCGGATGGGACAGAATATCGTAGTGACCGGGATGGTCTTAAAGGTAATGCCGATTGGCGATTATGACAGAAGAATCACGCTGCTGACAAAGGAACGGGGCAAGATCACCGCATTTGCAAAGGGTGCAAGAAGACCAAACAGTGCACTTGTTGCTGCGGCAACCCCGTTTTCCTTTGGAGAATTTGAAATGTTTGAGGGAAGAAGTTCCTACACCGTAGTCAGGGCGTCCATTCAGAACTATTTCAGGGAAGTTCAGGAAGAACTTGAAGCTACATATTATGGGTGTTATTTTCTGGAATTTGCCGATTATTACTGTCAGGAAAACAATGATGAACGGGAAATGTTAAAGCTGCTTTATCAGTCACTCAGGGCATTGACGAGCGCTGCCTATGATAAGAGGCTGGTCCGCTTTATTTTTGAACTGAAGGCGATGGCTGTCAACGGCGAGGCGCCAAACGTTTTTTCCTGTGTCAGATGTGGGGAAAAAGAAAATTTGCGCTGGTTTATGACAAGGCGTGGCGGATGTATCTGTGAAACGTGTGAAAAAAAGGATCCGTCACCGGAGGAATCCGGCAGGTTTTTACTGGAAGAGTCGACGCTTTACACAATGCAGTACATCATTTCGGCAAGGGTGGAAAAACTGTATACTTTTTCCGTCAGTGACAGTGTGTTAAGACAGCTGCTGGCGATCATGAAAAGTTACCGTGCAGTTTATCTGGATCATTCGTTTCAGACGCTGAAAATGTTGGAGGGACTATTTACTGGTTGAAATCGGGAATGGGAAATAGTATAATGTAAAACATTGGATATGTAAGACGAATGGAGAATTATAAAAATGAGAAAAGCATGTATGGCAGGTATCAGCGTACTGATTGGCATTTCGATGCTGGCTGGATGTGGAAAATCTCTGGATGCGGATACGGATACGGTGTATGTACAGAAAAACGGAACCGTGCTTTCGGTGGATGTTGAAACGTTAGACAAAGATTATTATGATGAAACGGAGTTAAAGGATTATGTGACGGATGCCGTTTCCACATATACCGGGGAGCATGGAAAGAGTGCGGTCAAACTGGAAAATCTGTCTGTGAAGGACGGTACGGCAACACTTAAGATGAAGTATAAGACGCCGGAAGATTACACAGGATTTAATGGCATTGAACTCTATGAGGGAAAAGTTGTTAAGGCACTCGCAGCAGGATATGATTTCAAGACAGATTTTGTCAGTGTGGAAGATGGAAAGGTGACAGGAACCGCCACAAAGGAGGAAATTTACTCCGGAGAAGATTTAAAAGTAGTTATCATCAAGGCAAACAGAGATGTGAAAGTAGACGGTACAATCTGCTATGTTTCAAGTGAGAATGTAAAACTGACCGGAACAGACAGTGTGTCCATCCGGGATGGTTACAGTTTAAACAGTGGCAGTACAGCCGATGAGAGTGATTCAGATGAAAATATCGCTGATGGAACAGAGAGTATTGGCGGGTCAACAGAGGTGTCTGACACAGACGTCAATGACGATACAACTTATGTAAAAGATGATGGGGCATTTGAAACAGATGTCTACACATACATTATTTATAAGTAAGCATACAAAAGAGGCAGTTTACTGCCATTTTATAGAAAGGTGAGGAATTATTTATGGAAAAATCAATGGACAAAATTGTAGCACTGGCAAAATCAAGAGGATTCGTTTATCCGGGATCTGAGATTTACGGCGGTCTTGCAAATACATGGGATTATGGTAATCTCGGCGTTGAGTTAAAGAACAATGTAAAAAGAGCATGGTGGCAGAAATTTATTCAGGAGAACCCATACAATGTTGGTGTGGACTGTGCGATCTTAATGAACCCGCAGACATGGGTTGCATCCGGACATCTTGGAGGATTTTCTGATCCTTTAATGGATTGTAAAGAATGTCACGAGCGTTTCCGTGCAGACAAGATCATCGAGGATTTTGCGGAAGAGAAAAAAATTGAGTTAAAGAGTTCCGTAGACGGCTGGACACAGGAAGAGATGCGTGATTTCATCGAAGAAAATCAGGTTCCATGTCCGACCTGCGGCAAACATAACTTTACAGATATCCGTCAGTTTAACCTGATGTTTAAGACATTCCAGGGGGTTACTGAAGATGCAAAAAATACCGTATACTTAAGACCGGAGACAGCACAGGGTATTTTCGTTAACTTTAAAAATGTACAGAGAACATCCCGCAAAAAGATCCCGTTCGGTATCGGACAGGTCGGAAAATCTTTCCGTAACGAGATCACACCGGGTAACTTTACATTCCGTACCAGAGAGTTTGAGCAGATGGAGCTTGAGTTTTTCTGTGAGCCTGGCACTGATTTAGAGTGGTTCCAGTACTGGAGAGGCTTCTGTCGTGACTGGCTGATCTCCCTTGGAATCAAAGAGGATGAGATGCGTCTGCGTGACCATGATCCGGCTGAACTTGCATTTTACAGCAAGGGAACAACCGATATCGAGTTCTTATTCCCGTTCGGATGGGGCGAGCTCTGGGGTATCGCTGACAGAACTGATTATGACCTTGGACGCCATCAGGAGACTTCCGGTCAGGATCTTACTTATTTTGATGATGAGAAGAATGAAAGATATCTTCCGTATGTCATCGAGCCTTCACTCGGTGCAGACCGTGTTGTTTTAGCATTCTTATGTGCTGCTTACGATGAGGAGAATATCGGAACCGAAGAAAAACCGGATATGAGAACAGTTCTTCATTTCCACCCGGCTTTAGCTCCGGTTAAGATCGGTGTGCTTCCATTATCCAAGAAGTTAAATGAAGGCGCAGAAAAGGTATTTGCACAGCTTTCACACAAATACAACTGTGAATTTGATGACAGAGGAAATATCGGAAAACGTTACAGAAGACAGGATGAGATCGGTACTCCGTTCTGCGTAACTTACGATTTCGAATCTGAAAATGACGGTGCGGTAACGGTTCGTGATCGTGATACCATGGAGCAGGAGCGTATTAAGATCGAGGATCTGGATGCTTATTTCGCAGAGAAGTTTAATTGGTAGGAGATAATGAAAACATTTACAATCGGAAAAAAGAAAATTGTGTTGAAAGAAGAATGGATGGTCGGATTTATAACAACATGGATCGTTGGACTTTTGGCACATGCCTATCGTTTCTTTAATTTTCTTCCTATATGGGACAGTATTTATAATTTTACGGGAGTCGGTTCTACCTATACCCTGGGACGCTGGTTCTTAGGGTATGCAGGACTGATTACTTCGATGTTTGATCTTCCGTGGGTCAACGGTGCATTTTCTCTTTTTTATATCAGTATCGTTGTTATTTTACTCACTGAAATGTTTGAAATAAAAAATAAGGGAATGATCGTGCTTTGTGCGGCAATTTTTGTGTCCTTCCCGACCGTTGTGTCTTCTTTTGCTTATATGTATACGGCAGATGCGTATCTACTCGCATTTTTGCTGGCTACGCTTGCAGTTTATCTGACTTGGTGTGTCAAAAAGTGGGGAACGATAGCAGGAATGGTCTGTCTTGCATTTGCAATGGGGATTTATCAGGCATATGCAACGGTGGCAATCGTGTTGGTATTGCTTTATATTATCCGGCAGTTTGTCATTGAGAAACTTGACTTCTTAGAAGCAGTAAGAAAAGATTTAAAATATCTTGGAATGCTGGTCGGCGGAGCGGTACTGTATGCGGTTATTTTAAAGATCACATTGATCCGTTATAATATTACACTGCCAGGTTATCAGGGAATCGGTGCTTTGGGGATCATGTCATTAGGGCAGTATAAGGCGGCACTGCAAAAGACGCTGTATCATTTCAGACTGATCCTTGGTATGGAACATGGTGTGGAAAAACACGTTTATTCCTTATTAAATGCAGCGGCATTGTTGCTGATCGGACTGATCTTAATATATCTTTTAGTACGCAATCAGGTTTATAAGAAAAAAATGTCAATGTTAGCCTCCATTGCAGCTGTCTGCCTGATCCCGGTTGGAGCATACTTTATCAACTTTACTTCACCGGACGTGCAGTATTATACGCTGATGGAAATGGCTGTCTGCCTGATCTATCTGCTTATGATCATTATGTTGTTGCAGTTAGACTGGAAAACCTGGATCTCAAAGATACTGAAGGGATGCGGTATTTTTGTGCTTTGTGGACTGGTGTATTATAATGTGATTAACTGTAACATTGCATATTTTAATATGAATCTGAGCTATCATAAATCCATTTCTATCGCAGAGGATGTTTTGCAGCGTATCGAGCAGATGGATGAGTTTCAGAACCAGCATGATAAGGTCGTTATCATGGGTGATTATAATTGTGCAACAGAGAATCTCCAGATTATGATGCCGAGCATTATGGGAATCAGCAATGACTCATTTCTGAATGATTCTTACCATTACACTATTATCTGGAATTATTGTTTTGGAGTCCAGATGGAACAGGCGTCTTACGACGAGATGATGGAGATCGTGGAAACAGATGAATATAAAAATATGTCTGTTTATCCGCTAAAAGGGTGTGTAGAATATATCAATGGCATCATTGTGGTTAAAATGCAGGAATAGGAGTTTTACATGACACATAAGATTGCGAAAATATGGAATCGGGTTTCCTATGAAACGATGATTTTTATTGCTTTTCTGATCCGCTTTTTATCAACCAGAGCATTAGATCTGGATACATGGTCCAGTGCATGGGATGCCATGGATTATTCCATGGGAAATGGTTCAAGACTTTTGATTGGAAGTATATATAAACTCTTTTATGGAGATTATCTGGATGTCACTGTGGCATATAAATATGTAGGAATCGGTATTATGTTGACGATTCTGGTGCTGGCGATCGTGCTGGGGCAGTTGATACGGTTATCGCTGGCAGCAGATCCGGAACATAGGGATATCATTTATGGAGTTGTGGTAGCGTATATGGTAGCTCCGTTTTCGATTGCCTATGTATGGAATGAAGATAATTTGGGACGGCTGGATGTCTATATGCTTTTGATCACACTTCTGACGGTGTTAGCAGCACTGCGGTTAAAGAATTTTGCTATAAAAGCGATGCTTATTACGATATTGGGAGTCGTGGGACTTGCAATCCATCAGGGGTATGCTTTTTTATATTATCCACTGACGTTCACGGTGCTATGCTATGATGCATTTGCGGAGAACAAACTGCACAAAAAAGAATTTTTTGGGGTGGTATTGTCCGGTGCAGTCGAGGTTTTTGCAGCGGTCTATTTCCAGTTTTTTACAAAGATCAATTTTGACAGTGTAGAGAATACGGTTGCTTTTATCAAGTCCCGCACCAATTTAGAAGTATCAGATTTTGCAATCCAACTGGAATATTTTGGAAGCATGAAATATCAGTTAGACGAAGTGACATCTGTGTTTTTCCATGGCAATGAGGATCCCATCAGGCGTCTGCTTCTGATTCTTGTGTTGATGTCACCGCTGCTTATTTTATATCTGTTAGTCTGGAAAGATGTTTTTTCAGACTTAAAACAGAAAAAAGTAAAATTGATACAGACACCATATTTATACGCGGCTCTGGTAAATCTCTGTTTTATACCGATGTTTGTGATACATGTTGACTGGGGAAGGCACTTAGCGCCGCTTATGGCGATGCCGACATTTGTTTTTCTGTTTTTCCTTGCGAAGAAAGACCAGTCCATGGTCTATGCATTTGGAAAAATGAAAGATCGTGTCAGAAAAAAACCGTGGTATTTTGTTATAACACTGGTGTGGATGGCAGGGTTTGCAAGTTTTGGTGCGCGTAATTTTCAGTGGCAGACTGACAGGTTATACAATTTTTTGAAATATGGATTTCATATGTAAGAGAAAGGGGGGACTAAAGACGAGGGGCTTTGGTCCCTTTGTATGTGAGGATTAAAAAATGAGATTCCTAAGGAATAAAGAGGAAAATGTCAGTAAAAAAGTCTGGTTCTTTCTGGCATATACCGTTTGTTTTGCAATCATTGCGGGGGCAGTGTTCTCCGTATTTATCATAAATAAAAAGAGTTTTATATGGGTTCCGGACGGTTTGCAGCAGCATTTCAATGCGCTGCTTTATTACCGTTCCTGGCTGTTATCGATCCTGGATACGCTGGTCACGGAACATAAGGTCTCAGTCCCTCTCTGGGATATGCAGATTGGACTTGGATCAGATGTATTGACGACACTTCATTATTATGTCATTGGCGATCCGCTCAATCTTTTATCGGTGTTCGTGCCGGATGAAAAATATATGGAACTCTTTTACAATACGATGGTTCTGGTGAGAATATATCTTGCAGGTCTCGCGTTTTCTGCATACTGCAGATACCATGGACAGAAACCATATTCTACACTGCTTGGAGCAATGGTGTACGATTTCTGTTTCTGGGTTATTATTGCGGTGCGGCATCCGTATTTTTTAAATCCGATGATCTACCTGCCGCTGATTCTGGTCGGGGTGGATAAAATTTATAAAAAACAGAAACCATGGTTATATATGGGGATGCTTGCGGTAGCGACGGTCAGCAGTTTTTATTTTACATACATGATCTGTATCTTTGTTGCCATCTATGCTCTGCTTCGTTATCTGATGTTATTTGGAAAACCGGTTTTAAAGACGGTATGGTACTGGGTATGGCGTTTTGTGGCATACTCACTGGTGACACTGGCATCTGTTTCTGTCATATTACTCCCGGTTGTTGCCATGACACTGTCTACGGGAAGGGCAGGAGCGCAGCATACGTTTTCGATAATGTATCCGTTATCCTATTACCGGAAATTACTGTATGGCTTTCTGATCGGAGGTTCGACCTACTGGAGTGAACTTGGATATACGGGAATCGTCCTCTTAGCGGTGTTGTTACTTCTCTTTGGCGGCAAAAAAAACAGGGGGCTGCGTGCCGGATTTGTACTTATGACACTGTTGCTGTTGTTCCCGTTTGCCGGAAAAATGTTAAATGGAGGCAGTTATGTGGTCAACCGCTATATGTGGGCATACTCCATGCTTGTGTCTTTTATCGCGGTAAAAATGTATCCTCAGATGATGGAGATGCATTTTAAGAAAAAAATTGCACTGTTCTGGGCGGGGATCACCTATATCTTCCTGTGCTTGGAGGTGCTTGGAAAGCATCAGAAACAGTATGTATTAGTGGCATTATTATTATTTTCCGTGCTGTTAGTTTTCATTGTCGGAACCGGGAAAAAGACGAAAGAAAAATTTGTTTTTAAGGCGGCATTGTTAGTGGTGGTGATGCTTGAACTGATCTATCAGGGATGGGCAGAATATGCGCCACAGGCGGGCAGTTATGTGGAAGAATTTGCCACGCAGGGGGAGGCACTTTCCATGCTGACAAAAGATGCTGCGGGTAGTCTTGTGAAAAATCATGCGAAAGATACGACATACCGCTATGAGTCCCTGCAGTCTGAGGAGTGGAAAAACACGGCGATGCAGCTTGGAATCAATGGTACCTCCTATTATTTCAGTCTTGCAAACCCGGATATCAACCAGTTTCAAAGAGAAATGTACATCAATCAGACCAGGGATTTCTGTTATTCCGGATTTGATGCGCGCACGATGTTGGAGGTGCTTTCCGGCGTGCGTTATTATGTGGTGCCGTCCAGAAACAGCGGACTGCGCCCGTATGGTTATAACGTCTGCATCAACCGTGGAACATTAGGCGCCGGGGGACAGTATGAGGTAAAATGCGATGCTTATGAAAATGATTCGGTACTGCCGCTTGGATTTGCAAGTGATGCGGTGATTCCACGGAGCACTTATGAAGAACTGGATGTGACGAAAAAACAGCAGGCACTGTTACAGGGGATTGTCGTGGAGGATGAGAAGATCCCGTCTGCGTTAGCCGGCACGAAAACGAAACCAGAGTTTATGGATCAGGATATTTCCTACACGATCACGGATATGCACAATGTGGAACTGACGGATCAGGGATTTACTGCGACGGAAAAGAAAGCGTCGGTCACACTTTCCTTTGAGGGAATACCGGAGAGTGAAACTTACTTCATATTAAAAGGGCTTCAGTTTTCGGAGGAGGGAAAGACGTTAACACAGTCGAAGAGCCGTCTGCACATTGATGTGACCTGTGGAAAGATCACGAAAATGATCACGTTTCTGACAAAGAAGAATAATTTTTACAGTGGTGTGGATGACTATCTGATCAATGCAGGATACCGTGATGAAAAAGCAGATGAGATCACATTGACATTTCATGAAAAAGGAACATATCAGTTTGATGATATGCAGATCATCTGTCAGCCAATGGAACAGACCGATGACTGGACGAAAAATTTAAAGCAGGATGTTTTAAAAAATGTTGTCGTGGATACAAATTGTATTTCAGGAACATTAGAAAACGCTAAGGAGAGACTGCTCTGCATGACAATTCCGTACAGCAGTGGCTGGAGGGCATACATAGATGGTGCGGAAACGGAAATCTTAAAAGCAGATACCATGTACATGGCAGTTGATGTGCCGGAGGGAACACATCAGATCGAATTTTATTACTGTACGCCGTATTTAAAAACAGGTGCTGTTTTGAGCGGGATTGGAATCCTGTCGGTGATCGGGATTGTTATTTTCAGATATCGGACCGGAAAGAAAAAAAGAAATGGAATAGAGCAGAATAAGGAAAGGATCTGGGATGTCTACGATATATCTATCGGAAAAAAAGGAATACAGGGCACTTGATTTCTCAAAATTTGTGGCAGCATTTTTGGTTGCTGCCATTCATATTCCTCCGTTTGAGGAGGCTGCACCGGTATTTTCACACGAATTTCAGCAGGTGATCTGCCGTATGGCAGTTCCGTTCTTTTTTGTATGTACAGGTTATTTTATCGGGGAAAAAATAACAGATAAAGGCAAAGTAAGAAAATATCTTTTCCATATTATAAAGATGTATGTATGGTGGAGTCTGTTATACCTGATACCAATCATTGAACGTTTCTGGGAGAAAAAAAGAAGTGCTGCCGGAAACCTGTTAGAACTCGCAAGAAGATTCTTTCTGATAGGATCTTACATACAGCTCTGGTATCTGCCTGCGACCGTCGTGGCGGTGTTACTTTTGTATCTGCTGGTAACACGTTTTCAGTGGAAGGTGAAAGGAATCGTTGCAGCTGCTGTGTTATTGTATCTGGCTGGGGTTTCTCACAATACTTACCGTCATGCATTTGACTCGGTCTTGCCTGCTGCAAATGAGATTAAATTGTATCTTTCTGTATTTGCTACGGCAAGAAATGGTTTATTTTTCGGTTTTCCGTTTGTGACGATGGGATATCTCTTCCGTGTAAAGGCAGACCGGATCCGAAAAAGTGCGTATGGATGGTATACGGTATTTTTTCTTGTGCTGATGATGTTAGAAGAATGGATCGTCACACAGAAGATCGGCGAGTCATCGCATGATATGTATCTTATGACACCGCTTGTCACTGCAAATCTTTTCCTGGCTGCAGCCTTTTTTCCGGTGAGTGAGAGAATGGATGTGACCGCAAAAATAATGCGTGAGCTCTCGACGGAAATTTTCCTTTTACATATGCTGGTATATTTCTGGTATAAAAAGATCATGGAATGCATGGGACTGGATGCAGGAAAACATCTGGTACGTTATATGGTGGTTGTTACGGTTAGTGTTCTGATTGGTCTGATCCTCATATATATAAGAAGAAAAAGGTCTAAACAGGAAAATTATAAAAAAAATATAAAACCGCAGAAATTATAAAAATTAGTGTTGACAAAAGAATATGATGGTGCTATTTTAAGTACATAGATGTTAGCACTCCATAATAATGAGTGCTAACAGATAGAAAAAGGTAACTGAGATCAGAGGCAGATGCCGGATTCTTACAGAAAGTTACAGAGTATGGAGATGGAGAAGAGAATGGACGAGGAATTCGAATTAGACGAACGAAAAACGAAAATTCTTGATGCAATCATCCGCAACTATTTAGAGACAGGCGAACCGGTTGGATCACGAACAATATCCAAGTATACCGATTTGAATCTGAGCTCTGCGACAATCCGTAATGAGATGGCAGACCTGGAAGAACTTGGATACATTTTACAGCCGCATACTTCGGCCGGCAGGATCCCTTCCGACAAAGGATACCGCTTTTATGTGGATCATCTGATGGAAGAGAAAGACCGTGAAGTGAATGAGATGAAGAATTTCGTCATCGAACACACGGAGAAGGTGGATCAGGTGCTGCAGCAGGTGGCAAAGATACTGGCGAACAATACCAATTATGCGACGATGGTCACAGCACCGACGTTTCATAAGAATAAAGTAAAGTTCATCCAGTTATCGAATATGAATGAAGAACAGATTTTAGCAACGATCGTTACCGAAGGCAATCTGGTCAAGAATAAAATTATTCCGGTCAGTGAGCCAATCGACAATGAGACAATGTTAAAACTGAATTTCCTGTTAAATGCGAATTTAAACGGTCTTGCATTACAGGAGATCAACCTTGGAACCATCGCAAAGTTAAAAGAGCAGGCGGGCATCCACAGTGATATCATCAGTGATGTGCTTGATACCGTGGCAGAGACGATGGGACAGGATGAAGATATCCGCATTTATACAAGTGGAGCAACCAATTTCTTTAAATATCCGGAGTTAAGTGACTCGGAGAAAGCAAGTGAGCTGATCTCCACATTTGAGGAGAAACAGCAGTTAGCAAGCCTTGTAACTGAAAACCTGTTAGATGATGATAATACAGGAATTCAGGTTTATATAGGAAATGAAAGCCCGATACAGACCATGAAGGACTGCAGTGTTGTGACAGCAACATACGAATTGGGCGAAGGTGTTCGGGGAACGATAGGAATTGTCGGACCGAAACGAATGGATTATGAGAAAGTAATGGATAACCTGAAAACCTTGAAGAATTCTTTAGACGGAATTTTAAACAAGGATAAGGAACAGACATAGAAAGGTGGTTCATAGATGTCAGAGATGAATGAAGAGGTATTAGACGAAGCAATGGAATCTTCCACAGAGGAAAATGTTTCCGAGACCAAAGAGGATGAAAACGTGACATCCACGGAAGAAACAGCCGAAACAGCAGAGAACGCTGATGCAGAAGCTTCCGAAGCGGATTCCGAAGATCCTGATAAAAAGAAATCTTTTTTCAAAAAGAAGAAAGACAAAAAGGATGAGCAGATCGAGGAGCTTACCGATAAGGTAAAAAGACAGATGGCAGAGTTTGATAACTTCCGTAAGCGTACAGAGAAAGAAAAATCACAGATGTACGATATGGGAGCAAAAACAATCGTAGAAAAGATCCTGCCGGTCATTGATAACTTTGAGCGTGGTCTTGCAGCAGTTCCGGAAGATAACAAAGAAGATGCTTTTGTTGTCGGAATGGATAAGATCTACCGCCAGATGCTTACCGTATTAGAGGAAGCAGGCGTAAAACCGATCGAGGCGGTCGGTGCTGAATTTGATCCGAATTTCCACAATGCAGTCATGCATGTGGAGGATGAAACCTTAGGAGAGAATGTAGTAGCAGAAGAACTCCAGAAGGGATATATGTACAGAGATACTGTGGTAAGACACAGTATGGTAAAAGTAGCAAACTAATTATTCCATAGATATTAGATGAGGAGGAAATCATTATGAGTAAAATCATTGGTATTGACTTAGGTACGACAAACAGCTGTGTAGCTGTTATGGAAGGTGGAAAACCTACCGTTATCGCAAATCAGGAAGGTGCAAGAACAACACCATCTATCGTTGCATTTACAAAAACAGGTGAGAGATTAGTTGGTGAGCCTGCAAAACGTCAGGCTGTTACAAACGCAGAAAAAACCATATCTTCTATCAAGAGACATATGGGTACTGATTATAAAGTAGCAATCGATGACAAACAGTATTCTCCACAGCAGATTTCTGCAATGATCTTACAGAAGTTAAAAGCAGATGCAGAAGGATACTTAGGAGAGAAAGTAACAGAGGCTGTTATTACAGTTCCGGCTTACTTCAACGATGCACAGCGTCAGGCAACCAAAGATGCAGGTAAAATCGCAGGCCTTGATGTAAAACGTATCATCAACGAGCCGACAGCAGCAGCTTTAGCTTATGGTCTTGACAACGAGAAAGAGCAGAAGATCATGGTATATGACCTTGGTGGTGGTACATTTGATGTTTCCATCATTGAGATCGGTGACGGTGTCATCGAGGTATTATCTACAAATGGTGATACACATCTTGGTGGTGATGATTTCGATAACAGAATTACACAGTGGATGATCGATGAGTTCAAGAAAGCAGAAGGTGTAGATCTTTCTACCGATAAGATGGCTCTTCAGAGATTAAAAGAAGCAGCTGAGAAAGCAAAGAAAGAACTTTCTTCCGCAACAACCACAAATATCAACCTTCCGTTCATCACAGCAACTGCTGAGGGACCGAAACACTTTGATATGAACTTAACCAGAGCAAAATTCGACGAACTGACACATGATCTCGTTGAAAAAACAGCTATTCCGGTTCAGAACGCCATGAGAGATGCAGGACTTACCAATGCTGATCTTGGTCAGGTATTATTAGTTGGTGGTTCTACACGTATCCCGGCTGTTCAGGATAAAGTAAAACAGTTGACAGGCAAAGAGCCAAGTAAGACATTGAACCCGGATGAGTGTGTTGCCATCGGTGCATCTATCCAGGGTGGTAAACTTGCAGGAGATGCAGGTGCAGGAGATATCCTTCTTCTGGACGTAACTCCACTGTCACTGTCTATCGAGACAATGGGAGGAGTTGCTACAAGACTGATCGAGAGAAATACAACAATTCCTACAAAGAAGAGCCAGATATTCTCTACAGCTGCTGATAATCAGACAGCCGTTGATATCAATGTAGTACAGGGTGAAAGACAGTTCGCTAGGGATAACAAGTCACTCGGCCAGTTCAGACTTGATGGTATTCCACCAGCAAGAAGAGGTGTTCCACAGATTGAAGTTACATTTGATATTGATGCTAATGGTATCGTAAATGTATCTGCTAAGGATTTGGGAACAGGTAAGGAACAGCACATCACAATTACAGCAGGTTCTAACATGTCAGATGCTGATATTGATAAGGCTGTTAAGGAAGCTGCTGAATTCGAGGCACAGGATAAGAAACGTAAGGAAGCAATTGAAGTAAGAAATGATGCGGATTCAATCGTATTCCAGACACAGAAAGCACTTGATGAAGCCGGTGATAAGCTTGATGCTAATGATAAGGCTGCTGTTGAGACAGACCTCAATGCATTAAAGAGTCTTGTTGACAGCACAGATGCTGAAAATATGACAGATTCACAGGTTGATGAGATTAAGGCTGCTAAGGAAAAACTTATGGAAAGTGCACAGAAGCTTTTTGCTAAGCTCTATGAAGCACAGCAGGGTGCAGCCGGTGCAGGCCCTGATATGGGTGCCGGTGCAGGTCCTGATATGAACAATGGTTCAGCTTCTAACGGTAATCCTTATGGCGATGATGTCGTTGACGGTGACTACAAAGAAGTGTAAAATCAATTGATGTTTAAACGGATTTACATGCAGTAGTGAAAGTTACAGAGCGTGTATCGATTCATTAAACATTGGAGCTTGAATTAAACTGCATGGGGCAGAAAGCCCTGTGCAGTTTTTGGTGAAAAAAGCAAAAATTTTACATGTGTATTAGACAAACACAGAAATGGAGTTAATATGGCAGATAAAAGAGATTATTATGAGGTTCTTGGCGTTTCAAGAGATGCCGATGATGCTGCAATAAAAAAGGCATACAGGCAGCTTGCAAAGAAGTACCATCCTGATACAAATCCCGGTGATAAAGAAGCTGAAGCGAAGTTTAAAGAGGCATCAGAAGCATATGCAGTGTTAAGTGATGCCGAAAAACGTCGTCAGTATGACCAATTTGGACATTCTGCATTTGAAAATGGAGGTGCCGGCGGCGGTGGCTTTGATTACAGCAACATGGGAGATATTTTCAGCGATATATTTGGCGGTGGAGATATTTTTGGAGATTTGTTTGGCGGCGGTTCAAGAAGAAGAAACAGTAATGGACCAATGCGTGGTGCAGATGTAAGAAAATCTGTCAGAATTACATTTGCCGAATCGGTAAAAGGAACGAGCAAGAAGATAGATATTGAATTTAAAGACCCATGTCAGAAGTGTAATGGTACAGGTGCAAAACATGGTACTCAGCCTGAGACATGTCCTAAGTGTGGCGGTAAAGGTCAGGTTGTATACACACAGCAGTCATTTCTTGGCATGGTTCGTAATGTCCAGCCTTGTCCGGACTGTAACGGTACAGGTAAGATTATTAAAGAAAAATGTCCTGACTGTCATGGAAGCGGTTATATCAACACAAGAAAGACTATCGAAGTTACAATTCCAGCCGGAATTGATAATGGTCAGAGTGTAAGAATACAGGGCAAAGGTGAGCCGGGTGTAAATGGCGGACCAAGAGGAGATTTGCTTGTAACAGTAATGATTTCAGCAGACCCTGAATTTAAGAGAGATGGATATAATATAATGTCAGATGTTGTTATATCTTATCCAACAGCAGTTCTTGGCGGTGAAGTAAAAGTTAAGACTGTAGATGGCGAAGTGGTTTACGAAGTAAAACCGGGAACGGCTTCAGGCACGGTTGTACGTTTAAGAGGAAAAGGCATGCCGACTGTAAGAAACAATGCAGTGCGAGGCGACCATTACATCACAGTTATCGTAGATGTTCCTAAACGTCTTACAAATGAGCAGAAAGAGGCTTTGATTGCATACGACAAAGCACTTACAGGCGAAGAAAAACATATAAAGAAAAAGGGATTTTTCAAATAAAAAAAATAAAGTCTGTTTTCACCTCGGGATTAAAAATCCAATATGTGAAAACAGACTTTATTTTTTCCACGTTTCATGAAATGGAGGACAATTTTCATCTCGGCATTAGAAATCTAATATGTGAAAACAGACTTTTTTTCTTCATTTTAAGAAGCAGAGGATAGGTTTAATTACAAATAAATATGGATATAAATGCAAAAATGTGATAATATTAAAAAGAATATAGTTTCTTCGCAAAACAAGGAGGATAAAATCCTCTCCTCGTTGGAGAGACTCGGATTTTGTAACACAAAACAAGGAGGATTTATGACTGATATAAATAAACTGAATTTATCAAAATATGATGTAATTTCCGTTGAAAAGCTTGAAGATTTAGATTCTACAGGGCTTTTATTAAGACATAAAAAGAGTGGTGCAAGGATTGCCATTGTTTCAAATGATGATAATAATAAGGTATTTTCTATAGGTTTTAAGACACCGCCGTATAACGATACAGGGCTGCAGCATATTCTTGAACATTCGACACTCTGCGGTTCAAGAAAATATCCTGTGAAAGACCCGTTTGTAGAACTTTGCAAGGGGTCGCTCAACACATTTCTTAATGCTATGACTTATCCGGATAAGACTGTATATCCCGTTGCGAGCTGCAATGATGTGGATTTCAAAAATATTATGGATGTTTATATGGATGCGGTATTTTATCCTGATATTTATAATAAGCCACAGATTTTTAAGCAGGAAGGCTGGCATTATGAACTTGAAAATGAGGATGATGAGCTTAAAATCAATGGCGTTGTATATAATGAGATGAAAGGTGTATATTCGTCACCGGATGACGTGCTTTCAAGATATACATGTGTATCTTTATTTCCTGACACGCCTTACAGATTTGAGTCGGGCGGTGAGCCTGCTCATATTCCTGAACTTGATTACAATGAATTTCTTGATTATCACAAGAAGTTTTATCATCCTGTAAACAGCTATATTTATCTGTATGGTGATATGGATGTCCAGGAAAGACTTGATTATCTTGACAGGGAATACCTTAGTGATTTTGATGCAGATGATGTAGAGATTGACGCATCAATTCCTGCACAGAAGAGTTTTGAAAATGATGTTTTTAAGGAATTTAATTATGCTGTAACGGATGACGAACCGCTTGAAAATAATGCATTTCTTTCATATAACAAGGTTGTTGGAACATCACTTGATGCAAAACTTTATCTTGCAATGCAGATTCTTGATTATGCACTTATCATGGCTCCCGGAGCAAAGTTAAAACAGGCTCTTATTGATAAAAATATAGGAACCGATATTTACAGCAGTTTTGAGACATCTGTGTATCAGCCGATTTATTCAATTATTGCTAAAAATGCAGATGAAAATAAGAGACAGGAGTTCACAGATACAATTAATGAAGTGCTCAGTGATATTGTAAAAAATGGTATTGATATGCGTATGATTGATGCGGGAATCAATTATTATGAATTCAAATACCGTGAGGCTGATTATGGTGCATATCCAAAGGGATTAATGTATTATCTCACAATGATGGACAGCTGGCTTTATGATGAAAATAAGCCGTTTATTCATATTGAGGCGGGAAAGACATTTGAGCAGATTAAAAAAGAAAAAGAGTCAGGATTATTTGAAAAAATAATCGAGGAGTGGCTTGTAAATAATCATCATGGTTCTGTTATATCGCTGGTTCCGAAAAGGAATCTTGAAAAAGAACTTGAAGATAAGACAAAGTCTGAGCTTGCAGATTTTAAGTCTAAGCTGACAAAAGAGCAGATACAGCAGTATGTGCGTGAAACAAAGGAATTAAAGGAATATCAGGACGAGCCTTCAAGTCAGGAGAATCTTGAAAAAATTCCAATGCTTGCACTCAAAGATATTGGAAAAACTCCGGCAAGACTTTATATCGATGAAAAAGAGGAAAATGGTATCAAGGTTATTCACCATAATATGTTTACCAACAGAATTGCATATATTATGATGTCTTTTGAATGTAAGAGTGTATCAGATGAACTTGTACCATATATAGGACTTCTTTCATCAGTGCTTGGACTTATGGATACTGATAATTTCACATATCCTGAACTTACTAATGAAATCAATATTAATTCGGGAGGACTTTCATCAGATTCTGCAATATATACAGATAATAAAGAACTTGATAAGTATCAGATAAGATATGAGGTAAAAGGTAAAGTCTTATATGAAAAAATACCTTTTATGCTTGAAATGATGCATGAAATTATATATTGTACAAAATTTGATGATTATAAGAGACTTAAAGAGATTATTTCAAGAACAAAGTCGAGAATTGAAAGCTCAATGACAGGTATGGGACATACAGTAGCCATGCTTTATGGAATGTCACAGTTATCTGCATCGGGATATTATTCAAATCTTATGAGAGGATACGGATTTTACCTTTTTATCCAGGAGATTGAAAAAGATTTTGATAACAGAAAAGAAGAGATTGCAGGCACACTTAACCAGCTTATAAAGCTTATATTTACAAAGGAAAACCTTGTTGTCAGCTTTAATGCCAATGATGATGGATATGATAAATTTAAGGCTGCTTTTGGTGATTTTGCAGGAAAATTAAATACAGACAATTATCCTGTAGAAATAAGAAAATTTAAGCCATGTAATGTTAAAACAGGTTTTACGTCATCATCACAGGTTCAATATGTTGCAAGATGTGGCAATTTTGTTGATGCGGGATATAAGTATACAGGTGCATTAAGAGTTTTAAAAGTTATTTTCGGCTATGATTATCTTTGGATAAATGTGCGTGTTAAAGGCGGTGCATACGGCTGTATGAGCGGTTTTGGCAAAAATGGTGACATGTATATGGTATCTTACCGTGATCCTAACCTTAAAAAGACAAATGAAATTTTTGATGAATCAGTTGATTATATTAAGAATTTTGATGTGAGTGACAGAGACATGCTCAAGTTCATAATTGGTACAATAGGAGATATGGATACACCAATGAATCCGGCAGCTAAGGGCGTTCGTTCATTTGGAGCATATATAAGCAATGTGACTATTGAAGATTATCAGAGAGAGCGTGATGAAGTTTTAGGTGCGACACCGGAGAAGATAAGAGAACTGGCACCAATTGTTGAAGCAGGACTTAAACAGAATCATCTGTGCGTTGTTGGTAATTATAAAAATATAAATGATGAGTCATCTATGTTTGATGAGATTAAGCCACTATTTGTATCAGCAGTACAAAATAACAGTGAAGAAGAATGATTTTTTGGAATGGAGAAAAGTATGAATTTGGATGAAATGCTTGCTGCAAGCGGAATTACAGGCGGTGCGGCTGCTGACGGAAAAAATGTAAAGTCAGGGTTTGTTACGCTGATAGGACGACCTAATGTAGGTAAGTCAACACTTATGAACCGTATGATAGGTCAGAAAATTGCCATTACGTCTAATAAGCCTCAGACGACAAGAAACAGAATACAGACAGTCCATACAGATGAAAGAGGTCAGATTGTATTTGTTGATACACCCGGTATTCACAAGGCAAAAAATAAACTTGGTGAATATATGGTTGGAGCAGCAGAAAAGACAATCGGCGAAGTTGATGTTGTATGCTGGCTTGTTGAGCCGACAACATATATCGGTGCGGGAGAACAGCATATTATTGAAAGACTTAAAAAAGTAAAAGCACCGATAATTCTTGTTATAAATAAAGTAGATACAATTAAAAAAGAAGAAATTCTTCCGGTTATTGACTGCTATAGAAAAGAACTTGATTTTCAGGAAATAATACCTGTGTCAGCAAGAAGCGGTGCAAATGTTGATGAACTGATTGATACAATTTATAAATATCTTCCTTATGGTCCGATGTTTTATGATGAGGATACAATAACAGACCAGCCTATGAGACAGATTGTCGCCGAGCTTATAAGAGAGAAAGCACTTCATGCACTTAATGAAGAGATTCCTCACGGAATTGCCGTTGTAATTGACAGCATGAAAGAAAGAAAAAGCCAGAAGGGCATAATTACAGATATTCAGGCAACCATTATATGTGAGAGAGATTCCCACAAAGGAATAATTATAGGTAAAGGCGGAGAAATGCTTAAAAAAATCGGTGCAAATGCCAGATATGAGATTGAAAAGCAGCTTGATACAAAAGTGAATCTTCAGCTTTGGGTGAAAGTTAAAAAAGAATGGCGTGACAGCGATGTTCTTATTAAGAATTTTGGTTATGACAAAAAGAAGGACGATTTGGGTTAATCTGATATGAGTGACATAACAGAGGTTACAGGCATAGTTTTATCAGCTATGCCTGTAGGCGAGTTTGACAGAAGGATAGTAATTCTTACAAAGGAAAGAGGTAAGATTGCAGCATTTGCAAAAGGGGCAAGACGACCAAACAGTCCTCTTACAGGAATAACAAGACCATTTGTTTTTGGAACATTTCAGGTGTATGAGGGAAGAACTTCGTATACGATAAGACAGGCGAATATAACAGCTTATTTTGAAGAAATTATAAGCAATTTTGATGCGGTTTGTTATGCATATTATTTTGCGGAGCTTGCCGATTATTATGGCAGGGAAAATCTTGATGCATCTGTTATGATAAATCTGTTATATGCTGCATTAAAGGCTCTTGGACGTAAAAATTTATCAAAGCCGCTTATCCGCCTTACCTATGAACTGAGAATAATTGCAATAAATGGTGAAAGTCCGGATTTTTTTGTATGTCAGGGCTGTGGCAAGGAAAAAGAACATTTGGTCTCATTTTCAAAGAGTACACTTGGAATTTACTGTGCGGATTGTGCAGATTATGCACATATGTCAGTAAAACTGGAAGATTCGACAGTTCATGCACTTCAGTATATAACGGGAACACCATTAAACAGACTTTTTTCCTTTGCTGTAAATAAAAATGTATTAATGCAGCTGATGGAAGTTATTACATCGGTAAAGGAATCGGTTATAGATAAAAAAATGAAATCATTTGAAATGCTTTCAATACAGGAGGAGTTAAATGCTTAAAAATATTTCACATAATAATCAGAAAAAAATTGCATTGATTAATGATTTTACCGGATTTGGGAGGTGTTCAATTGCGGTTGAACTTCCTATTATATCCACACTCAAAGTACAATGTTGTCCATTACCTACTTCAATTTTTTCTAATCACACAGGGTTTGACAGTTATTTTTTTGATGATTATACTGACAGGATGGAAAGATATGTGGAGGAGTGGAAAAAACTGGATTTATCATTTAACGGAATATGCTCCGGATTTCTTGGTTCAGCCAGACAGATTTCTATTGTTAAGGATTTTATAAAAGAATTTAAAACTGATGATACAATAGTTGTTGTGGACCCGGTTATGGGCGATTATGGGAAAATTTATTCTACATATACAGATGAAATGTGTGGTCTTATGAAGGAACTTGTTGCAGGAGCAGATATAATAACTCCTAATATTACTGAAAGCTGTATTCTTACTGATACCCCATATTCTGACATGCTTTATGAAAAAGACATAGTAGAACTTGCAGAAAAACTTTCAATGATGGGACCTGAAAAGGTAGTTATAACAGGAATTGTTCAAGGAACATTTATTTCAAATTATTGTTATGAAAGAGAAAAAGAAGGGAAAAAAGGCTATTTTGTTAAAGCATTAAAGATTGGTGCACAAAGAAGTGGAACAGGTGATATATTTACATCAATAATTGCAGCAGATGCGGTCAATGGTGTTGATTTTCATAAATCAGTAAAAAAAGCTTCTTCGTTTATAAAAAAATGTATCATGAAGTCAATTGAACTTGATATACCATTGACTGATGGTGTATGCTTTGAAGAGCTGTTATATTCATTAAAATAAATATTTGGAGGTACATCATGGAAATATTATATAAGGTACATAATAATTTGTATGTTAATCTTACTAACAGATGTCCATATGCCTGTACATTCTGTCTTAGACAGACAATGGACAGAATCGGTGAGTCAGACAGATTATGGCTTGAAAGAGAACCGTTGGCAAAAGAGGTTATAGATGAGTTTGCAAAATTCAATATGGAAGATTATGACGAAGTCGTTTTTTGTGGATTTGGCGAGCCTACAGAGGCATTTGATGTGTTAAAGGAAGTTGCCTCATATGTCAAAAAGACATATAACAAGCCTATTAGAATTAACACAAATGGTGTAGGAAATCTGATTAATAAAAGGGATATTGTACCTGAGATGGAAGGGATTATTGATACAGTTTCAATAAGTCTTAATGATCCTGATAAAAAAAGATATAATGAGCTTGTAAGAAGCAAGTTTGGTGATGAATCATTTGATGCAATGCTTTCGTTTGCAAAAGAATGTACAAAATATATTCCAAATGTTGTCCTTACAACAGTTGATACGACAATTTCCCATGAAGAAGAGGAACAGTGTCAGAAAATATGTGATGATATAGGTGCAAAATACAGAATAAGGCCATGGGAAGAATAAAAGTATCATTGGACAGAGAATAATACATAGCCGGGAAAGATTTAAGCTTGTCATATTTGAAGAAATGTTATAAAATTATCTGCATATTGCAGTCAAACATAACGGAGGTAGAAAAGAAATGGAAAAGACAATGGAAAAGATTGTTGCTCTTGCAAAGGCCAGAGGATTTGTATATCCTGGTTCTGAAATATACGGCGGATTGGCTAATACATGGGATTATGGTAATCTTGGTGTAGAACTTAAAAATAACGTAAAGAAAGCATGGTGGCAGAAGTTTGTACAGGAAAGCCCATATAATGTCGGTGTTGACTGTGCAATTCTTATGAATCCACAGACATGGGTAGCTTCAGGTCATCTTGGTGGTTTTTCAGACCCTCTTATGGATTGTAAGGAATGTCATGAGAGATTCCGTGCAGATAAGCTTATTGAAGATTGGGCAGCAGATAATAATTTTGATATTGGAGGTTCAGTTGACGGCTGGACTCAGGAACAGATGAAAAATTTTATTGATGAGCATGAAATTAACTGTCCTACATGTGGAAAGCATAATTTTACAGATATCAGACAGTTTAACCTTATGTTCAAGACATTTCAGGGAGTTACGGAAGATGCTAAGAATACAGTATATTTAAGACCAGAGACAGCACAGGGTATTTTCGTAAACTTTAAGAATGTTCAGAGAACATCAAGAAAGAAGATTCCATTTGGTATCGGTCAGATTGGTAAATCATTCAGAAATGAGATTACACCAGGTAACTTCACATTCAGAACAAGAGAATTTGAGCAGATGGAACTTGAGTTCTTCTGCAAACCTGGCACAGACCTTGAGTGGTTCAGATATTGGAGAGAGTATTGCATCAACTGGCTTAAAGCTCTCGGTATCAAGGATGATGAGATGCGTGCAAGAGACCATTCACCAGAAGAACTCTGTTTCTACAGCAAGGGAACAACAGATATTGAATTCTTATTCCCATTTGGATGGGGTGAACTCTGGGGTATCGCTGACAGAACAGATTATGACCTTACTCAGCATCAGACAGTATCAGGTGAGGATATGTCATATTTTGATGATGAGTCAAAAGAAAAATATATCCCATATGTTATTGAGCCATCACTCGGTGCAGACAGAGTTACACTTGCTTTCCTTTGTTCAGCATATGATGAAGAGGAACTTGAGGGCGGCGATGTGAGAACAGTTCTTCATTTCCATCCTGCTATTGCACCTGTTAAGATTGGTATTCTTCCACTTTCTAAGAAGTTAAATGAAGGGGCGGAAAAGGTATTTGCAGAACTTTCAAAGACATATAACTGTGAATTTGATGACAGAGGCAATATTGGTAAGAGATATAGAAGACAGGATGAAATTGGTACACCGTTCTGTGTTACTTATGACTTTGATTCTGAGGAAGACGGAGCTGTTACAGTACGTGACAGAGACACAATGGAACAGGAAAGAGTTAAGATTGAGGATTTGAAAGCATATTTCGCAGAAAAATTTGAATTTTAATTATGCGGAAAGGCACGGTTATTTATATGATATGTCCAAAATGTGGTCAGGAATATGAAGGTGATAAGTGTCCAAGATGCAATGGACCGGAAGTCATTGTTAATAATGCAGATTATCTGAAACGGAAGAGGGCGTATGAGGAGAAGCAGGCCGGAAAGGGGTCTGCTTCTTCTGATAAAGAGACTTTTGAAAATAATACAGCAGATGTTAAAAATGGTGGGCAGGAAGAAGTGCTGCCTGATGAAATGTTTCGGCGTCTTAAAGAAAGTGGAAGTAAATTTGCACAGGATGCAGTTGAAAAAACAGCATCACAGGCGAAAAAGGCTGTAAAAGGCAAGAAGAAGCTGATAGTAAGAATAATTGCAGCAGCAATAGTTTTAATGCTGGCTTCTCTTGCAGGATTTGGCATATTTAAGCTTGCAACACGTAAAAATTATGTTTTGTATATGAAATACAATAATAAAATATATAATGTTGCAGGGATAGACAGTAAGCTGGTCTGCAGCGAAGATGATGTTGTTTTTGAGGCTGATAATAATTCATTTTATATGCCGGAATTTTCTGACGAAATAGATAAAAATAATATTATACAGAAAATGGCTTCCAATCAGGGAAAATATTTTACTGCCATAACTTATGATTCTGTGGAAGACAAGTACACGCTTTTTGTATGGAACAATTCAATGAGTCTCAGACTTGCTGAAAGTTCAAATAAAAAAGAAATACTCTATATAAGTGATAAAGGAACTATAATTTATAAAGATACCCAGGTTGTAAATGACCAGGGGGCATTAGGACAGACATCACTTATGGTAAGTAAGCTGGATAAATCCAAAGATGGTGATGTGCATGGTGTTATAACAGAAGTTGAGTCGTCGCTTGCAAATGTGTATATATATTCTGCCAAAAATACGATTATATATAATTCAACCGGTAATGTGTTGTATACACTTAATTATGATAAAGATGAGAAGAAAAAGGAAATATCTGAAGATGCAAAAAATATTTATGCACTCACAAGTAAATCTTCTGTGAGATATTCCTATAAGGCAAATCCGGTTAATCAGTCAGATAAGGCGGAAGGATTTATATATAGTGTCAACGGAAACTGTTATTATCACAGCATATCATCAAAGAATACAGAGGATATGTTTATTGGTAAATTTAATGGTTCCGGTGTTGAGCTTATATATGATAAAGATTATGTATATGTAATCAATTCTGGTCAGGTAAGCTATGCGTCTGTCAAGAAGGATGTAACGCCGGTATTTACAGTTGTGTCAAAGCTCGGAGGTGCGTCAGATTATGTATTTCTTGAATTAGCTGATACGATTGCAGCAGTTGATGAAAATAATAATCTAATAAGCATAAGTTCCGGTAAAGTTAAAACTATTGCTGAAAATATTACTGATGGCTCATTAAGCATTGTAAAAAATACATCATCTGAACTTACGTATATACGTGATAATGTCCAATATTATAAAAAGTCGCTTACAGCGGATGAGGTGAAGATGACAGATGTTGGCTCAGATGCAGATACTGTGAGCACATTATTTTATAAAAATAAATTGTATTATTACAATTCAGATAAGAAATTATGCTCATGTACAGTAAAAGGAAAGAATGGTTCAGTGGTTGGAGACGTTGAACGTTTCTGGCTGGGAACAGAGTATAAGTAGAAAATGTAAAAGAGATGTAACTGTGATTTGCGTAGTTACATCTCTTTTTATATTATAAATCGTACTTTTGAGTGATTATATTTTTAAATTACTTTTTATATTTGTCCAATGAGCATTTTGTAGCGTGAATAATATCTCTTAAAATATAAAAATTGAAAGATAACCTCCAAACTGAGATACGTTTCATCTTAGTTTGGAGGTTTGTGTGAAATTTGGGAAAATCCCAGCTTTATTATATAAACACATATTAATAACATTATACCTTAGACAGAAGATATGAGTTGAAAGTTATAATGTTATATCTTCAACGGATATTCCTAATGAGGATAGTTTAGCTATAGTAACTTTAAGCTGATAGTCAAGCTCTTTATTTTCGGTATTGCCATTTGCCTTTTTGATACGTTGTAAATCAGTATATTTATCAATTGTTAAACTAATAAGTTCCTCGCGTGTCATTGAATCGCTCACTTTCTATCACCTTCTTTCGTTGGTGACATTATATCATAGCATAAAGTTATTATTCAATTATAATTGTGTAGTATATAATGTAAATATACTAACACTATAAAAAGGCTATGTCAATACCATTAATTTTAAAATAATAAATATATAAATCAGATGTTTTTAAATACTTCAACATTTTTTTTCAGTTCATTGCCGATGGATTGATTTTCGGCAGTTTGGGATTTTATTGCCTCGACGGAAGAAGCAATGTTTCGTATTCTGGAAGAAATGTCATTTGTTCCATTGGCACTTTCTTCAATGGTCGTGGAAATATCATTGATTATTTTTGAAAGCTGTCCGTTTGCAGATTGGAGAGGACGTACAATCTTTAATATAGCAAGAATTATAATGATTCCTGTTGCTATAAGTATTGCAAATATTATGATATTTGCTCTGTCTGAAATAGTAAACTGGCTGTCTAATGCAGTAGAAGCACATTGTTTACTTCATCATCTATAAGTGAATATAAAGTGCTGTATGCTTCATCAAGCTGTTCTGTTATATTAGAACCTGACTGCGTGGATTGTAAAAATGAGTCGGCATCATTGCTGTCTGTTCCGAGCGTTTTTGACGCATTTTCGGAATAGGAGTTATATACAGAATAATATGTTTCATAAGCTGCCTGTATTTCTGAATTATCAAGTTTATTTATGATTTCTTGCAAATCATCAAATTTTGATTTCAGATTTTCAATTTCCTGTGACATGTTCTGCATCATATTGTCTGAATCGGAAGGTGTGGTAGCAGAACTGTTTGCAAATTTCTGAACACGCTCAACAGCAATTTCTGTGTCTGATAAGATGCTTACTGCATTCATACAGTCTTCTGATAAAGTGTAAAAAAGATTGAAAGATTGATAATTCTCCTGAAATGCTGCATTTTTATGTTAAAAAACGAAGTTGACAGTTGTATATTGACATAAAGCTTTAAAAGAAGTATTATTTTACAAGTTGGGAATGAAGTTCTCCCATGGGAAACCTAAACTGCTTATTATAGCTGATGACTTCTACGATTTTAGAATCGCAGGGGTTGTCAGCTTTTTTATGTGGACAATGAATAGAATCCCTGCTGAATAATTTAAGGAGGATTATATGTTAGCATCATTATCACTTATTTTTCTGGTTGGACTTGCAATGGGGGCAATCTGCCAGAAACTTAAAATGCCTCGTATTATCGGAATGCTTGTTACGGGTATTGTATTGGGACCGTATGTTCTTGATTTTCTCGACCCGTCAATACTTTCTATTTCATCTGAATTAAGAAAACTGGCACTTATAATTATTCTGCTTAAAGCAGGATTGTCTCTTGATTTGAAGGATTTGAAGAAGGCGGGACGACCGGCAATTCTTATGTCATTTGTTCCGGCAACATGTGAAATAGCAGGATATATATTATTTGCACCATTGTTATTAGGAATTAACAGGATAGAGGCGGCGGTAATGGGAGCTGTGCTTGGAGCAGTTTCACCTGCGGTTGTCATACCGAGAATGGTAATGCTTATGGAAGAAAAATATGGGACGAAAAAAGCAATTCCACAGATGATTATGGCAGGAGCGTCATGTGATGATATTTTTGTTATTGTATTATTTACGACATTTTTAAGCATGGCACAGGGTGGAAGTGCTGATATTATTAATTTTGTAAATATTCCTGTTTCAATTGTTCTGGGAATACTTCTTGGTGCAGTTACAGGATATGGATTATATTTATTTTTTGAGACATCATATGCACATAAGCATTGTGTCAGAAACAGTACAAAAGTAATAATTGTGCTTGGCTTTTCAATGCTGCTTGTTTCTGTTGAAGGCTGGCTTGAGGGAAAAGTATCTGTTTCAGGACTACTTGCTGTAGTCAGCATGGCATGTGTTATAAAAATAAAAAGTACAGCGTTTGTTTCAAAAAGATTATCAGAGAAATTCGGAAAGTTATGGATTGCAGCTGAAGTGGTTCTTTTTGTGCTTGTTGGGGCTGCGGTTGATATACGATATACGCTTAGTGCAGGAATAGCGGCAGTGTTTATGATTTTTATTGCATTGATTTTTAGAACGGCGGGTGTTTTGATATGTACGATAAAGACTAAACTTAATATGAAGGAGAGAATATTCTGCGTTATTGCGTACCTTCCGAAAGCCACAGTCCAGGTGGCAATCGGTTCAGTGCCTCTTGCAGCAGGACTTGCCTGTGGCAAAATTATTTTGTCAGTGGCTGTACTTGCAATTATTATCACAGCTCCGCTGGGAGCATTGGGAATTGATAATACATATAAAAAATTGTTGGAGAAGGAATAGGAAATTGAATTAATCATAAAATCCCCTCTTTATACATAAACTATAGCCAGAATATTGTGTATTGGGTGAGCAAATGTTTGTTATTAAGAGTAGAAACAAAAGACTTATAATGTGCATAATGTGTCTGATTTTAATATTTACATCAGTCTATGCGGGAATGAGCCGCGTCACATGTATTGCACAGGAACGGACACAGGGAGAAAATTCAGGAATAGAATTAAAATCACCGTCAGCGATACTTATGGAGGCATCAACAGGTCAGGTTATATATGAAAAAGATGCAGATACGAGCCTGCATCCGGCAAGTATTACCAAGATAATGACTTTGATATTGATATTTGATGCTATAAAGGATGGCAAAATCGGACTTGATGACGAAGTTACTGTATCGGAATATGCGGCATCTATGGGCGGAAGTCAGGTGTTTCTGGAGGCAGGAGAAAAGCAGACGGTTGATACGATGATTAAATGTATAAGTATGGCAAGTGCGAATGATGCATGTGTAGCCATGTCAGAATACATAGAGGGCACAGAGAGTGCATTTGTTACAAAGATGAATGAAAGAGCCATGGGGCTTGGAATGAACAATACTAATTTTGTGAACTGCTGCGGACTTGATACGGATGGACATATGTCAACTGCCCGTGATATAGCACTTATGAGCCGTGAACTGATAACAAAATATCCGCAGATTCATGATTATTCCACAATATGGATGGATACCATTATTCACAGTACAAGAAGAGGTGACAGCGAGTTTGGACTTACAAACACCAACAAGCTTATTAAGCAATATGAATGGGCGACTGGGTTAAAGACTGGTTCGACAGGGCTTGCAAAATGCTGTCTGTCAGCATCGGCAAATAAGGATGGGATTGACCTTATTGCTGTAATAATGGCTGCACCGGACTCAAAGACACGATTTGCTGAGGCTGTTAATCTTTTGAATTATGGATTTAATACATGTGATATATATAAAGATGATGGTATGCCTTTATTAGAAAATATAAGAATTTCAAAAGGTAAAAAAGACTATGTCAATTGCCGGTATGAAAAAGAATTTTCATATATGTTTATTAATCCGGTTAATCATGAAGATATTTCAAAAGAGCTCCATATAAATGAAAATATTGCCGCACCTGTAAATGAAGGAGATACAATTGGAACACTTGACTATTATTATAATGGAGAAAAAATAGGCAGCGTCAATGTTATTTCATCTGAAAATATAGAAAAAGCAGATTTTTTAACACAGATAAAAAAGGTGTTTGGCAGGCTGTTGAAATGATATTGTAAGAATAGATTGATGTTATGTGACCAAAATATGAGCTGAAAATGTAAGTTGAAAAAATATTGCGGCTGTAAAAAATTCAATATATATGTTATAATAAATCCAAATGACTTATGAAAGTGGAGTATATAATGGATTTATTTGATTATGTCAGACAAAATACGATGAAAAATGAATCGCCGCTGGCTTCAAGAATAAGACCGGAAACTTTGGATGAAGTGGTGGGGCAGCAGCATATTATAGGAAAAGATAAACTTTTATACAGGGCAATTCAGGCTGATAAGATAAGCTCAATTATATTCTATGGACCTCCGGGAACAGGAAAAACCACACTTGCAAAGGTGATTGCCAATACTACAAGTGCAGATTTTAAGCAGATTAATGCAACTGTTGCCGGAAAAAAGGATATGGAAGATGTCGTTGCACAGGCAAAAAATAATCTTGGAATGTACGGAAAAAAGACGATACTGTTTGTCGATGAGATTCATAGATTTAATAAAGGACAACAGGATTATCTTCTGCCTTTTGTCGAGGACGGAACAATTATCCTTATTGGTGCGACTACAGAAAATCCATATTTTGAAGTAAACGGAGCTTTGATTTCAAGGTCAATAATATTTGAATTAAAGCCACTTGACAAAGAAGATATAAAAACACTTATAAAACGTGCAGTATATGATGAGAAAAAAGGAATGGGAAGTCTTCATGCAGATATAGATGATGAGGCACTTACATTTCTTGCAGATGTGGCAAATGGTGATGCGAGAAGTGCATTGAATGCCATAGAACTTGGTATTCTTACAACAAAGCCATCTGAGGATGGAAAGATTCATATTAATTTAAAGATTGCCGAACAGTGTATACAGAAGCGTGTATTAAAGTATGATAAAGATGGTGATAACCATTACGATACTATATCAGCATTTATTAAGAGCATGCGTGGTTCTGACCCTGATGCGGCTGTATATTATCTTGCAAGAATGTTATATGCCGGAGAAGATATAAAGTTTATTGCGAGAAGAATAATGATATGTGCGAGTGAAGATGTCGGAAATGCTGACCCGCAGGCACTTGTAGTTGCAACTAACGCATGTCTTGCAATAGAAAGGCTTGGTATGCCGGAGGCACGGATAGTTCTTTCACAGGCGGCAACATACGTTGCATGTGCTCCTAAGAGCAATGCCGCTTATATGGCTGTAGACAAAGCACTTGATATTGTGAAAAATAAAAAGACATATGGTGTTCCTGTGCATTTACAGGATGCACATTATAAGAGTGCAGGAAAGCTTGGACATGGTATTGGATATAAATATGCACATGATTACAAAAATCATTATGTAAAACAGCAATACCTTCCGGATGAACTTGAAGGCACTGTATTTTATGAGCCGACAGATAACGGATATGAGAAAAAAATAAAGGAACATCTTGATAAAATTAAGGCGGAGGCTGAATCTTAATGAGAGATAATCTTAGGCGGCTGGCATGTGGTCATTTTGTATATGATAATCCTAAGCTGCATTTTAAACAGGATAATATAGAATTAAATATCACAAAAAATGTAGTCTGTGAGCAGTCGTTTGATATAGTCTCAAGAGAAGTAACAAAAGGCGTTATCTGGTCATCAAATGAGCGTGTTAAAATCATCGACAATATGTTTCTTGGAACTGTAAGTACGATACATTATATTGTTGATACTAATGGACTTCAGAAAGATGATGTTATAAAAGGCAAGTTTGATGTCATAAGCAATGCGGGGGAATATTTTTTAGAATATGCTTTTACAGTTACGGCACAATTTTTAAAGACTAACGAAAATGATATTGCAGATTTATTTCAATTTGCTAATTTCACAAGAGATTATCCGGAAGAGGCTGTTGCAGTTTTTCTTAGTGATAATTTCAATATCCTTATTGAAAATGATACAAAACTATCTAATATATATGAAGCATTGAAAAAAGAGAATAATACCGGGCGTGCAATAGAAGAGTTTCTCGTTGCTGCCGGGAAGAAATCTCCTGTTTCAATAAATTTATGCGGAGATAAAGAACGCTCATATATATGCAGCGATGACAGAAGAGATACTATTGCTTTAGAAAAAAATGCGTGGGGATATATTGAGGCGGATATCTGTGTTGAAGCAGATTTTATTTCAATGGAAACAGAGCATATTTCGGCACAGAATTTTACAGGAAATAAATGTGAACTTGCATATATAATTAATTATGAAAAACTTCATGATGGATATAATTATGGAAGAATAATAATAAATACATATAACCGTAAAATTGTAACTGATATAGAAGTAAAGAAAATATATGCAGAGTATCCGGATGAAAATACAAATGAGATATATCATGATAAGAGAAAATTCATGTATGAGATTACCAAAAATTATCTCGATTACCGCATGAAAAAATTTGATACAGGTGTGTGGGCTGAGCGTTCGGCTAATCTTATAGAAAGGCTGAGAACGCTCGATTATGACAATCCGCTGTACATGCTTATGCAGGCACAGGTTTATAATCTGCGCAAGATGAATGATGAAGCACAAAATCTTATTGAGCAGGTTCAGGTTTCAAAAGATGATGCATTTTTATACAGCTATTATCTTTATGTAAAATCAATGCTTATAAGTAATGCAGTATATACTGCGAAGGCTGCCATAGATATTAAAAATTTATATGAAAATGGCAATGATGACTGGCGTATATTGTGGATAAGATTTTATGTTGATCTGACATTCGGACATAATCAGAGCATTAAGCTTATGAGGATAAAAGAAAGCTTCCGTTCAGGATGTAAAAGCGGTGTGATGTATATGGAAGCATTAAATGTTATGAATAATCAGCCTCATCTTTTAAGAGTTCTTGATAAATTTGAGATACAGGTTCTTACGTTTGGCTGTAAGAATAACATTGTAAGTGAAAAACTTGCGTTGCATGCCGCACAGATAGCTGTTTCTGACAAAAATGCCAGCAATTCAAAAATAGAACTGTTGAAAAATATTTACAAAATATATGAAAAAGATGAGGTACTTACGTCTATTATTTCATATCTGATTTGTGCCGGAAGTATAAGCCGTGAAAGTAATATTTATTATGAGAAAGGGATTCTTCGAGGGATAAAAATTACAAGATTATATGAATATTACATAAAAAGTCTTGATAAAAATAAATATCCGCGTTTTTCAAAGCTTGTTTTAATGTATTTCGCATACGATGCCTCTCTTGATTATGAAAATAAATCATTTTTATATGCAGATGTACTTTTTAATGAAGCGGAAAATGAGAAGATAATGGAGATGTACATGCCGCTTATTGATAAATTTGCGTATGAACAGCTTCGTTATGGCAGAATTAATAATCATCTTATATTAATTTATAAAAGGATATGGAATAAATGTTTATTTGATGAGTATACAGCATCATCAATGATGAAAATTTTATACACTTATAAAATAAAATGTTATGAGGAAAATGTAAAAGCTGTATGGGTAAAACATAAAGAATATAAGACGTTACATCGTTACGAAATCATTAATAAATGTGCATTTGTCCCGATTTACACGAAAGATGCCGTTATTATATTTGAATCAGAATCAGGAGAATTTTTTAAGGACAGCTTCAGGTATGACATTGAAAAAGTATTTGAAAATAAATACTACGAAATGATAAACGAGAGCATGCTTGCTTATCAATATGAAGAAAATGATATAGAAAAATATAAAAATATAATTTTGTACGAGCAGAAAAAAGATATATTTAATGAAGAAATATATGAAGCTGTCAGATGTATCATAAATGATGCTGATTGTGATAAAAAATGTAAAAAGAAGCTTAACAGCTGGCTTATAAAATATTTTGAAAAATCATATGATAAAGAAAATTATCTGGCAGATATACAGATTGTAGATACTGATGATTTAGATGAAAATGATGCAGTGAGACTTATATATGCAAGTGTCGATAATAATGCTTATAGTTTTGCATTTTCAATTATAAAGCAGTACGGAATATGTAATGCCAATTCAGGAAAAATATCAGAACTTGCACGTCATATACTGGGATTTGCAGGGATAGAAGATGATGATGAACTTACGCAGCTGTGTGAATATGCTTTTGAAAATAAAAAATATAATGCTGATATTCTTGAAAATCTTGAAAAAAGATTTAATGGAACTAATGAGCAGATGCTTGATATATGGAATGCATGCAAAGATTATGATGTATTTACAGGTGATATAGAAGAAAGAATTGTCGCACAGATGCTTTTTACAAAATCAAGTGATAAAAGGCTTACAGATGTATTTGATTCATATGTAAAAAATGGTGGACACAGGACAGTTATTGCGGCTTATGCTGCATATAATGCTTTTATGTATTTTGTAAAGCACAGAGAAGTTGACATAGCAGTTTTTGACGTGATAGAAGAGCTTATTATGGAAAAACGTGCAATTCCTGATGTCTGTGTCCTTGCATACTTAAAATATTATTCTTTAAGAACCGGAGAACTTACAGAGTCAAAAAGCAGATTTATATATGAAATTATAAAAACATTATGTGCAGTGGACAAGTGTTTTGAATTTTATAAAAATTATTCTGAAGTATTTGCACTTCCATATAATATGACAGACAGGACATTTGCGGAGTATGCAGGTAATCCGGATTCGCGTGTGGAGATTCATTACTGGTTTGGAGAAAGCAGTAATGAATATACTGAGATTCTTTCAAGTTGTGGAGGTTATTTTGTAAAAGGATTTACACTTTTTTATTCGGAGAGTGTCAGATATTATTTTGTTGAAGAAATTGGAAGTGAAACAAGAAAGTCTGATATATTTCATATGCAGAATAATGTTATCAATAAATCAGAGACCGCAGGAAGATTTGACAGCATTAATAAAATTCTTTCGGCAAGGCAGCAGCATGATTCGGCAGAAATGAAAAAGTGTATGTATGATTATTGTGTTCAGGATTATGTAACACAACAGATTTTTAAACCAATGTAGGTGAGGAATTTAATGAATAATGTAAATGGAGTGATAGTCGGGATTGATATACAGGATAAAATAACACAGGCTGCAATCTGGGATGAGCAGACAGAGATGGTGATACATGTTACAGGACCTGAAAACGAGGCCGCTTTTTTAAATCCGTTTGAAATGCCAGGCTGGGGACAGAGCTGTAATATTGAGGCAGCCTGTGAATTTATTGCATCGATAATAGAATGTGCATCAAAATGTGCACAGGGCAGAAAAGCGGGATTGATATGCATAACAATCGCTGATTATGAAATTAAAAAGCTTAATTTTATATCGGAGGTCATGAAACGGCTGCAGTTTAACAGTGAACAGTGGTCAGTTATAAGCCATGAGGAAAGTTTTGCTTTTTATGCTTACAGCCAGAAAAAAGGTCTGTATTCAGCAGGTGTTATGCTTCTTGACTACAGTAATGATAATATTGCATCATATATCTGCATGAAATCTAATCTTAATGGTTGTGATGTTATAATGGAAAACAGGTATTTTTCTGATGCCATACAATATGATGAAGAAAAGGATTCATATAGCAATCTGTGTGTTAATCAGCATGAGATAACAGAGTGGCTTAAAGGATTGCTGTCCAGGTATAATGTCTCAAGTGTATTTCTTACAGGCAGCAGATTTGAGATGGAGAAATTTCCTGATGAATTCACAAGATTTCTGTGCCATTCAAGAAAAGTTTTTGCAGGGCAGAATCTTTATGTGAAAGGTGCGGTTCTTGGGGCATGTACAAAAGTAAAACAGATACTTCCTCCTGATACAATTCTGGCATGCAAAAACAGGATTACAACTGGTATAGAGATGGACATATGCGAGCGTGGAAATGATATGCGTCTGAAAATTGTAAGACCCGGAACAAACTGGTACAGTGTAAAAAAACAGCTGTTTTTTATAATAGATGATGTAAGATATATTAATTTTTATCTGAGACCTGTTGATACTAACAAAGAATATATTGAAAAAATTGACATAAGTTCACTGCCTTTCCGTGAAGGTAAAATGACAAGAATAGAAATGGATGTTGATTTTATGTCTGATGAGGAATGTCATGTGTTAATAAAGGATAAAGGCTTTGGTGACATAGTAAAAAGTTCCGGAAAAATAATAGAAAAAACGTTTTTACTGAAATGAGGGTCATGCGTAAATGGGAAAGATAATATTATGCAGGGCAAGGGAGGCAAAACAGCCGCTTGTTGTAAAGGATATAGGACTTAAAATATATACACTTGAGGAATTGTGCTATTTTATATATAATAATATTTATTTTATAAGCATTGACTTCTTTGATGACGACTTCAATTCATTTGTTGAGGAGACAGGGCAGAAACAGCTGGTACAGATAATTGCAGATTTGAAAAGCAGGAATGCAGGACTTGCACAGATTGTTGTAAGTGTTTTAAAATATGTTGATTATTATAGCAATGAAGAGATAGAACAGTTAAGCGGTGTGCTTGGAACACTTGACAGCCGCAATGTTTATGAAAGACTTAAAGCGAGAGCTGATACATTGCTTGAAAATAAATGTTATTACGGTGCAGTGCAAAATTATGCGAAAATAATTGAGGGTAGATATGATAAGTCACTTTCGGGATTGTTTTATGCGAGAGTGTATCATAATATGGGGGTTGCACATGCAAGAATGTTTTTATACAAACAGTCTGTTCCATATTTTGAGGAAGCCTACAAAATAGGGCAGCACGAAGAGTCGCTAAAATGTCTTATGGCAGCTAAAAGACTGGCTATGGGAAATAATATAATAGAAAGTGATGATGCATCTGACCAGGAGGCAGCTTTGAAAAGCGAACTTGAAAAACTGGCAGACAATGCAAGATATTCTGATACATACAGACATCTCCAGCAGATTGAAAAGCTTAAAGAGGAGGCTGATATTACGGAGTATAATGATGCACTTACCGGTCTGCTTGATGATTGGAAGAAACAGTATATTAAGTACAAATCATAGAATGGGGTACATATGGGATTTTTAAAGTCAGTTAAGAGTATCTTCTTTAAAGATGAAATAGAAGATGATTATGAAGAATATGACGAATTTGATGAAGAACTGAATAAGCATGCCAGAACAATAAAGTCATATCTTGATGAAGAGGATTATGGCAAAGAAAACGAAGATACTGATAATCAGGAATTTGATGAGTATGATGAGAGTTCAGGATATGAAACGCCGGAAGATGATGAGGGCTTTGACGGCTTCAGCGATGACGAACTGCTTGTGGATGATGAACGTGATAACGTAAAACTGGGGTCTTTTGATGGAAGTGACCTGAAAGAATATGTTAAAGGCCAGTGCGAGATTATGGAAGATGCCGGAAGGCATATTGAAATGATAATGGAGGAGTACAGTCAGGTATCAGAGAGATTTGCTGATATTGAACTGTATGAAAATGCACCGGATAATCTGAAAGACCAGATTGCAGAACAGGCTGAACTTGTTGACAATCTTGCGGTTGACAGGCGGATTCTTAAAAATTCCGAGAGCAAGCTGTCTAATAATGCATATAACAGAATGGACATGTATGCACAGGAACTTCCTAAGAGTTTTAGGTTTATACAGCAGCAAGAAACATATTATGAGACAGTGAAAAGAGATTTACAGTCTCTTGAGGGTGAGAGGATGGCTCTTAGAATGGAAGCCAAGAATCTGAAAAAGAAACATGCTGCAATCAAAAAGGCTGCAATTATAGTTCTTGCCTGTCTTGCGGTAGTTTATTCTATTTTTACAATAGTTATGGTTGCACTTGATAATGAAGATGAGTTATATTTATTCTTTGTTGTGACATTTCTTGGTGCAATAGTTGCTGTGGGAATATTTGCATGGCTGAGTATTATTCACAGACAGGCATCGGCAGTCGAAATAAAGATAAATAAAATTACGGCGGCATTAAACAAGATAAAGATAAAGTATGTTAATGCGGCAAATGTGCTTTCATATGAATATGATAAATACAAAATAAAGAGCTCATATGAACTTGGAAGAAAATTTGAATTATATCTTCAGATGAAAGAAGAAAGAAAGCATGTATTGATGATGACAGCTAATCTTAATGATGCAGAAAATAAGCTGCTTATGCTTCTGAAAAGAATAGGAATTTCAGACACAGTTGTATGGCTTTCACAGACCAAAGGACTATATATACGCAATGAAATGGTTGAAATCAGGCATGAACTTGCGGCACGTCGTAAGAAACTGAGAAATCAGATTGAGTATAATGAAGGCAGGATTGAAGAAGCAAAATATAACATAAGAAAAGTTAATAAATTACATCCGGAGTATACAAAAGAGACTTTGGAAATACTTGATGAATATGAAAAAAGGTCTATAAATTAAATTTTGCTTGCCAATTACGGTACATGTGTTAAAATTAGTTACAGTTCAGTTATTTTAAATTGGAGGAAAAAGTAATCATGATGAAGGAAAGATTGCAGGAAATCAGGGAGAGAGCGTTAGAACAGATTAACTCTACTGATTCACTTGAAAAGTTAAATGAGGTAAGAGTATCTATCCTCGGCAAGAAAGGCGAACTTACAGAAGTCCTTAAAGGAATGAAGGATGTTGAGCCAAAAGACAGACCTATGGTTGGTCAGATAGTCAATGAGACAAGACAGGCTATAGAGGAAGTTCTTGAGAATGCAAGAAAAGAACTTTCAGAGAAGATGAGAGAGATTCAGATGAAAGCAGAAGTTATTGATGTAACACTTCCTGCAAAAAAGAATAATGTTGGACATAGTCATCCTAATACACTTGCTCTTGAAGAAATTAAGAAAATATTTGTTGGTATGGGATACGAAGTTGTAGAAGGTCCTGAAGTTGAATATGATTACTATAATTTTGAAGCGTTGAATATACCTGCCAATCATCCGGCAAAAGATGAACAGGATACATTTTATATTAATGACAAGATTGTCCTTCGTACACAGACATCATCAGTTCAGGTTCGTGAGATGGAGAAAGGAAAACTTCCGCTTCGTATGATTTCTCCGGGTCGTGTATACAGAGCAGACGAAGTTGATGCAACACATTCACCATGTTTCCATCAGGTAGAAGGTCTTGTTATTGATGAAAATATTACATTTGCGGATTTAAAGGGTACACTTGTAGAATTTGCAAAAGAAGTATTTGGCCCTGAGACAAAAGTTAAATTCAGACCTCATCATTTTCCATTTACAGAACCTAGTGCTGAAATGGATGTTTCATGCTTTAAGTGTGGCGGTAAAGGATGCCGTATGTGTAAAGGTGAAGGCTGGATTGAAATTTTAGGATGTGGAATGGTTCATCCTCACGTACTTGAGATGAGCGGAATTGATACAGATAAATATACTGGTTTTGCATTTGGTGTTGGTCTTGAAAGAATAGCACTTCTCAAATATGAAATTGATGATATGAGACTTTTATATGAAAATGACGCACGTTTCTTAAAGCAGTTCTAATAATTAAGATAACAGGTTGTGAATATATTATAGATATCAGAAGGGATAATTAATCATGAATACATCTTTAAATTGGATTAAAGCAATGGTACCCGGACTTGATGATGTTACAGATCAGCAGTTCCGTGATGCCATGACACTTTCAGGAACAAAGGTTGAATGCTTCACAGCATATGATAAGAACCTTGATAAAATAGTAGTTGGACAGATTGAATCAGTAGAAAAGCATCCTGATGCAGACAAGCTTGTTGTATGTCAGGTAAATGTAGGTGATTCAACAGTTCAGATTGTAACAGGTGCACCTAATATTGAAGTTGGTTCAAAGGGTCAGAAAGTGCCTGTAGTTCTTGATGGAGGACGTGTTGCAGGCGGTCATGACGGTTCTGCACTTCCTGAGGACGGAATTAAGATAAAGAAAGGTAAACTTCGTGGCATAGAATCATGCGGCATGATGTGTGCAATTGAAGAACTTGGTTCATCAAGAGAGTTTTATCCTGATGCACCGGAAAATGGTATATATATTCTTGGTGATGATGCAGTTGTAGGTTCTGATGCCGTAGAGTATCTTGGACTTAATGATACTGTATTTGAATATGAGATTACAAATAACCGTGTTGACTGCTATAGTGTAATCGGTATTGCAAGAGAAGCAGCAGCTACATTCAACAAACCATTTAATCCTCCAATGCCATCTAAGACAGGCAATTCAGAGGATGTTAACGATTACATAAGTGTGGATATTGAAGCAAAAGAACTTTGCCCTCGTTATGTTGCAAGAGTTGTTAAAAATATCAAACTTGCACCATCTCCAAAGTGGATGCAGCACAGACTTATGACAGCAGGAATCAGACCTATTAACAATATAGTAGATATAACTAACTATGTTATGGAAGAATATGGTCAGCCTATGCATGCATATGACTATGACCAGATTGCAGGTAAAAAGATTGTTGTAAGAACAGCTGCTGATGGTGAAAAATTCGTCACACTTGATGGTCAGGAAAGAATACTTAATTCATCAACACTTATGATTTGTGACGGTGAACGTGCTGTAGGTATTGCTGGTGTAATGGGCGGCGAAAATTCAATGATTACAGATGATGTTAAGACAATGCTTTTTGAAGCTGCAACATTTGACGGAACAAACATTAGAAAGACAACTAAGAGAATCGGTCTTCGTACAGATGCATCAGGCAAGTTTGAAAAAGGTCTTGATCCTGAAAATGCAATGGCTGCAATGGACAGAGCATGCCAGCTTATAGAAGAACTTGGTGCCGGCGAAGTTGTCGGTGGAGCTGTTGATATCTATCCTGTTAAGAAAGAATGCAGAAGAATTGTATTTGAACCTGAAAGAGTGAATAAACTTCTTGGTACAAATGTATCCGTTGATGATATGATGGATTATTTCAAACGTCTTGAAATAGAATATGATAAAGAATCAAATGAGCTTATTATTCCTACATTCCGTCAGGATTTAATAAGAACAGCTGATATTGCTGAAGAAGTTGCAAGATTTTATGGCTATGACAACATTCCTACAACACTTCCTCATGGTGCTACAACAATGGGTAAGGTTTCGTTCAAGCAGACAGTTAAGGATGTTGCAGGCGAGATAGCACAGTTCTGTGGATTTTCACAGGCTATGACATATTCATTTGAAAGTCCTAAGGTTTTTGATAAATTAAAGATTGCTAAGGATTCACCACTTAGAAAGACAGTTGTGATTTCAAATCCACTTGGAGAAGATTTCTCTATTATGAGAACACTTCCTCTTAATGGTATGCTTACATCACTTTCAACAAATTATAACAGAAGAAATAAAAATGTTAAGCTGTATGAACTTGCTACAGTTTATATTCCGTCTGATAATGAAGAAGAACTTCCAACAGAAAGCGTTGATTTTACTCTTGGTTTCTTTGGAGATGGAGATTTCTTTACAATGAAAGGAGTTGTAGAAGAATTTCTTGAAAGAATAGGAATGAGAAATAAGCCTGAATATGATCCACAGGCAGGCAAGCCATATCTTCATCCGGGTCGTCAGGCAAATGTAATCTATGATGGAACTGTTATCGGATATCTTGGTGAAGTACATCCTGATGTTGCTGATAATTATAGTCTTGGTGAGAGAACATATATTGCTGTTCTTGATTTATCAAAGATTACTCCGATGGCTTCATTTGACAGAAAATATACAGGAATTGCCAAATTCCCGGCTGTTACAAGAGATATAAGCATGGTTATGCCTAAAGACATGCTTGTTGGATCTGTTGAAAAAGTCATTGAAAAACGCGGCGGTAAGCTTGTTGAGAGCTTCAAGCTGTTTGATATATACGAAGGTGAACAGATTAAAGCTGGATTTAAATCTGTTGCGTATTCAATTTCATTCAGGGCAAATGACAGAACATTGGAAGATAAAGATATAGCTCCTATCATGGAGAAGATTCTTAATGATTTGTCAGAAATGGGAATAGAACTTAGAAGTAACTAGAGGTCAGACATGGAAAAAGTTATGAATCTGCATGATTTTTATTATGACCTGCCACAGGAACTTATAGCACAGGATCCGCTTTCTGACCGCTCAAGTTCAAGGCTTATGGTCCTTGATAAAAATACAGGCGAAATAGAACATAAAATATTTAGGGATATAGTTGATTATCTTAATCCGGGAGACTGCCTTGTTATTAATGATACAAAGGTAATTCCGGCTAGACTTATAGGTGAAAAAGAGGGTACAGGAGCAGCAATAGAAGTGCTGCTTCTCACCCGTAAAGCTGATTTGAAGGATACATGGGAAGTTCTTGTTAAGCCGGGCAAAAAGGCAAAAATAGGAACTCGTATTCATTTTGGCGGTGATAAACTTATTGGTGAGGTTATTGATATTGTAGAAGAGGGAAATCGTATTATCAGATTTGAGTACGACGGCATATTCGAGGAAATACTAGATGAACTTGGACAGATGCCTCTTCCGCCATATATAACACATAAACTGGAAGATAAAAACAGATATCAGACAGTATATGCAAAACATGAAGGTTCGGCAGCAGCACCGACAGCAGGATTGCACTTTACTAAAGAGCTTCTTGAAAAAGTAAAGGAAAAAGGCGTCAATATCGCTCATGTGACTCTTCATGTAGGTCTCGGAACTTTCCGCCCTGTCAAAGTAGATGACGTGGAAAGCCACCATATGCATTCCGAATTCTACATAGTAGAGGAGGATCAGGCAAAGCTGATCAATGACACAAAGAAGGCAGGTAAACGTGTAATAGCAGTAGGAACCACAAGCTGCAGAACACTGGAATCTGCAACAGGAGAAGATGGAATTCTGAAATCCGGAAGCGGATGGACAGAAATCTTTATCTATCCGGGCTATCATTTTAAAATGATCGATGCCCTGATCACAAACTTCCACCTGCCGGAATCCACACTTGTGATGTTGGTGTCTGCGCTGGCAGGCAAGGAGAATATCATGCATGCCTATGAGACTGCAGTGCAGGAAAAGTACAGATTTTTCTCTTTTGGAGATGCTATGATTATCATATAATGTCACCCAAATAATTATATCAATCAATTATCTGGTTATGAGCAAGTAGCAAAGAGGATGCTTTTATCTGCCTGATAAAAGCATAGTAAAAATATAAAAAAGAGCTGAGAAGTCCTTAATTGGATTTTTCAGCTCTTTTGAAGTATTGATGTGATTTTGGATGAATGAAGGCTCTATTTATTCGGCGTCCGAATTATCGGTATCATAGGATTCGTCGTATGTCTCTGCGTCTGTGTCATCTGAAGCTGAACTGTTTATATCAACGATATCGCTATCTGAAGCAGCTGTATCTGCAGAACTGCTCTGGGAGTCATTATTACTGTTATATTTTGCAGTAAAAGTACTGCCTTCTGCAGTAGAAATCCAGGAACTCCGCTCATTGATTTTTCCAAGGATTCTTGTTGCCTCATCACCTTCTGCCGGAGTTGGCTGATAATTATTATATCCATCATAGGCAGCAGAAGAAATGGAGCAGGGAATGATATTGGTCACGTTGTCTTTTTTTACCCCATCGGCATCAATAGTAAAGGTCTGCTGGTAGATCATGGTGTCCATATCACTTGGAGAACTGTTGCCGCCGAAGCAGAAGTTTCCGAGGCTGTATACAATATTTCTGCCTTTATAAGTTTCAATGCCCTGAAGTACATGCGGATGATGTCCGCATACAAGATCAGCGCCTTCATCGATC
>OHTA01000144.1_pt1 | contig 54333 bp, 55 predicted proteins | sample 1578851 | NCBI WGS metagenome assembly OHTA01 (sample SAMEA3879578, study PRJEB24766) | human gut metagenome | biome: human-associated habitat; feature: feces | place: USA | collected 1985/1987 | reverse complement strand
ATATGATTTAGATATGAATGTTATAAAAATATGGAATTCAATAACTGATATACATAATGAATTAGGTTATGATAGAGGTACAATTATTAATAATTGTAAAGGAAGAACTACCACAAGTCATAATTTTATATGGAAATATTATGAGGAAGAGTCGGTTGCTTAAACTTACTCTTCTATTTTATTTGAAAGAAAGGAAGTGACTTTGTGCCAAGAGTCAAAGAATATGAAATCGAAGATGTAAGCAAGATGACTGTTACACAATGTCGCTCTGCTTATAAAAAATTGGTCAATGAGTATCAAAAAATAAAAGATGGTGCTTATTGTCATGAATGTGGAAAATTCAAAGGGCGTGATAAATTTTATAAGAGTCCAAAAAATGCATCGGGTCTTATTCCTGTTTGTAAAGAATGTCTTTATAAAATAGGAACAGGATATGATGAAAAAACCAAAGAAACACACGAAACAAGAGAGACAGTTATTGAGGCAATGAAAAAAGCTGATTTACCATTTTTAGAAGATTTATATGACAACTCTTGTAGTGCTATTACGAATGAGGTGAGTGGCAAGAAGCGTGGTACTGGATATAGTCAAATGATTACATGTTTGCAAAGTTTACCTCAATATTTTGGAATGACGTTTGACCAATCTGATTTTGGTGAGCAAAATGTGAATGATGTGACAACTGATATTGCGGAAAATTTTGAAAAGAAACCACAGCAAGTGTCCGAAGATGTTGAAGATATGTATGTTAAAAATAAACGAAGTGTTCTTAGAATGCTTGGTTATGATCCTTTTATATATGAAGAGGAAGAAGACAAACCTCTTTTATATAGTAAGTTGGTAAATTATTTTGACGATTCATTAAAAGATGATGGTTTTAAATTGGAAGCTGTAATCGAAATCGTACAGTCATTTAAAGATGTAAAACATATAAATGACACATTGGCTCAGTATACAAAACAACTGCAAACTCATCCAGAAATGATTGCTACTGTAAAATCTCTCACACAGACAAAAAAAGATATGCTCTCTTCTGCCCTTGCACTAGCAAAGGATAACGGAATATCTGAAAACAATAACAACAGAAAAAGCAAAGGTGCTGGCACTCTTACTGGCATCATAAAAGAATTACAAGAAATGGATTTAGATGGTTCTGAGGTAAATACATTCGATTATGAAACTAATATGGCAATCGAAGATATTATGACAAGAAATCATCAGAATCAATTAAAGCAGTTAAATCCTGATGAAAACGATTGGGAAAAAGAAGTTATTCATCAGAAAGGATTATTATTTAATCTTCAAAAAGAAAGAGATAATGCTGTTGAATTTAGTAGGTTATTGAAAAAGGAAAATAAAGACCTTAAAGATTTCTTATTTGAAAAAGGTCTTATAGACGAGAAAGGGCAAGTAATCGAAGATGGATGATGATAAAATTGTCCTGATGGGTAATTCTATAAATGAATTTACTCCAAAGAATTTTACTTTTTTCAAAAAACCTACTTATTATGATATGTCTGAATTAAAATTAGAGGGTTTGAAAAAATTCTCTGAAATAATTCAGTGGGGGCGCAGAAACCCGGTAAAATTCTGTGAAAGATTTTTCGGCATCGAATTTCTTGACTATCAGAAATACGTATTTATGATGTCATGGATTACACCTAATGTTGTTTGGTGTATGAGCCGTAACGCAGGTAAAACTACATTGGGTAGCCCATTTCTGATGGCTAAAACAATGTTACTGCCCAAATTCGAAGGCTACATTTTATCAAGCACAGGTTCACAAAGTATAGGTATGATGAAGAAGATCGAATCTATTGCCAAAAAAGAAATTGCTTCTTTTACTGGCTTGACAGATGTGTTTCTAAACGAACTTGTTAAAAGTTCAAATAGCGAGGGTTTTCGGCACGATCCAGCATCTTACTCCTTTAAACTTTATTCAGGATCGAGTTTGGCTACGGTCAACTCAAATTTTGATGGATCTCGTGGTCGAAGAAGCCGACTTAATTTCTATGATGAGGCATCGTATGTATCTGAAGATATGTTTGCTGCTACTCTTCCATTCGTCACTCAGAACAGTGACTTCGCTCTTGGTGGTGATGTTGATGTAACATTACTCCCACCAAATTTTCCAAATCAAGTTGTATGTGCAAGTTCGGCAGGTTCTATGGATGATGTTTTCTATAAAAGATATAAAGAAGCTGCAATGCACTCTATGGCAGGTGATAAGAATTATTTCTGTGCAGATATAGACTGTGAAGTAATTCTTCATGCTACTTATAACGGAAAAGTTTACCCTGTTCCATTGCTTACACAAGCGAAGATTGATTCAGAAATGAAAATGAATCCTACTAAGGCTACTCGTGAGTATATGAATAAATTTGACTCAGACCTTGGTGATGATATTGCGGTTAAGAAATCGCAGGTACTTAGAAATAGTGTCGTTAGACCACCAATGCTTATCAATGATGATAATTCTCTTATGATTATCTGCTTTGATCCCGCCAAAAAAAGAGATAACAGCTTTGTGCTTGTCGGCAAATTACATAGAGATGATAAACGTGGTTGGTTACTAGATGTTGTAAATGGCATCAACTTGATTGATAAAGAAACACAAAAACCACTTACTACCCCTGAACAGGTAACGATGCTTCAAGATATCATAGTTAGATATAACGGATATGGCGTTCCTGATTATAAAAACATTCATGGTGTATACATTGATGCTGGTTCTGGTGGTGGAGCTACGCAGATATGCGATTTACTTTTTGATAATTTCTATGAAGCAAAGCATAAAGGCGAAAAAGATTATGAACATCATGGACTGATTGATGCGAATTATGATTATGCTGTCCCATATGTAAAAAGATATCCAGATGCTATTGATATTATTCGTATGCGTGAGCCAGCTAAATATAAGGCAATCATGTACTCGCAGTTATGTGAAATGATTGATCAGGATTTGATTAGTTTTACTGCCGAGTATGATTATCATGGAAATCTTACTATGCTTGAAGAAGAAAATGGTGAAGTTGTCGAAAAGAATTACAAATTATCTCTTGAAGAAGAGATTGGTCTTAAACAGCTTGATGCTATGAAGGAAGAATTAACTCACATGTATAAGTACAAATCTTCTAATGGAAATATTAGATATGACCTTGCTCCTGGTTTTGAGAACATTCTTCATGATGATAGATCGTACTGTCTCGCTTTAATGGGACACGCCTTATTTACATTAAGAAGTCAAGATCAAGTAAGACAGAGAAGACCACAAGAAAACGCAACAGATTTTATCTCAAAACTTACAATCCGTAAGGCAAAATATAATTAAGGAGGTGCATTATTAAATATGCCTAGACCTAAGAAAGTAGATGCAAATTCTAATGCACCTACCAAAGTAAATAATTCACAGAAGAAAACTACTTCTTCTACTCCAAAACAGCCAACCGCAAATGAAATGCGTGAATGGTATGAGAAAAATAAAAGTAGGCTTGAACGCTATGAAGATGCGACAAGTGCAATTACAAGTCTTCGAGATATTCAGAAATCCAAGACGTATACAACAATCAGTAATTATTCCAAAGAAGATGTAAAAGATTATATTAAAAATATTTCTTCTAGTGAAGCAAATCTTAGAAGTTTATCTCGTTATCTTTATTATCGTTCAGAAATCTACTATCGTCTTTGCAAATATTATGCAAATCAAATTGATTTATCTATTCGTAACATAGTTCCCCCATTTATAATTTCAGATAATAATGACATAAAATCTACATTGCAAAAGTATCAAGAGACAGTTGATGTTGTAGATACTCTCGGACTGAATTATGAGTTTCGTAAAGCTGCATCTATAACACTTCGAGAAGATGCATTTTATGGATGTGCTTATTATACTGAAGGACAAGGAATGTTTATTCTTCCGCTAGATCCATCATATATGAGAATTGCAGGTGTATTTCCTGATGGTTCATTTGCATGTGCAATGGATATGAGTTATTTTAAGCGAAATTCCGAACTATTGGAATATTGGGGAGAACCATTCAATAGTATGTGGGATACATATCAGAGTACAAATGAAAAATATCAGCTAATTCCAGAAGAATATAATGTATGTATTAAATTTAGGTCTGAAGACTGGGAAACCATCGTCCCTGTGCTTACTCCTATATTCTTATCGTTAATCGACCTTATGGATGCTTCTGATTATCAGGCAGTTCAGCAGGCGGCTAATATTTATAAATTAGTGTGGCTTGAAATGAAGACAATGGGAAATGACGTAGATGATTGGGCTGTCAATCCAGATATAATGATTCAGTATTTCAATCGTATGCTTGATGAAGCATTACCACCTTATATCTCTGCTGCTATTGTTCCTGGTGAATTACATGAAATAAGTTTCCCAGATGATGCAACGGGTGATGTAACAAAGGTTGAAAAGGCAACAAAGGAAATTCTTAATACTGCTGGTGGTGCCCAGATATTAAATCTAAACTCTGCTTCTAACTCTACTGCCTTTAAATACGGTGTACTTGCAGATTCTACATTTTCTATTTCAACTCTTATTCCACAGATTCAAGCGATTGTAAATCGACTTTTATCTGGTTGGATATCTGAACCTTGTAAGGTTAAATTTTTCGATGTCTCCATTTATCAGAAAGATGATTTTAAGAAATCAATTTTGGAGTCTTGCACTAACGGATTACCAAACAAGATTTTATATAACACATTAAATGGTGTATCTGAGAAAGATACCCTTGCTATGAATTTCTTAGAGGAAGATTGTTTGCATTTATCAGAAAAACTCAAGCCATTGTCTAGCACTTTTACTCAGACTGGAAATGATAAAAGTGGCAAACCTGAAAAGGACGAAACAGAACTTACAGATGCAGGACTTCGCACGAGAGACGAAGATCTCAATAATAAATAAAAGGAGGTATCTTAATATGAAATATAATTTTATTAAAACCTCCGATAAGGAGACAAAGAAAAAACTTCTTAAAGAAGGTTTTAAACTGGTATCTCAAGATGGGAACGTGGCAACATTTTTGAATAACCACTCTCTCACTTTTGAAAATACAAACAATAAAATTCAGCATAGCAATATGCTTACATTCTAACCACTCCCCTACTTTGAGTGGTATATCAACAAAGAAAGGAGGAATAGGTTAAATAATGCCAAAAAAGAAGAAAAGACGAATTATGTCTATTGATGAGTTGTATGAGTTCTGTTTAAAGAACAATTTTGTTCACTTCAATAGTAATGAATTTGGTAAAGAACTTATGGTTCGTATGAATGGTAATTTTGAAAAAACTTCCAAAGATGAAGATAAACATAAAGAGTCTCTTACTCCATTCGTCAGTCGTGCATTTCACGATCATGTCAATCTCAATAAATCAGAAATCTCCGAAGAATCTTTCAATGAAAATGTCCCATCAGCAAACTTTCGCCCAATCTTAGCACATATCACTACTAACTCAGATGATGAATTAGACTTTGGTAGCCATGATTATTATGTGACTACTGACAAGGATGGTAATGACAAAGTTGTATATGAAGAACAGCCTATCGGTGTTATTGATGGCACAAAGACTACTATTGAATATGATGAAGACGCTGGCGTAAATCGTGCAGTTTTGCATGGTTATTTATACGATGAGTATTGTCAGGACGCTATTGAGATTCTTAATAGACGTGGAACTGTAGATTGTTCGGTGGAATTATGCATTAGGGAATTATCATTTAATACTGCTAATAAAACATTGCAGTTAGATGATTTTTATGTATCAGGTCTTACTCTTCTGTCAAAGGATGTATCCCCTGGTATGGCAGGAAGTAATTTTAAAATTGAAGATTTCGCTGTAAATGCGGAAACAGTAACATTTAACACAGACAACAAATTGGTTGAAACTTTAGAGAAATTAACTAATATTCTTGAGAGTTTTGATATAAATCAAAAATCAAAGGAAGGAGGAACAAATAACAAAATGACAAAATTTGAAGAGTTACTTGCCAAATATGGTAAGACTGCTGATGATGTAACATTCGACTATACAGAAATGTCAGATGAGGAACTTGAAGCAAAATTCGCTGAGATGTTCGATGATGACAATTCAGAAGGAGACAACTCAGGTAGCGGAGAATCTGGTGAGCCTTCCAATGATGGAGAAGGTGATGACGAAGGAGCTTCTGATCCAGATGGTGATGAAGGAGAAAGTCAGACTTTTGAAAAGATTGTTCGTACATATGAAATCAGTCATGAAGATACAAGATATGCACTTTACCAGCTTTTATCTGAATATGAAGATGCTGATAATGAGTGGTACTTTATCAACGCTGTTTACGATGATCATTTTACATATGAGAACTGGAATGGTGATAAAATCTTCGGTCAGAACTATACAAAAGACGATGATAATGTAGCTTTTGATGGAGAAAGATACAATTTACATCGTGAACTTTTAACAGATAGTGAATTTGCAGAGTTACAGTCTATGCGTTCAAACTACGCTGCACTCAAAGAGTTTAAGGAGACAGCAGAAAAGAATGAACTTCATGCAAAGCGTGAGGAAATTCTTGCAAATGAAAATTTTGCTTCTATTTCTGAAAAAGATGAAGAAGGAAAATTCATTAATAAGGATTTTGAGAAACTGTATACAAATATGGATAACTACTCTATCGAAGATTTAGAGAAGGAAGCAAAACTTATCTATGCAGATTCTAATATGAAGACTTTTGCAACTACTACTGAGAAAGCTCAGAAAAAGTCAACTGTAAAAGTATTCGCTAATGTAAACAAGTCTAAGAAGGATAACCGTTACGGAAATCTTTTTAGCAAATAAAACAAAAAAAATATAAATCGTTGTAATGGCACTCAAATTGAGTGTCTTTTTTAATGCAAAAATTTAAGGAGGATAAAACATGATTCAGATGACTATTGCGAAACATGCAGTAGCTTTCCCTTCTAAAGTTCTCGCAAGAGATGGTGGAAAGCATATTTATAACATTCAGTTAGCAGAAGCAGCAAGTGCTTATGTGGACAACGGTTGGTTCGTTGGTAAAGGTGAATTCGTAGAGTTAGATCTTTATAAAGCAACAGCACCTACTTCATTTGAGGGAAAGGTTGTTGGTAAAGCGAACAATGGAAATTTTTATGTAGAGGTAGTAACTCCTGGAGATGCCCTGTTTGTATACCAGGTGCCAATGATCGAGGAGACATATAGCAATACATTTAAGAAAGAAAGCAACTATACAAATGCTCCTACTCAGGTAGTTAGAGCTTATGAACTCGCAGTTGGTGATGTAGTTGAAATTTCAGCAGATGGATTTTCTGGTGACATCGCTGTTAAAGACGGTGTTGAACTCAAAGCCATTTCTGGTGTAACTGCCGCTATGCAGCTTACAAAGAAAGCCTAATTTTTGAGAAAGGAGAAATAAATAAATGTTAGATACAAGTGTAAAAAATCTTATGTTTGACCTCGGTGCAGGTCGTGAAATTTATGATGCTGATTCTAATCGTGTAATTTCTAAGGCAGAAGCTAGTGACACAATTAGAAAGGCTTGTTTTGAATACCTTGGACTTACTAAGGATTCTTCTAATAAGCAGATTAAGAGAGCGTTAAACTCTGAGAGAGGAACACAGTTCTTCGAGGTAATTGAGGAAATTATTGATACTCAGATTGCTCATGGTCTTTCTGAGAATGAGTTTTTCAACAATTATGTTGAGTCAAAGAATATGAAAGATGGAGACGTAAATGAATTCTGGGCTGATGATGAAGTATTACTTACTGTAAGCAAGGTCAGCGGTGACGCACATGATTTATCCATCCAGCGTTTAGGTTCTGGTCAGTCTTATCATGTTGATACAGCAGTATATGGTATCAAGGTTGGTGGAGATATTCGTCTCTTCTTAACAGGTCGTAAGGATTGGGGTGCTTTCGTAGATGCGGTTGTTAAGGCTTATATTCAGAAGGTTCAGACACTCATTTCTTCTCAGTTTGCAAATGGTGTAAATCTTATTCCTGTTCCTGCTACTCTCAAGGGTACTGGTACTTTAGCTGCTTCTACAAAGGCTCAGTTTGATGCAATTATCGAAAAGGTTGGTGCTGCTAATGAAAGCGGTGTTGTAATCATGGGTACTAAGACAGCATTAAAGTCTCTTAATGCTCTTACAAAGGTTGATTGGGCTGATCCTGCTAATTCAATCAAGGAGTCTGTAGCAAACACAGGTATTATCGGTGGCTACGAAGGAACACCTCTTATGGAGATTCCACAGAAGTTTACTGATAAGTCTCTTGCTACTCCTATCGTTGATAACAAGAAGCTCTATATTATGCCAGCAGTTGATGATAGATTTATCAAGTTTGTTGACTATGGAGAGACTGAACTTGAAGTAAACGAAAAAGGTGCTACTAAGGATGATATGCAGTCTTATGAGGTACAGAGACGTATGGGTGTTGCAACTCTTATGACTCGTTATCATGGTGAGTGGGATCTGTAAGATTTACTTATAGATTGATTATACGGAGAGTGGATTGCCACTCTCCTATTTTGAAAGGAATTAAAAGGAAATGGCATATATAAAGAAAACTACTGCTACTACTGGTAGTACAGAAAAGATAACAAAAACTACAGAAGTTAAAGAAGATGTAAAAACATTCTCACCCGAAGATACTGTTCCATGTCGCTCATTAGTAAGTGGTGGACTTTATATTGAGGGAGCACGTTCACATATCCTTTATAGCTGGGCTGACTGTGGAGATGTAGTTGATGTTGAATATAGAGATTTAATTTATCTCGTTAGAACTCGTGAAGATGTAAACATTTATTCACCAAGAATTATTATTGAGGATGAAGATTTTGTTGAACAGAATAAGTCTGTAAAAGACTTATATGAATCAATGTATGAAACAAGTGACTTAAATGAGATTTTAAATCTTCCTGTTCCTCAGATGTCAGAAACAATTAAAAAGCTTCCAAAGGGAGCAAAGGAAGCTCTTAAAGGTATTGCTTCTACAATGATTGAATCTCATGCACTTGATTCAGTTCACAAAATTAAGGCTCTTGATGAAATTTTTGGTACAAAAATGTTACTTACATTAGTTCAAGAATAGTAAAGGAGGCTCACAATGACGCTTCCATACGAAACAATTTTTTCACGAACAAGAGGACGAATTTCAGATATGAAAGAACTTTCTCTTGACGAAAACGATCTTAATGAAACATGGACTGAACGTTTACGCATGGTTGCAGGTGATGAACGAGTTATTAGAAAATTCGCTTCATTTAATATGGATGATGAAATCCAACAGATTGAATTTGAGATGCAATATCCTGTTAGCGATTTTGCAGATAAAGAATATGTTATAGGATTGTTCACTCTTGGAATGACAATTGAATGGTTAAAACCACAGGTTGACTCTGCAAAATTTACTGCTAGAGCTTTAGGAACAAAAGAAGAAAAAAACATGCAGAATCCATATAAAGATATGCAAAGTAGATTGGATACATTACAGCATGAATTTAGTAGAAAACTTGCAAGTCATGGATATATTAATAATTCATATGTGCGAGGTGAATAACTATGGAATATATATATGGTTCGTTTACTAAAAGGCAAATTAAAGAAGCTGCACATGCAATGCACAACGATGTCCATAAGTTATTACTTTACAAGGATAATCGAATAGAAGAAAAAATATTTGAGAATGATGAAGCTTTTCTTATATTTTTCCAGAATGTCATGTTTAAATTTAGTGGAACAAAGACTCTATTTAATAACAATGGAATTATGATCACATTAATGGCTACTTTGCAAGCTGCTTATGACGAAGTTACATCCGATGAGTTTGATTACATGACATTTCGTAGGGCTATTTTAGATAGTCACAATTACATTAAGCAGATGTTTGAAGGAGGTGTTGGTGATGCCAAGCTTACAGACAGCACGGCGAATCGCTAACGCCAAAACAAATAATGCGAAAACTTTAGGTCAAATTTGTAAAGAAGAATCTGACTTTTTGATGGAAGAAACTTGGGATAACAGTATTGCTTCCAAGACTTGTTACATTTATGACCATTTTCATGATGACTTCTTTATAGACGAACATGGAATTACACGTTCTCTTGCTGAAGGTATGACTTATGAAAATACCAATAAGACAAAGATTGACGCAAAGTTTATTATCAAATCTTATCAGTCAATGGATAAAGACCAAGTGGAATACTATCTTATGTTTCGTCCAAGTCAACCTGTAAGATTTAATGAAGGTGATGATCTTTATTATTATGAGACTGATTTTAGGAAACGCTATTCTGCGACATTTCCGATAGGACTCTGGGTGGATTTACCTGACGATAGAGGGGTATATCATAAATGGTTAATTTGTAGAAATGAACCTGCAAATCAATTCCCAAAGTATCTGATTTTGCCAGCCAACTACGAACTTATGTGGGTGGAAAAAAATAATGAAAAACGTATCAAACGTAGAATGTGGTGCGTTTTAAGACAACAAATGTCTTATACATCGGGGGTTTATGTAGACCGTGTATTTGGACATACAGATAACCAAAATAAGTTGATACTGCCAATGAATTCTATCACAGAAAAATTCTGGTATACGGACGATAATTCAAAGAATATGCGAGTAATTGTTAGTGCTTTGATGGAGAATCCTACGGTGTGGAAAATTACAAAATGTGAATCGGCTTCTCCACTTGGGTTACAAAAACTTACATTGTACACCAATTTCTTTAACGAGCATACTGATTATGTCAATCTTGAAACAGGTGAAATGTATGCGAACTATTTTGATTCCGAAATCGCCCCAACAGATCCATCTACTCCAACTACTCCCCCATCTTCTATAACAGCAAGAATTTCAGCATCCACTTCAACTATTAAAGTTGGTGGTAGCTATAAAAATCTCACAGTAAATCTATTTAATGATTCCAATGAAGATATCACAACTGAATATGCTGATACAACCTTTACATGGACTTGTTCTGTTGATAATGAAGATTGGACAGACAAAGTTATATGGCGAGCTGGTACAGAGTACAACCAAAAGAAAGTAAAGTTTCCTAATAATAATTCTGTTATCGGAAAAATATTGTCTGTTAAATGTGAAATTGTTAAGGATAACTTGACAATTGAATCTGAAATTTTGCCGTTAGAATTAATTGAATAGGAGGTGTTTTATGGCAGAAAAATTAGTTACAAAGAATGATTTGTTGAATAAACTTCGTGCATATAAGATTACTCCTGATGATGATGTAATTCTATACAAGCAAAAAATCAAGAATGCTTTGTTATCAAATCCATGTTTGTTATACGCTCTCAATGATAAAAAGTTAGAATCTGAATTGTTCGACAAAAATGGAAACATCAATTGGGAATGGAATGAAGATACCAAGCAATATGAACCTCTTGGTGAATGGGATAGATATTTTGGAAGTGATTCTCTTATTCGTCCATTTTTATTTATTCCAGATACACAGACAACAGTTAAATGTTATGTGTGTTATCAAGTAGGGTTTAGAGATACGGTTAAATATCAGTCAGGATTAAAAGAAACACAAGTTACTTTTACTATCTTTGCTCATGGAGATGACCGTATGGATAAATTTACTGGAATTCCAAGGCATGACCTTATTGCTTCCATTATAAGAGAACGATTCGCATGGTCTAATATATTTGGTATGCAGACATATCTTACACAGGATTATGAATCTACAGTTGATAACAATTATGTGGCTCGCACTCTTGTATTTGAACTTACGGACTTAAATAGTAAAGTTCGTACACCTTATGGTGGAAAACCACAAATGATGAATTACGGTATAAGGCGGTGATTGTTTGGATGTATTAGAAACATTGGATAGTCTTCAATCTGCTGCTGAAGAAGATATAAAAAAGAAACAAGAAAAAAGTCATAATCCAGAATACCATTTTGACAAACTTAAAATGTATTTTGGTGAAGATTATACAATAAATGGTATAACTATTTCAATTCCAACCATAGGAGATATTTTAAATATTGGCGAATCAAAATTTTACCAAGCAATCTCTCCCTTTCTGAGTAATTCTACTTCCATTCGAGTTCTTCTCTATGATGTATTCAAAAAAGACTGGAATAAAACAAAAGATATTGAAGTGTTTTATATCTTATATCAATTGCTCGAAGATAAAGAGCCGTTAAAGCTACTATTCAAAGATTTTAGTTTTGATGGATTTGAACTAATTCAAGCAAGAAAAAATGTTGACGATCCAGAATACAATCATCTTGCGCTTTTAAATCAAGATAAAAATATGATTATTTATGATGATGAATATATGGAAATTGCTGAATTTATTCGAGCGATGATGAATGTTCATCCAAAGGTTGAAAAGGCAAAAGGTAAAACAACAAAACAGTGGATACTACAGGAAGATAGAATGAAAGCTGAACAGGATGATAAAAAGAAAGGTACTTCAACACTTTTGCCACTTGTTTCGAGTTGTATAAATCATCCTGGGTTTAAATATAAATTGGAAGAATTAAAACAAGTGAATATATGTCAGTTTATGGATTCTGTAAACAGAATTCAAAAATATGAACAGGGAACGGCTGCACTACATGGGATCTATGGTGGTATGGTGTCAGCCAAAGATATTCCTGAAGACTTAATCAATTTTATGGGCGAATTATAATCGCTCATTTTTTATTGCATAAAAATAACAATTTTAAGGAGGAAAATAATTATGGCATTTAAATTAGGTGACGTAATCGTAGATAGACTTCAGTTTGGTTACGGTGCAAAGTCTAATGGTACGCCCCTGTACGCTTTAACACAGCTTACACAGGCGAATATTGATATTACTGCTGATTCAACAGATATCAATGATAAGGATGGAAACCTTGTATATCGTAAGTATACAGGTAAGAAAGGTGAGGTTACTGCAACTAATGCATTCCTTAACCTTGCCGTTGTAGAAACTATTTCTGCTACTGATGCTGAGATTGCAACCGCAGATAAGGGTATTGTTATGCCAATGATTCAGATCGTAAAAGCTGGCGAAACACTTGATATTACTGGTTATGTAGATGGTTCAATCCATGTAAATGCCCTTTCACCAAAGGGTTCTATGGGCAAGGATGAGTTTGCAAAAGGATCTAAATCATCTGCTACAGAGTACGGAATTACACATACTGATGAGGTAAAAGATCCAGGAGATCAGCATGTAACAACTCCTGCGAGTGATGTTTTAACACCGCCTACAGCAGAAGGTGAGACTCAGTATATTGTTAAGTATAAGAAGACAATCAAGAGCGGAGCAAAGATTACAAATTCTGGTAAGAAGTTCCCTAAGTCTCATGAATTATTCTTTAAGGCACTTGTCGTAGATAAGTGCGAAACTGATGTATTAAAGGCAGCAATCATTCACATTCCTTCATTTATGCCAAGTCCTGAATTTACTCTTGCATTACAGGGTGGTGATTCTCAGACAATGGACTATAAGGGTTCTATGATGTTAAATGCTTGCTCTACAGATGCAGAACTTTTCTCTATTTATTACATTGATGAGGAAGAGGACGACATCGAATTATAAGGACACGTAGGGCAGTTAAATTACTGCCCTATTCTTACAAGGAGGAACAATGGCAAAGAAAGAATTGAGAACTTGTGTGCTTTGCGGTAAAACTTATTCATTTTGTCCAGTTTGTAATCCAGAAGACCGTTTGAAGCCAACATGGTATTTTTGTTGGTGTTCAGATAATTGTCATGAAATTGACGAAGTAACTTCTGCTTTTGAAGATGGACGCATGACATATATCGAAGCAAAAGCAAAATTAGAAAAATTAGATTTAAGCAGAAAAGAATACTTTGGCGAAAGTTATAAGAATTCTATTGCCACTATCATGAAGGCAAAAGCACAAGTTATTAAGAAAGAAAATAAAAAGACAGAGGCTAAATCTGTCAAAAAAGATATTGTTACAAAAGTCGAAAAAGAGGCTGAAAGTAATGTTGAATAGTGATTTTAAATAAGGGATTATAACATACCACTATTCAATGTTATAATCCCTATTTTTTACGCTATTCAACTGAGGAATAAAAAGGAATGATAATTGAAAGTAATTTAAAACCAAGAAATTACACCGAAAAAGAAGTTGTCCGTATATATAATAGAGACCAACAAACTTTTTACATCGACTCTAATGTTTATCCAGTGGATGTATATACGAGTTATAGTCCCAAATGTGAAAAGAAAATTATAATAATGACTTTTATTAGAAACGATACAAAAGACGTTTATAAGAAATGGTGTAATCATGAATTAATATAGGAAGGAGTAAACTATTATGGCAGTAACTGAAAAAGATATTGCATTGTGTGGTCATGGATCAGGAACACCTTCTACTAAAAATATGTATACATACCTTGAAAGCAGATACAAAAGCATTGCTTCAAACGGAAAACATAAGGGAGTTATTGCAGTAAGACGATTAAAAAAAATTACTAATTCTGGACGAAAAAAGTTTCATGACACATATAAAACTATTCTAGGTCGGAACTCATATAATCAGTCGTTACGATCATATGCATATACTCCATATAAGGGGAAGTATTATTCAGACTGCTCTTCTAGTGGATGTGCTACGTTTAAGAAAATTGGATATAATGTACCGTTACTAAACACGGCAGGAATTTATACAAGTTCATTGTTTGAAACTGTTCCAGTAAAGATTAAAAATGGTCATATTACAAATCCTGAAATTTTAAAGGTCGGAGATGCAATATTGTTTGTTGGATCTGATCCGTCTCGTCCAAAACAAATCGGGCATGTTGAGTATATCTATTCTATCAACAAAGAAACAACCACAACAAAACCATCTTCTATTTCTACAAGCAATTCAGCTTATTATCCAAAATGTAATAAATCATATACAACTCTTACAAAAGCCTTAGAGTCTGTACATATTGATTCTTCTAAAGAAACAAGAACAAAGATTGCAAAGGCAAACGAAATTAAAGATTACAAATTTACGGCAGAACAGAATAATCAGATGCTAATTCTTCTGAAAGCTGGCAAGTTAAAAAAGTTTAAATAAAAGGAGGAAAAATTATGGATGTAACATTTTTAACAAATTTTGCAGTGCCAATTATTGTTGGTATTTGCTTATGTATTGGATATGTATTAAAGAACATTGTAACAACTGACGCTGTAAATAAATATATTCCACTTATTATGGCTGTTTTAGGCGTTATATTAAATTCATGGATTAACATGTCTTTTACACCGGAAATTTTATTAGGCGGTTTGTTTAGTGGTTTGGCTAGTACGGGATTATATGAAGCATTTAAACAGCTTATTAAGAATTAGAAGGGATGATTATATGAATGGAAGCGATAGAAGAATTAAGTAAAATTGATTTTAATTATTTTGTCCTAACTTGTTTTATAATTATGTCTGGATTTATTTCTATATTTGCAATTATTGGAAAATTTTCTGAGATGATCGGAAGACCTGTAAAATGGCTTAGGCAAAAAAAAGAAGACCATGATCTTTTAGTTAAAACGGCAGAAAATCTTAGCATATTACAAAGTAAAGAGCTTGAAGATGTAAAACAGTCAATTCGACATGATGAAATGATTAAAAGGGATATTACAAAGTTATCAGAAACGGTCGAAGGAATTGCTGCGACTCTCAATGATATGAAAGAAAAAGATAATATCACCGAAGTGAAAAAATTAAAAGAGAAACTTGTTGGATATTATAATAAGTATAAAAATTCTGATGGATGGACAAAGGTTGAAAAGGATGTCTTTTGGGATTTGTTTGAAGAATATGAAAATCGCGGAGGTGATGGCTATATTCACTCAATTGTAGAACCAGTTATGAGAGAATTAAAAGAAATTGATTAACCCATATTTCTCTATTATACCAAATATTCCATTAACCATGCTTATATATTTTTCCAGTATTATACAGTTATAAAAGAATAACTTATACACATACTTATTGCATGGATAATAAAATCGGAGAATATCGGTATAAAAATGACCTAACCCTCAAAGAACTATCTATACGAAGTGGAATATCTACTACAGCTCTTTCTAATTTAGAAAATGGATTGACAAAGGATATATTGCTTAGTCATGCCATTACATTATCAAGAGTATTACATGTAGATTTGTATGAACTATTCTGTATAAGGAAATGAGGAGGCGAGGTTTATGACGTATTTCAATTTAATTTGTGAGGAACATGAAATTACAGGAGGCAAGGTTATTCATATTGATAAAAATGTAGGAAATATGAATGACGTACATAAAATTGTAATCGAAAATGTAGATAAGTATCCCAACGCCAAATGGGAACTTTATCCAATGATTATTGACAACTAACCAAATACATATAACAATTAAATATAAGAAATATGAAAGAGCGGTTTCTTCGGAAGCTGCTCTTTTGTTATGTAAAGGAGTGAAAGGAAATAGCGCAGAATCCAGGAAAGATTTTTGAACAGTCGATTAAAGATTCTGTTCCAAATACATGTTGGATTTATCGTTTTAGGGATAATGCAGCATCGTTTGGGAATGGAAATAATACTAGATTTGCTAGTAGTAATATTTGTGATTATCTTCTATTTGATGATGATTCAAGGACATTGTATTTGCTCGAATTAAAATCAACTCAATCAACAAGTCTTCCATTATCAATGATTAGAGATAATCAAATTAAATCTCTGCAAGAAGCAAGTGAACATAATCTTGTCGCAGGATTTATTTGTAATTTTAGGAATGAAAACAACGACACATTCTTTATAGAAATCTGCGATTTCGTAAAGATGATGGAGAATATAAATAAGAAGTCGTTCAATATTAACGACTTGAAAAATAATAATGCTGTTCAAATAAATAGCAGAAAGAAACGAACTAGATATACATATGACATTCAGAAGTTTGTCAACGAGTCACATTTGTAAAGGAGAAAAAGGAATATGAAACTTTTAGAGTTTGTAGAAAAGTATAACAACATGGCAAATAACACATTAAAGGAACAGTTATTAAGTAAAATCAAAATTACACCATACGTTTCAATCATTAAGAAAGATGCTTACGCACAGTTGATTGTAGATAAGACAACATTTGAACAGGAATCTTATAATGATAACGGAGTAACAAAATATCGTAAAACAGATAAGATTAGAGTAAATTCTGTTGCTCAGTATGTACAGTTTTGTCGTGCCGTGATTGAATTATATACTGATCTTGAAATTGACGAGGATGATAAAGGATTCATCAAGGGATATGATGCGCTTAAATCATCTGGTTTACTTGATATTTTGATGGTTGGTTCTGATAAAGCTGATCCACTTATTCCTATGAGTGAATTAAGTGAATTCAAGACCATTTTAACAATGAAACAGTCAGATACTCAGTTTAATGAGACAACTACTCAGGCGTTCATTAGCAAACAGATTGGAAGAATTTCTGATTTGGCAAATGCTACTCTCACACCACTTGTCGAAGTTATAAGTAAAAAACTTGATGAGATTCCGAATGAAGATTTAGAAGATAAAATTCTTAAGTTTGCTAAGAAAGGCAATTTCAAAGAGGTCTAAGTAAATTCAAAATTCTTTGGAGGATTTATATGATTGAAGGAATAATTTATGGACTTATTGGTGCATGGTTTCTCAGTCTATTTGGAGTTGATAATATCTTTGTAGAAGCGTTGCAGCCATTTGTGAATTTCACATTAACAACAAGTCATTATTATTTCATATTTGGATTTGTTGGTATGGTATATGGAATTGTATATTATTTAAGAAATAAAGATTAAATATTAGGCTCTATACGTGTAACAGCGTATATGGCTTTTCTTACGGAGAGTGGTTATACTGCTCTCCTATTTTAGTGTAAAAATAGTGAAATTTTTTGAGGTGATGAAATGGCAAAAAATATATATGCAGATTTTAAAAAGAAGTTAGACAGAATTGAAAATCATATTGCAGAAGAAATTGCTCCACAAGCAAATGAACTTCTAAAAGAATCTGTCAGATATTCATTAATAGATTGGTATAACGACTATACTCCACAGTCGTATGAAAGAACATATAACTTCATGAAAATTCTTGATTCTACAAGAACAAGAGGTAAAGGGAACGTTCTTCTTTTTTCAGTTGATTCAGGCGCAATGGATTCATATGTCGGTTGGTTTGGTCAGAGTTTAAAACCAAGTACAGCTTTCGACTATATGTTTATTGATGGAGAACATGGTCATGGAAAATGGATGATGCATCAATCATTACCTCCATATATGTATGTTGAACGAGATATTGAAAGTGGATTTGGTGGTCGCTTAGACAAAATTATAAATAACAGAATAGAACAAATTTTGAGAAAGTGAGGTAGAAAATGCCAGGTACATATCAGTATGATGTAGAAATCAAATCGAATGTAGCAAAACTACTTTCAGATATGAAACAAGTCCAAGACAGATTAGACACTGTTGAAGGCAAAGAATATAAAATCAAATTAAATGTCGATGAAAAGAAATTATCCAGTGTAATTTCTAATCTCGAAAAAATGCTTGATTCTCTTAGTAAAGGAACAGGTGATTTTAAACAGTTTGAGAATTTATCGAAAGAACTATCAAATATTGTATCAGAAGTACAAAGTTTAAGTAAAGCTTTTGGTAAAGTGGATGATTCTGGTGCTAAAACACTACTCTCTTCTATTCAGAATATTGACAAGTCACTTTCTGAACTGAGTCAGAATATTCTCAATGTTAATAAAAACATGAGCAATATGGGTGGCAATACGGGTGGTGCTGTCAAACAGGTGGAGAATATTAGTAATGCATATCAAGATGCTGCTAAAGAAGCTGAGAAGTTGGCTGATGCACAGAGTAAGATTGGACAGAAAACGAATATTTCATCTGCTTCTACAGAATCTGTTACCAATTCCATCAAAGAAGAGAATAATGTATTAGAACAGAACACTCAGAAAGTTAAGGAAAATACACAGGCAAAAGAACAGAATGCAAATGTAAATCTTAATAAGTATGATAAACGGTTAGATTCATATAACGGCAAAATTGACAAATATAAAACAACTATTGACAGATTTAATGATGGTGGTTGGACAAGTAGTACATATTTAGAAAATGTACAGGCTGTCAAGAATGCTGTTAAAGAGTATGAGACTCTGCTTAATGAATTAAAGGGTAAAGATGCTAGTTTGGTGACAAGTGATGATATCAACCGATTAGATAACTATGAAAAGAAAATTAAAGATACTATCGCTACTGTTACCAATATGTCGGCTTCTGAGAAGGGATATAACTTTGTTTCAGGTCAGAAAGAATTAGACAAGATTCATAAGCTTCTCAATAAAAATAGCAAGATGTCTTCTGAGGCAAAAGCTAAGATTAAAGCTTACTATGCGGAAATTGAAAGTGGTAATCCTAGCATGAGTCTTGACAAGATTCATGGTGAAATCTTAAAGATTTATAATGCCGAAGTTGAAGCTGGTCGTGCTGGCAGAACATTGTTTGACACTTTAAAAAATAGTGGATTCCATCAGATTGCTGCACAGATGGCAGGAATGGTTGGTGTTTATGATGTTATTAATCTTGGTAAAGAAGGTTTAAGTGTCGTAAGAGAACTTAATACCGCTCTCACAGAAATGCGAAAAGTATCTGATGAATCTTTGCAAAGTTTAAAAAATTATCAGAATACAACATTTGATACGGCAGATGCGGTTGGTACAACTGCAAAACAGATACAGACAAGCACTGCCGACTATATGCGATTGGGTGAGTCGCTTGATGAAGCTTCCGAAAGTGCGAAAACAGCAAATGTACTCCTGAATGTATCTGAATTTAATAATATTGAAGATGCAACTAAGTCACTTGTTGCTATGGGACAAGCGTATAAAGACTTAGATAAAATGACCATTGTTGATAAGCTTAATGAAGTAGGTAATAATTATGCAATATCAACAGATGAATTAGCCACCGCCCTTCAAAAATCATCAGCTACTCTCTCACTCATGGGAAATACAATTGATGAGGCTGCAAGTTTAGTCACTACAGCAAATGCAACAATTCAGGACGCAGATAGTGTTTCAGCAGGTTTACGCACGATTTCTCTTAGATTGGTTGGTACAGAAGAAGCCGAAGAAGAGCTTTCTGCAATGGATGAGGAAGTAGATGCTTTCGTAAAAGCAACAAATTCAAAAAAACAACAGATAATCAAAGATTATACTGCCGTAGCTTCTAACAATTATCAAGGTTTTGATATTCTTGATAGTAATGGAAATTATAAAAATACATATCAAATCCTACTCGGTATAGCCAAGGTCTATAAAGAGATTCAGGAACAAGATAAAAAACTGGGAACAAATCATGCCACAGCTTTAATTGAAGAATTAGCGGGCAAAAACCGTTCGAATATTGCTTCAGCGATACTGCAAGATCCGACACAGCTTGAAGCTGTTAAGAAATCTTCAGAAGAAGCATTGGGATCAGCAAAAAACGAATTAAACTCTTATCTTGATAGTATTGATGGTAAAATGGCACAGTTGGAGAATCGTGCGCAGGAGTTCTGGTTTAAGGTGATAGACTCCGAAACTATTAAGAATGGTATTGATTTATTATCCACTCTGATTAAAGGTACTACTGATTTTGTAGATACAGTTGGATTGTTACCAACTATTCTTACAGGAATTGGAGCAGCATTATCTTTTAAAAATGTCGGCATTGATACGTTAGTGGCGTATTAATCAAATCATTGTTATTGTTTTGAACGTACCGACATCATAGGGTTTCTAACGGATACGTTAGTTTGGACTATGATAAGTATGCTATACATACGATAAACGAAGACGCAATATGCGAGGAAGGCTGTAAAACTCATGGTACTACTCTATTATAAGGAAACTAAATAGACATAGTAAAAATTCATGAATTCAGTTGGTTCGCAGGGATAGACCTTTAAAATGGTAAGCCCTCAGAGAGTGACAACCGTTGGTGGTAGTTATATGAAACGATGCTACTATAATATGCATTCCGTACTCATGGCACGACATGTTAAATGATGTGAACTTATCTCATATCTCGTGTAAATCAGTTTGACCTCTCAGTTCCTAGAGGTAGATAAGATGGAACAAAACCAAGAAATCTTGATTTCAATCGAGTAAAATAGAGAATAATAAAATAGCACCACAAGTTGCTGTTCTTGTAGTGCTAAATTGTCTTTGAGATTACCGAAAATCAAAGACTCCCTATATTGTAACATTGGGGGTAGTACATAAAATTGGTCGTATGTACAAATTTATTGTATCAAATATCAATGATTATTTCAACAGTAAAAAGAGAATAAATAAAATGAGGGCTGTCGTGATGACCAGCCCTCTTGGAGAATAAATATAGATGAATATGAATACAATTGGAGGATGGTAATTAACTAGCCTTTTTAAAGATTTTATGTTGTTTAGTCGAAATTCTTGCGATAGCATCTGCTTTATCATCGGACATTTCTGGATGATTAGCAATCTGATCAATGGCATGATCTTGTGATTTAAAATATCTACGCACCGCAAGTAATCCGATGATTGCACACAATAATATAACAATGTACAATCTCTTCTACCCTCCTTTCCTGTAAAATAACTTTTCAGGAATTTGTATTTGCCCAGAATGGGCTGAAATGTTCATCCTAGTGCCACTTACATAGGCACTCACACATGGTAAGATACCAAGTGTTCGATCCTGATAATGAATCGTAATGTGGTAATACGATTATCTTGCACTTGGTATTATATTACCATATTCTACCAAATTCTTAAATCCAGAACGTAAGTTTGTCGAATAATGCAGAAAGAAAAATATTCAAATTTTGAATAATTCTATTTACAAAATTTTACAATTATGCTATTGTGAAAATATAAAAATTTTTGCATTTTTTGAAGGAGGCAAACTGGATGGAAGATATTAAAACAAGTCCGAAAAGTTTAAGATCGTTGGTTGGTGAAATCAATAAGGGAAAATATAATTTTGACTTACCAATTCAACGTAGAGCTGGTATTTGGAAACCAAAAGAGAAGTCATTGTTTATTGATACTTTGTTAAGAAACTACCCTATCTACCCTGCACTTGTGAATAAACACAGTGACACAAAAGAGATTGATGTAGTTGATTTTAAGCAACGTTTTACTACAATCGCAGCCTTTGCTAATGACGAATTTAAATTGTCAAAGAATTTAAAACCATTAACAATTGATGGGACTGAATACGAAATCGCAGGAAAGAAATTTTCTAAGCTTGACGAAGCTGTTCAGTCAAGATTTAATGACAGAGATATTTCTATTATAACAATGACAGATGCAACCGAAGAAGAAATTGTTGATATTTTTGAAAGAATAAATATGGGACACCAACTTTCAAACGGACAGAAAAGAAGCACTATTGAAAGCAATGAAGTCAGAGAAATTATTTACTCTATTGCTGATCATCCATTCTTTGAAAAAGTTTTATCTCCTGCTCAGTTTAAAAAGAACCTTGACAGAGATATTGTTATTCAATGTTTAATGCTTACAGAAAAGACAGATAAAAACAATTTTACTTCATTTAGAGATGTAGATATGAATAAATTTATTATGTATTATAATGATAAGATTGCAGATCCAAATGAAAAACAATTTGCAGAAAAGAAAATTGAAAATCTGCGCAAAGCATTAGATAAGTTGAATGAAGAACTTCCAGAAGATGTAAAAATAAAAGCAAGTACAATTCCAATGTGCATTTATGGAATGTACCGTATGGTTAGAGATTCTAAATCTACTTCTAAATATATGGAATGGTTAAATGAATTCTTAGCATCATATGACACAAATTTGGATTACCTGCAATACTGTTCTAACGGTACATCAAATTCAGATATGGTAAATGGACGATTGCAGTTCTTTAAAGATGCTATAAAGGAAATTGGATAAAAGATAAAGAGTAGTCGATTGGCTACTCTTCTTTTATATTTATAAACATACGTTCTGATAGTATTCTGTCGATTATTGGTATATAATGGTAATTATAATACTTATGATTGGTGGACACTATTATGGATGTTGAAAAAGAACTTGAGTTAATAAATAAAAAGATTTTATCTATTAAGAATTTTGATATTATTAGTTTTGTATACAACTATAAAAGAATGGTTAATTCAATTTATCACTTTAATAACACAATAGGTAAGAATGCTAAAAATAATACTGAATTATCAAAGATAAAATATAATTTAAAGGGAATGGAACGTCCGTCAGAGGGAGATGTCTGTTACTTTTATATAGAAAATTCATACCCAAAAGAAATATACAATAGTCATTGGTGTTTAATATTAAAAGATTTTGGAAACACTATGTTAATAGTTCCGCTTGTATCTATTAAAAAAGAATCTGCTCCTGTTGATAAAACATGTGAAATGATAATAAGAGTTAAGAATTTTGAAGAAGAAGGATGTAGTAAATTAAAGGTGCATCAAATGTTTTGTGCCGATATTATGAGAATAAATCCTAATAAAAAAGTTTATAAAATACAAACACCATATGATTATGTAAAAAACAAAATAAAAGAATTAACAAATTTATCTTGACAACATATAATACATAATATATAATATGAATTGTAAATCAAGTTGCACAGAAATGTGTATACGAACTGCATATAAGTTTTTAGTAACTAATAAGAGACTAGAGCAATCTAGTCTCTTTCGCATTGTAAACATATATCATAAAAGACCTGCCATCTGACAAGTCTTCTACTCTCTTAATTCGAGGTGATAAATACGAATATTGATTTAACAAAACTTATTCCTCAACCTGACCTACGAAACCTATCTGACGTTTCGGAACTTCTGGAGCAGGTTTTTGGACAACCATTAAAAGAAAATTTAACTGTTGTACATGCTGTATCAGTTCCAACGGTTTGCCAGATGTGTCCTCTCCGTGGAAACAAACCAAATTGTAGCCAATGCAACCGATTTCTTTAACAAAAATGGTAATTGACTGATTAAATTGAACAATAGACATTGCTACATCTTCTGTATCAGGAAGTTTGTTTTGATAATCTCTGATTTCTTCATACAGATAATAAGCAACTTGTTCTGCGCTACTATCAAGCTGCATCTTGGAAGCATTTATTTCTATCTGACGATTAGCTTGGTTTTGCTGCATCTGTCTTTTAACTTCTGGTGATATAAAATCCATACGCATCAACCTTCTTTCGTAATATATTTGATAACCAAATTTTACCATTTTAAACAAAGAATTGATAGTCGGAACATACGTTTACCATTTTGCTCCACAATTTTTACAGTGCATTGTGTTTCTTACATCTGAACTGAACAATCCAAATATTACACCGCCAAATATTTTCTTACTAGTTGAAATCTTTTCTACATTAAGTGAGCCACAGGTAGGGCATTTTGGCATGTTCTTACCACCATTGCGAAAAGCTGTTTTAACATCCGCACCTTGACGTATTGCATCACCGATAGCCATATCTCGTTCATATTCGGCAGATTTTTGTGCTTTGATTCTATCTCTATTGTTAAATAGATATTCGTCAAATTCTGGTGAAGATTTTATACATTCTTCTATGAATTGGTCTTTTTTGCTTTCATTCAAATTATTTTTATAAATTTTTCCATTATATAGTAATAGATATTCTTCAGGAACTTCATATGTTATAGAGTTACAAATGTCACATTTTTTTGAATCTATAATTGTTCTTCCACATTTTTTACAATACATTAACATGATGACACACCTCCAATTTATGAAAATTGTATCACATATAATAAAATTCAACAAGTCCTCAAACAACTTGTAATAAAATAGTATGATATTCAAAACATTTGACAGTGATAAAGATACATTTTCATCGAAATTTGGAATATTGGGGAAATCATTTGAAGATATTGGAAATAGATTTAAAAAAGTTTCTGATGAATTAATTGTAACAAATGATTATACAATATCTAATATTGCAAATGCGTGGAAAAATTCTTCCGTTAAGAAAGACTTAAGTGATAAATTTATTATTACTAAATCTGATATACAAGATAAATTAAAAGATCTTTCTGTTTATGAAAAAAATCCGCAAGGTATTTTAGATAATCTATTGGAACAAAAAGAATTAGTTGATTCTAATCAGTCTAGTTGGCAAAAATACTTTGAAGGATTATCAGAAGGTGAAAAATGGCAAGTAAAATTTGTTCAAGAAAATGACTTAACTAAAGTATCTCTTGATGATGTAAAAAATGCTCAGAATGCAGCAAGGCAGTCTGCTATTGCTTACAATAATGGATTAGAGCAAATGACCATTGGTGCTAAAGCAGCTAATATTGCCTTAGAAGGATTAAAGATGGCGGCAAATATGATTGCTGGTATGCTTATCGCAGAAGGCATTCAATTAGCTGTTACAGCTATTGATAATTATATCCATCGTGTAGAAAAAGCCAATGAAGCAATGAATGAAGCTGTAAGTGAGTATGATTCTGCTAAAACAGCATTAAAAGACACAACTTCTCAATTAGAAGAACAAAATAAAAGTATTGATGAACTTAATAAAAAAGATAAACTCACATACGTTGAACAGGAAGAACTAGATAAATTAAAAGAAGCTACTCGACAGTTAGAACTTCAAAAAAATATTGAAGAAAAAGAGAAGGCTAATTCTGCGCGAGAGGCGGCAGATAAAACAGTAACTGCATTTAATAAACAATATGGGAAAGGTGATATTGATAAAAATGCGGTTGATACTCAACTTGCTCAGTCAAAAGCAACTGGCGTATTTCAGGAAGCTCGAAACAGCGATGATATTGTTGGCAATTTAGCATCTTTTGAATATTATACGGAGCAGATGGAAAAGACACAAAAGAGATATAACAAAGCTTTGAAATCTGGTTCTAAGGATGATATTAAGTATTATGAAGAGAATTTACAAGATTGTATTGATACTGTAGATGAATATACAACATCATTAAATAACAATATCGAAGATCTCACAAAGAAGAAGAACAATCTTCAAGATGCCTATGATAATGCTGTCAAAAAGAAGTCTAATGGAGAATCTTTGTCCTCCGATGAAAAAAATACAATTTCAAAATATCAAGAAATTGCAGACATAATTAAGTTAATCTACTCTTATACTGACAAAGCAGGATGGAATAATTCTCAGATTTCAGAAATTTTCAATACAAACGGAATTGAGAAATCAAAAGAAGATCTTAAACAATTGGCACAAGAAGGTAAGCTTACAGAGGAAGAATTACAAAAATATCCTAACCTTATGAATGCGATTAATAACGCAGAGTTTTTAGGGGAAAAAGATTCTAATCTTAAAGTTTTCTGTGATGATTTGAATGCTGGTGTGGATGCTATTGAAGATACGGGTAATGCTGCTGATTCTGCTGCCCCATCTATCGCTTCTTTTGACGAAGCATGGCTCAATCTCAAAAACACAGACGATTCCGATTTAAAAGGTGCGGCAGATGACCTTCTTGACCTTGCAAATGCAGGACAATTAACAGGAAACGCACTTGAAGGTTTGGCTGGTGGTCAGCAGTTGATGAATGAAACAGGTTTATCAGCAGAGGCACTTGCACAGAAAATAAATGGTCTTGTAAACGCTTCTACGCAGCTCTCTTCTATGTCTACACAGATTTCTAAGATATCTGATATGCTTGCTGACAAGAAAAATGGTACAGTTGCATCCGCTTCTGATTTAGCAGGATTTGATGTTTCAGTCCGTGGTCTTGAATCATGGGATGAGTTTGAAGAGGTAATGGGTAGTTCTGAATCTAGCATGGATCAGTGCCAGAAAGCAGCTAATGCTCTTGCTACTGAATGGGTAAATGATGGCAATTTTCTCGCTAATCTTACCGATGAAAACAAACAGTATTATATCACTCAGCTTGAAGATATGGGCGTTAAAAATGCCGAGCAAATTGTAACAGAGGCTTTGGTAAAAAAGGAAGAAGAACTTAGATTTGAAAAACTTCTTTCTGCCGATGCATCCACAGATTTGCAAAATGCCACAGTTGCTGATATTCTTAAACTTCAAAATCTTGGTGATATTACAGAACAGGAAAAGGCAAAACTTGCAGCTTTCACATTGGAAAAACAGTATTGTAACAAAAACACTATTGTAACTGATGCAGATTGTCAAAATATTTACACTCTTGCTAAAATGGCTGGTGCAGGTACAGAAGCTTTAAATAAACTTGCGGCATTAAAACAAAGATTATCAGACAATCCAATTATGTCTAATGAAATGCGCAATAATATTAACAATGCAATTCAAGACATTGTAAATGGTGTAACAACTTCTGCTGGTGCAAAATTAGATATACCACAAGTAAAAGTAAATTCTTCTGGTTCATCAAGTTATAAATCTCCGTCATCAAAAAAATCAAAATCCAAATCCAAAACAAAATCCGATGCAGCCGAAGTATTTGACTTTATTGAGATCAAACTTAATAATCTCACGGACAAGGCATCTAAGGCTAAAGACAAGATTGACGATCTTCTTACATTTGGTCAAAAGAAAAATCAGACTAAGAAAGCTATCGAAGCTACAACTAAAGCTATTACTGCACAGGAAAAGGCATATAAGAAATACATGGCATATGCCAATAAAGCCGCAAAAACACAGAATAGCAAAAAGACAACTTCATCATCTTCTTCTACAGGTGGAAATGCTGTATATGATACTGCTACAGATTATCTTGGACTGAAATATGTTTGGGGTGGTGCAAGTCTTACAAAAGGTGCGGATTGTTCTGGATTTACACAGCAGATTTACAAGAAGTTTGGTGTAAGTTTACCACATCATGCGGCTGACCAGGCTAAGATGGGGACAAAAATCACATCGAAGAAAAATTTGCAAGCTGGTGACTTAGTCTTCTTTGGAAGCAAGAACAACATCACGCATGTAGGTATTTATGGTGGAGACGGTAAGTTTATTGAATCCCCTCATACTGGCGCATCTGTAAGAGTTTCCAAACTTTCATCTCGTAAGGATTTTGTGTCTGGTTCACGTTTTAGCAAAATCAACAATGCAACATCTACATCTTCTAGCAGCGGAAAGAATGTAAAAAAGGTCAAAAAAGGTGTATCATCCAAGACACTTGAACATTACAAGAAACTTATCCGTGAAGGAACACTTGGTTCAGATGGTATCGCTTCTATTAAGAATGAAAACCTGAAAAACGCATTAAAGGATTATCAGACCTATTATGAGAAAGCAAAAGCTTGCAAGGCACAGGTTGCTAGTCTTACGGATCAGTTAAAGGATTTATATGAGACTTTAGCGAACAACCCGATTGATAGTGCTTCTGATAAGATTGAAAAACTTGGAACAAAGATGGATATTCTGAATGCCAAGGTAGGTAATCTTACATTTAATCCAACAAAGAAAATCGGTACGTCTGATATTGACAGTCTGTATAAACAGATTATTAAAAACTACAATAGCCAGTTATCAGCTTCAAAAACTGCTTATACTGATGCAACAAAGAGTTATAACTCTAATAAGAGTTCTCTTACAAAATCACTTAACAGGACAAAGGCTAAAAACATTTGTCTTACTCAAAAGGAATTTAATTCTATTAAGAGTAATTTAAAATCCAATAAGTCAATTTCGTATAATCTTATTAACAAGATTGAAAATGACACTCTTAGAGAAAGGTGTATTGCACATAATGAATATCTTCTTGCAAAGAATACCGCAACTGATAATTATAATCAGGCTAAAGAGGATCATACCTCTAATGTGCGTCAGGCTAGGAAAGATCGTTTTGATAAGGTACAGGAACGGTACGACAATAAAGCTGGGCTGATTGAGCAGAGAAAGAACGCTGTCTCCAATTCTCTTAATATAGCTGAAGCAAAAGGTCAGTTGATTGGTGAGGCTTACTATACACGTCAGGCAAATGCTGTCAAATCTGATATGCAGCTCAAACAGAAAGAAGCTGAAAAACTTGCAAAGAAATTATCTACGATTAAGTTTGGTAGCAATGAATGGTATGAAGCACAAGAAGCTTTAAATGGTGTCTATGAATCTATTCAACAGGATGAACAGGAACTTGCGGAGTTTCAAAAGTCTATCAATGAGTTGAAATTTGACCGTTTTGACGAGTTGCTTGATAAGCTTGGAGACATTACAGACGAGACAGATTTCTTAATTGACATGCTTGATTCTGACAATCTGTTTGACAGTGATACAGGAATGATTACCCAAGATGGTATTACTGCTATGGGATTGACTGCACAGAATTATGATACATATCTTGCTGAGGCTCAGAAGTACAAAGATGCTATTGCTGATTTGAATGAGATGTATAATGAAGGCAAAATTGGTCTTAACGATTACAACTCTCAGTTGAGGACTTATCAGCAAGGTCAGCGTGATTCTATCAAGTCTGCAAATGAAGCGAAGAAGTCGTTAGTTGCTTATGTAAAGCAAGGATTAGATGCGCAGAACGATGCCCTCTCTGATGCGATTGACAAAAAGAAAAAATTATTAGAAACCGAAAAAGATTAAATTTAATTTAGTCCGTTGTAATACGAAAGTTTACAATGTATTGTTTTGAATTGCTGGAAAACCCTAACGATATTTAACTACAACATAGGGATGAAATATGCCCAAGTGTGAATGTTTAAAAATTAAATATATGATGAGTTTAAACACCTAGTTCTTAGGTGTTTTTATTATGCTCAAAAATGGGAAATCAGCAGCCAAGCCTCGAATAGAGGAAGGTTCAACGACCATCGGTTGAAATACTGTTAGGGAGAAGTCTCCCGAAGTGGAACACACCTAAGTCTAATAGATATGGTGAATGATATGGTCTGCACTTTAATGAAAGTTAAAGAAAATTTACTTATAAAAAGTAAAATCTGTAGGGCTTAACGAGCCTTTATAAATAAAAAATTGTTCAAAAGGAGAATAAAAGAAAGGAGGTAATATATGAGTAGAAAGAAAACACATGAAGAATATGTTAAAGAATTAGCAGAAAAGAATCCCAATGTAGAAGTTATTGGAATTTATTGCGGAAATAGAATTAAAATTCCGCATCGTTGTAAAAAATGTGGAAATGTTTGGGATGCATCTCCTACAAATATTTTAAGAGGAAAAAGTTGTCCTATTTGCTTTGGAACGCCAAAAAAGACACACGAACAATATATAAAAGAATTATATGAAATTAACCCAAATATAGAAGTTCTTGAAGAATATAATGGCTCACAAACAAAAATTTTACATCGTTGTATAATCCACGATTATAAATGGCTTGTAACTCCAAATAATTTATTAAAAGGTAGAGGGTGTCCGTTGTGTGGAAAAAATATTGTTAGAGAAAAATTATCTCGTTCTCACAATGATTATATAAATAAATTAAAGGATAGAAATATAGAAGTGATTGGCGAATATACTGGATCTCAAATATCTATTTTGCATCGCTGTCTAATTGATGGATTTGAATGGGAAGCACAACCTAATAATATATTACAAGGAACTGGATGCCCGCAATGTGCACAGAATTTAAGAAACGAAAAAAGAACTAAAACTCACGAAGATTATGTGGCAGAATTATCAATAAAAAATCCAACAATAGAAGTTATTGATAAATACTGTGGAGCTGATAAAAAAATTACTCATCATTGTTTAGTACATGATGTTTATTGGAAAATTAAACCTTCAGGTGCGCTACAAGGAAACGGATGCGAACTTTGCAGAAAAGAAAAATTTAGAAATAATGTAATGAAGACAACTCAAGAATATAAATTAGAGTTGTCATCCATAAGCACTAATATAATTCCAGAAGAAGAATATATTGGTGCGAATACAAGCATAAAACATAAATGTTTAATACATAATACTTCTTTTTATGCTACTCCGTCAAATATTTTATTAGGGAAAACTGGATGCATTGCGTGTATCAATGAAAAACGTAGAATGTCAATGGCAATGTCAAACGAAGAATATAAAAACAAAGTACGACAAGTGAATCCACACATTGATGTTATTGATGATTATATTAACATTAAAGCTAAAATTCTTCATAGATGCAATTTACATAAAATTGATTGGTATGCTACTCCAGAAAAAATACTACAAGGATATGGTTGTCCAAATTGTAGCGAAAAAAGTCATGGAGAAAAAAGGATTTCAACATGGTTGGAAAATAATAATATTCCATATGAGAGTGAAAAGACGTTTAGTGATTGTCGTGATAAAATATGTCTTCCATTCGATTTCTATATTCAAAAATATAATAAAATTATAGAATATGATGGAATACAACATTTTAAGCCTATAGAATATTTCGGTGGAGAAAAAGCATTTAAAACACAACAGAAACATGACAAGATAAAAGATGACTTTTGCAAAGAAAATGGTATATCTCTTCTTCGCATACCATATTACAAATACAATAATATAGAAGAAGAATTGAACAATTTTATATTTATTTAATACAGTAACATAATGGCTAAAGGAATGGCAAGATAAACTTGCCGATTCTAATAAAAATATTGCAAAATTAGAAAAGCAATTGGCTGCCCTAGAAGGGGATACTTCAGAATCTGGACGTAAAAAGATACAGCAAATCAAATCCGATCTTCAAGACGCACAGAAAGATAGATCGGACATGTTATACGATCGTTCCGTATCCGATCAGGAAAAAGCCCTCGATGATATGCTCACTAAGAGTAAAGAATCTGCCGAAGATTATCTAAAAGATACCAATAAGGTATTCTCCGATGCTCTCACATATGTTAATGCAAATTCTTCACAGGTTGCATCTAATATTGAGAAAATCGCAAAGGATACTGGATATGATATATCATCGTACATTGTGAATGCTTGGGAAAAGGGTGGAAACGCTGTAGGTGATTATGCAAGCACATTATCTTCTAACATTCCAAACATTACAGCACAACTTAGTTTGATTGCATCTTCGTGGCAATCTATTTGTGATGCTGCTGACAGAGCCGCTGAAGCAAGTGCCAAGTATGCAGAGACAAAAGTTACAGACACACAAGGTATTGGATCATCAAACGATTCAGGAACTTCAAGCGGAAACGGTTCTGGTTCTTCAGGAAGTAACAATACCGATAAGCAACAGAAATTGTATGAACTCAAAAAGAAAGCAAGTGATATTACAGAATGGATATCTAAGCATTCAGATTCGGCAACACACAAGAAATCGTATTACGGTGCTCTTAATCAGTATCTTTATGATAAACAGCATAAACAAGTTCTGAGTATAGCTAATGAAGTTGCTCTTGCGAAGAAACTTGGTGTATCTGTAAAAAGTGATTTGTCTGGTAAGAATGATAGAGAGAAAATTGCTTCAGCTCTCAAGAAACTTATAAAAGACGCTTCGTTCTCAACTGGCGGTGTGATTAAGGATCTTGTTAAACTTTCTGGTGAAGATGGTATTAGTTTCTTACAACGTGGCGAAGCTGTACTTTCTAAGGAACAGACGCAAGCATTGTTGAATTTTAAGCCTGTTATTCCACAGATTGATTCTATTATTGGCAATCTGAAGAACATTCCTATTGAGAAAGTTTCATCCCAATCTCCTACTTATCAAATCGACAACAGAACGATTGTTGAAGGTGTCGCTACAGACAAGATTGTTAAGCAGATGGAAGGTGTTGCTCAGAAACAGGCTGAAAATGTTGTGAGAAAGATTAACCAAGCAACTTATGCCAAAGGAGTAAGAAGATAATTTATGGAGAGGTGAAATATCCTCTCCTATTTTAATGGAGGAAAACGTATGTCAGAAGTGACTAATGAAAGAAAAGTAAGTATTCTTGAAAAACTGCTTCTTGAACGTGATGAACAGATTCGGAAGTTACAGGAGAAAAACACTGAATTAGAGAAAGAAATTGAAAGTTTTGGAAGTGATATTAAGGAATTACAAGATATTATTTCTGAGACACAGAAATTGAATAAAGAGTTTTCTGGGACAAACAGAGAAATGAAAAAACTCAAAAAGAAATATGAAAAAGAAATGAAGAAAAGGATGTAAAAAGAAAGGAGGTTGCCATGACAATTCAAACTCGTGGTTTTACTTTTGATAATAAGACCTCTGATGAGTATGGACTGATGGTATGTGAATTTGACGGGAATACTCCATCTGATACGACAGGTGGCAATATTGAATTTACACTAACCTCCTCTCCTATTCAAAATAGATGGTATAAAAATGGAAATTCAAGTTATTCAGAAGCGATTAAGTTTGAATTCCAAGTTATGAAACAGAATTTTGAGCCAATTGATTCATATGAGTATTCTGCAATTGCTCGATGGTTACAGAGGAAAGATAATTATAAGGAATTCACAGTTACACGATTAGATTATGATACAGTTCATTTTAATGCACAATTAAATGTATCCCCTATTTCTATAGCTGGTGATATTATTGGGATTACAATCACAGGGACAACAGATGCCCCATTTGGGTTTGGACAGTTAATTACACTAAAGGCAACAACAGAAAATGGTATTGGTATGTTAAAGTTTGTAGATATGAGTGATGAAATTGGTTATATTTATCCCGATATAGAAATTGATATTTCCAGTGCTTGTAACCTCAAAATTACCAATGAAACATCGGGTGAAATTTTCAAGCTGGATAATTGCATCAATAATGAAGTTATAAAAATTGATGGAACAATCTTAGAAATCACTTCTACAGCTATATCACATAAAATCTACAACGATACCAACTATAAACTTCCACGTATTGTAAACGACATTAACAAGAGAACGAACATATTTAAGGTTGAGGGTAATTGCACTCTTACTATGAAATATAGACCAATAAGGAAGGTGGTGATCTGATGGCGGTTCAATCATTTAATTTACCCGTTGATTTCTTGAACAATCTTGAAAAACCAATTATCTACATTGCTAAAAAGGATAAAACTTTTCTTGGTGCAGTAAGTATTTATGATGATTTATCTCTTACTTTTAATCTAAATGCTTATCAGACTGCTTCTTTTAAAATCTATAGAGATATCAATGGTAAGAAATATGAACATTATGACGATTTTCAAGAAGATCGTTTGATTATGGTACAGGGTATTGGCTGGTATAAAATTCATGCGGAGACTAATATTGAGAATACAGGGATCTCAAAAAGTATTACAGCAAATTCATTAGAGTGTACATTGTGTAACAAGCGACTCATTGATTTTGAATGTAATACGGGCGAGATTTTGTATGACGATTATGTAAAGACCATCTTCTACGATCCTACAAACCCTAAAGGAAGTTTATTGCATCGTGTATTGAATGTTGCTCCAAGTTGGTCGGTTGGTCATGTAGATGCTACTCTTGCTAACAAACAAAGAAGTTTTGACGAGGACGATATAGATATATATTCATTTTTGACTGGTGATGTATCAGAAGCATTTAATTGTTTGTTTGTTTTCGATACATTCAATATGACTATAAATGCTTATGATTTAGACGATTATGGAGAAGATACAAATATCTATATCTCAATGGATAATCTTGCGCAGTCTATGATAGAAAGCATTGATGAAAATAGCATTATTACATGCTATCGTGTAAATGGTGGTGATGGAATTTATATCAATGAAGTCAATCCAAATAGCACAAATAAGATTTATAATTTTGAATATTATTTACCTGAAATGGAAGAATCTATTCAGAACAAAGTAAAGTTATATAATGAAAAATATCAATCTTTAAAACCACAGTACGAAGAAATTATGAAGCATCTTGGTGATCAGATTGGTGTTATTCAGGAACTTGAAACGAGATTACCTGATAGTTTGGATTCTAAGGATTGGACGAAATATGGATTGGATTTTCTGGATTCAAAGGTTAAATCGTTCAAGAACATAGATGAAGTTTATTGTGCCCAAGGTATGAATAAGCCAAATTCTTTTAACTATAATCTGTATCAGCAAAATCTTGAGGATTTGAACAATGTTACTGCCGAATACAATAAAAGAAAGTCTGAGGTTGATTCTGCTACAGATGTATATAATTCTATTATCGCAGAAAGAAATGCTGTTCAATCTCAGTTGGATATGGATAAATGGTTTACTAAGGATGAATGGAAAACACTTGATTCTTATGTTGTAGAGGAAACATATAGTAACGACAATTATATTACTACAGATAATACAACTGATACAGAGAGATTCGACATTGAACGTCAGCTATATGATGTTGCATGGAAGGATTTGTCCAAGAAATGCCGACCACAATATCAGTACACTTCTACTCTTTCTAATGTTCTCACTATTCCACAATTCAAAGGATTCTTAAAGTATTTCCAACTTGGCAACTTCATAAGAATGGCTACTGATTATGATACTGTAATTAAATTGAGATTGATTAGTTTTACAGTTGATTATAACGACACAAGTAAAATTGACGTAACATTCTCTGATGCTATTCGTGTGCATGGTGTATGTAATGATGTAGCCAGTATCATTTCACAGGCTAACTCTGCTGCTATGAGCTTTCAGTTTAACAAAGACCAATACGATAAGTCTGTAAATCAGAGTAACTTTGTTGAGGAAATGCGGAAATATGGATTAGATGTTGCAAATATTCCTGTAAAAAATCAACATCAATCATGGGACGAAACTGGAATGTGGTTCAGGCAATGGAATGAACAGAAGAATGACTTTGATCCCGAACAGATTAAGATTATTAACAACCAAATTGTATTTTCAGATGATGGTTTCCAGAGTGCAAAAATGGCTATCGGTAAGATTCCCATTGACAAAAATGGAAATACTGTTTATGCCGTAAATGCCGAAGCAATTTTAGGAAAATTATTTTTGGGAGAATATCTTACTTTACAAAACAATTCAGGTACTTATAAATTTGATGATGCTGGTTTTATTGCTAAAAGTGGTAATAACTCTGTACGAATTCAACCGAATCAAAGTGAAGAATTATTTTCTATTTATAAGGGGAATAACAAACAGTTTTACGTTGACTCAGATGGTAATGTGCATTTTATGGGCGATTTGACTGGTTCTAGTGGCATTTTCAGCGGTCAGTTAAAAGGTGGCTCTATCAATCTTGGTAATGGGACATTTACGGTTGATAAAGATGGTAATTTAACCGCAAACAAAGGTACGTTTAGTGGAGATCTTATTGGTGGAAGTATTAATATAAACAATGGTAACTTTTTAGTGGATAAATATGGAAATATGAAAGCAAATGCGGGGTTAATTGGTGATTGGGGAATTACAAATGGATATTTATGGTATGATGGTGACTATGGAACAAGTATAATATCTCCAAGCTTAATACAGTTATTATCTAATGGAAATAATGACGGAACAATAATAAGTAATAATAGTATATTCTCTAATTCTATGAATTGTAATTATATAAATGGTTCTAACGAATTGAATATTCAATCAAATGTTATCAATCTAAAAGGTACAATTTTTGCAAACGGTGAACAACTTATCACTTCTTCTTCGCTTCCAAAAAGTACAAAAGATATCGAAGCATCTTACTCAGTTGCAGTTGGAACATATGGCGGTGGATCTAGGCTCATTGATTTTTCTAATTATAGTTCTGGTATTTTGACAGGAGCAACACCAGATTATGTTCAAACGTATGTAAATGAATATGTAGCAGATAAGTTGTCTGAAGTATATCGTAAAATGGTTACTGCATCTGACTTAAGTGGTTATGCAACAAAATCATGGTGTAATAGCACGTTCAAAAAGAAATAAAGAAAGGGTTAATATGGAACAAAAACAGAATAATACACAAGTACAGGAAGTTGTCTCTTATCCAAAAGATAAGATACAACTTCTTTTTAATATTCTGAATTCTATGAATTTTAAAGGAATTCAACAGGCGCAAGGAATCGCACAAATTAGTGTGATTCTTAATAGTCCTATTATAGAGGATAAAAAAGAAAATGTAACAAAGGAGTCACAAAATAATGAGGTAAAGTAAATGTCATGTGAAGTATTTAACAATTCAGACTTTGGTATGATTGAAGGATCACAACAGACAATTACACTAGATTTATATACAATTCTTGGAGAAGAATTTAAAAATGTAGCAATAGAATCTGTTGAATGGCGAATGAGCCGCTACGGAGAAACCGAATGTTTAGCTTCAAAAACTTCAGCAGATAGTCCAGATGAAGTCAAATATGAGGAAAATGTAATTACTATTACTCTTCTACCGTCAGACACTATGAACTTATTCGGAAAGTTTACACATCAAATTATAATTCGAGATATTCACAGTTCTATCTTTGTTGCTGATCTCGGCAAAATATCAATCAAACCTTTAATTAAATAATTAAAAATAAGGAGGAAAGCTATTATGGCAATGACTACATATTTAAAAAATAAAACACTTGATAATCAGTTTAGAGGAGAAAGCTATACTCCACCAAGCATTATTTATGTTGCATTGAGTAAATCTGCACCCACAGATGCAGGATCGAATTGTACTGAACCAGACGCTTCAAGTTATAAGCGATTGGCAATCTCTTCTAATTCTGTGAATTGGAACGCATCTAATAATGGAACTATTTCAAATGCTAGTACGCTTCGTTTTGCTGAAGCAGAAGAATCTTGGACTACACAGGCTGCACCAATTACTCACTGGGCTATGTTCGATCAGGAGACAGGCGGTAATATGCTTTTTTATGGACAGCTCACAAAGACGCAGGAAGTACCAAGAGGTGCGATTTTGGAGTTCCCTGAGAATGGATTGACCACCACTATTCTTAATGCTTAGAAGATGTGAGGTGGTAATATGAGAAGTAATTACCATAGCATCAAAGCTATTATAGATAATTCACATAGTTATTCTGAGATGATACATGGAATTACTGCTTATACTCAAGGATTGTTTAGGGCGAATGTCATTAAAATTAAAAATACGGTTGTAACAAGACTGAGACTTGGATTAAAAACAAAACCAAATGTTATTAAAATTACAACCAAAACCGTTGACAGTTCTCTCAAAATTTATCCTAAGATAACAGAGAACAATATCATTGTAAAGAATAATTTTTTAAATAAACTGATGGTAAAATTACACCCATCAGAATCAAATCTAAAAATCGTAAACACTTTCTGGATCTATATTGCCAAAGTTTCCGAGATGATTAATGAAGTAAAAATTAAAAACGATGTAAAACATAATGTTGCTATTCCTGAGAAAATGAAAGATAATTCTATCATTTTCGATGGAGTGGCTAACACTTCTGTTAGCAGTGTACTTCGTATTGCAAATAATGATATTTCAATTGATAATCCACCTGTAAATTCAGCGGCTTGGTATTTCTTAAAGTTAGGAAATTTATCGGGTGCTTTAGGCGAAATCCCAAATGAACCAATAGAAACTTTGGGAAGAAAGAAAGCAATTTAATGAAAGGAGAATTAAATGTCTGAAATATTACAGAATACTGGTGTAACATTGTGGTCTATTAGAGATGACTATGATGAGTTACAGACAAGTGTGTTTGAAGCCTTAACTGGTACTGGTGGAAAAAGTAATATTCGACTGATTGACGAAGCCATTGGAAATATTAATAGCAAGCTAAATGGATATTACTTTGAATACTCAGATGATAGATTGTATATTTGTAAGAAAAATGAAGATGAGAATATAAAGAGATATCCTGTTACTATTGATGATAATAATGGACATATCGCATCAAAAGTAGATGGAAGTACCATTACAATTGACGAGAATGGAATCGTCAGAGGATTACCTATTGATGATGCTCTCTCTTCTATCTCAACTAATCCTATTCAGAACAAGGTCGTAAAAGCAAAAGTTGATGAAATTGAGAAAAATGTATCAAAAAATACAGAGGACATTAAAAAGAATGTCACAAATATTTCAAACAATACCCAAAAAATCACTTCACTTGAAACAGCGGTTTCTTCGGAAAAAACACGAGCAGAAAGTGTGGAAAATCAACTAAAAACAGACCTTGAAAATGGGAAAAAGGTTTGGGATGACAAATATACCAAATCTGAGGTTGATAATAAATTTTCCACACTCGAAACCAATATCGACTGGAAAGAGGCTGTTAGCACTTTTGATGACATTGCAACCACATATCCTACTCCAAATGACGGTTGGACAGTCAATGTAAAAGATACTGATTATACATATCGTTATAATGGTACTAAATGGGTTGCAATTTCAGCCAATGCCATTCCAAAGGCTACGGATAAGGTTGACGGACTTATGACAAAGGAATATGCAAAGAAGTTAGATGGACTGACAAAATATACACCAGACGGTACTACTATTACTGCTGACGAAGACGGAACTCTTCATGGTGCAGACACAATTCAAGTTGATGGGATCACAATCACAAGAGACGATGCTACAAAAGTAATTGCTCTCGCTAAAACATTACAAGATAAAATAGCCTTGGTTGATAATAAGATTGATAAAACTAATGTCGCAAATAATCTCACTACAACTGAGGCTGATTTTGTATTAGACGCAAGACAAGGTAAGGCTTTACAGGATCAATTAACTACTTTAAACGGCAGTCTAAATAGTAAGAAAATACCATCATTTGGCATCGAAAACATATTTACTGGAAACCCGTTTTGTATAGTCAACAATGGTTCCGATGTAATAAGTGTACAAACCGATTGGGATATAGACAATGGCGGCTATAGGGTCAAAAACATAAAGTATCCTGTAGGAACGGCTACTAATCTTACGGTCTCATTATCGTTACCTGCTAATAGCATTGTTATTGTTGATGTAAATACACTTAATGGAGAGAATATTGATATACAAGGATCACTCATTAGAAGTAACTTTACAAGTAGCCCAAAAAATTGGAGTTTATCAATTAAATTCACTGGGCGTACAAACCAAATACTTACAGATATTAGATACATGCCGTTAGTTATCCACTTAGGTTAAAGAAAGGTTTCCCATAACATGTTGTGCCTAATGCTTCGTTTCCATCTAATGTATTAGCTCTTTTTATTGTTGTATTTAAACTGCCGTTTTGACAAGATTCTATAACTATAGACGCATCAATCATATCCTCACTCTCCCATCACCAATATAAAGTAACAAATAAATTAAACTCAAAAGAAAGGAGTTAGTCTTTATGGACAAAATCATCTTGAAAGATAAAACCACTTATACCCTTGTTGATGGTGCTTCTATTGGAAACATTCAGATTAAGGCAAGCGGAATAACAATTGTTAACGAGATTTCTGAAAAGTTCAATTCAGATAATCTTTCAGAAGTTACCATTACAACAAATGATATTGTAAGTGGTAAATACACAGATTTAGTAAGTGAATCATTCTCATATGCTAAAACAGAGGATGAAACTGCTTACATCGTCACTATCTCACTCAGAGAAAAGACGGATATTGAAAAGCGTTTAGATTCATTGGAAAAAGGTCATATTGCAAACGCTACTGCTATTGATTCAATTATCACAGATATCATTCCAGGAATGGATAATACAGAAGGTGTTGAATAAATATATTTCAAAGGAGGATTTTAATATGGAAACATTTATGGCAACAAGAATTGAAGAAGCAAGAGAAATTAGTCTTGAAAAAGGACAGGCTAAGTACAGAGCATATTTCGTAAGAAAGAGTGCTGCAAAACTGTATGGACGTTATCAGGATACCGTAAACAGTATCTTGGAACTTGATGGATTCTCAGATTGTATTGTTTCTGAATAATCGCATTTACAACTAAATATTGGATAACAGAACCTCCGTTCTAAAATCAATTCCATTTATTTCCAAATGGAGAATATACATATGTAACAAATAAGCATATTGATTTAGAATGGAGGTATTTTTTTACGTTATGGAAGAGAAATTTAGATTAGAATTTTTAGATATGATTAGCAGATTTGCGGATGATAAAAATATAATGTTATTTGATGGATGTCTTTGTGCATTACTTAGAAAATATGATATAAATGAAAAACATACAGAATTATGTGTATTAGAAAATGAAAATGAAAAGATTCTTAATACATATAAAGCATCCTTACGTCTTGAAGGACGCTCACCTAGCACAATTTATCAGTATATGGATTCGATTAAGCACACGTTAGATGATCTTGGAAACAAGAATATAAAGGATATTACTACAAACGACATTAGATGGGCACTCTCATTGTATCAACAAAGAGGAGTATCAAACACTACTGCTAATAATAGGAGAAAAAATCTTTCTGCGTTCTTTAGATGGTTGACTATTGAAGAAATTATTCCAAAGAATCCTATGTTGAAAATCCATGAGATTAAGTCTCGATATGTCACAAAGAAACCGTTCTCTGATGAAGATGTTGAGAAATTATTGGATAATTGTAATACGATTAAAAATCGTGCATTATTAGAATTTATGTTTTCTACTGGCTGTAGAGTTTCTGAAGTACAGAATGCAAATCGTGAAGATATTGACTTTAAATCGGGCGAATGTACTATCGTTGGGAAAGGTAACAAAGAAAGGACGGTTTATATATCTGAGCGTTCTATGTATTATATTAAAGAGTATATTATGACTAGAGAAGATAATCTTGAACCATTGTTTCTTAATGATCATGGTACAAGAATGTCAAAGGAAAGTATTCGACAGAGATTACATAAGATTGGAGATGTGGCAAACGTGACAAATGTTCATCCTCATAGATGTAGACGTACAATGGCAACAGAATTAGCTCGTAAAGGTATGCCTATTCAGTATGTTCAGCAAATCTTAGGACATGCTAAGTTGGATACTACAATGATTTATTGCATTTGTGATAAGAAAAATGTTAGAAATGAATTTAACAAGGTTATGTAAGTGGCGTATATGAATATGCAAATACACGCCAAACAAGAAAGGAATACGCACAAAATTAAACAAAAATATGTGCAATTATAGTATTTGATGTTTATTTTGTATTATACATAGAACTTTTGTTTGGTGATGTTGGATTAAACGGCAGTTTAAAAATTGAAGAAAATCCCAATGTAACAATCGTAAACGGCGCTGGCGAAGTTTTAAATTATAAATGCGGAAACTTATCTATGATATCTATTGAGATTACTCCATCTAAAATTACACATGGTTTAATTTTAGCAACAGGAATCTATACGCCAGTAAGAAGTTTCTATTTAAGTTTTATTACTATTGATGGGCATGCCGTTCCGCTAGTTTTAAATTCTAATGGCGAATTATCAATATATTATCCAAACCAGACCGTTGAATCTCCTAAGAGAATAGATGGAAGTTTCGCGTATATTTGCGCCTAAGATACTAAAACACCAACTATTATTAGTGCTGGTGGATTCGCCTAAAATTTTGCATTTTAAAGAATCATGATTTAATGTATAATCCAAAAAAATACATTATACAATCTGGTGTTCCTTGCCCAGAGTACATTTCAACCTTATCAGACTGAGTATTGAGTATGTAATTTCGAAGCATGTAATCATAATACTTATCACTGTTTGTCCATCTAATATTGGTAAATCCAATAAGAAATTTGTAACCATCAACATCAGGAAATTTATATGCATATTGATACTTCTGCGGGTAATCAGATGCTTGTATCCATGAACTAGATACACCAGACGTTCCAAAATATCCTTGCCTAGCCGTTATATAATTCTCTAAACTGCCGTTTAACCAAAATTATCGAATATATGTTCGTATACTTACAATAATTCTGTAGACATACGAATATATATTCTGTTATAATGTCATAATATAGCAGAGGTGATAATATGAAACAAGGTGATACTGCATGGATTATAGAAAACAATAGAACTGTTCGGGAATGTAAAATAGTTCGTATTAATGGGAATTTGGTGATTATTCGTTTCACTGATGGGTGTGGTACTCAATTGCCTTTAAAACGTTTGTATGAGACTCAGGAAGATGCCTATGAAGAATTAAGCCACAATGATACTCTAGCTAGAATTCAGGCTGAATATGATACAGAGAATAAACGAAAATGGAACGGACAGATGTTGTAATAGGATGTAAAAATAATTTAGGGACAAGTAGATGAATTTCTACATGTCCCTATTTTTTACGATTTTGCAAAAGTTCTTTGCAATTGAATTGTTATATTATTTTGTCTCCATTTGATTCTTAGTAATCTCCATTTTGTCTCCATTGATATATAAAACTATATCAATTTATACGAAAATATATCAACTTATCTTGGTTTTCACGATTTTTAAAATTATTGTCAAGTCCTTTAAATACCGCTATTTCCCAATGATTTCATCGGTATTGATAAACTCATACGGTGTCTGCTGGTAAACGTAATAATTCAGCCAGTTTGCATAAAGGATATTTCCATGTGACCGCCACTGCAGCATCGGCCGCTGTGTTGGATCATCATCCGGATAATAATTACACGGAAGCGTGATCGCAAGTCCCTTCTCCCTGTCACGCTTATATTCACTGTCTAATGTCATCCGGTCATATTCCGGGTGTCCCATCACAAAAATCTGGCTGCCATCCTGATTGATTACCAGAAAAACCCCCGCCTCTTTTGATTTTGCCAGAATGGTCAGTTCTTCATGCTTTAAAATATCTTCCTCCCGGATCTCGGTATGCCGGGAATGTGGAGCATAAAAATAATCATCAAATCCGCGTACCATCGGAATCTTGCGATTCATTACATGGTGCCGGAATACCCCGAACATTTTCTGCTTTAGATCATATTTTTGGATTCCGTAATGATAATAAAGTGCAGCCTGCGCCCCCCAGCACAAATGCAGGGTGGATGTCACATGCTTTTTGGACCACTCCATAATCTCACACACTTCATCCCAGTAATCGACTTCTTCATATTTCATCTGTTCCACCGGTGCACCGGTAATGATCAGCCCGTCAAAATACTGGCTCTTAATTTCCTGAAACGTCTGATAAAACTTGTTCAGGTGGCTCTTTGAAGTATGCGTGGATGCATGGGATGCCGGTGCAAGCAGCGATACGTCTACCTGTAACGGGGTGTTTGACAATGACCGGAAAATCTGCAATTCCGTCTCTTCTTTCAGTGGCATCAGGTTCAGAATCACGATATTGATCGGACGAATATCCTGATGCATCGCACGGGACTCATCCATCACGAAAATATTTTCCTGTTCGAGGATCTCCTTTGCAGGCAGATCACTTTGTGTTCTGATTGGCATAACTTTTTCTACCTCCCACCAAATTGTTCTATAAATGTATCTTCGGAAATAATCGGAATTCCCAGTTCTTTTGCCTTACGATTCTTAGATGATGCGGATTCCACGTCATTGTTGACAAGATATGCCGTCTTTTTTGAGACGCTTCCTGTCACTTTTCCGCCCTGGCTTTCTACATAGGCCTTAAATTCATCCCTGTTTTTATAGTGATGCACATCTCCGGTGATCACAAAACTCAGTCCCGCACAGCTTCCGGAAGAAGTATCCTGCACTTCTACATGTTCTATCGAAAGTTCATGAAGCAGATCCTCAAACCCACTGTGGTTTTTTTCATTCTGATACCAGGTTACAATTGATCGGGAACGTTCCGCTCCGATCCCCTCAATATCCTCAAACCCGTCCCCCTGATGCAGACGTTGCAAAAAGCCTTCAAAACCAATGGCGGCAACAATTTTTTTCCCGGCATCCACACCGATCAGCGGTATGCACAGGGCAAATATAAAGTTCACCGGATGTACCTGCCGGCTTTTTTCAATGGACTGTTCCATATTTGCCACAGATTTTTCACCAAAGCCCTCCATCTGGCTGATCTCCCCGAAATGCTCTTTCAAACGGAAAATATCCGCAAATTCATGGATAAATCCCGCATTCATAAAACGGAGCATCGTCTGAATGGAAAGGCCGTCGATATCCATCCCCCACTTGCTGACAAAACGGGTAAATTTCTTGACATTTTTGGCTGTACAGTCCGGATTGGTACAATGCAGGGTCTTTGTGCCACTATTTTCACTCACATGAACTTTTGTCGGTGCATGGCACACCGGACACTGGGATGGAATCTCCGGAGCACCTACAGCATCTTTTACCGCAATACATTTCGGAATGATCTTATTGGCTTTGATCACGGAAAGTGTACACTCTTTTCCGATTCCCAGACGCTCGATCTCGCTGATATTGCATAGAGATGCTCTCGATACCGTTGTTCCCTCAATCTGCACCGGTTCAAACACGGCAACCGGGGAAATCGTAGACACCGCACACGACCATTCGATATATTTTAGTTTTGTATCCACGGCCTCATCCTGCCATTTGAACGCAAAACCGGCGCGTGTCGCATGATGCCCGGTCACGCTTCCCGATGCCGCATAATCCGTATCATCATAACAGATCACCAGACCATCTACCGGAATATCCATTTTTCCGCTCTCTACAAGTTTCGTCCATCGGTCAATGGCTTCCGGAAGTTTTTGGGCGGTTGTCGCTTCCCTGTCTACCACATCAAATCCCAGTTCTTCCAGAAAGTGCATCCGCTCTCCCCACGATACCATCGGCTCATCCAGATGCACCAGTGTAAATGCATGAAACCTGACATGGCGTGCCTTCACTTCTGCCGGATCTTCCAGATTCAGCGTTCCGGATGCCAGATTTCGCGGATTTGCATATTTTTCATCGTCATCCTCAATCATGTCGTTGATCTGTGCAAAATCTGTATAGGATATGGCAGCTTCTCCTCGCACAACCAGATGCCCCTGATACGAAATCTTTTGCGGGAATCCTCCGATCGCACCCTTTAAAAATGTAATGTTGGTACCCAGGTTTCCATTTCCTCTGGTAAGAATTTTTACAAGATTTCCGTTATCATACGTCAGAACCAGCGTAAGTCCGTCCAGTTTCCATGACAGCCAGATCGGATAAGCTCCCGCCCATTGCTGCAGTTCTTCCACCTGTTTGGTCTTCGCCAGAGAAAGTGCCGGATACTCATGCGGTTCTTTTTGTCCGCTTCCGGATTCTTCATATCCGGCATTCTGCGTCGGGCTGTCCTTTATAATATATCCGGTTTTTTCTTCCAGCGTGGTAAGCTCATCAAACAAAGCATCCCACTCATAATTTGGCATGATTTCATCCTGTCCGTTATAATACGCAGCTGATGCTGCATTCAACTGTTTTACCAGTTCTTCAATCCGTTGCTTTTCTGTTTCCATTTTTGTTCTCTCTATCTATATGATGATTTACCACCGTATACGTGCCATGTATGGCAGAATTGCGTGGTTTTCGTTTTGATTTTTGTGGTTTTTCCATTGGTCGCACGGGCTGATTGCTCGAATGTACGATCAACTGTTTTAACTTTTTAAATTCCTCCGGTGTAACATCCCGGTACTTTCCTGATTCGAGATCTCCCAGTTCAATATTCATGATCCGTACACGTACCAGTTTCTGTACACGGTACCCAAAATATTCACACATGCGTCGGATCTGTCGGTTTAATCCCTGTGTCAGAATGATCCGGAACTGTTTTTTTCCTGTCCGTTCTACCCTGCATTTGCGCGTTGTCGTGCCAAGTTCCACAAGCGGAACACCGTTTGCCATACCATGCAGAAATGCATCCGTCACCGGACGGTTCACGGTAACAAGATATTCTTTTTCATGCATATTTCCCGACCGCATAATTTTGTTGACAATCTCACCGTTATTCGTCAACAGCAAAAGTCCTTCCGACTCTTTATCCAGACGCCCGACCGGATAGATCCGTTTCGGATAATGCAGGAAATCAATCACATTATTTTTTTCCCTTTTTTCCGCCGTGCAGACAATACCCGCCGGCTTGTTAAGCGCGATCAGTATCATTTCTTTTTCTTTTTGTACCGGTCTTCCACAGAAACAGACCTCCTGTCCATCCGATACCTGATCCCCCATCCGCGCGGTTTTTCCGCCGATGGTTACATTTCCTGCTTCAATCTGGCGATCTGCTTCTCTTCTGGAGCATACCCCTGCTTCACTTAAAAATTTATTAATTCTGACTTCCACGTTTCTTCCCTGTCTGACAAAAATCGCGGAGACCTCACAGCCTCCGCTTCTTTATGATGTCTTTATTATTTTACCGTTTTTAATAAATCGCTCTTGATGTATCCGGTTTTTCCCTGGAACTTCACCTTCGTCCATTCTCCCTTGGTGCCAAGTTTCTTTAATTTTACGCCCGCATCCACTTTTCCAAGAAGTTCTCCATCTGTACTGGCGGTTTTACGCACATTGCAGATATCCTTCGTTTTTACGGTCCCCTTGCCGGAACCTGACTTGGAAGACACTTCCTTTACAAATTCGCTCTTTACATATCCGGTTTCTCCCTGGAATTTTACCTTGGTCCAGTCACCTTCCGTTCCAAGTTTCTTCAGTTCCACACCAATATCCACTTTTCCGAGGAGCTCACCATCCGTACTCGGGCTCTTTCTGACATTACAGATATCTTTTGTCTTGACCGTACCGGTAGATTTCTTGGAATCGCTCTTTTGGGTATCTTCCTTCTTTTCCGTAGACTCCGTTGTCTGGGTTTCCTCGGTCTTTTGAGTTTCTTCTTTCTTTTGAGTTTCTTCCTGTTTCTTTGTCTCTGTGGTCTGGGTTTCCTGCGTCTGGCTTTCCGTCTCTGTCGTCTGGGTTTCGGTATTGCTTACAATCGTTTCTCTCCATTTTGCCATGGCATTTCGAAGTGTTCCACCCACCATATTGGCAAGTTTTTCATCACTCTTTACAGCTTCATTATAGCTTGTCTGCACCTCTTTCTGCAGAGCAACCACTTCATCACTCTTCTCATATGCCAGAATCAGGGAATACAGATTTGCATCCAGATCCTGATCCAGGAAATTGAAATTGTATGCAGAGTATATGTTATTTATGATCAGATTTCCCTTTCCGTCTCTCTCCACATAGAAGAAATCCATTCCCGGTGCCGGAGTATCCACACCTTTGAATTTCAGATCATAGCATACAGATACCAGATAAGAATCATCGGTTGCCCCCTTTGTGGAATAACAGGTGATGTTCTGATAATCCTCATAATACTCAGAAAACGTCGTGATATAACTCTTTTCATTGTCACTGAGCGGCTGTGCAATCATCTCCAGCGAATCCGTATCTCCACCGGCATATGCCGCATAATAATTTTCCATCAGTGTCACAAGTTCCGCATCTGCATCTTTTTGTAGCTTACCGATTTCCTGATATTCTGTAGTCTGTGTCACTCCCTGTGTACCGTTTTGTGTCTCTTTCTGATCTTTCTGCGGACCGGTACACTTTACCAGAATCACAACAAGAATCACAAATAAAACAGCTGCGCAAAAATATCGTCTATATTTCACAAAAAAGTCTGTAAACTTTTTTAATTTTTCATTCTGCATATGAACCCTCCATAAAAATGCATCTTTCCATTTATGATACCACACCTCATACTATTCGTCCAGTAAAAAAGCGGTGCATGACGCACCGCTTTTCCTGTCGTTCCATGGGTAAGTTGTTTCCTTGCCACATAGCATAAACTGCACCCGGCGGGAATCGAACCCGCATCTCAGGAGTCGGAGTCCTGCGTTCTATCCATTATACTACGGCTGCATAGCACTCTTATTTCACAAGTGCCTTTTTACTATATCACACTTCAAATTTAGAGTCAATCCACACTTTGATGTAAAATATGAAGTATTTCTTCCAGCTGCTTTACCGGAAGCTGCCCCGGTGCGCTCGCCTGCCCGCCTGCGCCAAATGTCACACACGATCCGAAAAACTCTCCGGCCACGCGGGAAATCCCCCCTTTTGCACCCATGGACATAGTAATCAGCGGATGATCCGGATGGTTTTCATGAAAGCGGTTGGTCTCCTCCAGCAAATGCAATACATCCCACATATTCTGCGGCATAACTGCCAGTTTCACGACATCTGCGCCACTCTCACGGATCTGTTCCAACAGCATGCGGATCACCTCTGGGTCCGGCGTCTGTTCAAAATCATGATGGGAAGCAATCACATATGCTCCCATCTCCCGCAACATTGCTATTTCTTTCTGCGGATTCTTTGCTTCAAAATATTCCACATCAATAAAATCCACGACATCTGATTCTGCCGCCACCTGATGAATATCATAAATATCCGCCGCGGAAAGTGCTTTGCACCCTCCCTGATTTTTAGAACGGAAGGTATACACCAGAATACTTTCCTTTATGATATGTTTCATTTCGTTTAATATTTCGCGGATCGCATTCGGACTTTCCACGTTTTCAAACGCATCCACACGCCACTCAATCATTTCCGTGTGTGCTTCTTCCAGCCTTCTGGTTTCTCTTAAAATTTCTTCTTTCGAAGACTCCATGACCGGCACACACACGAGCGGTTTCCCTTTTCCTATAATCTTTCCTTTTATACAAAGCAGATTTTCCATCTCTGCACCTCCTGCTGTGTTGTAATTCTCTGTTATTATATTCTAAAAGCCCGAAAGAAACAACCGGTTCCTGTTATTTGACATTTTTCCCGTTTTCCATTAAGATAGTCACGGTATGTGATATCCGAACTTAAGAGATAGGAGAAAAAAATGAGTTTTGAATTTTTAAACCAATTACCGACTCCGGCAGACATTAAGCGCGATTATCCGCTTTCCCCGGAGCTTCGTGAATTAAAAAAACACAGAGACCTCATGATCTCTGATGTAATTACAGGTAAAGATTCACGTGTCCTCGTAATCATCGGACCGTGTTCTGCAGATAACGAAGATTCTGTATGTGATTATGTGAGCCGTCTGACCAAAATCCAGGAAGATGTCAAGGATCAGGTCATCTTAGTTCCGCGTATTTACACCAACAAACCACGTACAACCGGCGAAGGCTACAAAGGTATTGCTTCCCAGCCAGATCCGGAAAAAGCTCCGGATATGATCGAGGGTCTGATCGCCATGCGTAAAATGCACATCCGTGCAATCGAAGAAAGCGGTCTTACCTGTGCCGATGAAATGCTTTACCCGGAAAACTGGGGATATGTCGAGGATCTTCTCTCCTACGTTGCCATCGGAGCACGTTCGGTAGAAGATCAGCAGCATCGTCTGACGGTCAGTGGTTTTGATGTCGCTTCCGGAATGAAAAATCCTACCAGTGGTGATTTTTCTGTTATGCTCAATTCTGTATACGCGGCACAGCATCCGCATCATTTCGTTTATCGCGGATACGAGGTGGAGACAACCGGAAATCCTCTGACTCACGTGGTTCTTCGCGGTGCAGTCAGCAAGCACGGCAATACCACCCAGAATTATCACTATGAAGATCTGATCCGTCTTCATGAGATGTACGAAAAAATGGATGTCATCCATCCGGCAGCCATCATTGATACCAACCATTCCAACTCCGGAAAGAAGTTCAAGGAGCAGATTCGTATCGCCAAGGAAGTTATGCACAACCGACAGCTTTCTTCTGATATCAAATCACTTGTCAAAGGTCTTATGATTGAGAGCTATATCGAGGAGGGCAGCCAGAAAATTGGTGAGCATGTCTACGGAAAATCCATCACCGATCCATGTCTAGGATGGGAGGATTCAAAGAAGCTTATCTACGACATTGCAGAAATGAATTCTTAAACCACAAATTATACACACATTTTTTACAAGACACAAGCCACAGGAGTATATATCCTGTGGCTTGCATTATTTTGTCGGTTTATTATTTAATCATATTACTATAAGCAAGAACTGCACTGACTGTTTTGGAATCCTGGATTTTCCCTGCATAAATCATGTCGCACAGCTCCTTTAGGGTGTATATTTCTACATCGATTGACTCGGCATCATCTAGATGCTGCTTGCCCTTTTTCAGGTTTTTGGCAAGATAGACATCTACTTCTTCATCGCAAAAGGCAACTGTTGTGCGAAGTGAAAGTAAAAACGAGATATCATCAGAGCTGTAGCCCGTCTCCTCCTTAAGCTCCCTTTCTGCACACAGTCTGGTATCTTCTCCCACAAAGTCTCTGCAGCCGGCCGGAATCTCTATTGTCTCTCTCTCGAGAGCATTTCTATACTGACGCACCATGATTATCCTGCCGTCATCAAGCACCGGAAGCACTGCCGCAGCACCCTTTCTGTGTGAAACAAAATCCCATTCCTCAGTCTTACCATTTGCAAACTGCATTGTATCCTTGTATATATCGAGTATTGAGCCCTTATATACAAGCTCTCTTTTTTGCCGTTTCATTTTATCAATCATTTTTCCTGTTTACCTTCTAAATAATTTAAATTCAGAGTTACCGTTTTGATTAGAAATCCACCTCTGTGTCATAATAACAGCATTTGAGAAGCTTCTCCATCTCCTCCTGGCTTGGCTGGCGAGGATTTGAGCCTGTACAAGCATCAAGGATAGCATTTGCAGCAATCTCAGGAAGTCTCTCAAGGAATACCTCCTCCGGTACAAAGCCCTGCTCTGTTGGATAGCTGTCTGCTCCGTAATTCTTGATGCAGTGTGGGATATTCAGATCATCATTCATGCCACGTAAGTATTTGATAAGAAGCTCAACCTTCTCATCAAGTGTCTCTCCACCCAGTTTCATAAAATCTGCTATTACGCCATAGCGTTCCTTTGCTGTCTCGTCCTTTGCATTAAAAGCAATAACCTTTGGCAGATACATGGCATTGGCTGCTCCGTGGATGATATGTGCACCATAATCTGCAAAAGCTGCGCCTGTCTTGTGTGCCATGGAATGAACTATTCCAAGTAGTGCGTTGGAGAATGCCATTCCTGCCAGACACTGCGCATTGTGCATCGCATCTCTCTTTGCCATATCACCATTGTATGAATCAATCAGGTCATGCTGTATCATCTCTATTGCATGAAGTGCAAGCGGATCTGTAAAGTCACTGTTGGCTGTTGATACATATGCCTCGATAGCATGTGTCATAGCATCCATTCCTGTGTGTGCAACAAGCTTCTGTGGCATTGTCTCTGCAAGCTCAGGGTCTACGATTGCAACATCAGGTGTAATCTCAAAGTCTGCGATTGGATACTTGATACCCTTCTCATAATCTGTGATGATTGAGAACGCAGTAACCTCTGTTGCTGTGCCTGATGTGGATGAAATAGCACAGAAATGTGCCTTCTTTCTAAGCTTTGGAATACCAAATACCTTGCACATATCCTCAAATGTGATATCCGGATACTCGTACTTAATCCACATAGCCTTAGCTGCATCTATAGGTGAGCCACCACCAATTGCTACAATCCAGTCCGGTTCAAACTCAGCCATGGCAGCCGCACCTTTCATGACTGTCTCAACTGACGGATCCGGCTCAATTCCCTCAAAAAGCTTTACCTCCATGCCTGCTTCCTTCAAATAAGCCTCGGCTTTGTCTAAAAAGCCAAATCTCTTCATTGAGCCTCCGCCCACACAGATAATAGCCTTCTTTCCCTCAAAGCTCTTTAATGCCTCAAGCGCACCCTTTCCGTGATATAAATCTCTTGGTAATGTAAATCTCTGCATTGTAAAACCCTCCATATGATATTTTTTATATAGTTTCTCCCTTGTAATATTTATAAATATCGCAGCCATCAACACTGAATAGTTGCTAAATATTACATTTACTATTTTATAACATTTTACTAATTTTGTCACGTACCATTATCTATTTTTGTGAATACAGGATATTTAATACATACATTTTTATGCAATATATACAATTATCTTCAGTAGTAATGAACAGTTACCGATAATTTATTTCATACCATAAGCACAACATTGTAAAATCGGCTGCATTTGTGTTTTTCATATGTTTTCATACATTTTAGCAAAAAGAAAAGGCTTCATACGAAGCCTTTTCAAATGTACATGTTATTATGTCAAACCGACAATACGCTAATGCTCTACTTTGCGTAATCCACTATACGTGACTCACGTATTACATTAACCTTTATCTGACCCGGATACTCTAACTCAGACTCAATCTGCTTAGATATGTCTCTGGCCATGATAACCATGTCGGCATCGCTGACCTGCTCAGGAACTACCATAATACGAATCTCTCTACCTGCCTGAATAGCAAAAGATTTCTCTACCCCTTTATAACCATTTGTAATGTCCTCTAACTGCTGAAGACGATTTGAATATGTCTCCAAAGTCTCTCTTCTTGCACCCGGACGTGCCGCACTGATTGTATCAGCTGCCTGCACGAGACATGCAATAAGTGACTCCGGTTCAACATCACCGTGATGTGATTCTACTGCATTAATCACAAGTGGTGACTCTTTGTATTTCTTACATAATTCAGCACCGAGCTGGATGTGTGAACCCTCCATCTCGTGATCTACTGCCTTACCTATATCATGTAATAAGCCTGCACGCTTTGCCATTCTGACATCCTCGCCAATTTCAGCAGCCAGTAAGCCAGCCAGCTGTGCAACCTCGATAGAATGCTTTAACGCATTCTGACCGTAGCTTGTTCTAAACTTCATCTTTCCAAGAAGACGCACAAGCTCTGGGTGAATACCATGTATGCCCACCTCAAGTGTGGCAGCCTCACCCTCTTCACGAATCATATTATCGACTTCTTTTTGAGCCTTCTCAACCATCTCCTCTATACGGGCCGGATGGATTCTTCCGTCAACAATAAGCTTCTCAAGAGCTATTCTTGCAACCTCTCTTCTAATTGGATCAAAGCTTGACAAGATAACTGCCTCAGGTGTGTCATCTATAATAAGATCTACACCTGTCATAGTCTCGAGAGTACGGATATTACGTCCCTCTCTTCCTATGATACGTCCCTTCATCTCATCATTCGGAAGCTGTACGACTGATACGGTTGTCTCAGCCACATGATCCGCAGCACAGCGCTGAATCGCTGTCACCACATAATCCTTGGCTTTCTTCTCTGCTTCCTCTTTCGCTTTCGCCTCGAGATCTTTGATCAGCTTCGCCGTATCATGCTTTACATCTTCTTCCACGGAACGCAGCAGATATTCCTTTGCCTGTTCAGAGGTTAAACCGGAGATCTTCTCCAGTTCCAGCATACCTTTCTCATAGAGAGCCTCTGCCTCCGCAGTCTTTCTCTTGAGTGCCTCCTCCTTGACATTCATACCCGCTTCACGCTTTTCCATCGCTTCTGCTTTTTTGTCCAGGTTTTCTTCTTTGCTCAGTACACGTCTTTCATAGCGCTGAAGCTCAGCTCTTCTTTCCTTTGTTTCTTTCTCAAGCTCATTCTTTGTCTTTAACGACTCTTCCTTCGCTTCAAGGAGAGCTTCTCGCTTCTTTGTCTCAGCAATTTTCAATGCTTCATCTATTATTTCCCTGGATCGTTCTTCTGCGCTTCCAATCTTCGC
>OHTA01000128.1_pt1 | contig 59431 bp, 40 predicted proteins | sample 1578851 | NCBI WGS metagenome assembly OHTA01 (sample SAMEA3879578, study PRJEB24766) | human gut metagenome | biome: human-associated habitat; feature: feces | place: USA | collected 1985/1987 | reverse complement strand
ACGAAAGTCGTATCACCCTTTTCGCTGACCACTTCCTTCACGCCATGATGCGTCTCGCTCCACCAACGGTTATAGATACGGTTATCATGGTTTCCGGCACACGAGACGGCTGCCTTGAAGAAGTCGGGATATTGCAGTATAGCAGCCGTAGACATGAAACCTCCACCCGAATGGCCGTGGATACCGACACGGTTGATGTCGATGAATGAATAGCGGTTGGCCAGTTGCTCGATAGCCGCTTTCTGATCCGCCAACCCATAATCACGCAAGTTGCCATAGCCGAAGTTATGATACCATTTCGAACGGCTCGGATGTCCGCCCCGGTTTCCGACCGTGATCACAATAAAGCCGGCCTGTGCCAGACGATCCGTGCGCACACTCATACGGCTGAACGGATAAACGGTTGCTTCGACTTGCGGGCCCGGATATACATAATCGATGATCGGATACAGGGCCGTCGAATCGAAATTAAACGGTTTATACATCACACCATAGAGGTCGGTCACGCCATCCGCAGCCTTCACCTTGAAAGGTTCGGGAAACTGGTAACCGGCAGCCAGCAACCCAGAGAAGTCGCTCTCTTCAAGCGTCATCAGCTTGCGGCCGTTACTATCCATCAAATCCGTACGCGGGATAGTGTTCACACGTGAATAATTATTGACCACGAAGGCCGCATTGTCATCCATGCTGACTGTGTGGAAATAGTCGCCCGGAGTGACTTGCTGCAAACCACTTCCATCGAGGCCCACACGATACAGGTGTTCGTAGTAGGGATTCTCATCTTTCTCTTTCCCGTTAGCCAGGAAGTAAACGACACGTTTGGCTTCGTCCACTTTCACGATCTGGTCTACATGCCAGGGGCCGCGTGTGATGCGGTTCTTCAGGTTACCTTCTCCGTCATAGAGGTACAGGTGCGCCCAGCCGTCACGTTCGCTCCACTGGATCAACTCCTTGCCATCACCTACGGCAGCCAACGGGCGGACTTCCTGATAAGTATTCATACGTTCCTCGATAATCGGACAGATCGAATCCTGTCCGACCGTATACGAACAGATGTCGATACGGTGCAGGTCGCGGCTCGAACGGGTAACGAAGAAACGGTTATTGTCGCCCAGCCAGACACTCGCCACCTCTTTCCGATCACGGTCTTTCTGCCTCCACGGCTTACGTGCCAAGCGCAATGTCTGATCTTTGAATGCAGATGTGCGGATTTCCTTATAGCTGTTGTCGTTCATGTCGAACAAGAATAGATGCTGGACAGGCGCTTCCTTCTCACCGGGCATCTGGTATTTATAGGTTTCCAGCGTCGGACGAGGCGAAGCCATAGAGTTGATTACCCACAAGTCTTTCACGGCACGCTCGTCTTCAACCGTCACGGCAAAATAGCGGGAATCGGGTGACCAGACAATCCCCCAAACACCTTTCCGCTTGCCGTTGCAAAGCGTGTCGGTGTTCAGCAAGCTATAGGGCTGGCCGAAACCAAAGTCTTTCACACCGAAAGTAGTGAGTTGTATATCCGTAACCGTACTATCCTTATCGTCTTTCTTCAACTTCTCGTAATCCTCGCGGGACATCCGATAGAGGTTCAGGTCTTTTGCATACACGACTGTTTTGCCGTCGGGCGAGAAAGAGGCCCAGTCGGGATATTCCGTTTCTTTCTTCTTTTCTTTGAGCCAAGTCAGCTTACGCGTGGGATAGTCGTAGGAGAAAAAGAATATCTCTTTCTTCGGACCTTTGTCTTTGTCGGTACTGTCTTTTTTAGCCTCTTGCGAAGAGGTGATCTGGAAAGTAAAAGTGCGACCGTCCTCTCCAGCTTCGAGCTTCTGGATGGGTAGCTGCTGGGCGGTGAACGGGTCTTTGACGATCTCGGTTATCTGTGCGGCAATATCGTCGAGGTCAAAAAGCGGACGTTTCGTCTTCGCCACCGGATCGACGACATACCAGACTTTGCCGTTGCCGGTCTTATATTCATACCAGAAACTACTGCCCTTCCGGAACCAGTGCGGATCGACAGATGTGGAGAAAAGCATCGTGTTCAGCTTCTCCTTCGTGAAACGTTCGGCCTGGACGTATCCGGATAGCCGCTCCGCTTCCTGCCCTTTCGCTTCCGTGCCACAGAACATCCCGGCACAAAGCATCACTAATAGTAGTTGTTTTTTCATTTGACGTTGTTTATATATAAGTTGTTATTGCAGATAAATCATCATTTAACTATGAATGATTACATAAATAAAAAGGCTGCATATAAAGTATTGACATTATATACAGCCTCTTTCGTTTGTTTATTTATATTATACCGGAAGAGTACCACCGATCAGGATAACAACCAGCAAAGCCAAAATTGCATACAATTCGGGGAATACGGCCATCACCATAGTAGCACCGAACACATTGTGGCCGGCTCCAACGCCTGCGATACCATTTGCACAAACCTCTGCCTGACGGATAGAAGAGAACAGACCTGCAAAACCCAACACCAGGCCTGCACCGAAGATAGCGGTCGCATTCAACATTGTGATGCTATCAACTAAAAATTTCTGCATCATGAAGTAACCTACAAATCCATACAATCCCTGAGAAGAGGGCAACGCGCTTAATGCGATGTAAGTACCCAGTGCATCGGGATTTTTCTTCATTGCTCCGACAACGGCATTACCCGCAATCGTTACCCCATAACTACTACCGATGAAAGTCAGACCTGTCATCAACGCAATACCCAGATAAGCTAATAAAATTGGTTCCATAATGATAATTGTTTTAATTTATTTTTTTGTTATTGTTTAATTTACTTTTAATAATAGATAAACATACCTCGTTTGCCTATGCTTTCTTAAAAGGCCGGTACTCTTTACCTCCTCCTTCAAATTCGGCATTTTTATAATATTCGACAAAGATAAGACGTAGAGGATGGACAAGCGAACTGATCGTACAAAGCCCGATGTTGATAGCATGGCCGACCAACAGGATCAGCAACATGCATACCGCACGCAACACGATGTTCATGCCCTCCGTCATATCTACGGCCAACTGGTTGAATACACCCCCCAAAATCGCACCTGTCAAACCGATTGCAAACAACCGGATATACGACAAGGTGTCACCCAGCAATCCGGAAGCCATGTTGTAGGTATTCCAAAGCCCTGTACCGAAATTCAGGAAGATATTCTTTCCCGGCGAATTATACAGGTAAGCTACAACCAAGCCGATAACCGCAATACCGATAAAGACCGTCTTGACGGTTTCGGGCAATTGCAAATTCAGCATCGGCAGCCCGAATGCCAGTGCCAATGCCGTAATAACAAAAACCCAGGCAAAAGGAGCAATACTATATTTGACACCTTTTTGCGCTTTCATCTTAAAAGCGGCAACCGTCTTTCCGAAGATAATCTGAACCAGACCGATAACGATTGAGAAGGTCATCAAATTGTCACTGCTTACAAAGTAGTCTTTCACTTTCGATAATGCCGGGACATCGGCCAATGCAATCCCAAAGAAAGAACCCGTACACGTACCGACGATTATCGCCGCCAAGCCCAAATACTGGAACAAGGTAAGATAAGGTTTGAAGTCCGGATTGACTTTCCGCTTGAAGAACGAGCAAGCCAATAACACTAACAAACCATATCCTCCGTCTCCGAAGCACAGTCCGAAGAAGAGCATGAAGAAGGGAGCAAAAAGAGGTGTCGGGTCGAACTCGGTGTAATTCGGCAAGGAGAACATCTTGGTGATCGGTTCGTACAACCGATTGAACTTATTATTTTTCAACTTGATCGGAACACGATCCCCATCCTGTATATCCAACTCCTGGAAATAGTAACCTTCTTTTTCAAGGGCGACCTCCATAGCCGGAGCCTCTTCCGTCGGAACAAAACCTTCCAGCAACATCAACTTATCGCCGGCTTCGCGATCCGTCTGCACCAGCGTATTGGAAAGATTGAATTCGTTTTGGATATTCTTTTCCAACTCTACCAATGTATTGTATTGCTCAGCTGCATACTCTTTCAACTGATTGTTCAATACCTTGATATTATCCAGCAATTGTTCCATCGCAAGATGAAGTTTTGCCAATCCCCGGTCGGGCATTTTCGGACGTTCAGCATCGATATCGATTGGCGTTCCCGTCTTGGTGACCGTCACGAAATAGGTAACCGACTGGAAATTATTGACAAGAAAAGCATTGTACTCTTCTCCCCATTTAGGTTCGTATTTGGAAGTCGGGCAACTAAAAAACGTCACGTCGAAGCCAGCCTTTTTCAACCGCCTGATATTTGCATAGCTGAACTCTCCCCAGATATCCATATAAGCGATATCCTTTTCCAGCGAAACTTTCGCTGCCTTTCTTCCAGCTTGCCTACCAGCTTCAATCCTTCGGCTTTTGTCAGTCCGCGTGCCGGAGCAACAGTCACCTCTTTCGTCTGGGAATTCAAGTTCTTGCAATAGCGGATCGCTGTACTTACCTGTTTCCGTTCGGCCAGCAAAGCCTGTAGTTCCGCATTATCCAGAACAGAATTCGTTTCCTTCACATGCACAACACCCAATTCGCGGAGAGTCGTGAGGAATGCATCATATTCTCTATGATATACCATAAAGGCATACTTGCTCATCTTTACTATCATACTTCAGCCTCCTCTTTTTCTTCTTTCGCTTTACGCTTTTCCTGATTAGCCCGCATGATCTTTTGTGATGACTTGGAGAGACTTTCCTCGTCTTCCATGAATCGTTTCACTTTGCGGATCGCATCTTTATAACCCGGAATCTGTACCTTCTCAAAAAGATTCACTTTCTGAGTGGTTTTCTTCCGCGCATGCTCCAACAACTCCAACTTCATACCCGAAAACTCAGCTTCGATGCCGGTACGCGCCAACTTCTTCAACAGTTCGATACCGTCGGTAAACCAAGCAGGGGCATTGAACAGGCTGTAACGGCCGATCTCGAATTCGATCTCGTCCAACACAGGGACCACTACACCGGCTATCTTTTTGGTAGAAAGAGAAACATCCCGTACCGCAATCAGTTCGGGATTAAACTCGTTCCACAAAGCCATCATGTTTTCATAGCTCTGTATCTCCTGTTCAAGCTGAAGTTCCAATTTCGTCACTTCATCTTTGGTCCGCTTCACTTCGATACGCAGGGCGCTTTCCTTACTTTTGATCGTCGGCAGGGAACGCTCACGCATCTTCAGTTGCTTTTCCAATTGCTGAAGAGAGGTTTTATTATATTGAAACTTTATTGCCATTTTCTATACATTTATGATTTCTGATTCATAACTTATGAGTCGATGATAATTCATAAATTATGAATCAGAATTCTTTTATTTCTTCCAGTATTTGTCGACCAACGCCTGTTTGATGTTCACTTCGGCAGGTTCGAAATACTCACCGAACAAGTCCCATGCCACATCGAGCATTTCGGTCGTATCGAGATTGACATCGATAGCCAATAGCTTTTCGGAATAATCCTTTGCAAAAGCCAACGTACGGTTATCGTAGTCCGTCAGGTCGAAACCGTTCTCCATCTTCGTCTTCGCATTAGCGGCATCGGCATATAGGCGAACGGCGGCATTCATCACCTGCGGATGATCCTCGCGTGTCTTCTTCCCGGTCACCAATTGTTTCAGACGGGACAGACTTCGGAACGGGTCGACGATTACCTTGCCGACATCGCTATCCTTACGGAGGTACAACTGCCCTTCGGTGATGTAACCTGTATTGTCAGGCACAGCATGCGTGATATCACCACCGGACAAAGTCGTCACGGCAATAATCGTGATCGAACCACCGGCAGGGAACTGAACTGCTTTTTCGTAAATCTTAGCCAAATCGGAATACAAGGAACCCGGCATGGAGTCCTTCGACGGGATCTGGTCCATACGGTTGGACACGATAGCCAAAGCATCCGCGTAGTTGGTCATGTCGGTAAGCAACACCAACACTTTTTCGTTCTTCTGCACGGCAAAATATTCGGCCGCACATAAGGCCATATCGGGGATCAGGATACGTTCTACAGAGGGGTCTTCCGTCGTATTGATAAAGCTGACGATACGATCCAGCGCACCGGCATTGCTAAACGTATTCTTAAAGAACAAATAGTCGTCATTCGTCATCCCCATACCGCCTAGGATAATCTTATCGGACTGGGCACGCAAGGCAACCATTGCCATTACCTGGTTGAACGGCTGGTCGGGGTCAGCAAAAAATGGAATCTTCTGACCGGACACCAGCGTATTATTCAAGTCGATACCGGCAATACCCGTAGCGATCAGTTCGGAAGGTTGCTGACGACGAACCGGATTCACAGACGGACCGCCGATTTCAACATCTTTGCCTTCGGGAACAGGACCGCCATCGATCGGATCACCATACGCGTTGAAGAAACGGCCGGCCAACTGGTCCCCGACTTTCAACGAAGGCGCTTTTCCCATGAACACGACTTCGGCATTCGTACGGATACCTTCCGTACCGGAAAAGACCTGCAAGGTCACTTCATCGCCGATAATCTTTACCACCTGAGCCAGCTTGCCGTCGACAGAGGCCAACTCGTCATACCCTACTCCCGTCGCTTTCAGCGAACAGGTAGCTTTTGTAATCTGGGTAATCTTTGTATATATCTTTTGAAATGCTTTTGTTGCCATACACTCTATTATTTATCTTCGCGCTCTGCAATCAGTGCGTCAAGTTGGTCGTTAAACTTCTTGAACTGTTCGCTCTCATATTCGGAATAGTTCATCTGCTTAAAGATGTTGATCATCTTCTTAAAGTATTCCATTACTTCGAGGAAAGTGTTGAACTTGAACTCGGCATGACAAATCTTCACAACCTTGTTCAGCATAAACTCCTGACGCGCAAGAGGGGTTACCGCGTCGATCGCATCGAATGCATCCTGTTGCAGGATCACGAAGTCGATCAGTTCCGATTTCCAGAAAATCACGTGATATTCTACAGGTACGCCGTCGTCACCGAGGATATTGATCTGTTCGGAAATTTCCTTACCGCGCAACATACGAGTCTTGATCTCGTTCACCTTGTCGATCCAGGTCGGAGAGATATGTTTGGCAATATATTCCTGGAATTCGGGATATTCCAGATACTTGGAATAACTGTCGATCGGATTCACGGCCGGATAACGTTTACGGTCGGCACGCTCCTGTTCCAAAGCATAGAAACAACGGGCCACTTTCTTCGTATTTTCCGTCACAGGCTCTTTCAGGTTACCACCGGCAGGCGATACCGTACCGATGAAAGTTACGGAACCCGTTTCACCATTATTCAAATGTACATAGCCGGCACGTGCATAGAAGTTAGCCACGATTGCAGACAAGTCCATCGGAAACGCGTCCGGTCCGGGAAGTTCTTCCAAGCGGTTGGACATCTCGCGCAAAGCCTGTGCCCAACGGGAAGTCGAGTCAGCCATTAAAAGCACCTTCAATCCCATGCTCCTGTAATACTCGGCGATCGTCATAGCCGTATATACGGATGCTTCACGGGCAGCCACAGGCATGTTTGACGTATTCGCGATAATGATGGTACGCTCCATCAACTTACGGCCCGTATGCGGGTCGATCAGTTCCGGGAACTCGGTAAAGATTTCCACTACCTCGTTCGCACGCTCGCCGCAGGCGGCAATGATTACGATATCTGCCTCAGCCTGTTTGGAGATAGCGTGCTGAAGCACGGTCTTTCCGGTTCCGAACGGTCCGGGGATAAATCCTGTACCACCTTCTACGATCGGATTTACCGTATCGATCGTACGGACACCCGTTTCGAGCAACTTATAAGGACGTGGTTTTTCTTTGTAACAGGTGATGGCACGTTTTACCGGCCAGCGTTGTATCATCGTCACCTCCACATCTTTGCCGGTTTCGTCCGTCAAGACGGCTATCACCTCTCCTATTGTATATTGTCCTGCTTCTTTCAGGCTCTTGACCGTATATTCTCCTTTGAAGGTAAAAGGAACCATGATCTTGTGAGGCTGGAAATTTTCGTCCACTTCACCCAACCAGCCACCAGCAGCCACCTTGTCACCCACTTTGGCAAGAGGTTTGAAATCCCACAACTTATCATTATCCAACGGGAACGTATATTCTCCACGCTTGAGGAAAACGCCTTCCATCTTATCGAGGTCATTCTGCAAACCATCGTAGTTGCGTGACAACATACCCGGTCCCAACGTTACCTCCAACATATGTCCTTCAAACTCGGCTTCGTCACCCACCCGCATACCGCGAGTGCTCTCAAATACCTGTACAAAAGCATTCTTGCCTATTACCTTAATAACTTCCGCCATCAGCTTCACGCCTCCTACGGAAATGTAACAGATCTCATTTTGGGAAACCGGTCCATCCACCTCTACGGTAACAAGGTTGGAGACGATCCCTTTTACAATTCCTTTCGTAGCCATAACGTTTAATTAATTAAGAATTAAGAATTAAAAAATCAAGATTGTGCGTCGAACTCAATCCTTGAAAATTCCTTACTCCTTTATCCTTAACTCTTTTATTTTTTAATTTTTAATTCTTCATTTTTAATTTTCCAAATTCTTCCAGGGCATGCTCGCTGCCTTTCTTCATCGCTCCGACGATCTCACGGAAAGTCTTTTCACCGGTCGCCTTATCCAGCATCACCCAGCGTTCGATCATTTCCAACTTCAGCAGATAAGCAAATACACTCTCTATATCGAAAGGCTTAAAGAATGTATGTTCTTCGAGCCATTCCCACTTCAAAAGGTCCACTTTCTTCTCGCGAACCATCAAATCCGTTTCCTCAGCAATACGCCAGAGATCAGGCAAATAATCCACCGTGTCTCCCAACCCGAAATCACGGGCATTGGATGTACGAAGCGCCTGGGCTACTTCATTATCTCCGACGATATACCCGGCTTTATCGAAACCATGTTTACGGCAGGTAATAGCGGTCAACATATTGTTGATATTCAAATTTAAGCAGAACCAATCGCTGACGAACTTATTCGCATTTTTCATGGCATACGCATAATAGAGGGCTGCCAGACGGTCTTCCCAGGGAATTTCCTGTTTGTTTTCTTTGCCTTGTGCTTCAAGATAAAGCTTGAAAAACTCTTTGAAATAAGGAGGTATCCGGTCATTCTTGGGTGGCTTTTCTTCTTCCTTCAACGCTTTGTAAAGAGCATCAAACTCATCATACGTTATACGTCCCCGTGGGTCCGGATCACGATCCGGTTGTTTGGCATGAGCAATCAGGTTCTTATTGTCGAATTTGAGAAAGAACAGATCGATCAACTTCTTATCGGCCTTCGTCAGTATACCGTCCAATTCCTGTCTGAATTGACTGATGGAATAGGTCAATTTACTATCATCGAGCGCAATATTGGGGAGTCCTGCGATTAAGCAATAATATTTACCCATATCAGAACAGCATTTCTACCAATCCTGGACGAAGGAATTCCTTGAAGAAAGCAACAAACTCGTCTTCTCCGAAACTTACTTTATACGAACCGTCTGCCGGGACGATTGTGAAAGAAGCATCATGGCCGCTCACTTTTTCAATCTTCACACCTCCGTCCAAGAGGCTTTTGGCATTGGCTTCAAAATATTTGGTGAGAGCATCGGCATCGGCCGTCCGGATCGTAATCGCCTCCTTCACAACCCATTCCTTTGCCATTTCTAAAATCACTTTCTGCATAAATGCAGTATCAGAAACGATCGCTTTCACATTGGAGGAAGTAATTTTTCCCGTAATGAGATTTACCACTTCGCTCTTCAGTGCTTCTACAGATTGGGTAGCAAACAGCTTCAACTCGGCTTCCGTATTCTTTTTCAACTCGGCGGCCTGCTTTTCAGCCTGTGCCACAATACGCTTTGCTTCTGCTTCTGCCTCAGTCAAAATAGCCTGTTTCTGAGCATTTGCATCGGCAATGATTCGCCCTGCTTCTTCGTTGCCTTTCTCTACACCTTCTTTGTAGATTTTGTCGGTCAGTTCCTGAATCTTTGTATCCATTTCTATATATTTTTTAAGTTGTTCCCACGTAAGTATTAAACGCCTACAAAGTTATTCTTTTCTTTGAATTAGCATTCAGTCTATCCTAAAAATTTGCGATTATACAATTTTTCACACCACTGGTTAGTCGGGATGGTCGCCACCAGCTTGTGATAGATGACAGATAAAATACCCTTTTCGCAAAACTTTTCCAAGTTTGAATTAAAAAATATCAGAACCAGACCATATCTATCATATTTATATATTTTGAAAAACTACTGTCATACTATCACTAATCGCCTTTTATCAATTGAATATCAATGGACAAAAGCAATGATAGTAGGTATGATGGATGCCTTTTCCATCTATCATACTGTCATTAACTGCCTGTCCGATATTTTTCTTCACATGACTTATTTTCAATAACATAATAAGATAAGACCATTGACACCCGGGTCTCGATATCATTCACACTCGGGTGTCAAGACCGTTCACATCCGGGTGTAAAAAGCCTGTAAACGGGAATCTTCGGCACTTTTTCTGCCTGTTTGAAGCAAAATAAGTCACGTGTTTCAACAAAAAAGACTGTATCTCCTACAGAAAAACATCCTCACTCCATTGAAGTCTTGTGTGTCCAGGCGACGGCCGGTATATTGGGAAAAGGTAATAGCCTTCTTTATAGGTCCGGATAAAGAGGGCTTTCGTGTTTTTCGGCGGAAGCGGTTGATGAGCTTCGACCTTGATGATCGTGCCTTCCGTTCCGGATGCCTGTTGTTGTTTACATCCTGTTGTCAGCTGGAGTGCCGGCAACAGGATGAGGAGTAGTTGTTTGTTCGTGGGAGGCTATTTTTTGAGCTTGGCGATCATGACATAATTATTGTCGTTATCGTCGATCGTGTTTTGAAGATCGGTCAGCTTTTTACGCATTTCGGAGGTGATATCCTGGTTTTTCAACGCGTTCTCGATGTCGGTCATGAGGTTACCGGGTTCGATATTCCGGATATAATAGCCATTTGAGAATGCATAACTGGGATAGTCGATTTCCAAATTGCCGAAATAGTCGTTATAGAGTTTAAAGAAAGAACCTTTTCCTGTTTTTTTGTCCACGATGTAATGAAAAGTCTTTCCGTTGGTCCATGATCCGGGAGCGACTTCAACCGGCGGTTCTGAGAAATCTCCAATGAAATGGTGTGGCCATTCTCCGTATCCGTGCCAGGGAATTTTATCTGTATTGGCAAAGTTGAGTGTGAATGTCGGGATCAAACGACTGTTGTCTCCGTCATATCGGTAGAGCGAATCGACGCGGGTCGGCATTATACATAAAATATTGACATCGAACGTGCCGGGGATATTGAATCCTGATATTACTTCATTACTGAAGTCCTGAGGTGCTTCCAAATGTCCCGGTTCCATGTAGCCGAGCCTGTTTCCTTTCAAATCCTGTGTCCAGGCAACGGCCGCAGAGCCTTTGATAGGCAACAGAACTATCGAAACCTTGCCTCCGGTAAGATCGACATTGAATTTTGCTTTCGGACAACGCAAGCAAAGAGGAATCGGGTCTAAGACGTTTCCTTGCAAGTCGTACACTAAAAGTTGCGATGCATTCCAAGGCAGGATATAGATGCGGTTGTTTGCCTCGTCCAATTTGACATCATACACCATTTGGTATTCGCCGGGGCCTTGTCCGATCGCACCGATGTTGGTCAGGAAATTCCCCTTGCGGTCGAATAGTTTGAATGGGTTTGGCCGGCGGCCATGTACCAAGATGTAATTATCTGAAATTGTCACTCCGGTTTGTCCGACCAATGCCTCGTCCCGACTATCCAGTTTTACTATTTCCAATTTTTCTGTGAAGAAACTGAGAGGTATGCGTACAGTATCGGCCAGTAGTTTCTGGTCGCACGACATTACATTGTCTGTTCCTGCCTGTACATATTGACCGACTATCGGGCTGTTGGCCAAAGGATCGTCTGTTTGTGCGGATTGATTTTTGTCTCCCGTTCCGCAGGATGTTGCTATTGTGATAATAAGCAAACTTCCTAAAAGTCTCGTTGTCTTGTTCATAATCTCCGGATTAATTGTTTGTATTTTGTTTGCATTAGATAGTCGGATACAAATAAATCGATTTAATTTGTTAAAAACAAACATATTACTGTTTATTCGTAAAATAACGTGCAATTCGTATCCTTTCTGCCTTTTTGCTGGTTTACTGTAATTGATGTACCTTTGTTTTATGTACAGTCGTAGGTTATATGCTAAGATTGTAGGGGGTGCAGTATTGATCGTGCTTTTATCCCTGATTGGCTCCTGGTTGTTAATAACACGGTTGTCATTTTTCTTATCATTTGTGTGTCTGCTGTTTATCCTGTTGATAACTCTGTTTATAATCCGGTTGGCAACCTGCTTGAACTATAAATTGTCCGTCTTCTTCGAGGCGATGCGAAACGAGGATACGACGCAACATTTCCCTGCTAATCCGGATGATCCCTTTACGAATGCTTTATATGCCGATATGAATCATATCCTCCGGCAGTTGGGTGATAAACATATTGAGATTGAAGAGAAAAGCCTTTATTATGAGAGTATTCTCCGAGTGATGACACATGAAATTCGTAACTCTGTCACTCCGATCGCTTCTCTTTCGGCAGACCTGTTAAAACATCTGGACCGTACTTCCATATCCCGGCAACGCGAAGGACTTGAAGTTATCAACAGCCAGGTGAAGAATCTGACTGCTTTTCTCGATTCGTACCATCGTTTGACACATTTGCCGGAACCGGAATATAAAACAGTTTCCGTACCGGCGTTATTTACTAAGCTGGAACGGTTGCTACAAGCCGAACCGAGAAGTGAACGGGTCGTTTACTGCGACGGTAAAGCTGATAGGTCGACAGGCAAGGAACTTCAAGTATATGGCGATGCCAATCTGCTTACTCTTGCATTGATTAATCTGATCCGGAACGCATTGCAGGCAGTAGAAGGACAAGAGGATGGAATTGTCAGGGTCGATACATGTGCTGGGGCAACCGGGCATCTCCTTATAATAATAACAGACAACGGTCCGGGGATTCCTCCCGAACGGTTGTCTGCAATCTTTACTCCTTTCTTTTCCACCAAATCCGGCGGAAGCGGTATCGGCCTGCCGATTTCCCAACGTATCATGCAATTGCATGGCGGCCAACTTTCTGTCTCATCCATACCGAATGTCCGGACAGAGTTTCGGATGGAGTTTTAATATCCCAATTCGAAATCCTGATCTACCGCCGGAACACCTTCATTCATCCATTTAGGCATGGGGGCATTTTGCAGGTAGTGGTGGAAGAACTGGAACATGCGTTTCTGGAAATCGATCCGGTTTGCCAGGCGCATCGGCCAGTGCGGTTCGCCGGTATAGTTGAGCAACCACACAGGTTTTTGCAAGCGTTTAAGGGCAATGAAGTATTCGATTCCCTGATACCAGGGTACATGCCCGTCTGCATCGTTGTGCATGATCAGGATCGGAGTGGTCACCTTATCCATATTGAACAAGGGAGAGTTTTCAATGTATTGCAACGGCATTTCCCAGATATTGCCCCCGATGCGACTCTGCCCGTGTTCATATTGCATGGAACGGTTTAAGCCGGAGCCCCAACGGATTCCGCCATACGCACTCAGCATATTAACAACCGGAGCCCCCGATTCGATTGCGGCAAAGAGCTGGGTGCGGGTAGCTAAGTAGGCAACCTGGTAGCCTCCCCAGCTATGTCCCTGTGCACCGATCGCTTTTTCATTTACATAGCCTTTGGCGATCAGTGAGGTGATACCCGGCATCACGCAATTGTAACAACTTTCACCCGGATAGCCGTCTGTGAAGCGGACATCAGGATTGAAAATGATAAAGCCGTGGCTGAGGTAGAACGGATAGTCAATCGTTGAACGTCCCGGGCTGGGCATGTGGTAGCTATATAATGTATTGGCATTGCGTTCATAGAAATTTACGATTACCGGATATTTCTTGTTCGGGTCGAAATCGGCCGGTTTGTAGATGACACCTTCCAGAGGCCGGCCATCCAGGGAGATCCAGGAAGTCAGTTCGGCTGTCCCCCAAATGATGGAATCCTGCTGGCGGATGCCGTCTGTCAAACGGATGGATTTTTTGAAACTGAGATTGGATAATTGGATATCCGGATATTGCTCGTATGTTTCCTGCGTGTAGATTACGGCATTGGCATCCTTTGCTTTGGCCAGGGCCGCCAGTTTGAAATTACCGGCAAGCAATGCTTTCGGGGCAACCGGCTTGTTGAGGCGGGTAGTATAATATCCGGAACCTTTGGTTCTTTCGTTAAATCCGGTGAGATATTGTGCTTCGCTTGTATTGTAGGCTCTTTTCTCCCGATCCAGTTGGATCAGCGAGTAAGTGATTTGGTCTTTTCGCCCGTTGACGGTCAGGTTGACCGGAGAAGAAGCTGCAATCGGATCAAACTTCCAGATATCGTAACGGTCCTTGATCAGGATAGATTGATCGTCATCCGTCCAACCTGCTATTCCGTAGGGTGAAGGATAGTCGGGGACATCGTTATCTTCGTCCCAGGCGGCAAATGTCTGCGGAGTTGTCAGGCGGTATTCTTTGCCGTCGGCCATCGAACGGGTATACCAGGAACTATCTTGATCCTGATACCAGTATGTGTATTTTCCTTTTGGGGAGAAACGCATGTAGGAAGGGCTTTTCTCCTTGATCTGCCGGCGTTCCCCGGTTTCCAGGTTGATCATGTAGATATCATGAAACTGGCGTGCGGTCCACATGCTTTGTGTGCCGTAAGGTCTTGTGGTGGAGAGAAGCGCCCATATGGCATTCCCCTCATCGGCTGTCTGCAGAGTTGGAAGTTCTTCTGTTGCCAATTGGAGAAGGCGTCCGGAACCGAGGTTGTAGATGGCTGTATAAGATCGTTTCAAATCGGTTGCTTTGTTAAAGGACTGTTGCGTGTATTGTACCTTTTCATCCCAGCTCCATACCTGTACATCCGGGCGATTCTCAGCCAAAAGGGTCGTGTCTTTCTGTTTGGGCTCCGGAGCAGTTCCGAAGAAAAGACGGCTTGCGTTTTCGGAAAAATATAAGGGCGCATTTTCACTGATAATCCATGAAGCGGGGAATGCTTTATCCCCCCGTTCGGCAATCAGTTTGCCGGGAGTATTATTTTCTGCCAGATACAGGCTGCTCCGGGTTGCGGCCGAATCTTTATGGGAACAAAACAGGTAAGCGAGCTTGCTACCGTTTTCGTTGAATGCAATCTTCTTGAATACCCCTTTTTTATCGGAGATCCGGTTATTTCCTTTCTGAGGAATGTAGGTATAAAGGACAGAGTCGGATACGACGTATAACACATTCCCTTTTTGGGCAAATCCGAAATCGCTGACTGCCGGGAACGAGTCTTGTTGCATTCCGTCGAGCGACCGGATATAAAGCATGGAATCTTTTTTGCTTCCGCGTTGGTAAGCCAGCCAGTCGGCTGTTTCCGATAGTTTATAAGATTTGAGCGAATCGATTGTTTCCATCCCTCCGGACAGGCGGGAAATGATGAGGCTGTTCATCGGCATTTTATCCTTGTCTGTTTTCTTTAGCTTCTCAGCCTCCACTTCTTTTAGGGGAGGCGTTTTTGTCACTAAGAGATATTCGGAGGAGGAACTGAATTGTGCTTTTGCAGCAGGTTTAAAAGAACCTTTCTCTTCTCCTTTATCATTATATAGCAGGATGGTCGCATCTCCCCGCCAGGGTTCCATCTTGCAGAATACCCATTTCCCGTTATCGGAAATACGTTGTTCGGATATGCGTTCCCATCCGACCATCTCATCGAATGTCATGGCTCTCTTTTCCTGGGCGTGTATGGATAGGCCGGAAGCCAATAATAAGAGACTGATTAAATGTATAGAATTGCTCATTAATTTGATTGATTTGTTTTAGTATGCAATATTACTCTTTTTTATTAAAAGGAAAAAGTATCTTTGTAACCTTCAATGCTTATAGGAAACAAATAGAACATGAGAGATCGGAATCTGGATATATACAGAGGGGCTATAATGATCTATATCACCTGTTTTTGTCATTTGATATGGTGGGAAGGTGTCAAGGTCGGCATATTTGAAGGAAGCTGGATTACCGGGATATTCTTTGCAATGGCAACCGTGTTTTATATAGTAGGAGCCTCATTTTCCCTGTCATTGGAAAAACCGTTTCGGACTTATTTGAAGGGCCGGATAAAAAGAGTCGCGATCCCTTACTGGAAGTATGCATTGGTTTGTTTTCCGGCTGTTGTGTATCATTATTGGAAGTCGGGAGAGATAATACCGTTGAATGACTTTATATCTTATGTGTTCTTTACCCCTACGGTAGAATATCGATTATTTGATCATATTTGGTTTATTCCGCCTTACTTGATCATATCTCTTTGTCTTCCCTTTTTATGCCGGATGATTCGCCGATATAATATACCTTTTATCCTTTTCAGCGTCGTTTTGGTATTGTTGTTGGCGTTCAAAGCTTATTATCCAGAGTTGCTTCAAACTGTAATAGTCTATCTGTTTTTTACGATATGGGGATTGTATTATAAGAAGAAGTTAGGCTGGCAAATTGTTGTTTGTGTAATAGCTGCCGTAGGATATTTGATTTATGCTTTCGGAGTTGAAAGAGTTCCTTTTGATCTGCAAGCTAATAAATTTCCGCCTAACTTATTGTTTGCCTCATACGGAATGGCTGTTTTAGGAATAGGTGGAATTTATATGAAAAAGGGATTAGTTTACTTATATGACAGGTCTGCAATGGTTCGTCGTTATATTGATATATATTCTAAAGAAGGATATGAAATATATTTGGTCCATCCCTTTACAATCATCCTGTTAGGCGGTATAAAGCGGGTTTTGGGGTTGGACCCAATTATTGCCGACCATCTGTATTTGCAAATGGTGTATATTGTTTCCGGCTTTTTATTCATACTGTGCGTTAATGTCTATGTGCTGAAAACTTACAATTATATATGGTCTTTGGTAAATAGAGTTTTTTAAGTCGTATATCCTGCCATGCTCATTAACCAGTTGGATCTTTGATTTATAATCCGCTGCGTGCTGAATTGTTTCAGGAAGAATACGGTTCCGTCTTTCACATCCCGTATGCGGGCCTGTCTTCTCCGGTAAAGTTCGTATATTTCAGGTAGGAGATCAGATAAGTGAAAGAGCCGTCATACAGCAGCTACGGATCGTTGCTTATCAACTCCGGGATAAATAAGTAAAGTCCGTGTTTCATATTCATTTGAATTAGGTTATTTGTCTTTTATAAATGTACGGATATCTTCCGACAAGAATTTATACCCTTGTCCGGCTTTCAGGACGGTGCTTTCCGGTGAAATATAGATAAACGAAGGAAGCGCATGTACCCCGTAATGAGCCGCTATGCCACTCATGCCCAGTCCATCGGACAGTTGCAGCCAGTTGTCTGCCGATTCTTTGACTTCTGTCTTTTTCCAAACCGCTTCTGGATCTACAGACAGGCTGATAACGACAATTTTCTCTTTATATTTTTCCGCAATTTCCTTTAGTAAAGGAAACGCATCGAGGCAAGGGCCACAGTATCGGCTCCAGAAATCAAGAAGAATATATTTCCCCTTGTAATCGGAAAGATGATGGATGTTTCCTTCGATATCTTTCAATTCGGCATCGACGATCTTGTCTCCTTCCTGAACGGTCGAGGAGATAGACAGGAGAGAAGTTATTTCCTCTCCCAACCGGGATTGTCTTTGTTCGTCCGTCAGCTTGCTGTAGACAGATACGACTAACGCTTTATCCTTCAACTTTCCCGCTTGGCAACTCTTGGCAGCGTCTCTCAGTTCTTCCAGACCGGCATCGGTAATCGGATAGTCCAGCATGAGCAGCAACTCTTTTTGCAGGATAATCTCGTCATGTATGCTGTTCACCGTCTGCCTGATCGAAGCAAATTTCTGTTTGGCGACCGAATCTTTCGCTCTGATCTTGGGGAGCAGTTTCATACACTCTGCCGTTAAGTCGTGGATGCGTATGTTTTCCTCCCGTGTAGCCTCCCGGAAGCGGTTCAGTTCGACTTGTTCGGGGATTGGAATGTCGCTTTCCGCCAGCCAGTTCTGCACATAAGGGGCTTCTCCGGTGATTTTGATGTTCGCTCCGGGCTTCACCCATACGGTGTAGCCGGTGTTGTTGAGGGATATGTACATCTTGGTCGTCCTGTCGGCTTCCCTGGTGAATTTGAATTTACCGTTCACCATTTTTTCCTGATCTTCCGGTCGTACATCCATCCCGTTTCCTTTCATCTCTGCGCAAAAAAATCTGACGGTATCCGGCATATTCCGTATGTCTCCTTCGATCGTAACGGTCTTTTACCAGTAAGCGGAAGAAGCGCAGAAAAAGATTCCAAACAACCATACAAGTGTCTTCATAAGCAATTCGATTTATGATTAGTGACGGCAATATACAAGTTTATTTGATTTGGAATCATGCGGGGTACGATAATTTCGTAAGCCGTAACATATCTTGATACGTTACGGCCCATTCTTTCCCTTTTATAACATTTAAGACTTAGATCAACGTCTCCGTTACCACCTGTCCGTCGAACAGGTTGATGGTGCGGGAGGCAAACCCGGCATCGTGCTGGCTGTGCGTCACCATGACGATCGTCGTCCCTTCCTTGTTCAGTTCGCTGAGCAGGTTCATCACTTCCTGTCCGTTTTTACTGTCCAGGTTACCGGTCGGTTCGTCGGCAAGGATGATGTCGGGATTGCCGACGATGGCACGGGCGATGGCGACACGCTGGCACTGGCCGCCGGAGAGCTGCGGGAAATGCTTTTCGCGGTGCACGATCGCCATCCGTTCCATTGCTTCCTGTACCTTTTTCTTTCGCTCGGCAGCCGATACACCCATGTAGAGCAAAGGAAGTTCTATATTCTCGTATACATTCAACTCGTCGATCAGATTGAAACTTTGGAAGACGAACCCGATAATCCCTTTGCGCAGTTTCGTCCGCTGGGCTTCCGTATATCGGGATACTTCGATCCCGTTCAGGTAATATTCTCCGCTGGTCGGGTTGTCGAGCAATCCTAAGATATTCAACAACGTTGATTTTCCACAACCGGAAGGGCCCATAATGGCTACGAATTCCCCTTCCTTCACCTCTATGCTTACTTTATTAAGAGCCAACGTCTCTACCTCTTCCGTGCGGAAGATCTTTTCTAATGCAACTGTTTTAATCATGGTCTTTAACTGATTTGTTTACGAGAAATGTGACAAAAGTCGTGCCATAATCGTAAAAAACTTGTAGATAAGATGTTATCTGTTGTGCCGGGTTTGATGATCGTGCATATACGCACAAAAGGAGTTCGGATGCGCACGGTTTATCATAAGCATCTGTATCTTTTACCCCGTTCTTCTGTATATATTAGCACGCTTGTCTTAACCCATAAATCGTTCGCTTGGCGGCGAACGGTTGTCCGCTTGCAAGAGAACGATCGTCCGCCATCAAGAGAACGATCGTTCGCCGCCAAGCGGACAACTTATAAGTAGAAGGAAAAGAGCTAAATAATACGGTACTTCTTCTTAATTCATATAGTATAAGTTCTTAATTGGTTATTATAACCATACCTCTTCATGTTTTATGCGTCACTATATATATTGCAAGTGCGAGGATAATTCCATTTTTTCCGTATGTTTGTGGTGTTCTAAAGAATCAGATATATGGAAAAGACAAATAACGCGTCTTTGTATTGGTACGTCTTCTACAATGACCAACTTCTACTGCAAAAGAAAGCTGACGGCTATGTAATCCCTTGTACGGACGAAGCGCCTGTGACGGTTGCCCGCTCGCTTCCGGTCGAGATGCAGGACGGGACAATGGCGATGGCGGCTTTTACCGATGCGCCCCTGGAAGAGACGGATGTTTTCATGCCTATGGGACTCCGCGCTTCCTATGATCATATCGACCGTTACTCCTATGATCAGGCGGGGAAAGCGTATGAGATTGTCTATTGGGATCAACACAGCCGGTTTTGTCCTGTCTGCGGGACGCCGACGGAACTGAAAGGGCCGATCATGAAGAAATGCCCTCATTGCGGCAATGAGATGTTCCCGTCGGTATCGCCTGCCGTACTGGTCTTGATCCGGAAAGGTGAGGAAATCCTGTTGGTGCATGCGCGTAACTTCCGGGGAACGTTTCATGGGCTTGTGGCCGGCTTCCTGGAAACGGGGGAGACGTTGGAACAATGCGTGGAACGTGAAGTGTGGGAGGAAACAGGATTGACGATCAGGAATATCACTTATTTTGGCAACCAGCCGTGGCCGTATCCGAGCAACCTGATGATCGGTTTTATAGCCGATTATGTCAGCGGGGAGATCAAATTGCAGGACGAAGAGTTGAGTTCCGGTTCCTTCTTCTCGAAAGATAACCTGCCGGAAATACCGCACAAGCTGAGCTTGGCACGGAAGATGATCGACTGGTGGTTGGGAAATTGAAAATTGAAAATTAAAAATTAAATCATAGATTATTATGAAACCAATGTTTTTATGTTCTCTTTTGTGTCTGCTAACTATGGCATTCGGTGCGGAAAGTGCCGCCTCGCAGGTGACGCGTGCCGATTACGAGCGTGCCGACACGATCCTGAAATGCTCCGACCGGGTTTATTCTCCTGCTATCCATCCCGAATGGATAGACAGTTCACACTATTTTTGGTATAAGAATCATGAGAAGGAAGGAGATTTCTACTATCTCGTCAATGCGGAGAGTGGAAAGAAACAGCGTGCTGCGGATAAGAAAGGATTGGCGGCATTCTTCTCCAAAAAGCAAAAGAAACTGGCCGAATCCCTGCTGAAAGAGGAAGAGAAGAGGCCGGATCGCTGGCGTCGTCGCGAAGAGGCTCCGGTTCCTGTTGTCTCGCCCGATAAGAAGTGGGAAGCGTATGTGAAAGATAATAATCTCTATCTCTCGCCCCTCTGGGATGAGAAGGAGAAAGATAAACCAAAGGAAGAGATTGCCTTGACGATGGATGGCACGGCGAATCTGCGTTATGACGGTTGGTCGATCATCTGGTCGCCCGACTCCCGGAAGCTGGCAACCGTGAAAGTGCGCGACGTGCAGGAACGCCGCATTCCGCTGATCGAATCCAGCCCGTCTAGCCAGAAGCAGCCGATCCTGCAATGGCGCGACTATGCGAAGCCGGGGGATGTATTGCCTGTTTACCTGCCGGTGCTCTTCGATGTGGAGGCGCGCAAGCAAATGGCGTTGAATGTCACTCCTTATGAAAATCAGTTCTATCTGAACCTGACCGGTTGGCGCGAAGACAGCCGCGCGTTCACGTTCGAGTTCAACCAGCGCGGGCATCAGCGTTATGTCATTGGCGAAGTGAGTGCTGCCGACGGTTCTATCCGTCATTTGGTGGATGAGCAGACGAAGACTTTCATCTATTATTATAACAACTATCGGTATGATCTGGATGACGGAAAAGAATTGCTTTGGATTTCCGAACGGGACGGATGGCGTCATCTTTACCTGATAGATGGTACGAGCGGGCAGGTGAAACGACAGGTGACAAAGGGTGAATGGGTGCTCCGTCAGGTCGATTATGTGGATGAGACGAACCGGGTTGTCTATTTCACCGCTTCGGGCTTTAATAAAGGCGAAGATCCTTATAACCTGCATTACTGCCGGATTAACTTGGATGGAACAGGCTTTACCGATATGACTCCTGAGAACGGGAACCACCGTGTGACTTTCTCTGCCGACCGTTCTTATTTTACCGATGTCTATTCTCGTCCCGACCTGCCGCCTGTCAGTCAGTTGAAGCGGACTTCGGATGTGTCTGTGGTGGCCGGATTACAGAGGTGCGATGTGAGTGCGTTGCAGGCGGAAGGCTGGCAAATGCCGGAAGTGTTCTGCGCGAAAGGCCGGGACGGGCAGACGGATATTTGGGGGAACATTTATCGCCCAATGCACTTTGATGCTTCCAAATCTTATCCGGTCGTAGAGTTTATTTATGCCGGTCCGCATGATTCGCATGTGGATAAGGACTTCAAACCGGCCCATCATCTGGTCTCCAAATTGGTAGAACTCGGCTTTATCGTCGTTTCGATCGACGGTATGGGGACGTCCAACCGCTCGAAAGCTTTCCATGATGTATGTTGGAAGAACCTAAAAGATGCCGGTTTCCCGGATCGTATCGCTTGGATGAAAGCGGCAGGTGCGAAATACAAGTATATGGATTTGAATCGTGTCGGCATCTATGGCTGGTCGGCTGGAGGTCAGAATGCGATGGCTGCTTTGCTGTTCCATAACGATTTTTATAAGGTTGCAGTCGCCCTTTGCGGTTGCCATGACAACCGGATGGATAAAATCTGGTGGAACGAACAGTGGATGGGCTATCCGATCGACGCCTCTTATAGCACCTCCTCCAATGTTGACAATGCTTACCGTCTGAAAGGCAAGTTGCTCCTGATCAACGGTGAACTGGATGACAACGTCGATCCGGCTTCCACCTTGCAGGTTGTTAGTGCCTTGATGAAAGCAAACAAGAATTTCGAACAGCTTTATCTACCAGGCAAGACGCACAGCCTCGGCGGTCCGTTTGAAATGCACAAAATGCACGATTTCTTCGTCAAGAATTTGCTGGGGCAGGAACCGCCGGAGTGGGAGTAAGGAGATATCTGAATAATAAAAAGGCCCTGTATCCAAGAGATTTCGAACCTTGGATACAGGGCCTTTCCGGTTTAGGGCAGTAATTCTTCCAATTTGATTTGTTGAAAGACCATATCGGCTTGACTGCTTTCATATAAAATACCGATTGTGTTTTCATTTACAGAGGTTATGCAGGAATAGCCGCGTCCGTTATATTCATCCAATAGGATTTTCTTGTTTTCAGGCCAGGTCTTTCCATCGTCATAGCTAATCTTCAGTGTGATATGATTACGCTCCGAATAGGATTCCGGGTTGACGAAAAGCAGGATTGATTTATTTTGTCCGTCTTTGTGATAAGTGTGTTTGTGTATGCTACCCATACAAGTCGGTTCGATTAATGCTTTTCGTGAGGTGGGATGTTCTGTCCAAGTTTTCCCTAAGTCAGAGGTGATGCAGACACGCCGTCCGTTCTCCTCTTTGTTTCCCCGGTTACGGTTGTCACGCATATTTAGCATGATGTTTCCGTCGGATAGTTGTACGGCCATACATTCTGTTACATTTGTAAAAGCCGGATTGCTGGCGCTCCAGGTTTTACCACCGTCTTTGCTCCAAGTGATATTGGAAAATGGGTGTCCGTCTTTATCTCGTCCTTGTGTCGGAAAAACGAGAGTTCCGTCTTGTAGTGTAATCCCATGTCCCGGTGCAGGGGCATATAGCCACCATTCCTTTCGTTTGGTTTGTTCCGTTATGTTTACAGGGGGATTCCAGGTTTGACCGTCATCGGTACTTTTTGCAATTAGGAACTGACTGGTCTCTTTTACTCCAAACCCAGGCTGAGAGCCTTTTTCACGCCATTGGTGTATCCAGCGGGTACTGTCTTTTGTCATTCCAGACACCCATTCCCCTGTTTTTCCATCTAATACTCCATGCATCCAAAGGCCGGCTACATAAATATCCCCTGTGTTTTCATCTACCAGGATGTTGGCATCACTGACTCCATTGTATTTTTCAGGTAATCCTCCCCAATCTTTCATGTCCAGGACTACTTGCATAGGTTGCCAGGTTTGCCCTCCGTCTGTACTGCGATTCAGACAAATATCCATATGCCCTTGTAAATCGCGTGGACTTTCGTAGCGGGCGTCATAGATTGCTAACAATGTTCCTTTTGTAGATGTTGCTAACCCTGGGATACGAGACGTGTGAACGCCGTCTTGCTTGTGCTGGCGTACGGCCACTCCTGCACGAAGTTCAGATGAAGCTGTTACAGGCACTTTTATCTCTCCTTCATTTGTCTCTATCTTAGTACAGCTTGCTTTAAAGCGATGGCTGAGATCGACTTTGTCTTTTAACTTAAAGGATACCCAAAAAGGGAAGGTGTCCGTATCAATTGAAATATCTGTATTGAAAACAACTTTTTCAGATGCGGATACTGTTTGGAGAACCGGCTTGTTGGTATCGATCATTCCTTTGGAATCGGTATGATAAAGACCGACACTTTCAATATCGTCGATATCTGTTGTGCCATGAAGGTCCACTTCTAATTTTTGTAATGAATAATTATCGCCAGTTTGATGTCTTATCAGTTCAATTTTGAAGACAGGGTTGGCTTCCTTCATGGTAAGAATGGGAAGTACCGGATGTTCTGCTGTCATGGATATGTTGTCTGTATAGTTCGTACAGGAGAATGACAGACCTGAAAGGATTGTAAATAATAATGCTCTATTCATGGAATTTTATTTATTATGAGTGTTTTTATACTCTTCAATCATTTGCTGTAGTTCATTTTCAATGTCAACATATTCTCTTTTTCCGCTTAGATTTTCTTTTTCTGCTTTATTGCCGTTCATGCAATAAAGTTCTCGGTCTGTAATATGATTTGTCGCATTGTCGTACCATAGCGTGTAACGCCAGTTTTTAGTCCGGACAGTGTATCCCATGTGTGTCTGGTTTTTATAAGAATTTACCGCTTTATAGGGCCTTGGGAATTGGCTGAAAGCACGATTCTTCCAGTTAACTTTATTCTCTATCAGAAAACGAAGGGATTGCCCGGATAATGTATGTGCAGGTTTTAGTCCGCAGAAATCGGTCAATGTCGGATAGATGTCAATCAACTCTACAATATCGTTTATTCTTTTCGGGGCATCTTTATATTCTGGGCTGTATATAAGTAGAGGAACTTTGCAATCCAATTCAAAATTTGTGGATTTCCCCCATAGGTGCTGTTCTCCGAGATGGAAGCCGTTGTCACCCCAAATGACAATGATTGTATTTTTCTCCAATCCCAGTTCTTTGAGCTTACCCAATAATTTCCCGACTTGTGAGTCGATAAAACTGACACATGCATAATAAGCTTTACAAAGTTCTTCCTGCTTTTCTATTGAAAGGTTTCCGTGTTTGGGTATGTCGGTATATCCTCTCAACTCTTCCCAATTGTGGAAGGAAATAACAGGAGCGTGTATTGGCTGTTTATCTTCTGCCTCTTTTCGGATGAAGGATTTATTCCGGTATATATCCCAGTATTTTTTCGGCATACTAAATGGCAGGTGAGGTTTGATATACCCGACTGCCAAAAAGAAAGGCTGCTTGGATTTGGATAATTTATCCAATCTCTTTAGAGCTTCTGCGGTAACTTTGCCATCCAGAAAAGAAGTGTCCGGTTGATCGGCAATTTCAATTGTTGCCGCTTTATTCCCTTGTCTGTTTTGCATCAACGTATATTCTTCTTTCTTAATAGATAAGTTGTATATGGGGGGGCGGGTCCAGGAAATCGTATCTTGTGTCCGGGTACTGCCATGATAGATTTTACCGATACCGATAGTTTCATATCCGTTATTTTTAAAAAGTTGCGGCAGAGTGGTAATATACGGACATTTTTCTCTGAAATGGGTGTTTAGATCGGTAACTCCGATTTCATCCGGACGCAATCCTGTCAGTAGGGATGCCCGTGAAGGGCCACTGACGGATTGCTGGCAGTATGTGTTTTCAAAGAGGAAACTTTTAGTCGCAAATGTATCGATATTGGGAGTTACGGCGTATGGATCACCGTAACATCCCAATGTCGGGCGCAAGTCATCTATGGCTATGAAAAGCACGTTTCTAACATCATTTTCTGCTTGTATGCAAAAAGGTAATAATGCCCCAATGGCTGTCAAAGTAGTCTTTTGTTTCATGTGCTTTTAGGGTTAAGCAATAATTTGCGTACGTGGAATCATACCATTTGTTTTATTTTTTTAGTTGTTCGAATGGTATTATTATAAAGCCGATTTTTTCATACGGATTGTTTATGCCATATTCATATAACAGTCCGATATTCCCGTTTCTCAGATTGGTCAGGTCTGAATAAGCGCTTGGACCTGAATAGACTTGATAGGCATAGGGCCAGGTTTTACCATTATTTTCACTCAGTTTGATTGTCATCTTTTCTCTTTTATCCGTGGAGGCTGGATTGGAGAATAAAATGTTGTTGCTGATCTTTCCCTTTTTCATATAATTTAGCGTGCTCCCTTGACAAATAGGCTCGATCAGTTCAGGAAGATATGACATTTGAGAGACAGTTTCTCCACCATCTTTACTGATTGCATACGAACGGGTTTTACTTTCTTCCCGGTTGTAATTACGCATGTTTAGCATTAAGTATCCATTTTTTAATTCCACAACACTACTTTCATTTCCTCCATGTTCGTTGACAATTCCTCCTAGTTTCCAAGTCTCGCCTTTATCATCGGAATAAATCAGTTGGGAATGATAAGTCTTTGTCCCTGCCACCATATGGTTGGCGGCAACTACTAACCGTCCTTTATTCTTTTTACCTTGTAATTGGATCCCATGACAGGGGCCTGTTGCGTACCAAGTCCAATCAGGGTGTTTGACAGATGATGTGATTTCTTTGGGGGTAGACCAACTTTTGCCATCGTTATCGGAATAAAGAACATATACTCTCCGACTGTCTTTACTTGTTTTATCGATGATTTGTTTTTCGTGATCCTCTCCTAAATTCCAACAACTGACCAAGATGATACGACCTGTTTCTTGGTCTACGATAGGAGACGGGTTGCCACATACATTATCACCATCGTCCCATACTGTAATGATGCGGCTCCAAGTCTTACCTCCGTCTTCGGAACGTTTCACTACTAAATCAATATTACCGGTATCGGAACAACTGTTTTTTCGCGCTTCAGCAAAGGCAAGCAGGGTTCCCGCTTTGCTTTTGACGATAGCAGGAATACGGAAGCAAGCATATCCGTCCTGACTTTTTAGGTAAATGTCTGTTGTTGTATTTGTTTGTGCATGGACTAAAATCCCCAATTGCATCAAAACGAAAAAGCATGTTACTATTATATTCTTCATGATTTGTTAACTGATTTGAGATTATTGATTGAAAAATTCCGGAATGATACGATAGCCTTCTTCTCTTACTTTAATAACGTATTCTTCCGGTATCGAACGATAAGGCCATCTCAAATGACTACCTATATCAGCCCATTTTCCTACTAATGCCATGAAGCGATCACAGGCATGGTTTGGAAAATGTTCTTTTACGATAAAAGGAGTTATCAGTTTATCCATAAACAGATGAATACGCTCTTCCAATTCGAGTGCCATATCCTTATTCGTTATTATTTGTTCATACCATTTTTGAGCAGCAAAAGGGTTTAGGCAAGCTATATTGGAATACGCTCCATGAGCTCCGGAGAATATACCGCTTGCCAGATTATGGCCTGGAATGAAAACGGATAATCCTTGTACCTTTTCTCTGATTTGTTTATACCATTCGGCATTCCGGTTTCCGTCAAAAACTTTGACACCGATCAAAGATGGTATGTGTTGTTTTAGATACATCCAATCATGAGGAGAAAGTATCTTTTTTGCATGTGGCGGATTGTAAAGGACGATAGGAATTCCGTCTGCAACTTCTTCCATTCTTTGCAAAAAAATAACAGACTCTTCCAATGTGACCGGAAACCAATCAGGTAAGATCACTTGGACTGCTCCCGGATTTAGAGACTTGACAGCTTGTAGCCGACACAGAGATATTTGTGGGCTCATGTGACTGACACCAATTTGAAAGGGAATACTGGCAGCGGAACATTTCTCTGCCAGTAATTCACTTATTTTTATAAACTCTTCTTCGTCCTGAGTATAAAACTCTCCCGCTGTCCCATTCGAATAGATTCCGCAGGGAGATGATGCTATTAAGATATCTATTTCATCTCCCATGCGTTTATAATCTATTTCTCCGTTTTTATTTGTTGCCAGCAAAAGTGTTGCCCAGTTGCCGACAAGAGTTGTATGTGTTAACGGATGCATAAGTATCAATTATTCATCATATCCCGGAGTTTGTATGATATTCGGGTTCTTATTAATTGACGTTTGAGCTACGGGCCATAATAAAATATTTAACTCGTTTTCACGTCCAATCAAATAAGGGGCCTTTTTGAATACAACTCCTAAACGGATGAAATCCCACCATAATTTGCCTTCGGCAGCGAATTCTTTCATTCTTTCTGTTACAATGGCTTCATTCAAGTCATTGGCAGCCATGGAAGATGGATAGAAATTCTTTTTACTGTATGCCCGTTCAGCAATTTTGTTAAGTGAAGCAATCGCACCGGGCAAATCATTTTTTGCTAATTTGATTTCTGCATCAAATAGGATGGCGTCAGCATAACGGTATACGATTATATCTGAATCAAAGATACGTGTTCCGTTTGTCCATGTTCCGGCAAATTTATTGATCCATTGAAATGTTGCATTTTTCGGTTCGTCGAAATAAGTTTCGAAACTTACAATTGTTCTTTGATCTTCTTTATTTTCAGAAAGTAAAGCTTTGTAATCTTCTGTATAGAAGCACCATTGTTGATGGCTACCTACTTTTACCGGATTTTCTATTGCTTCGACAGAAACATATTGAGAAGGAACCAGATAATCTCCAGGATATCCACCTGTATATTCATCTTGAATGTAACTCCACGCAAATATAATCTCGTTACCTAATTCGTTGTAAAAAATGTTGCCGAAATCTTCTTCAAGCGAGTAATTTGAGTTGTTCAAAACAGCTTGGACAGCAGTGTTTGCATTGTCGAGTGCCACCTCTCCTGCGTTTCGTACTTTATACATCCATAAAGAGTAGTCTGCTTTCAACATATTAATGGCTCCCAATGATGCCAGATTCCTGTCTGCTACAGATGTAGGCATCAAAGTTAAAGCATTGTCGATGTCTTCGCCTACCTGTTTGAATACATCTTCGGCTGGTTGACGCGTCGGAAAAAGTCCTTCTTGCTGATCCGATTCAAATCCGTCCAGTAATATGGGAGCATCTCCCCAGATACGTCCAATCCAGTAGTAACAAAATGCTCTTACATAATATGCGTTTGCTAAAATCTTATTTTTAGCATCTTCACTATTGAACGCAATATCCGGTGTGTATTTTAAAATCAAATTAGCATTGTTGATTGTTGTATATAAATCAGCCCAATTTGCATAACCGTGGTTTGTTGGTATCTGATTTTGATATACTTGGTCACGTGCTGTTTGTCCGGCTAAACCGTCTGCCCAAAGACCGGTTCTATATTCTCCCCAGTAAATGTAACCAGTGCTGAATGTAGCTCTGAATTTATTAAACATACCATACATGGCAGAAGTTGCATCTCCTTCATCTTGCCACATGGAGTTGGCTGATACTTCACTTTTCTGGATGATATTCAGATCACCATGGCATGAAGCAAGTAGAGTTCCAGCCAATAATATTACTAATATTGTTTTGATTTTCATGATATAAATGTTTTTATAACTTAAGAAATCGTTTGATTAGAAAGTAACTTTTACTCCTACGGAATATTTACGGATAGGAGGATAATTGTAATAATCCTTATTATAGGTCGTAGAAGCACCCACTTCAGGAGAGACACCCTTTACAGCTGTAAAGTAATGCAGATTGTTTCCTGCTAATGTAATAGCCAAATTTTGAATACCCAGTTTTGTCAACTTATTTGTTGGAACATTGTATTGTAGACTTATTTCACGGATGCAGAGGTAATCACCTTTGTAGTTGAATACATTCGATGTACGGCTAAAATTAGCATTTCCATCATCCGGATCATTGGCTGTAAAACGTGCGTATTTTGTATTGTCGCCCGGCTGTTTCCAACATTGTTTCACTTCATCAATCAGTGTATAATTGTTTGCAAATGTATTCATGAAATAACGCATTTCTGAATTGTTATTGATGGAGTGGCCTAAAGCCCAATCAACAAAGATATTCAAAGTGAAATTTTTATAGGTGAAATTGTTGTTCAAACCTCCGGTTGAATGTGGAACTGTATAACCAAGCAAGAATTGATCTTGACTGTCAATATAATCTTTTCCGTCTTTTGTTTGGCTACCTTCACGGTTTTTCCATTCGTAATCACCGATTTCTTTACGTCCGGCTATATTTTTTCCATCGGAAGGCCGATAACCTTTTGCGGAACTATCATACATCGCATTGTCTGCTTGTTCTTGTGTTTCGATAATATGGTCAACTACATAACCATAATAACGATATAACGGTTCCCCCTCTGCTGTTCCCCCGAAGGCTGTCCCATCTGCCAAAGTAATACCTCCTATACGATTTTTGTCTCGTCCGTTGTCAGGGAGTTTTAAAACTTTATTTTTTACATAACTCCATGTAAATTTGGATGTCCATATGAAATCTTTTGTTTCGATGTTTGTGGAACTGATTTCGATATCGAAACCATAGAATTTTACTTTACCAATGTTAGTTTGAACATTGTCAAAGCCAGAAGTATTTGGTAATTCTTTGCTAAATAATAGGTTGTCAGTTCTTTTGTCGAAATAGTCTGCGCTGATGTTTAAGCGATTGTTAAACATTGATAGATCGAAACCTGCATCTAACTGTGTAGAGACCTCCCATGTTAATCCTAAATTAGGCATAGTAGACGGGATAATTCCTGCAACTCCATCGTATTTGGCATTTGTTGAATATTTGCCATAAGCGTCATATAGCCCGATTGCATTGTTTCCTGTTTGTCCATAGCTTATACGCCATTTCAAGTTATCAATGGGTTTTATATTTTGCATAAAGGATTCGTCAGACATAACCCAGCCCACGGAAGCACCAGGGAAAAAACCCCATTGATTTCCAGTCGCAAAACGGGAAGATGCATCTTCTCTAAATGTGGCAGAAAACAAATATTTCTTTTGGAAATCATAGGATAATCGGCCGAAATAACCAATTGTGACATCCTCTGTGAAATCACTTTTTGCGTCTTTTTTATTGGGACCTGCTGTTAATGTCGGAACTTTGTCGGAACTGGCACCTGTAACAGTTGCTTCCATTGATTGATTTTTATCTTTCTGATAGGAGTAACCAGCCATAACAGAGAAAGAATGATCTTTGATTGTCTTGTTATATGTTCCATAGGCTTCCAATTTATTTCTGTTTAATTCACCGAATTGCGCAGTGGTTGTACGTAAACCACTGAATTCGTTGGCTTTTTCGAAACTGTCACTTCTCCAATGATGATTATATGTAGACATTTGCACATCTGCTTTCAGACCTTCAATAATGTGGTATGTTAGTCTTCCAAATGCAGACATTCGTTTTTCCTCTTTGCTTTGGTCATTGTAATATTGATACCATAATGGGTTAGGAGATGTTGCATTATAGCCTTTTGTGGGTGTTCCGTCTTCATTATATTTCTTTTGAGTCGGTGGAGTTGCTAGACCTCTTGATATAACATTCATCTGGTTAGGATATTCAGATGAATTGGTTTTAGAATAATCAAAACCCATTGCAAAAGACAATTTGCTATTAATTTTTACATCCAGATTATTCCGCATGCTTAAACGGGAATAGCCTGTAGCTAAAGCGACTCCCCCGTCATCTGTGTATCCTGCACTAGCACTGTATCTGACAGATTCACTTCCTCCATCAATTCCTACATAATAGTTTTGCCATAGTGCGTTTTTGTAGATTTCGTCTTGAAAGTTGTTATCCTGGAAAATCAGTGTTTTAGTTGGATCTAATGGATCTGGCATGGATTTGTATCCAGTTGGTATGCTTTCCCCTTCTTTGAGGTAGCGAGTTGAATAGATTGAAGATTCTGTATTTCCTGAACTTGCAGAATAACCATCCATAAAGTTGTAGTGAGATTTGGGACCTAAGGCTACAGCTGGACGAACAGTATTGATATAATCTTCGGCATTCATGAAATTATACAATGTTTCTGCTTGTTGTAATGCCAAATTAGCCTCGAATGTTATTCGGGGAGCTTGATTGGCTGATCCTTTTTTTGTAGTGATAAGAATTACACCATTAGAAGCTCTTGAACCATAGATTGCAGTGGATGCCGCATCTTTTAAAACTTCAATAGATTCAATGTCATTTGGGTTAATACCCGAGAATGCACGTTCTACGCCATCAACTAAGATCAGAGGGTCGTTGCTTTTATTGATAGAAGAACCACCACGAATGCGGATTGTAGCATCAGCCCCAGGTGTGTTGTTATTGGAGTATAGGCGTGCACCGGCAATTTTTCCTTTTAAACCTTCACCAATAGTATTTACTGGAACATTTTTTAATGCATCACCACTTACTTTTGTAATAGCAGAGGTGATTGTTCTTCTTGATTGTGTACCATAACCGACAACAACTACTTCATCCAAACCTATAGTAGAGGCGTTTAGTGTAATGTTTAAAATGTTTTCGTTTCCTACTTTTACCTCTTTTGTCGTATATCCGATAAAAGAGAAAAGAAGAGTTGCCCCTTTTTGTACATTGAGGTTGTATTTACCGTCAATATCGGTAATAGTACCTGTTGTTGTTCCCTTGACAGAAACAGAAACACCTGGCATAGTTAGTCCATCGTTGTCTATAACAACGCCCGAAATATTCATTTCTTGAGCAGAAATTGAAATAAAAGGGAATAATAAGAGGACTAACAGTAAACATAAATGATTTAATTTGTTCATCTTTGTACTGGTTTTAAAATAGTGCTATTTTAAGATTGACACGAGGGAATAAGTACCGATCAAAGTTTTATTCCCCGTGTCTTTTTATTTAGATAAGAAACCGATTTTTATTAAATCGTTTTTCAGCATATCATATTCTTCCTTGCTTACAGCTGGAATGGGTAGTCTGCATGGGCCGCACTCTATTCCGATCAAATTCATAATTGCTTTACCTCCTCGTACACCTCCTCCGTATTTAATGATTATTTTTACTATTTCTATTGATTTCATTTGTAATTTTCTCGCATGTTGGAAGTCCCCTTCTTCAACTGCTTTCAAAATACCGTGGTAGACTTCGGGAAGATAGTTATAGGTGCTTCCAACGCCGGCAACTGCTCCGAATGCTAATCCTGAGATTAGAATTTCATCATACCCGTGAAGTACTTCAAATTCACCGTTATTTAATGTTAAACATTCACCCATTTCCATGAGATTATTGTGTGTAAATTTTGTTCCCACTAAATTAGGCATCACTTTTTTACCCTCTGTCAGAAAGGTCGCAACAGGTAAAAATACACCAGTCATAGATGGCATATTGTAATAATAGAATGGTAGTTCTTCTGCACTGTTGGCAATCGGAGTAAAAAAGTCAATTAAATCTTTGACAGTTTCCGGCTTGAAGAAACAAGGTGCCATTGCGGCAATAGCATCGGCTCCTGTCTCTGCCGCATGGCGTGCTAATTCGATTGCTTCTACTTGTGAATTACTGCCTACATGGACTATTACTTTAAATCGTCCATTGGATGATTTAACCCATTGCTCTAGAATATTTTTTCGTTCATTAGTTGTTAGGGATTGCGACTCTCCGGTCGTACCGCACACGAACACTCCTGTCATATCAGATTTAGCCATCAGATCTGCATACTTATCGATTACGGAAAGATTAATCTTTCCTTGGGCATCCATAGGAGTGAAAGATGCCGCAATTAGCCCTTTTAAACGTTGATAGTTTTTCATGTTTTTATTTTTTAGAGAATATTTTATATATTGTTAAATGATCTATGTTTTTAGTCTTGCCGGGAATAATCCAACTTGCTATATACCCAATAACGAAGCATGAGACAAATCCAGTAGTTGTATATAGTAAGAGATGTACGGATTGCTGTTGGATGACGATCAGTTGTATAAATATACTACCGATAATGCCGCATAATGCTCCTGCAGTATTTGCTTTTCGTGTGATCATTCCTAATAGGAAGAGTCCACCAAGGCTACCTAAAATGATACCTAAAATTTTATTGAATTCATCCCATAATGATTTTATTTCCCAAGTTGCCATCATATAAGCAAAAGCTATTCCTGCAATACCTAAGAAAAGAGTTGCTATTTTTGCTGTGCGTAAGTTGTCTTTTGCTTCTTTTTTAATTATTTTGCCGTGAATATCAACAATGTAGGCGGTGGCGGCCGAATTCATACTGCTACTGAGGGTAGACATGGCTGCTGCAAATATCCCTGAAATTAAAAGTCCTGTGACTCCTTGGGGGAGTTGAGAATAAATGTACCAAGGGAGAATTGCATCTCCGTCTGTGATTGTCAAACTTAAATCTGTTGGATTATGTTTATAGTAAACATATAATACTGTGCCTACGAAAAAGAAAAGAAGTGTCGCGGGAATAGTAAGAATTGCATTTGTCAGTACACTTTTCTGTGCTTGTTTTTCTGTTTCGGTAGTCATATAGCGTTGTACCATTGTCTGGTCTGTACCATAAGTTGTTAAATTGGTAAAGAAAGTCGCAATTAGTACAGTCCATAATGTTGATTGCCTCAAGTCGAAATTTAAACTTCCCAAGTCGAATTTATTGTCAACTGATGCTTCTCGGATAATACCTGAGACCCCATCAGGGATATTGCATGCGGCCATGATAACAACCAGGATGGCACCACCTAATAGAATAACGACTTGTAAAGCATCTGTCCACACTACAGCTTCAATACCTCCCATCATGGTATAGATAAGACTTAATATTCCCATCAGCCCTATGCAGAGAAATATATCGAAGCCTGTAACAACATTTAATGCTATAGCTGGTAAGAATAAGACAATTCCCATACGACCAACCTGAAATAGGATGAAAGCTATACTGCAAAGTACCCGAATTAAAGAACTGAATCGTTGTTCTAAATATTCGTATGCTGTTGTAACATTCAGTTTGCGATAGAATGGAATAAACAAATATAATATGAATGGAACAACCATTAAGATACCTGCATTTACAAGCATGTAGCTCCAATCGGAAGAATAAGCTTTTGCGGGAATGGACATGAATGTGATAGCACTCAGACTCGTTCCGAAAATACTTAGTCCAACAGCCCACCAAGGGAGTCGTCCTCCTCCTTTGAAATAGTCGTCTGTATTTTTTTGCTTCTTCGAAAAATAGTAGCCAATCCAACCAAGAGATACAAAATATAAAATGATAACAATTGTATTGACTATACCCAGTTTTTTTTCGAATGGGATGATTTCCCCTTTTAGGACATGAGGTGTACGAATACCAGGCTTGACTTCACCACTCCCTACATAAAATGTATTGCCTTTTTGGGCAATATTGGTTGTAACGGAAATAGGATAAGGAGCAACTTCTTTCTTTATCAAACTTTGGGTGATAGTATGGTAAAGACGAATTGTATTGTCAAAACCTGGATGATCATCGGATCCTGGAATTAATTGTGGTACACCCCCTAAAAAAAGAATATGGTTTGCACCACAAGATAATGCATTGCCAGCCATGACTGGAAAGCTTTGTTTCAGTTTCTTCCATGAATTTAAACGTGGGTTGAAGGCATAGCCATCTGTAAGTGTATTTATGTATCCGTCAGCTTTATAGTTACGCCCACTAAAAAGATAAAAGCATTTATCAAAACCGTCACTTTGAGTTGTACTCACTGCATATCCTCGAGGTTCTCCTGGCCATGATGGTAATTCTTTCCAACCTTTATTGCGGCTGTTGAGATCTAGAACAAAAAAATAATTGGTAGCTTCGGGCTTTTCCATGCTTTTCTGACCTCCGGCCACATATATTTTATCTCCAAGCAAAGAGGCTGTCGCATTTGCTAAAGGAACAGGTAAGGAAGGCCACTCTGTGTCAATTTTTATTTGTCCGTCAATTAGTTGAATTTGGAAAACATCATTATAGCATTGGATGGAATCGCAACCTCCAATACATAATATACCTGTATGCAATTCTATAGAATTGCCGTATGCCAAGGCTTTTGGCATACTTTCTGGTAATACTAACCATTTGGAGGCTGGCTGGATTGTGTTTATACAATATATTGTATTCTGATAAGTCTTATTTCCTCCATTCCAAGGTGTGGCATAAGGAAAATTTGCGCCTCCTGCAATAATTAGGTGGTTGTCTATAAAACCTGAAAAAGCTCCCGCAACTCCGATATTCGGCTTGCCGTCTAAATCAGGTAGAGTAAGAGAATTATCCCATTTGATTTTTTCCAATCTAGGATTAGTTGAAGGGATACTTTCTTTTAATGCTGCGGCTTGAAATAAATTCAATAAACAAGCCAGAAAAATTGTTCCTATTTTGACTGTATTAGACATATTGTTAACAAGTTATTTCTTCATTTTCTACTGTTTAGAAATCTTTTATATACTTCAAAGTGTTGTTCTATTGCTTTTCGATACCCAAGCTCATCTCTGTTTTTGAGAAAATTAAGCAGATCTACGTGGGTAACTATCTGCCCTTGCTCTTTCATTTCTATATTGATAGGTTCTAATAAATCCTTGAATTTGTTTTTTACAAAAATCATTACGGGATGAATGATATCTTGGAATTCGGAAATAGTTTTATTTCCTGTGATTTCGTATAATTTAGCATGGAATGTAAATTCGCTGACAGGGGCATATTCATTATTTTCAAAGACAATTCCCATTTTTACAATTTCTTCCAGTTCTGAAATGTCTTCCGGAGTAATATTTCTGAAAATATCGCTACATATCCCTATTTCCAAAGCAATTCTGAATCCTAAAATATCGAAAAGAGCCTCTTCGCCTAAAATACGTGGATCGACAACTCGTTTCATTCCTCCAAGAATCGTTGGTTCTGTTAGGATCATCCCCCGACGCGTACGAGTTTCTATCATCCCCATCATCTTTAACCGACTTAAAGCCTCTCGAAGTACACTGCGAGCTACCCCCAGTGCTGCTGCCAATTCCAATTCATTAGGAATAGAATCTCCTGTACGTATATCTTTTTCTTTTAAATAATTGAGAAGTTTATCCTCTACTTGATCAACAAGTGTGATTGTCTGACTATGTACTTTTAATGTATCCATTGCAATAATATTAGACGATAATTATGATTAATCTTATTTGTCAGACAAATAAATGCAAAAGATATATTATATGCAATAATTGGGTTAGTTTTTTGGATAAATTAACTATTCTTCTATTTCATCCAGCCAGATTTCCAAGCAAACCTGAGGGAATAGCTCCATTGTTTCCTGTACGGTAGTCAACGACTTCATCCGGTTAGCAATCTTATCCGCTGTATTGGGGTAGGCAGTTTCGATCAGATCGTTCAGAATGAAAGAGAAGAAAGGGGGATTTCGTTTTAGGTAGCGGTCCATTAACAAATAGCAGGTAGCGGGAGAGGATGACAGTATTAGCTTTTTCAGATCTGCATACTCTTCCGTTTCCATATATTGATAGGGAGTATTTTCTGATCCCATTTCATCGCATTTGTGAAGAAAAGAGTTGAATGTCTCGTTGAAAAGCCTCTTTTCTGTGCGGGAAGCCATTTTTATCCCAGTATTGATACGGGTGCGGAGGTCTGGTGTTACCTTGAAAACATCCGGTTCCGGATAATCTTCATTATTGCATGCTCCCAGCATGGCAAAGATGAAAAGTGCCAACAGTGTAGCTAATAGTTGTATTTTTGTCATAACCTGTTTCCGATTAATATTTCTTGTATAACTATAAGACGTTATATGACACTGGATTGTTGCAAAATGATACGACTTTTTTTGAAAATTTATTCTATGGGCTGTTTAGTTCATCGGAGCAAAGGAGGTTACGTGTGTCGTGTCTTTTAACTGCAACGAATCCTTGCGTGACAAAAGCGTATCCTGCCTGGCAAATTCCGGATGACCAGTTGCGAGTTTCTTCTTTTTCTTGATGATGTCGGGAGTAGGTAGATTGTTGTAATTTCTCCATGTCCCATCTCTTTTGGCATTACGTTTGTGTATATAACTCTTCCTGCTGGTCATTTCTGCGAAGTCGAAAGTGACGAAGCCTGTGTTATGAGAACGATTCATAGGATCGTTTTTCCATGCTTCGAGCATATTTTTATAGACCGGTAAAAATTTACCGGGAGGAGGAGCATATAACCAGAAAACACCAGGAGGCAGGTCCTTTAATGCTATTTTACGATGGGTTGAATCTGTTTGTATGTATTCGGTGAAATCTTTGAGGATGGGTAACGGGGTTACCGGTGACATTTTCATGTCGGAAGTCGGTTCATCCAAGTTTATAAAAGAACCTGATTGAATCGCTTTCATCGTCTCTGGATTCAGTTCCAGCTTTTCTTTACCGGACAAGACGTTCTGGAGCCAGACTGAATCCTTTTTTGTCCACTGCTGTGCAGATATATAATCGGCACCTTTCAGACAAATCAACATCACTATAAGCAGTTGTTTGTGCATGTTATATTATTGCATCATCTCTTTTACTTTTGCTTTCAACGCATCGCCTCTCAGGTCGCGAGCTACGATTGTCCCGTCTGGGCCAAACAAGATGATATGCGGAATTCCGTTGAAGCCGTACAGTTCAGAAGGCGTGTTCTGGGCATTGAGAATCTGTGGCCAAGTAATCTTCAAATCTTCGATGGCTTTCTTTGTATCTTTCGGCTGGTCCCATGTGGCTACACCAAGTACTTGGAATCCTTTATCCTTGTATTGGTTATACACTTCTGCCAGTATCGGGGTCTCTGCACGACAGGGGCCGCACCAGCTTGCCCAGAAGTCAACCAATACATAATTCCCTTTTCCTACATAGTCGGAGAGGGAAACCTTTTTGCCATCTTCGGTTTCCACTGTAAAGTCGGTGAAAGGTTGTCCGACGGCCGTCTTTTTCAGGTTGGTAATCCGTTGGCTCAGTTTCCGGATGATGTTCCTACTTTGGATAAAGGCGCTGGATTGGGCAATGATAGATTCCATTTCTTCCGGGTTCATAAAGTTCGATAGGTTTTGAAGGGCAAAAGCACCGATGTAATTATCTTGGTTTTTATCGATGAAGTCCTTCAGCATAGCCATATAGGCCGGCTTATACTCATTGTCGTAATAGGTCTTTGTCAATTCTTGGACTTTGCTTTTATCTTGTTCCTGCTCCCGGATCTCTTTCATTTTGTTCTGGAAGAGTTCACTGATTCTTTTTTCTTCTTGGATATAGCTGCTGAAGGTCTCATTCAAGGGAGTGCCGGACGCGCTGTTCGGAGTTTCCATGTTCAGTTGGATGGTACCGTTTTCAAGCATGAAGGTGGTATAGTATTTCCTTCCGACTTGGGTTAGGCATAAAACAGCGGTGTCAATCTGACCGGTGAACGTAAACGCTCCGTTTTCAATCACTGCGCTGTCAATGTTTTGCCCCTTATCCCGGTCGAAGATATAGACTGTTTTCCCATTAAAGGTAGAATCGGGGATACTTCCCATTACCGTGTAGGAGGGAATCGGCTGTGAACAGGAGGCAAGGCCTGCTCCTGCCATGAGCAATGCGATTAATGTTTTTGTATTCATAAAATAAATATTAATGTTTTGAGGACAAAAGTAAAACATGTTGGCTTATGATAAGCCCTAATTCATGTAATTTGTCTTATCATCCAAAATATTAATTGTTTTTAGTGCTGTGTTCCCGCGCTTAATGTGGGAACACATCCTCCTTTATTCCGTTTTGATTACCTCTGCCGGGTTCAACCGTGAAATCAGCCAGATACGATAGGCGACGGTTACGAATACGATAGTGGTGGTCAGAAGGAGGATTGCCAGCCACATCAATGGATTGTTTAACCAGCCGGGATCAATCGTTATCTTTTCTTGCGTCAATATTCGCAGGAGCATATAGACGATTGCCAGCGCAGGGATGGCTGAAATGGCAAGTAAACGGATATATAGTTTACCGAACAATAGTGCAATGACCTTAGGGCCGGCTCCGTTGATTTTCCGTATGGCGACTTCTTTTTGCCGGCTGACCGTGTCGAGTGTAATGGCGGAATAGATACCCAGGACTGTAATGACTATGCTGATAACGGACAATAGGCTGAACAGGTCGCTTATCAGCATCTCCCCTCCATTGAGCCGGAATCGCTCCTCTTGTTTGGTGGTCAGCAGGAAAGGAATGGATGCCGGCAACCAGTTATGTACGATTTTGAGTATTTCTTTCCGTACGTTCTGTTCCTGTCCGGCTATGCATTTGATGTAAGCGACCCTATAGTTCGGTTCCTTAGGAACGGAGATGAAGGAGAAACGGTGATATTGAGATTGATTGGCTTTAGCCATTTGATCTTGGGTATATACCGGTTCGAACGGTAGTTGCTCATATATGCCGGTAATCTGGAAAGTCTGGTCTCCCAATTGTACGGATGTCGGATTCTTTTCCCCGTCTTTCTCCAATTCCCAGATAAGCGACCGTGAAACCACTATTTCGTTAGCCGCCTGTGGCATTCTTCCCTCTATCGGAAGTTTCATGAAAGACGGGTAGTTTTTACTGGTGAGGAAATGTATCCCGTGCAGTGTCTCTCCCTGTTTGTTCTTATAATCCAGATATTTGCCGGGAGTCTCTAAAAGCACGTCTTCAACCCCGGCAAGCGTACGGATACGGGAGACGATCTCTTCTTCGTGTCCTTGTACTTGCGGTTCCCAAAGTTCTATCTTCCAGATACGGGTACATTCTTCTTCCGTCAGCGTGTTGTTCCTTTTTTCTTCTGCGAGGTGGTAAATATTTCTTAGTCCGATAGCTCCGGCAATAAAAAGGAAACAGATGAACAGTTGGACTCCTAACATGAAGTTCCTTATACTATGTTTCTGTCGTTTCACGCCTTTTATTCCTTCTGTCAATGTGATATGTTTGATGCGGAAGATGACCAATGACACAATCAAGGCGCAGAGAACAAACAAGAAACAGAGATACTCCATTTCCTGCTGGATCAAGGTAGGCGTATGGATAAACAGATTCTCGTTGATCGTTTCTTTCGAGGCCATATACTGATAATAAACAGGCACTATCCATTCGGTCAGGACGAGACTTGCCAATGCCGACAGGATGAAAAGAACCGCAATCTCGCTGAAGAGTAATCTGAACAATCCTTTTGCGTCTGAACCTAAGCATTTCCGTAAACTGAGTTCTCGTGTCCGGTTATAGAACGACTGAATGCAGAACTTCAGGAAGTTTATCATCGCGGCAATCAATATCAGGAGGCCGATCAACGGGATGAAGAATGTCGCACTGAGATTATCCGGTTTGTACATCTCTTCCTTGAAAGTGCGTGCTGTCAGATAGTGATCGTTGTTTTTTCCAAAAGCCGGTATTTGTTGGCGTAACCTTTGGTTTATTTCTTTGCTTGAAACACCTTTATCCAGCAGGACCACCAGATCTCGGTATTTACGTTTTGGTTGGATGCCGGCTGTTTCCAGGAAATAAAAGTCACTCTTTTCCCGTGTCCCATCCGGAAAATCCCTGATAACGGCGCTGATTGTGGAATAGTGGATGGCAGACGTGTCGCTGTCTGCACGACTGAAATAGAGTGTTTTTCCGATAGGGTTTTCTGCTCCGAATATTTTTTTCGCGGATGATTCGCTGATGAATACTTCTCCCGGTTTGAGTGTCGGTGTCTGGCCTTCCAACGTTTGAATGCTGAATATGGTCGGAAAATCTTTTGTGACATTCTGGATGCTGCACTGGTACGGGATTTCTTTCTGGTTCTCTTTGGATATGGAAATATTGGCTTGGCCGTATCCGTATGAATAAGCGATTTGCCCAATTCCGGTGATCGGATTCCCCATCAGTTCTTGCACCACCTCGCCTGGAATATAAGGGTCCTCATAACCGTATTGGGCCGATTTGGCATATATATTCGCCATCCGATCGCTGTTTGCCCAAGCAATAAACTGGTTGTTGAATCTTCTGATATAATAAGAGGTTATACTGAAACAAAGAAGTCCGACTGCGATTCCGATGATGGAAAGCAAATACTGGATCTTGTTTTTAAGAATTTGGCGGATAGCCATTTTCAAGTAGTGTTTGAACATGATGTGATGTTTTTGTCGTTATTATGTTTTTGTTTTTATTATTCCGTTTTGATTACCTCTGCCGGATTGGTGGCGGCTGCCCTTTTGACCTGACGGAATATAGAGAGCAGCACGATCCCACAGGTGATAAGGAAAACCAACAGGAACAATCCTGCCGGCAATGTGGTATGGTTGGCGTACGTTTCGAGCCAACGGCTCATTACTAAGTAGCCGACCGGAAGAGCAAAAGCGTTGCCTAATGCTGCTAACATGAAATACTCCCGGAAGAACAGTTGAAGAATGTGATAAAAGGTAGCTCCGTTTACTTTGCGGATGGCAATCTCTTTCCGCCGCTGTTCGGTGGCGAGGCTCACCAGAGAGTAAATGCCGAATGTGGAGATAAGGATGCAAACCAGCGAAAGGATGCTGAAGATGGTAAAGATCACTTTTTCCGGCCGGTTGAACCGATCTATTAGATCGGACAGCTCCGTAAACATTTTACTCCGGTTGACATTGTCATTCTGAATATGTGATGTTATCTCGTGAAGATGTTCCAGCACTTCTTTTTTATGTCCTTTTGCATAGCGGACATAAATAAGGTAAGGACGCTCGAAGTCTTTTACCATCGGATTTTCGTATGTGGTGAAGAACAGCGGTAATATAGGATATTGCATCGGAGCGTAGAGATAGTCTTTGATGACACCGCAAACTCGGGCTTGGCTTGCTTGCCCTTTTATGTATATAGGCCGTTCAAGCAGATCCGTGTAGCCTAATGTTTGCAGGCAAGTTTCATTTACCATATAGCTATATGGGGTTGCGTCCGTCGGCCAGCTACCTGCTTTCAGTTGCAGTTTGAAGAACGAAAAGAAGTCCTTGTCGGCAACGATTACCGGGCTGTAACTATTGGGTTCGGCTTCATTCGGATCGAAACAGAAATACGAGTAAAAGGAACCGTACCAATCCCCTTGTTCCGTAAAGACTGGAGCGTTCCCGCAGGTGTATGTGACTTCTTCTACATACGGATGGTTGGTCATTTCCGGTTTCAAAACACTTAAATCCGTCTGAAAGGAGGTGTCATATCCTAAATCTACCTGTATGACCCGTTCATAATCGATCCCTTTATCTTTTGAAAGGATAAAATGCAACTGTCGGAACAATCCGATGGAGGTGATAAAGAACAGTGAACCGATAAATATCTGAACGATGATCAGGCCCTGTTTGAAAAGAGCAGGCTTCTGTATTTTATGCTCCAAAAGATTTCGTATCGGATAATAACAGATAAGAAGGAATACTAACATACAGATTCCAGCGAGTGACAGCGTATTGCCTAAAAGTGAAGTTCGTGAAAGGTGGCGACTGACGTTCTCATAGATACCATACCGGTGCCAGGTCGTATAGCTTTCATAGTAAGGATAGATGCTCTCGATCAGACAGAAAGAAATCAGGAAGGCGATGATCAAAGGAAGTGCCAGTTCGATGAAACTTTTTGTAATCATACTTGTGGTTGAGGCTCCTATACAAAGATAAGTCCGGTTTTTTTGTTGTTTCCGTTGCTGTTGACCGATAAAAAGGACAAGTAGGTTGATCAGAGCGCTAAGGAAAGCCATTGTCCCGGCCAAAGCCAGGATATGAATGTTACGGATGCGGTCTGTCAATTCAGGATGGCACCGAAGATGCACTTCGGAGGCTGTCAGCAGGTTTATTTTCCAGTTTTTTACCTGTTCGCGATCCCATGTGTCTTCGGCATGACTTTTATAGTGCGCCAGTTTGTTCCGTACATTTGCCACATTCGCATTCTTTTGGAGCCGCACGTAGGTCGTCATGCGTTTGACATGATTGGGTTGAGGGGTTCTGATCAACAGAAAGTCGAACAGCAGATCAGTATTATCCGGATAGTTACGGATAATACCGACTACAGAGGGACGAAGATTATTATCCAATACGACTTCCTTGCCAATACAGTTTGTTGTCCCGAACAATTTGTGGGCTGTCCGTTCCGTTAAAATGACAGAACTGCCGTCGGGAATGACCCCTTGGTGAGTCCCTTCGATAAAATCTGCCCGGAAAAGGTCGAAGAAGGACTGTTCGCTTTCCATTCCATGCAGGTTGATTGCTTCGTTGTCCTGTTTCAATGTAAAGCTGAGGTGGTTGAATGAACAAGAGACTTCGATTTCGGGGAGCAGCTTGAATAATTCTTCCCGGTCGTTAATATGTAACTGGTCTAAATCTGATTGTGTTCCGTTGGCACGCTTGACAAGTCCCTCTGTCGTCAGGCAGTAAAGTCGGTCTGCTTCCGGATGGAAATTATCGAAATGTGTCTCCCACCATAGCCAGTAACCTCCTAAAATGAAGGCAGTAAATCCTACGGCCAGACCAATGATGCTGACAATTGATTGAGTTCGGTATTTCAGTAGTTCCCGAAAAGAAACTTTGACATAGTGTGATAACATAATCTGATTGTTTGTTATAAGATATTGTTCAAAGACATTCTTATTCCGACTTGATCACTTCTGCCGGGTTCTGGTTCGCTGCCTTCTGGATGCGCCAACCGGTACAAAGAGTCAGCAGCAGGACCAGTACACCCCAGATGACCGGATAAAGCCACCAACTGATTGCTGCTTGCAACACATAGTTTTCAATCCATGATTTCATGATCAGGTAACTGGCCGGAAATGCTATAACCGAAGCGATGCATAGCAGGCGGAGATTACCGGCAAAAAACATTCTCATGATATCGGAGGCCTCTGCCCCGTTTACTTTACGGACAGCGATTTCTTTCTTCTTCTGTTCGCAGTCCAGAGTTACTTGAGAGAATACGCCGAACAATGAGATCAAAATACAGACTATAGTCACGAAGTCAAGCATCTTGAGTAGCGCCTTTTCCGATTTCAGAAACTTTTCATACTCTTCTTCCATAAAAGTAACATGTATGTCGACGGCGTTCGGTTGCATTTTCTTTGCCAACTGTTCAACCTGTTGTTTGCACAGTTCGCGGCTTCCCGGCTGATGCCGGAATATGGCAGTCGTTGAATAATCATTCTGTATATTCTTTTTTCCCGGACTGAACTCGAGCATAACCGGCTTTACCGGAACGGTAGGAGGTGCGATATAAAAGTCTTTGAAAATGCCGTCGATGATAAATCCTTTCTGATCTTTGCGGCTAAGTGTTTTGCCAATCGGGTTGTCGATCTTCAATTCCTTTACAGCTGCTTCGTTTAGGAGTATGTGCCGTTCGGTATCTCCTTCCGGCAACTTGCCTTTTAGCAATTGCAGACCATAAAATTCAAAGTAGCGATTGTTGCATGGGATTATTTGGATCGTAAGACCTTCCACAGAGGCCGGCTTGCCTTCCCAATCGGTAAAGGACCTGTAGGAACGTGAATGGCTTGGAAATAGTGGATCGTTTTCATCCGGATATACTTCGGCGATGGAGGAGAGTTTGGCAATTTCTTCTTTCAAACCGTCTGTTTGGGGATATATACGGACATCGCCCCGGTCTTTCCGGTTTAGTCCGATATCGGTGGTGTGCAAGTGATGGATTTGCTTGATCAGTACCGACGAACAGAATATGAATCCGATGCTGATTATCAATTGCAAGGTAAGGCTTGCTTTGGGGAAGAGGTTCTTTCCTTTTCCGTCAGACGAACCTTTAAGGGCCTTTTGTAGCGAACGCTTCCTGAAATAGTAGATAGGGAATAAAGAGAACAGGAAAGCCAGTAAGGTGATGAATCCGAAATAGACGAATGTTTCCAGATAGAGACTGAACGAATCCGTTTTTACATTCGATAATTCTTGGAATACAGGCAGTATGACTTCGATCAAGGCTATTCCGGCTAAAAGAGAGATGGAAAGCGTAAGCAGGTATTCGGAAGCGAACAGGACAAACAGATTGCCGTCAGACGAGCCGCACACTTTCCGAAGCCCGATCTCTTTACTGCGTATTCGTATACGGTTTACGAACAGGGTCAGATAGTTGAATAGTGCGCACAGGATTACCAATCCTCCGGCAAGAGCGAATAGCAAGATATGCTCGAACTTGATAGTTGGCTCTTCTTCGGGGTGGTCATACCGCATGGTGGTGATTGACGTCAGAACGAAATGACTCAGCGAGTCTCTGTCTTTCTTTATTTTATGTTCGTAAAGTTTCTTTTTAAAAGCTCTCATATCCGTTTCCGGACGGACCTTTATAAAAGTCTGACAATAGGCTACGTTCCATTCCTCCGTTTGTCGGGACGGCTTCAGTATTCCGAACGGGAAATTCGAGTGCTGGTCCTGACTTTTGACTATGGCACATATTTCCATATCGTCAGACCAAATTTTCAGTTTTTCACCTAATGGGTCCTTTGTGCCGAAGACCTCTTTGGCAAGCTTGTCCGTGATCGCGATCTTGTTACTTTTCGGGATCATAAAATCCCGGCTACCGGAGATCAGTTCTATTTCGAACATATGTTCGGCAGCTGAATCCATGACCATGTCGAAAGATTCGTATTTCTTCTCGTTGTAGAGGAAATCGGTTTTCCAGGCACTCGTGTTGCAACTTTCCTCTATCTCCGGGAATGTCTCTTTCAAATATCGGGCCAGCGGGTAAGGTGTAACGCTTGATAATCCTTGGTCATCGGTTTCCGATTCCATCCGGACGTAATAGATCCGGTCTGCGTCTTTCCTAAACGTATCGTAGGTCAGTTCATATCGTATCCAGAGCGACGATAACGCGAAACTTGTAAATCCGATTGCGAGCCCGACGATACAGATGAATGACTGCAATTTATATTTTAAGAGATTACGGAAAGCTATTTTGATGTAATGGTATAGCATGGTTCAATGATTTAGTTTGTTATTATTCCGATTTGATCACTTCCGCAGGATTGGTCCGGGCAGCCTGTATCGTCTGATAGAGGACGGTTCCGATGATCAGAGTGATGGTGGCAAATACGATTACGATATACATCCAGGCAGAGATATGGCTCCGATAGGCATATTGCTGCAACCAACTTTGCATGAACAACCACGCGAGTGGCAATGCAAGAAGGTTGGCTATCAATGCAATTGTCAGATATTCCATAAAAAACATTTTGACAATCGTGCCGGCAGAGGCTCCCATCACTTTCCGTATGGCAATTTCTTTCCTTCGTTGTTCCATATTGCTGGATGAAATGGAATAAAGCCCGAAGATGGAGATTAGCGTACAGAACAGAGCCAGCAAAGTAAAGAGCTGCAGGCTGGCATCTTCGGAAGTGCTGAGCCGATCAAGTATCTGGCTTATGGTCTGTACATTGCAGGTAGTGGGATCGCCTGACTTAGAGTGTTTTTTGAATATATTCCGGATTGCTTTGATCGTGGCTTTTTCTTTTCCGGGTTCGGTACGGGCATAATAAAAATAACTGTTCCATTTGCTTTGGTCAATTACGATCACTTGTGGCAGGATCGGGTTGCGCAAACTGGCCGCTTGGAAGTTTTGGATGATCCCGACAATCTCCATTTCGGCACGTCCTCTGCTTCCGTCTTGCATGATCGTATAATTCCAAATACTGATTTTCTTGCCGATCGGGTTATCGATGCCCATGATGCGAGCAGCTTCTTCATTGATGACGGCTTTTGTCCAAGAGGCTCGCCAATTTCCATTGTCTGCCAGATCGCCGTCATTGATGAAACGGCCTTTCAGCATCGGTATGTTAAAAACTTCCGAGAAGTTGCTGCCTACTTGCAGGACTTGGAAGTTTGGATTGAAATCCAGTGGTTTCCCTTCCCATTCGACTTCGTTTTGTGTATAAGGTTCATGGGTGATGGTAAATATTCCGGCTTGTGTGAATCCTTTTAGGACTGCCAATGAAGAAATCTCGCGACTGATTCCTTCCCGGTCGTTGAATGTCATTTCCATCTGTATCAGACCCTCTTTCTGGAATCCTAAGTTTTTATGTTTCATGAAAGATATTTGCCTGAACATGATAAATGTGCTCATCAGGAAGAATATGCAGATACATAGTTGGAGTGTCATGCTGATTTTGCGGAAACCGCTTTTCCGGGTAGGAGAGATTCCTCCGGATATTAATAGAGAAGAAGCGCGTACAAAATGCAAGAATAACGGTAGACTGACAATCATGAGTGTCAGCCAGCTAATGCCTGCTATGATACAAAGATGGCTGAATAATAACTTTCGCTGTAATGTCGTATCGAAGAGGTGTGAGAAACCGCCAGCGGTTAATTCCAACAGGCAGGAAGCCAATAGAAAACTGATCCCGACAAGTAACGTCAATTCCAGCAACAACTGGATAACCAAGTTCTTTTTATCAGCGCCGATCGCATTTCTCAATTTCATTTCTTTGTTCCGTAAGTAGATACGATTCAACAGCAGATTGGTGAAATTAAAGAAAACGCAGAGTAACAATAAGAGGCCGGTTACCGTGAATGTCCGGATGTAGGAAAGATTAAATGTCAATTCACTTCCGAATGTATGACGGACATCTGTCAGGGGAACCAACTTTAACAAAATTGATTTATTATATTCATGTTCGACTATATAAGAATTGATCTTCTTCTCAAAAGCTTTTATATTAATGTTGGGTGCTAATAATAGATAGATTTTAGTGTTTAGCAAGGCCCATTGTTTTTCGTCCGTGATCCGGTTTTCCCGGTCACGGTCGAATTTGTCCAGTTCATAAACATCGGCTTGCATCATGGAGTTGTTGGGCGAATCTTCCAGGACGGACACGATCGTAATGCTTTTGCGATATCCGTTTTCAAGGGTTTTGCCTAATGCTTCCTCCGGTGTTTTGAAATATTTCACGGCAAAAGAGCGGGTGACGGCTATCTCATCCAGCGTTTTCAGGATATCATCCCTTTTACCGCAAATTACGGGACGTGGAAAGAATTTGAAATACTGTTCGTCAATGAATTCCTCGTCCGGATCCTCTAACCTTGTTTCTCCATATTTGAAAGTCGAGCCGTATTTGGAATAAATCTGCGTTGTCTCTATTACTTCCGGGAAATCTTTTTTCAGTTTGCGTGCCAGAATAAGCGGTAATTCCTCCGATTTCTTTCCCGTTTGTTTATCGATTCCGTATATTCGGTAAATTTGTCCGGATTGTGGGTAGAACCCGTCGTAGTTCGTTTCATACCTGTACCAGTTCCATCCGTATGTAAAACAGATCAGCCCGATTGCCAAGCCGACAATACTGATGGCAGATTGTACTTTATATTTTGCCAAGTTACGAAATGCAATTTTGATATAATGTTGTAGTATCATGATTCGAATATTATTTTAAAATCAGTTCTTCCGCATCCCCAAAGGTACTATATCCTGTGACAATCACCTTGTCGCCCGGTTGGAGGCCGCCGGTTATTTCGTATTGCTGCGGGTTTTGGCGGCCGATGCTGACCGGGGTTTTCCGGGCTTTCGTGCCGGATTCATTCAGTTTGTATATCCATTGGCCGCCGGTGGCCTGGAAGAAGTCGCCACGTGGGATGACGAGGGCCTCTTCCGGTTGTCCGAGTTCGATCTGGACACGGAAACTTTTTCCGATGCGTACGTTCTCCGGGCTTGCCTCCGTAAAGACCAGGTCGATATCGAAGTTCCGGTCTTTGACTTCCGGAACGACTTTGGTGATCCGGAGCGGGTACTTCTTGTTTTGCCAGGTGATGGTGGCGGGTAGACCGGTGGTGATCCGGTCGATATAATATTCGCTAAGTGAAGTATGGATTTTGTATTGATCGAGCACTTTTATTTCAGCAATGCTTTCACCGGAGGAAACCTGCTGCCCCGGAGTGACCTTTACGAAACTAAGCTGACCTTTCAGTGGAGCTGTGACCACCAAGCTATTCAGTCGTTCGCGAGTACGTTCGTACTTTTTCCGTTCCCGCTCCCGGTCGTTACGAATCAATTCCTTACGTATCATCGTGACAGCAGAATCATGTCGCAAGCTCTCTTGTTGCAGGGCTGCGTTTTTCTGTTTGTAACAATATTCATCTTCAGCTACCTGCAACTGCGCCTTACTCTTCACTCCCATCTGAAATTCTTCGCGGTCGAGAGCGATGCTTTTTTTCAGGCGTTCCAATTCGTAGCTATTTGTCAGGGCTTGCTGTTTCAAGTTCAGACTTTTTTGTTCCATTTCAATCTCCTGCTCCTGATAGGTAATCATTTGCTTTTCCCATTCGTCACGCTGGTCTTCAATATTGCGGAGCAAATCGGGATTGGAAAGAATAAGAATGGTGTCTCCCTGCTGAAGCAAACTTCCCTCTTCACCGACAATCCTTTCCACGCTTCCAGTTTCACGAGTATTGATCTTGATGGTCAGTATAGGCTGAATGAGCCCTTCCACATCTACATATTCCATGAAATCAGACTCTTTCACTTCTGCAATCTGTATATTTTCGGCATCTATCCGTAGTTTTCTGGGACCTAAAGACAAAGTAATCACATAAATCAAAAAGGCGGCAAATAAAAGCCCTCCTATCAGATAGTATCTGTAACGAATGTACCACGGTTTCTTTTCTAATTTTATATCCATGAGATTATCTGGTGTTTTACAAGTTTCTATTAATTAGGGTTCCATCACTATTCTTTACTGACTTTTCGTTGTTCTCTATTCAATCAGAAGATGGTAGTCTTCTGTCAGTATCGTATTTCGCTCAAAATCATATAGTGTCATGCTACGGAGTGTATAATATAAACTCCAATAATTATATAAAGCCGAAATATAGTTACGGCGGGCACTATCTTTCTCTGAAATGGAAGCATTCAAGTCAAGAATGGTAGATTTACCTAATAGATAGAGTTTGCGGGCCACTTCACTTCTTCGTTGGGCTGTCTCATCCGTGCGGGCAGCGATCCGGACACGTTGCGTTTGCAGATTGAATTGTTTGACGAGTTTACGAACGTTCAGTTCAAAGTCCGTCCGGCTCTGTTCGACTTGTGTGTAAACCAGATCACGATTGGAACGGGCTACTCGCACCTGTCCTTTTCCACGTCCCCAGTCTAGGATAGGAAGAGAAATGCCGATACTTACGTATTGCTGGTCCAACAAATTTCGATAAGCGTCGGGCAGTTTGTCAGCAGTCTGCGTCAATCCGAAACGGAGATAGATATCTGCTTTCAGGCCGGCATTGGCGCGGGCTTTCGCCACAGCACTCTCACTTTCCAGTTTCCGCCTTTCCATCGTCTGTATATCCGGACTGTTTTCGTAAGCCAGTGCCAGTGCTTCATTCAGGTTCACACTGAAATCCGGAATTTGAGGACTGACAAGGACACGTAATTCCCGATCTTCGTGAATACCAAGATAGGAACGGAGTTCCTGCATACAATTATCCATTTCAATAAGGGCATTCATGCGGTTTGTCTCTTCCGTCAAACGGTTAAGTTCCAGTTGCAGCATTTCATTTTCTGTGATGGTACCTATGTTATAGCGGCCTTGCGCATAACGGTAAAGTGTATCGGCATTGGCGTAATTAAAGGAAGCAATATCGTAATCGCTCTGGGCGGTGGCCAAGGCAAAGAATTTATTAATCGCATTGGCTGATACGAGTTCAAGCGTCTCTACGTAGCTTTTCTTTGCCTCCTGATAGCGCACGGGCTCTATCCGTCTATCCCATTTCAAACTATTGTAGCCAAAAAGAGACTGGCGATAACCGATCATTATGGGGGAAGTCTGCCATGAGTATTTATGTTCGCTGAACAGATCCATGCGTTGAGCGGAGGTTTCGAGAAAGAAAGAGCCACCGGTCCAGGATAAGTTCTGTGAAAGATTCAGGGTTAAATCTGTATTCAATAGATTTTGTTCGACAAACTTTACCGAACCGTCTCCCATCGTTATCTTGTTAATGGCACGGTTCAGATTCGGATCGGATGTCAGGCTTAAAGACGGCAGATAATTGGCACGATAATATTTATAGTTCCAATACGCAGAACGGAAACTGTGGCGTGCCGTCTGTGCATCGGGAGATTCCATACGGGCAATCTCTATGACTTGCTTCAATGACAGCTCTGTGGTTTGATCTTGAGCAGTCAATAGTTCTGTCAACAATAGTCCGAGAGATATGAAGATTAATTTCAGATTCATTCGTTGGTTATATTTGTTATTTATCATTCAAAAGATGTGCCATTCAGATAAACAGTTATCATTCAATAATATAGTAATATTCCTTTCATTCATTCAGTGTGCATATACGCACAAAATTAGTGCGCAATCGCACACACAACACATGAGATTTATCCATATCTTTGCTCCCGGAGTTTAAATGGATAGAAGATATGGAAGAAGTCAACAAATTAGGAAAGATACTCATAGTAGATGATAACGAGGACGTGCTCTTTGCCCTCAACCTCCTACTGGAACCGTATACGGAGAAAATAAAGGTGGCTACTACCCCCGATCGGATCGAGCATTTCATGACCACCTTTCATCCCGATCTTATCTTATTGGACATGAATTTCAGCCGGGATGCCATCAGCGGACAAGAGGGATTTGAAAGTCTGAAGCAGATATTGCAGCTTGACCCACAAGCTATTGTTATTTTTATGACTGCCTATGCGGATACGGACAAGGCCGTCCGGGCCATCAAAGCCGGTGCTACCGATTTTATTCCCAAGCCTTGGGAAAAGGATAAATTGCTGGCTACGCTTACTTCGGGTATGCGACTGCGTCAGTCACAGCAGGAAGTCAACATGCTGAAAGAGCAAGTAGAAATTCTTAGCGGGCAAAATGCTTCGGAAAATGATATTATTGGAGAGTCACCGGCCATGCAGGAAGTGTTTGCCACGATAAATAAACTAAGTAATACGGATGCCAATATACTGATTCTCGGAGAAAACGGTACGGGAAAGGATGTGATTGCCCGACTATTATATCGTTGTTCTCCACGATACGGCAAACCTTTTGTCACGATTGACCTGGGAAGTATACCCGAACAATTGTTTGAGAGTGAACTGTTCGGTTTCGAAAAAGGCGCTTTCACCGATGCCAAGAAATCAAAAGCGGGACGAATGGAAGTGGCGACCAACGGGACTTTGTTTTTGGATGAAATTGGCAATCTTTCACTTCCTATGCAGTCTAAATTACTGACTGCTATCGAAAAAAGGCAAATCAGTCGTTTGGGAAGTACGCAAACCATTCCCATCGACGTCCGTTTAATATGTGCCACCAATGCTGATATCCGTCAGATGGTGGAAGACGGGAATTTCCGTCAGGACTTATTATATCGTATCAACACGATTGAAATACATATACCTCCACTCCGTGAACGCGGCAATGACATCATCCTGCTTGCCGAACACTTTCTGAACCATTATGCCCGCAAATATAAAAAAGAAATGCACGGACTGACACGGGAAGCCAAAAACAAACTGCTGAAATATGCATGGCCTGGAAATGTGAGAGAACTTCAACATACGATAGAACGTGCTGTAATCTTGGGAGACGGCTCCATGCTAAAACCTGAAAACTTCCTTTTTCATGCGACACCTAAACAGAAAAAGGACGAAGAAATGGTACTGAATCTCGAACAACTGGAACGGCAGGCCATTGAGAAAGCGCTCCGGATCAGCGACGGAAACATCTCCCGTGCTGCCGAATATTTAGGGATTACCCGTTTTGCATTGTATCGCAAACTTGAAAAATTAGGCTTATGAAACGATTTGAGTTCAAAGTAGCATTGCACATCTTAATTATTTTTCTGCTTTCTATCGGCAGTTGTCTGCTGTATCAAAGACAGTTATGGTTCAGCACTACCGTCTGTATTCTCTTTTTGATAGGTGCCGGTATGCATCTCTACCGAATACAGTTCAAGCAAATCACCTTGTTACGACGATTGACGGATGGACTTCGCTACAACGATATGACGCAGAATCTTCATCCGCCTTTCAAAAATAAGATGATGGATGAGTGGGCACAGGAGCTTTCTAATGCATTGAAGGACTTTCGGGGAAAGTTATTGGCAGAGGAAGTCAAGCATCAGTATTACGAGAGTTTATTAAATAAAGTAGATACTGTCGTACTCGTAACCGATGCTTCCGGGCACATTGAATGGATGAATCAGGCTGCAGTGGCCCATCTGGGGCAAATATCACAACTACCGGACGTACTTCAGGAGGCTTCTATCAGCAATGATATGTCCATGATCCGCATCGAGCAGAATGGTATCGTTCTGGAAATGGCTATTTCCTGCACCACATTTGCTACACAGGGGAAGAAACAGCGGTTAATCAGTCTGAAGAATATTCATTCTGTACTGGAACGTAATGAAATGGAGGCCTGGCAAAAGCTGATTCGTGTATTAACACACGAAATCATGAACTCCATCACTCCTATTATTTCTCTTTCGGAAACGTTAAGTGAAAGGGGAATCCCCGAATCACTCGGAGAAAAGGAGTATTCTGCTATGTTGCAAGCTATGCAGACTATTCACAGAAGAAGTAAGGGATTACTAGGATTTGTGGAGAATTACCGGCGACTGACACGAATTCCGATACCTGTCCGTACTAAAGTATCTGTTGCAGAATTGTTTATGGACTTAAAGAAATTATTCCCGGAAGAGTATATTCATTTCGAAATGCCTGCATCTGATTTATTTTTATATGTAGACCGGGCACAGATAGAGCAAGTGCTTATCAACTTGTTAAAAAACGCCCGCGAAACATGCGAGCGAAAAATAGATAAAGAGATACAGATAAAGTTTTTCTCTAAAGACAACCCGACATTAACAATATCTGATAATGGCGAGGGAATTCTAACAGATGTTTTGGACAAGATTTTCGTTCCTTTCTTCACCACCAAAACATCCGGTTCGGGCATCGGATTGAGCCTGTGCAAACAGATCATGACTTTGCATGACGGAAGTATTAACGTAAAATCAGAAATAGGGAAAGGAAGCTGTTTTATTCTTACTTTCCCTAAATGAGAACCACCGAAAGCCTCCCGAATCCTTTAATACGATGATTAGTCTGGGTAGTAGAGGAATTACTTATCCTCTACTACCCAGACTATTTGTATCGGGATTTAACTCCTTAACCGCCTCTTTGACCGCTTTATTAGTTGGCTTGCGATATGCTTCCGCTTGTTGAACGGGGACAATCTCATTCACCATTCTTTCATATCCTTTTTGCTCTAACAAGTGCACTTCTTTTTCACCTGTTTCTTTTTGTTTTCTTGTTTTCATAAGGCTTTTCATTTTAAAATTCTTATTTATAAAACAGCAAACATCGAAAGATAGTTCATACTCACAGATAATTTATGTACGGGGCAACCACCCCCAATATACCATTATGAGCTTGTTCACTCCGGTACAGTTATGAACAATTTAATATTCTTTCTCTATAATAGGCACAATTCTTCCATCCCCTTCACTCTTCCTCTGTATCACCGATTAACAGGGAGTTTGCAGGTGAAGAGCCGTTCTTTCACCTTCTTTTCATCGTGAACAAAATCAAATAGCCGCTTACCCTGATTACATCATTGAGCAAGATTAGTCAAGCTATTTCGTTATTAGTTTCAACCCCATTTGAAACTAAAAGTTTCACGCCGAGAAACAAAGTGTTTCATGCTTTGAAACGAAGTGTTTCACACCGAGAAACGAATAGTTTCAAGCCTTGAAACTATTTTTGAAACTAATCGCCACAGGTGAAGAGGTGGTGAAGTTGTTACCCTTCACCCGCAAACTCCTTATTCATCGAAGAGACAGAGAAAAGGTGAAAGAAAACATAGAAAGATTGAAAATAAATATCCGATGAGAAAATCCATTCTATTCTGTAATAATTAAAAACCGCACCGATTAATTACTAATCCGTTAATCACTATTTAATACCTTTGTGCACCATTACGAGCTTTCCAACTAAATTTCAAAAGAGCAACTACACCCAAACTTCATATTAAGAAGAGCTATTTTGAAATAGCCTCAATGAAACGAGGGGCATTATTATGTATACTATCCAACAGAGATTTAGTCTTTTCTCTATACTCCTCCTTTTTAATAGTATAGTCCCGCCAAGCCAAAAGGATGTCCCGATCCGCTTTGGGCATATGCAGGCATTTGGAGAAAACAGGACTCTTTGACGCTCTTCGCCCATTCAAATAGAAAGATAACCAATATCGTACAACATTTGGATACATAGCATATTTCTCTAAGAAAATAAATTTCCCTTCCTCGGCATATGTGTATACCTCACTTAAAGATATACATTTATTATCTTTTAGAGTATCACTTTTTATTGTATCTTCTCGTTTAGTTCTTAAAGAACGCGTCTTACCAATTGTTTCCCCCGTTCAATAATATATTTGTTGTAATCGTCGTTTATAGAAGTACCTGACACATCACCATCACTTGCCCAGTCAACAACGCGCATCTGAATATTGCCAGGTTCTACTATAAAAGTTGTGCTATATTTAAGATATCTGCTTTTACTACAAAGAACTAATGCTAAAAAAGGTTCTTGATTGATCGTTCCTTCATAATGAAACACTTTATCGACCACCAATATACTGTCAATGAATGCTTGCTTTGAACGTTCATATTCACCTTGAAGAGATGAGAAATCATATAGCAATACATATTCATTATCCAAAGAATGATCAGGAAATTCACCTCTGATTGTGTATCTTTTTTGTCCATAAGATAGATGTAGCATAGATACGAAAATAAAAAAGAATAGATGTTTTATCATAATATTAGTCCAAATAAAAGTTTATCATTCACGTTGTAACAAAGAAAACCATTAATAGATTAATATAAAAACATTAACCGTATACAAATGTGTATACATTGGTAAATATACACACTTTGTATACGGTTTTTAAAGAAAGATCATTTTAAACGCAACGATTTAATAAAGTCAATAATCGTTTCATAAATAACATTCATTTTTAATAACAGATAAAGCTTACCACCACACTTGTTTACCATCTTCATAAGTAAAAATTCTCTCCTCTACACCATTGGTTAGATTATGTAAAATATATAATCGACCAGTAGGTACATTTGAAAAATTTAAACTGAAATCGGTAGCAATCTGTTCTCCAAAAAATTTCCAAGAAGAATTGTCCCAATATTCCAAACGATATTGATTTCCCGGAACTATAAAGTTAGAATCTGTTTGAGGAACATATCTTACGCGCGTTATCTCATATGAATTATCCTTTCCTAAATCTAAACAAATATTACCTTTTTCTCCCTTATTCTTCTTAAAATAAGTATCGAAACTCCGATCCAAAGCCATCGTCCAATTTGTTTTAGTTTGCTTTATTGGTTCTCCGCTAAATCCACCTGTCAATAGAACTTCAACATTTGTCCCTCTCTTCTTCCCATAAAATTCTATTTCAGCCAAATTACCTTCTTTCTGTTCATCAAAAACGAATCGCACATACCTGTATGGTCTATTCACTGTTACGGTTGAATCAAAAATATCTTCATTCCCTAATTCATCAATTGTTATCAAGGTCCTGCCTGAAGAGAATTCTCTATCATCTGATACTTCTATTTTAGAGCCCAATAGTCCTTTCCTAAAAGAAGAAATGCGTGTGAATTTCGGGTATTTACGAACCAACCGCATATCTACATGATTTTTTGTGTAACATTGAATCAATTTTACTTCACCACTTTTGGTTAGAACAAACGGCTCTGTAGCCGAAATAAAAGTTCCATTAACATAAAAACCAGCCATATAACATACATCGCCTATCATATTTTGAAAATGAAATACCCCATCAGTCACCTTACCAAAATCAACAGGTACCCATTTCTTATTATCAAACACACAAATAACTCCATAAGGATAGTTCTTATATTGTTTCATATCACTGCCCTTTATCTCCACATCATAGGTATTAAAATAAAGATGTGAGACATCCATGCGATTTGGATTTAGCATATAGTCAGGAACATATTTTCTCGCATTCCCATCAATAACCTGTGTTTCAAAAGTTTGCCGATAAATTTTTGCTGGTTTATAAGCCAATTTCATTTTCTTTCGATCTAATGCGTCAAAAGCAAGAAATGCTCCACTATCCTTTAGAACTGCCACCCATTCATGTCCACCAGCTCTGTTCCCCCAACAATTAACATAATCTATTGTTGCAGGAATGCCACAAGCACGTAAAGCTGCCACATAATACTCACAAAAATGACGACATGATCCTCTACGAGTTTTTTCTAATTGAGATTTAGTTAAAGATATCGCATAATTCCACATTTGCTTACTATTTTGGTATTTACGTACTTTGACAAATTCGTGATATAGATCTTTTATAATCCGACTTTCGTCAAACATAGAATCTCTTAGAGAACGCAATTCCTCGAATTGTTTTCTTCGCTCCGGCTCTATTGGCTCATTGCCAACCCGATAAGGCAATACGTATCTGCAGAATAGATTAAAATCACGCGTGATAAAATTAGGGGCTGTTTGCCATGCTTCAAAAGCCACATCAATATTATCTATTAAAAAAGATGCAGATAAAGTTTTCCTATCATATTCACGTTCAAATAGTGAAGGTTTCATTTTCCCATAAGTCTGAATTAAGGTATGCCAACATTTTTTTGCCAGTTCTGGTTCTGATGAGGTTTCTCCTTTTTTATTTAATTCATCATAAAGTGCAAAAATCGTGTCATAACGTTCAATATCCTCTTTACAATAAGCAAATTTGTCACCTATATTATCCAACAAGAATGTTGCTGCCGCTAATTTCAATGAATCATTTTGATAATGTGCTAAAACTTTCCGTGTGATAATCCTATTTCCAGAGTAGAAATATACTCCCCAGCAAATAACAGTAACACCGAGAAGCAAAAAACTTATTTTCATCAACGCTTTCATATCTTTATTCTATTTCATTCTTCAAATTTTCATTATACCACAGATTAAATAAAAAAGAGTATTGCTCATTGATTATTTTATTTATATCTTGCTCTACGGGAGGCATATAACTTCTGTCTTTAGAAAAAACACCTAATTCCATTATACTCCCTCTTTGTCGGTACAGACTAGCTTGTTCTAATTTTCCCTCTTTCTCCAATATGGAAGCTAAATTAAACCATACCCGGGATAGGTTGGGTAATTGTTTGCTAACTTCATTCAAATAGGACAGTGCTAAATCGTTTTTTCCTAATTGTAAAGCAATACTTCCCCACTTAGCTAATTCTATTACATTTAAAGGCTTTTCCTGTTTTTCTTTTAATAATCCGCCTACTACCAGCTCTGCGAATCCAGGCTCTTGTTCATTAAGTTCTTTCCAAAAAGAAGTCCCAAGAATTCGAGGATTTTGTAAGATACAAGATCTTAATTCAGTTGCAGCGTTCTCTAACTGATGCTGTTGTTTATATTGCTCATATAGTGTCCACCGGAACAATAATTTGTCAGGATAGAGTTCCGTCATTTTTCTAAGTTTATCTTCGTTGTGAACTGCATTTTCTTTTTCTGACCAGCAATATTCATAATAAGCCAGATGAACATCTAAGGGATTTTTTAATTGGGCTTGCTTTATACATGTCAACGCCTTTGGTATATTAACCTTTCGATAAGCCATAGACTGATTAACTAATCTTGCAACATCATGATTAACGTTACAATTAAATCTAAAAATATAAAATACACATATCCATGCCA
>OHTA01000108.1_pt1 | contig 64239 bp, 48 predicted proteins | sample 1578851 | NCBI WGS metagenome assembly OHTA01 (sample SAMEA3879578, study PRJEB24766) | human gut metagenome | biome: human-associated habitat; feature: feces | place: USA | collected 1985/1987 | reverse complement strand
GTTTGAAGCCGTTCCGACAAGGTCCACAAATCCCATGACGAAGAAGCAGAGCATCACAGGAATTATCTGGAGCAGGAATGATTTGCGATTGGTTACAAGAGATTGTGTCATGGCTGCCTGATTAAGTATAAATTAAATTTGAATACTTACTTATAATTTAATGGAATATATTTTGAGATTTTCAATTTTAGCGTTGCCTCCTCCGGAAGATATCGAGATTGATGAGTAAGGACTGTTGGGGAACACGAGGTTTGTCATCACAAACTTGCCATCGTTTCCAAAGACCTCCATACTCGATTTGTCGATGAATATTCTGAGAGAAACTTTCTTATTGTTTTCGAAAGTCGGGGCAACCGTCATGGCGGGGAAATCCTGACTGAAATCCACGATGCCGCTCTCACGCCGGTCGAAGGAGAGGGTATGTTTTGCGGCGTCATATTTCAGGACGACGTTCTCTCCCGCTGTGTTGGCAATTTTTATACTTGCCGAATCTGCTTTTCGGCAATCGAGGTCAAGGAGAATCTCGCAAACACCGCTGTTTGAAGTCGGAAGCGCGAAACGCCGTGCGCTTTTACCCACTGATTTATTATTGACCTTCTCGACAAGTTTGTCGCGCAAACTGTCGAGTTCGGGCGAAGGAGCGGAAGAGAGATAAAGCTGACCGTCGGGCCCCTTGAAAATGCCGGCCTCGCGCGGGAGCGTATTGGCGCTGCGGAACTGCATTGTGGGCACCTCGGCCGCATACTGCCAGTTGCTCATCCAGCCTATAAGAGTGCGCCTGTTGTCGGGAGCACCGCTCCAGCTCACTGTGGCGTAATGGTCCTTGCCATAATCCATCCATTTAGTGGGAATATTTCCGGCGGCGTCGGTGTCGGCTTTGAAAGTCGTGCCGTCGAAATCGCCGATGAAATATTGGGTGGCACTCCCTCCGAAAGGTCCTCCGGGATTGATGTTGCAGACCAGTACCCATTTCTCTTCATCGGTGCCGTCCACCTTCAGTTTGAACAGATCGGGACATTCCCAGACGCCGTCCTGCGCACCGATCCCTTTCCCGAAAGTGCTCTGAAGGGTCCAGTTTTTAAGATCTGGCGAAGTGAAGAAAAGCATCTCATGTTCGAGGGCATGGGCGAGAGCGAGCACCCAGCGCTTGTTGGAGGCGTCCCAGAACATGTTAGGGTCGCGGGCCTCGCTTTCCAGAGTAATCACCGGGTTGCCGGGATATATTTCGAAAGTCCGGCCGTTGTCTTTGCTGTGGGCAAGGCTCTGAATCTGGCTGACGCCGGCCGAAGTGTAGAGAGACACAACTGCGTCCTTGCCGAATCCGGCGCTGTTCTCGGAATCGACCACCGAACTGCCACTGAAAACGGCGCCGAGACCGTTGGCTTCGATAGCCGCCGGATGATGCTCCCAGTTGACAAGGTCTTTTGAAGATGAGTGGCCCCATGTCATGTTCTGCCATTTCGAACCGTAAGGATTCCATTGATAATAAAGATGCCATTCGCCATCTTTATAGAACATTCCGTTGGGATCGTTCATCCAGCCGTAAAGGGGAGTATGGTGAAAAACCGGGCGATATTTTTCCCTGTTGACGGTATCAAACGTATCGGCCAATGCCAGATTTTTCCAGCAGACATCATCTTTTGCCTCGCGGATAGTTGACCGGTCCTGAGTGGTGATCACGTTCAGCAGAACGTCATGACCTTTATAACGGGTAAGATCAAAAGGCACGCAATAATCTATTTTGCTCTTTGCAAGCCTCACGAAAATTGTGCGGTCCGGCTTTCCGTCGACGAGCACCTCGATGCGGGCGTCATCGTTGGATTCCTGCGCGGGGAGCAGAAGATATCTGTCCTCGCCCGTGATACGGACCAGAGTATTGTTCACCCCCAGATGGTTCACTTCCACGCCCTCGGCACCCAATGCCCGGGGTGAGAGCAGCGTGCCGAAAATTATGGCGCTTGTAATTCCGAATCCTATTCTATTCATTGGTTTTTGATTTAATTTTGAAGTTGACTGCCGGATGTCTTAATTCCGGTATTGCAAAACTACTACAAACTGCAAAGATTATATATAAAAAATCGTGCGGAGTATATCAAATTTGTTGTGTTGCTTGATTTTTCATATCTTATACACTCTTTTTCATAGGATTATAATTATCTTTGCAATGACCTTAAAATTACACGCTCAAATACAATATACATGAAAAGGCTTTTTCCCTACGCTTTCATCATAGGAATCCTGTTCACACTTCTCGGTTGTAACGACAGTAAAGTTTATAAAATCGGCGTTTCTCAATGCAGTCAGGATGACTGGCGCATGAAGATGAACGATGAGATAAACCGCGAGATCATGTTTCATGAAGATGCCGTTGTCGAAATCCGTTCAGCCGATGACAGCAATGCCCGACAGATTGAGGATATAAAATATTTTGTTGACAACCGTTTCGATATCATCATCGTTTCTCCAAACGAAGCGGCGGCACTTACCCCCATAATAAAAGAGGTGTATGAGAGAGGTATTCCCGTAGTGATTTTTGACCGGAATATCAATGGCGATTCATATACCGCAAGGATCGGAGTCGACGATGCCGGTATCGGCCGCGCCGCCGCGCATTATGCCCTGCATCTGTCGGGGCCCGGAACCAAGGCAATAGAGATTTTCGGATTGAAGGGTTCGACCCCGGCCGAAGACCGGCACACCGGATTCGTCAGGGAATATGAAGCGAATGGGGGAGAGGTGCTGGCAAGCGTACCCGGCAACTGGAACAAGGAGGACGCCATGCCGGTGGTGGATTCCCTTTTGAAGAGATATCCTGATGTCGACCTTATCTATGCCCATAATGACCGGATGGCCATCGGTGCCTCGGAGGTGGCACGCCGTCATGGCCGCGACAATATCCGCATCATTGGCATCGATGCCGCTCCGAATATCGGAATCAAGGCAGTTGCCGACAGTATTATCGATGCCACTTTTCTTTATCCGACGGAGGGCCATCGGCTTATACAGACAGCCCTGGCCATACTTAAGCATGAGCCATACAGGAAAGAGACAATCCTGCCCGCATCTTCGGCCGTCGACCTTTCCAATGCCGATATCCTTCTCTTGCAGAATGAGACGCTGAAAGAGGAAACCGGGAAAATGAAGCTGCTGAAAACGCAGATCGATGATTATTGGGCGCAGCATTCATCGCAGACCTCTTTGTTTTATGCCAGCATCGCCATAATCATACTTTTGTTCGGCGTCGGATTCCTCTTGCTACGCGCATACTGGCAACGAAGCAGACATCAGAAAGAACTTCTGGCCCAGAACAGATTACTTGAGGAGGAGAAAGACAAGCAGACACAACTCAACGAGCAGCTGCAGGCCGCTACACAGTCCAAACTGATATTCTTCACGAACGTATCGCACGACCTGCGGACACCCCTCACTCTCATAGCCGAGCCGGTGGCTCAGCTTGCGGTGGCGGAAAATCTTACGCCCCAGCAGCATACACTCATAAAGATAGCCAATAAAAATGTAAAGATCCTTCAGCGACTCATAAACCAGATACTTGATTTCCGGAAATATGAGAACGGCAAACTGAATCTCCATCTCTCCGAGATTGATTTCAACCAGACAATTCACGACTGGATGGAATCCTTCTATTCAGTGGCCCGCAAACGGGATATTAAGCTTACGTTGGAGGCTCCGAAGGCAGAAGCGCATATTCCGGTGGCGATCGATGTGGAGAAAATCGAGCGCGTATTTTTCAATCTGCTCTCCAATGCTTTCAAATATACGCCGAACAACGGTTCTATCAAGGTTTCTTATGAATGCGACGGCAAGAATCTGACATTTAAGGTTTCCGACACAGGCGAAGGTATAAGCGAAAGGGATCTCGGTAATATTTTCGACCGCTTCTATCAGGTGGACCGTATTCATCCGAAAGGTTCGGGAATCGGTTTGTCGCTCGCCAAAGCTTTCATCGAGCTTCATGGAGGGAGCATCAGTGTGGAGAGTGCTCTGAACAAGGGGTCTGTTTTCACCGTCACCCTTCCTGTAAGACACATTGCCGAAAACGCCACGGTATCCGAGAAAATGATAGGTCACGCCGATGCAGAGGCGGAACTCGATGCCATCGAAAGCACACGCACTCTGGATGGAACCAAACCGATTGTACTTCTGATCGATGACAATAAAGATATACAGAAGCTTGTCGGCGAGTTATTAGGCAGCGATTATAATATAATTACGGCCTCCAATGGCAAAGAGGGAGTGAAGATGGCCTCCAGATACGTTCCGGATCTGATAATATGCGATGTGATGATGCCGGTGATGGATGGTCTGGAGTGTTGCAGATATATCAAAAATGAGGTGTCGACCTCTCATATTCCGGTGCTTATGCTCACGGCCTGCTCCATGGATGAACAGCGCATTCAGGGTTACGACTGCGGAGCCGATGGCTATCTGTCAAAACCGTTTAATATCAATGTGCTTAAATCAAGATGTTCGAGTCTGATAGCTAACCGCAAACGCATCAAAGACCTTTGGCTCTCACGCCCGTCGGCGGTGTCTAAAGACTCTCCGGAGAAAACAACAGTGACGAATTCGCTGCCCACCGATGACATAGATAATGAGTTCTACAACCGTTTTCTAAAGATATTAAATGAAGGGATGGGGAATCCTGAGCTGAACGTAGACATGATTGCTTCAAAAATGGGACTGGAACGCTCGCAGTTCTATCGTAAGATCAAAGCCCTTACAAATTATGCTCCCGTGGAACTAATCCGTCGCTTGCGTCTCCAGCGCGGACGGGAGCTTCTGATCTCAACAGAAAAAACGATAGGCGAAATAGCTTATGAAACAGGATTCTCCACACCGGCCTATTTTACCAAATGCTATCGTGACGCCTATGGCGAGACACCTTCGCAGGTAAGGAACAAACTGGCAAAGTGAGCCTACTTAGACTCTGCCCTTTGAAAAAAATCGGGGCTATATAAAAAAACAGTGCATATCCTATCAAAAAACGTGCGTTGTGTAAAATTTTATAGTTTACGCAACATCCTTTATATGCTGAAACATAGGTGCCTGTTTAAATTTGTGCCAGTTAACAAAAAACTCAACCACATGAAAAAAACGATTCTCAGTGCATTGTTGACATTGCTCATGTCAATCACTGTGCAGGCACAGAACATAACTGTGCATGGGACGGTGCTTTCAAAAACCGACGGAGAACCTCTGATCGGAGCTTCCGTCCTTTGTTCTGCCACAAAAGCAGGCGCGGCAACCGATATCGACGGCAATTTTAAAATCTCGGTTCCCGAAGGTGCCGTCTTAAAAGTTTCATATATAGGATATAAACCGGCGGAAATCAAAGCCGTCCCTGAAATGAAAATCTATCTCGACGAGAATTCGGAGCTTCTCGACGAAGTAGTGGTGGTTGGATATCAGACTGTCCGCAAAGCCGACCTTACAGGTGCCGTCTCGGTAGTATCGACCAAATCTCTGGAAACGACGTCTGATACCGATCCGATGCGTGCGCTTCAGGGAAAAGTGCCCGGCATGACGATCACCGGCAATGGCTCGCCGAGTGGCGTCGGATCGGTCCGTATCCGCGGCATCGGATCCTTCAACGCCTCGCAGGATCCACTGTTTGTGATTGACGGAGTACCCACCACGGCAACCCTGAATTCTTTGAATGCCAATGATATCGAGAGCATGCAGGTGCTGAAAGACGCAGCTTCCGCTTCAATCTATGGCTCCCGAGCTGCCAACGGCGTTATCATAATCACGACCAAAAGAGGAAAAGCCTCGCAGGGAAACAAGATAAATGTGAGCCTGTCGGCCAATCTTACTGCCCAGTTCTATTCATCGCAGGCCACAATGAAACTTCTCGACACCCCCGGATATGCCACGGCAATGGCTCAGGCCGCCCTCAACGACGGCATAGATCCCGTGGCCTACGCCTCAAGCTACGGTCTGAATCTCAACGCCACATCCGGATATCCGATCAAAGTATATGATATTGCCAACAATCGATATGTAGATTATAAAGTCAATGGATTTTACGACGGCTTCATTAACTCCAAGCAGACCATGAGGATGTCGGATACCGATTGGCTCAAAGAGATTTCGCGAACCGGTTTCGCCCAAAGTTATGACGCATCGGTTTCGTATGCCGCTGAAAAAGCCAACGTATTCTTCTCTTTGGGATATAAGAGAAACGAGTGAATCCTCAAATATACGAATTTCGAAAACATCTCGGCCCGCATCAATTCTTCGTTCAATATATGTCCGATAGTTACGGTAGGTGAGAATTTCACACTTACCCACACAAAACAGGTGGACTGCCAGCCGATGGAAAATGCGCTCAAGATGCCGACAATCGTTCCGGTGTTTGAAACCGACGGCAAGACCTACGCCGGGCCGGTGGGCAGTATGGCCGACCGTCAGAACCCGCTCCGCGAACTTGCGTTCAATAAAGACAATGCCCTCAACGTATGGCGTCTTTTCGGAAACGCGTTCCTCGAGATAAAACCGGTGAAAGGCCTTTTGCTGCGCAGCAACTTCGGCCTTGACTATGACGCAGCTTTTATCCATTCCTACAACTATACGTTCCATAGCGACATAGTGAACAACGACACCAATTCGACTACCTTGTCGCAGGCCAATGATTCGAAATGGACCTGGAGCAATACCGCAAATTATAACTTCACGCTTGCAAACGACCATACATTCACTATCCTTGCAGGTATGGAGATGTTCCACCAGAGCAGAATCGACTTTTCAGGATATAATGAGGATTACGACATAGAGACACCGGATTATATGTATCCCGGCGCATCGGTGGGAGTCGAGAAATCCACCGGCAACAAGTCGGCATACTCTCTGGTTTCTTTCTTCGGCAAGGTTGATTACAACTGGCGAAACCTGTTGCTCGCGTCGTTTACGATCCGTCGCGACGGTTCCTCCAGATTCGGCCGCAACAACCGTTACGGAACATTCCCCGCCGCCACACTCGGCTACCGCATTTCGGAAAATATAAAGAAACCATGGCTCAACGACCTTAAATTGCGTCTTTCATGGGGTAAGACCGGTAATCAGGCAATCTCCAACACTGCCCGCTATGCACTTTATGTGGCCGATTACGGCAACGACCGCGTAACATCTTCGGCCTACGACCTTTTGCTTCAGCAGAGCGGAATCTTCCCTTCGGGATATATAGTAAGCCAGACGGCAAACGACAACCTGAAATGGGAAACGACCATCCAATATAATGCCGGAATCGACTATAGCATGCTGAACGACCGCCTTTTCGGAACAGTCGACGCCTATATAAAGGATGTGAAGGATATGCTCATCACTCCGGCTTATCTCGGCGCTATGGGTGAGGGCGGAGCGTCATGGCTAAACGGCCCGTCGCTCCGCAACTGGGGTATGGAATTCCTGATAGGCTGGCGCGATGAGCTGGCGTGCGGCTTCTCTTACAAGGCATCTCTGAACTTCGACTTTTTCCGCAACCGCGTCACTTATCTCCCTAACACCACTACCGGCTCCTACGCCCACACCACAAAGGAGAATCTCGTTCAGTCGCGTCGTCCCTATGGTTCGATCGTAGGTTATGTTTTCGACGGCCTTTTCAAGACTCAGCAGGAAGTTTCGAATTCCGGGCAGGACAATGCCCGTCTCGGCGGTATGAAGTATGCCGACCTCAATGGCGATGGCCGCATAACGCCCGATGACCAGACCTGGATTTTCAACCCGGTTCCCGACCTTTCGTTCGGACTGAATCTCGAACTTGCATATAAGAACTTCGACCTTCAGATGTTCTGGCAGGGAGTCCTCGGGCAGGATGTATATAACAACCAGAAATTCCAGAATGACTTCTGGAGTGTCACCGATGCCGGAAGCAATAAGGGAAACCGCGTGCTCGACGCATGGCTGCCGGAGGTGAACAGCGGCTCTACTATTCCGATGCTCACCACCAACAACAAGGGCGACGAAGGACGTACTTCCTCATATTTCGTAGAAAACGGATCCTACGCCAAACTCCGCACTCTCCAGATCGGATATAATCTTCCCGACAAGGTGCTTTCGAAACTGCGTATGAGCAAGGCGCGTTTCTATGTTTCGGGACAGAATCTTCTCACTATAAAGAGCAATTCTCTGACATGTTCCGATCCGGAAAACGCTAACTGGGCATATCCTATACCAACCTCCTTCTCTTTCGGTTTCCAAATTGATTTCTAACTATAATTGCGACTAATAATGAAATCTTTAAAAATATATATCCTCCTTGCACTCGCATCGACTCTCGCAGCGTGCAATGATTTTATCGATGTGCCTCCGACAGGCGTGATCGACGGGGACCTCGCTTATTCCGAACCCGACAAAATGGTGAATGCGGCTTACGCTTCTTTAGGCGACTGCTGGTTCAGCTATCCTTTCAATCTCTGGCCTTACGGCGATCTCGGCTCCGACGACTGCCTGAAAGGTGGCGGAGGAACAACCGACACCGGTTACCATCCGATGGAAATATGGTCGACGTTGACCTCGACACCCGGAGAACTCGATGAACTCTGGTATCGCCTCTATTGCAACATCTCCCGCTGCAACCGCGCTCTGACTGCCCTCGAGCAGCACGGGGTGGAGAAACTCGGCGAGAAGACAGCTGCGCAGCGTGTGGGAGAAGTCCATTTCCTAAGAGGACACAGCTATTTCAAGCTCGTCACGATGTTCCGACAGGTTCCTTGGATCGACAAAGCAGTTTTCGAGCAGAGCTCTCATGAGCAGGTCCGCAACAATGAATTCACATATCAGGAACTCATGGGGAAGGTGATCGGTGAGTTCGAACAGGCCTACAAAGTGCTGCCCATGGAAACGGAGGATGGCGCAGGCCGCGCCAACAAAGTAGCCGCCGCAGCATATCTCGCCAAATGTTATCTCACGCTCGCATGGGGCGACGGTTATGAAGCCACCGACGGTATTGATTTCATTAACGGAGATTATATGAAAAAGGTTGTGGAATATACCGATGTTGTGAAGAACTCCCGCTACGGATATCTCGAGGATTTCGGCGACATATTCCTGCCGGAATACAAGAACAGCAAAGAATCCGTATTCGCTGTGCAGACTTCGCAGTATACCGAGGATCATACAAAATACGGACGCGCCAACTGGTCCAATACACTCAACGGGTGCTGGGGGATGTGGTCGTGTGGATGGGATTTCCACAAGCCTTCTCAGAATCTTGTTAATGCGTTCAAAACCAAAGATGGCCTTCCTATGTTCGATTCGTTCAATGATGCAAATGATTACCCGGTAAACGGCACCCCGACCGCTCAGAAATGGGATCCGCGCCTATTCCACACCGTCGGCATGCCCACCTTCCCCTATAAGTATGAGAGCGAGTATACGATGACTATGAACAATTCTCGCACGCCCAACACCTATGGCTATTATACTTCCCTCAAAGAGGTGCCTCAGCGCAGCAATGGAGAGACTTTCGAGGGTTCATGGCAGGCTTTCGCTATGAATGATTACGTGTTCCGCTACACTGATGTGATGCTGATGCGCGCCGAAGCCCTTATTGAACTCGACAGGCTGACGGAAGCCCGCGAAATCATAAACGACATACGCCAACGCGCCGCCAACTCGGTCAATAAGCATATCGCATACGCCAAGGATTTTTGTGAGATCGCACTCTATCCCGCCTCGTATTTTGCAAATAAAGAAACGGCCCGCGAATGTCTGCGTTGGGAGCGCCGCCTTGAGATGGCTATGGAGAGCAGCCGGTATTTCGACCTTCGACGCTGGGGAATAGCCTCGACAGTGCTCAACGCATATTTCGAATCCGAGAAAAACGCATCCTATAATGGAACCCGTTATGGTCAATATTATGAGGATGCCCATTACACTCCCGGCAAGAATGAATTCTATCCGATTCCTTATAACCAGCTGTACTATGTTCCGGGTTTGTATGTCCAGAACAAGGGATATAATTGATCAGGTTCTCTTTTTATAAGTAAGGGCTGCCAGCGAGCAGAGGAAGGTGGCATAGCCGGCCAGGGCCGTATATTGAGCGGAGAGGTCGGCTATGCCTGTTCCTTTCAGATATATCGAGCGCATTATCTCGATGAAATAGCGCGGAGGCACGGCATACGTAATATATTGTGCCCATTGAGGCATCGATGAAATCGGTGTGAACAGTCCGCCCATCAGCTGGAATATCATGATGAAGGCAAACATGATGAAGATGCTCTGGAGGATGGTTGCCGAGTTGTTGGCGATAGTCACGCCCAGTCCCGACATCACAAGGCTGAACAGAATGGCGGCCAAATAGATGTCGCCGATGTTGCCGGCCGGTGCGAGACCATAGACGAACCGGCCTATAAGCATTCCGACAGTGATTACCAGTATGCCCACCACCCAGTAGGGGATGAGCTTCGACAGCACGAAGGTGAACTTCCCGACGGGCGTCACATTCATGGCTTCGATCGTTCCGGTCTCCTTTTCGCTTACAAGGTTCAGTGTGGGCAGAAATCCGCAAATTATAATGATAAGCACAACCATCAGGGCCGGAATCATATAATTCCTGAAATTAAGTGTCGGATTATAATAATTCATCACGCTGACCTGCGGCAACGCCGGGGCGAGCCCCCTCTCGGCTCTCCATTGCGACAAGGTGCCGATGGCCGCTTGAGTGACATAACGGGCGCCGAGCATCCCTTTCATGGCGTTTACCCCGTTGGCATCGAGCATAAGCTGCGGATTGCGGCCGTTTACAAGTTCTTTTGAATAATCTGCCGGAATAGCCAGAATGGCATCGACCTCGCCGCTTTCCACACTATGCAATGCTTCACGGAAAAGGAAACAGCATTTCTTAACCGACAGATATTCCGAAGCGTCCATGTCGGCCAGTATTCTGCGCGACAGTTCGGACCGGTCGTTGTCGACCACGGCAACGCTCACATTCTTCACATCAAGATTCGCCACAAGGGGAAGTATGAGCATGGCCATAATCGGTAGCGCTATTATGACTTTGGGAATGAAAGGATTGCGCTTCAGAAGGAGTATCTCCTTTTTCAGCAGTATTTTCAGTATTCTCAGATTCATATTATACCTTTTTTGTATTGAACTTTCTGATGGCAAGAATCAATACGATAACAGTCATCGCGATCAGAACCGAAACCTCGGTCATTATATATTCCACCGGAAGTTGCTGCACCATTAAAACACGCATAGCCGAGACATACCATCGGGCCGGGATTATGCATGACAGCCATTGGAGAATCGCCGGCATGTTGTCGACGGGAAATATCATTCCCGAAAGCATCACCACAGGAAGCATCAGCAGAACGCCCGAAACGAGCAGAGCCGTGACCTGAGTGTTTGCTATCGTCGATATGAACAATCCGAGGGAGAGGGCCAAGATGATATAAATCAGCGATACCCATATCACATTGAAAATGCTTGGCGACACATTCAGTCCCAACAGTGTGTAGCTGATCAGCAACGTCAATGTCAGAATCACACACGACAGAATGAAGTAGGGCACCAACTTGCCGAGTATGATTGTCTGCGGCCTCACGGGAGAGACAAGCAGGAGGTTCATCGTGCCCGTTTCCTTCTCGCTCACTATCGAAACGGAGGTCATCATGGCGCATATCAGGATGAAAATCATGCCCATGATGCCGGGTACGAAATTATATGCGCTCTTGAGCTGCGGATTGTAGAGAGTGCGCGTAAGAACAGGAGGCTTCACGCCTTGGGCGAGCACACTCTCCACATATCCGGCAGCTGTCTGCGCCATACTTGTGTTCGATGCGTCAGTGATAATCTGATAGTCGGTGTTACCGCCGTCTGTCTTCAGAATCAAGGCGGCATCGGCCTCACCACGCCGGAGCATCGGCTCGACGTTTTCAAAGGGGACGATTCCCTTGAATGTGAAATATGAATTGGTGCGCAGTTTCTCGATAAAGCCGCGCGATGTGTCGTCGTGCATCGTGACCACCGCTACGATGTTGACGTTGTTGACTTCGGTGGATATGGCGAAACCGAACAGTATAAGGAGCACCAGCGGCATAATCAGGACTACCGTCAGAGTGCGGAAATCGCGCACTAAATGCAGCGTTTCCTTTTTTATCATGGATATGAATACCGACATAATTCAATCTCCTCTTTTTGCCTCTTTTGCAACTATGCGGAAAACTTCGTCCATCGTCGCGGCATTATACGTTTTCTTCAGATTCTGCGGACTGTCAAGAGCCTTGATGCGCCCGTCGACCATGATGGATATGCGGTTGCAATATTCCGCTTCGTCGAGATAATGGGTGGTCACGAATATCGTCATCCCCTGCGATGAGGCCTGATATATCAGTTCCCAGAACTTGCGGCGCGTCACGGGATCGACGCCCCCTGTCGGCTCATCGAGAAAAACCACTTCCGGGCGGTGCATCGTGGCCGATGAGAAGGCAAGCTTCTGTTTCCATCCGTTGGGAATATCCTTTACCAGAGTATTCTTCATTCCCTCCATTTCCAGAGCCTTGAACACCTCTTCCGATTTCTCAGCTATCTTTCGGTCAGACATGCCGTAGATTGTCGAAAACAACCTGAGATTTTCCGCTACAGTAAGGTCTTCATAAAGGGAGAATTTCTGACTCATATATCCGATATGTCTCTTGATCTGCTCTGCTCCGGTATTGATATCGAATCCGGCCACGGTGCCCGTTCCGGAAGTAGGGCTGCTCAGGCCGCAGAGCATGCGCATGGCAGTGGTCTTTCCGGCACCGTTGGCGCCGAGAAAGCCGAAAATCTCTCCGCGCTCCACGTTGAAGCTGATATTGTCGACAGCCGTGAAACTGCCGAATCTTTTCACCAGATTCCTTACGGAAATTGAATATTCCTCATTCATTGTCTGCGAGTTTTATGAACAGATCTTCGATATCTCCTTTTGCGGGATATATCCTCACATCGGCAAGTCCGGCGGCGGTCAAGGTTTTTGCCGCTTCCGCAGGGTCGAAACCGGAGGCTGCCACAACGTGAAGTGTCGCACCGAAAGTATAGCAACTACGCACATCCGGCATTTGGCGCAAGAACATCAGCAGACGATACATCTCGCCGGCCGAAGCATTATAGAGGTTTTCTCCGATTCCTGCCATGAGCCTGTCGGGAGTGTCGACATCAAGAATATGTCCCTTGTCGATCAGCGCTATCCTGTCGCAACGCTGAGCCTCATCCATGTAGGAGGTGGAGACAAGAATTGTGATTCCCTTTTCCCTGAGAGTGGCGAGCATATCCCAGAACTCACTACGCGACACGGCGTCGACTCCCGTGGTCGGCTCGTCGAGCAGAAGAATTTTCGGACGATGGATCAACGCGCACCCCAAAGCGAGTTTCTGTTTCATCCCTCCCGACAAAGCACCGGCCATGCGGTTCGGGAATTTTGCCAGCTGATCGAAAAAAGGAGCGATCAGGTCGTAGTTATCCTTTACGCTGACCCCGAAAAGAGATGCGAAGAAATGCAGATTCTCATTAACGCTCAGGTCCGGATAAAGTGAAAATCGCTCCGGCATATAACCGATTTCTGAGCGAATCTTCCTAAAATCCTTCACTACGTCATGTCCGGCTACGGTGGCCGTGCCGCTGTCGGGATTGAGAAGGGTCGTGAGGATTTTATAGAGCGAGGATTTTCCCGATCCGTCAGGCCCTATCAGCCCGAACATCGAGCCCTCGGGAACCGAGAACGAAACGTTGTCGAGTGCCCGGAGCTTTCCGTAGCTTTTGGATATTCCCTTTATCTCAATAGCGGGGTTCATAGGCGCACTTCACCGTATTGACCAAGTTTCAGCCGGCCGTCGTTTTTCACGGCAATCTTCACCGCGTATACGAGGTTGGCCCTTGTGTCGTTTGTCTGGATTGATTTGGGCGTGAACTCGCTTTCCTGGGCAATCCAGGTGATTCTGCCGGGATATTCAAATTGCTCCTCACCCCCGAAATCGGCGATCACCGTAACTTTCTGTCCGATCTTCAAATCGGCAAGCTGATTGGCGGTGAAATAGCTCCTTAGATATATATCATTGAGATTCGCTACCTTGAAAAGGGGACGCCCCGGCGAGGCGAACTCTCCCGCCTCGGCATATTTTTGCAGCACGGTGCCTGTGATGGGAGCCGAGATATAGCTTTTCTGAATCTGCTCGCCGATCTGCTCCTTCTGATATTGCAGGGCGACGGCATTGTCGGAAATCGATGAGCGGTTTTTGCCGAGAGTGGAGAGAAGCCCGTCGAGCTGGGCGCGGAGCGTGCGCAGGGCTGCGTCGGCATCGTCGCATTGCTTTTGTGTGGCTGCTCCATCGGCAAGAAGACGCGCTATGCGGTCGCATTCATTCTGCTGGTGGGCGATCTGCGACCGCAGTGAGGCGGCCTGCGCCGCGATGTCGGGTGTGGAGCTTTCGGTTGACGACTGGCGGCTCTGAAGCTGTTTATATTGCAACACGAGCAACGTAGTGTCGATCACGGCCACGCGCTGGCCGTTCGTCACGCTGTCTCCTTCGGAAATATTGAGTGATAGTATTTTGCCGTTTGTCTCGGCGGAAACCGTTACGGTCGTGGCCTCGAATATTCCGGTAGCGTCATATTCCGGCTTGCTCTGGCATGAGGATGCAATGATTGCCAAAGTAACATATAAAAAAGACTTTTTCATCGGTTTAGGATATATTTCAGTTGATATATACTTTGAAGAAGTTGTATTTCATGATAGGTGGAGTTTATCCGTGCAAGGTTCTCGTCGGTGATTTTGGTGAGGAGTGCGGTCGCATCGATCACTCCGTTGTTTAGTTGCGACTCGGCTGCGGCGCGCACATTCTGTCGGAGCGACACTATGCGGGCATCATCTTTCATGATATCCCTCAGTTCGGAAATCTGCTCTGTCTGCGATTCTATCTGAAGACCGGTGTTGAAGAGAAAGAGGTCGCGGTCGGCGGTTATATCATTATTTGCCAGACGCAGCTTGAGCTCATTGTTCCCCTTGGTATAGAAAGAGCCGATATTCTATGATATTTTCACTCCTGCCATAATATTGAACGACATGTCGCGGTTGAGCATACTTTTGAAATAGTTGAATCCCGGATAACCGTAGTAGGCCTGGGCAAAGAAACCGATGCGGGGCATCAGGGATGCCTTTATGCTTCCGAGACGCGCATCGTTGGCCTTTATGCGAGCCTCGAAGAGATTCATCTCCGGGCGGTTGGAAGTCAGCGCCGCAGGTATCTCAAGCTCAGGTTTTACGAGGTTTTCACCCTCCACAGTCCTGCCTGTATATAAACCCAGAAGCTTTCGATAGCTTTGGGCCTGACTCTTGGCCTGAATGACCTGCTGGCTCACCGTAAGCATCTGTGCCTCCACCATATCCATATCGCTCTGCATGGCCGCTCCGTGCGCTTTCATGGCCTTAAGCTTTTCAAGATTGCGTTCAAGAAGTTTTTTTGTCTGTTCGGCCTGTTTTATCTGTTCCTCAATCAGCAAAATGCCGAAAAAGAGATTTTCAACTCTCTGGCGCACGGCATATAGTTCCGTGTCGAGAGCCGCTACACGGCTTGCGTTCTCGCTTTCCGCAATCGCCCTGCTTGCTTTCGAGCTTCCTCCGTCCCAGATAGTCTGACTGAAGTCGACGCCTATTTTATACTGAAGTTTGCCGAGACCCGACATTTCGGTTCCGATCTGTTCGAGCATGTGGGAAAGCCCGTCGGGGAAAGAGGGCACCGCATTCTGAGCCGTTCCCTGTGCATACACGCCGATTTGAGGGAGCCAGCTCTTGTTGATATCCGACAGGTCGAGCTGTCTGCTCTGATTCAGGATATCGTATTTCTGAATCAACGGATAATTATCCCGGGCTGCTTCCACGCATTGCTCCACCGTCACTCCCGCATAAGAATATACTGCGCAACATCCTGCAAGCAGAAAGGCCGATATGTTTCGCCTTGTCATATTATAATAGGTTTAGTTTACCGAGTATTGTATTCACATTCTCCTTCTTGCGCTTTTCGAGCAAGGATTCGAAACTTTCGTTGGTGGAGGCCAAAATACCGTTGAGCACAGGCTCTACGATAAACGGGAAGATATTGAGCGAAATAATGTCGAGGAGCACCATGCGGGCTTCGGCCTTGCGGCAGCCGCCACGCGCAGCTTCATTGTCGATGGCGTTCTGAAGGTCGTTGATACAGCTGTTGGCAATACCTATCAGGCGACCCTTGGCACCTTCGATTCTGTCTCTGTTGAGATAGAGCTCATTAAAGAGGAATCGGGGAAGCAGCGGATTGGCGGCTATGAAATCGAAATGGCTCTCCACTCCTTGTATTATTCTATCTTTAAGCGGAAGCTCCGGATTTCCGATGGCGGCGAACATCAAATCCTTTAATCGCTCCATTTTTTCGGCCACAATTTTTTCGAAAAGTTTATCCTTGGTGCGGAAATAATAGTGGAACATCGCGTGGGTCACTCCCGCCGCTTCCGCTATCGCAGTTGTCTTTGCTCCGGAGTAGCCCTTCTCAAGAAACTCCTTTTCAGCAGCTTGAAGAATCAACTCCTCCGTTGTCGGCTGTTGCTTCAGTTGCTCTGTCATATCAACAAATATATTTAATAGTAATGACTAACAATAATGTTAGTGCAAAACTATATAATAATTTTGACACAATCAAACATCAACCGCAAAAAAATTTTCAGATAATTTGACATTTGACAAAAGAATGTAAGGCGAATGCCTAATACAGATTAAATATAATTTTGTCGAATAACAAAAAATTCTTAACTTTGACGCGGTTTTGGTTCGCGAATGCGCGATTAATAGGGAATCCGGTGAGAATCCGGAACAGACCCGCTACTGTAATTCCTTCAAAACCTGTCAATAAGAAGCCACTGTCGGTTGTCCCGATGGGAAGGTATTGACAGGGGGATAAGTCAGGAGACCTGCCAAATCAACATATAGTTTTGTAGTTTTCGGGTTATATTACCACAAAACAACTAATTGTTCTCTTGTTCGTAGAGAATGATTATGGTTTGCTGCGTGATAGTACCCCGGGTTTAAATTTGGCAGCAAACCGAATGAAAATCTGGATACTTTCTTTATTTATTCTATCGAGCCACCTGTTTTTGCAGGCGGCCAAACCTGTTTATACACTATCCGGAAATATAACGGACGGAATTCAAGAGCCTGTGGCAGGCGCCACATTGAGCTTCAACGACAGAAATTATGTAACGGTGGCCGATAAAGATGGCCGATATGAAATCAAACTTGCGAAAGGCAAATATTCATGCAGAATATCGGCAACCGGCTATCGGACTGTTGAATTTGCAGTAGACCTGACAAAAGACATTGTCCATGACATAGTGATGGAAGAGGATGTCGTTCAGTTGCAAGGGGTAAATGTATATGGCAAGACAGCGGGAAAAAAGCTCGAAGAAGGAGCGTTCTCGGTAAGTGCCGTCGAGATTGCGCCCAATCTGAACAAGATGGTTACCCTTAACGATCTGATTGATCATGTGGCGGGCGTTAAGGTAAGACGCGAAGGTGGTGCCGGATCGGATTTTGATTTAACAATTAATGGGATGTCGGGAAATTCCATCCGATATTTCATCGACGGGGTGCCCCTGGAGACCAAAGGCACAGGCCTCACACTTGACAACGTTCCGCTCAACACTGTGGAGCGCGTGGAATTATATAAAGGTGTGGTTCCATCGTATCTTGGATCCGATGCATTGGGTGGGGCGGTAAATATTGTAACCCGGAAGAAAAGGCAGAATTATCTGGATGCATCTTATGGTATCGGCTCGTTTCAGACCCATACCGGAGATATCAACGGGCAATATTATATACCGGGGACTCCTATAGTCGTTCAGCCCACTTTCAGCGTGAATTATTCCAAGAACAACTATATGATGAAAAACGTCGAGGTCTGGAGCGAAGAGCAGGACCGATATATTTTCACCGACAAACGGCGTTTTCATGACGATTATTTTTCTCTGTTCGGCGAGCTTGAAGTCGGGGTGAATGACGTGAAATGGGCCGATAAGTTTTTTGTAGGATTTTCTTATAACAAACTTGACAAGGAGATTCAGACCGGAGCCATGCAGAATAAAGTATATGGCGAGGCTTCCCGTCATTCCTATTCCTATAATGTCTCGGCGCGGTATAATAAGAAATGGGGACCTGTTTCCACTCGCATTACCCTCTCTCACACTTGGGATCATAGCGAAACCGTCGACACGGCCTACCGCAAATACTCCTGGGATGGCACATGGCTCCCTTCCTCTGGCAACGAGATGAACAACAAGGGGCGAACGATCCGTATTTACAAACGGCCGCTGACGATAGTGAATGCCGGAGTCGATTACGAACTCAACGAGCACAACATATTTGCCTTCAATTATATGCTGAACCGTCGGGGCAATGAACGGCGTGACGATATCGACAAGAATTTCGAACCTTCTAACGATGTGGTCACCAAGCACATTCTGTCGCTCACATATTCCCAGTCTTTTTTCAACAGCAGATGGCAGACTTCCTATTTTGTGAAGGATTACATCAATGCCTTGTCGATAAGACAGGCTGACGACATCACCATAACAGGCTCCGACAAAATCGACAAAAACAAAGTTAAGAATTACTGGGGTGCCGGTGCCGGAACCCGTTTCTCACTTTTTGATCCCCTTTCCATTAAGGGATCATACGAACACAGCGTGCGTCTTCCTTTGTCGAGAGAATTACTTGGTAACGGGACCACGGTCTATCCGAATCTTGCCTTAAGTCCCGAGGCGAGCAACAACTATAATCTGGGAATATTCGGCACATTTAATTTCTGCGAGGTCAATCAGTTGAATTATGAAGTCAACGGATTTATCCGCCATGTGCAGAACTATATACGCGCCACGGTTTCCGAACGGGAGGGAATGATGCAATACATCAACGAGCCGGCCATCGATATAAAAGGCTTCGATGCGGAAATCTCTTATATATGGAACAGCTCCCTTCAGGTCACGGCCAATGCCAGCTGGAGCGATGCCCGCGATCTGAAGAAATTTAAAAGCGACGGGAATCTGTCGGCTACTTATAAAAACAGGGTTCCGAACCGTCCGTGGTTCTTCGGCAATCTTGATGCTTCCTATACATTCCGCGATCTTGTCATGAAAACCGACCGTCTGCGAATCAGTGCGGAATATCAGTATATCCACTGGTATTATCTGAATTGGGAAGCATTCGGAGCTGCCTCATCGAAAGCGAGGATTCCGACTCAGAACATCACCAACGTCTCGCTTTCCTATTCCTGGCACAGCGACAGATATAACGTATCTCTGGAATGTAACAACGTTTTCGACCGGCTCGCCTACGACAATTATATGTTGCAGAAGCCTGGACGTTCATTCGGGGCAAAATTCAGGATATTTATCAACTAACAACCAATAATCATTAAACGATGAAAAAAATTAAATTTCTTCTGATGTCGTTTATGGCTCTTTTTCTTGCTATCGGCATGACAGGCTGTTCAGACGACGACGGACCGAACGAACCGGACGATCCCACTCTCATTCAGGATTATCATTTCGACCTCTGGGTTGCCCTCGACCGTCATGGGGGCATGGGCCGCGATGTGCAGACTCTGGTGCGCAGCGTCAACTCTCTTGATGCCGACCAACCCGAAATCACATTTCAGGGAACGGGCACGGAGGTGAATTCTCTTCTTTCGCTCGAGACAATTCTCAAGGGCGCATACTATTATCAGGTCCCCGTATCGGGCGATCGTTTTGCAAAGTATGTGATCAAAGACAACAAGGTGGAAGTTGTGAAGGAACGCCGTTTCCAGACAAATACATATGCCACCCGTAAATATACCCATGCATGGATCAACGACAACACTCTCGTTATAATGGCTGCCAATGGTGACGCTTCCAAGATTGTATGGACAAAGCTCAATACAGACGACATGTCGATAATCGCAGAAGGCACACTCGATGTCAAGATGCCTGAAGGCGGCGAGCTTTTCACCACTGCCGGAATCCTCAACTATCGCGCCTCCGACAACAAACTCTTTTATTTCTATTTTGCAAAAACAAGTGGACGTAGAGGAAAACGTGTCACTCCGATGATGACTGCCGTCATCAACCCCACTACTATGGCTGTTGAAAGCGACACTCCCTGTTTCCTCGATTGCGAGATGGTTGGTACGGCTTATGGTGAGCTTTTGCAGACAACAACGTTCATCGATGGGAACAACAATCTGTATATAGCCTGCGTGACAGATGACGCCGACGGCAACGAGCAAAGCCATCTCCTCAAGATTCCTGCCAGTTCCACGAAATTTGACGAGAATTACGATGGTTTCACAGCCGGGGGCAAACTTATTTCCGTAATGTATGTGGGCGATAACAAAGTTGTGGCTTATGCGCGCGATGATGCTGCCGGAACGGATATCGACTCCTTCAGCCATTACTATACGGTGATCGATGTGGTTTCCAAGACAAGCACCCCGATTATGTACAATGGGCAAAGTCTCGCTTATAGCAGCGGCCGATTCTCCTCGCGTATGGCCTATGTCAACCATAAGGCATATATCGGTGTGGACGCACAGGGACAGAAACCTCAGATTTACATCTACGATGTGCAGAAGAATCAGACTACGCTCGGCGCCACAATGGCTTCCGGCTATTACTTCGAGCAGATTCGTGTGGTGGAAGACGTGAAGTAAACATTAGATATATAGGTTCAAAACTTTTTTCTCTACGCCGTTCTCCCGGAACCGTGAAAGTTCCGGGAGGACTTTTACCATTTAAAATGAAGAAATATATAGCCATATTTTTTGCCTTTATGACGGCGATGAGTGTCATGGCTCAAAGTTTCGGCGAGGCTCCCAAGGAGAAGACGGCGATTCTGATGGTGCATTTCGGCACAACCTACGACGACACCCGCAAGGCAACGATCGATGCGATAAATGAAAAAGCCCGGCAGCAGTTTCCTGAAATAACTATTGCGGAGGCTTATACATCGCGCATCATTATCAGCAGGCTCAAAAAACGAGGAATCATAAAGAAAACTCCGCAGGAGGCACTTCTGCGTCTTGCCGCCGAGGGTTATACCCATGTCATAGTTCAGGGGACCAATGTGATAGATGGAATCGAAGCGGAGGTCTTGCGCAACGAGGCATCCTTGATGAAGCCGTTTTTCAAAGAGATACGTGTCGGCCGCCCATTGCTTTATTCGGTGGAGGACTGCCTGAAAGCAACCCGCATATTGATTGATAGATACGGGAAGAACCTTGCCAAGAATCAAGCGGTGGTATTGGTCGGACACGGCACTTCGACTCCGGCCAACGCAATGTATTCGCAGATCGACTATATGTTTACTTCCGAGGGCGTATCAAGTTTTCATGTGGCCACAGTGGAAGGCTATCCTACATATGAAACCACTTTGGCCCGGCTCAAAACCTCAAAAGCGAAAAATGTCACACTCATTCCCTTTATGTTTGTGGCCGGCGACCATGCCCGCAACGATATTGACGGCGAATGGCGGGGAATGCTCGAACGCGAAGGTTTTAATGTGACGTCTCTGCTTGAGGGATTAGGAAGTATTCCCGGCATTCAGGACATTTATATCGAACATATCAAAGATGCGTTCGGCGCCCCCGTGCCGAATGCGGCCGAACATAAGTCATCATACATAAAAGAAAATCTATAGACATGAAGGGGGTCAGGAATAAAGTTCTCATCATAATCGGAATAATCATCATTCTCGGATCCTGCGCGTATGGCGTATATGCTCTGTGGTTGCGGACGGTATCGGTCCTTGTGGTCAATGCTCTTCCCGCTCAGGAAGCTGAAATAGTGCTCAACAATGATTGCAGAAAAATCAAGGTAATCTGCAGATCGATGGAGGAAGCTGCTGAATTCGAGAAATACGATGCTGTTCTGATGTATGGAAGAGGCCTTTTCCTCGACTCGTTGCAATTAGCATCGCTCGACAAAGCCGCTGCCGGAGGAATCCCCGTTTTTACCAATACGTTGCGCAATTTCAGTTTTGTCGTGAAGCATAACCTCGATTCGGCTCAGTGCAGGAAGCTTCAGAAATATTTTTCAAATCAGTGCGGGAGAAACTACCGCAATCTGGTCAGATATATCGCCTCGATAGCATCCTCGGATAGGATCGGTAAAATAGAATATGAAGAACCTGTGGAGATGCCGGCTAACATGTATTACCATCTGGAGCCGGGGAAATATTTTGACAAAGCGGAATCGCTCACGGCCTATCTCAAGCAGAAAGGCATATATAATCAGGAGGGGAAAAATGTGGCTTTCGTGTCGGGAGTCAGTTTTCCGGTGGAGAACAACCGCGCCCACATCGACACTCTGATTTCTCGGCTCACGCAGGCAGGCTATAATGTATATCCGATCACAGCCACAGGGCGGAGGCGCGCCCGCATGATTAAAGCGGTGAATCCCGAGGCAATCGTCTATCTTCCGATGGGGCGACTCGGGAATGACACGCTGATCAACTGGGCCTATGAGAAGCAAATACCTATGTTCATGCCTTTTCCTCTTATCCAGCCCAGAGAGGAATGGCTTGATGTGAAAAAACCGATGGGAGGAGGCACGCTGAATGCGCGCATAGTAGTGCCTGAAATCGACGGAGGCATGACGCCGCTATGTATTTCCACTCAGAATCCGAGTCCGGAAGGCTATCTCCTGTATACGCCCGAGCCGGAGAGGGTAAATGCGTTTATGGAGCAGTTCGAGAGGTTTATGCGCCTCAGAACTATTCCGAACGGCAAAAAGAAGATAGCCATCGCCTATTTCAAATCGCCGGGCAAAGACGCGTTGCTTGCTTCCGGAATGGAAGTAGTGCCATCGCTTTATAATTTTCTGCAACGTCTCAAGAAAGAGGGCTATGATCTCTCCGGTCTGCCCGCTAATCGGGAAGAGTTTAAACGCCTGCTCATGAAACAGGGGAGTGTTATGGGGTCGTATGCCCCGGCGGCGCAGGAAAAGTTCATGAAAGAGGGCAACCCCCTGTGGATATCCCGGGACGAATATAAACAATGGGCAAAAGATGTGTTGCTTCCCGAAAAATATGCCGAAGTGGAAAAACGTTACGGCAAAGCTCCGGGAAGCCTGCTGACAAGGGGCGACAGTATTGCCGTGGCTGCTTTGCATTTCGGCAATGTTCTCATTTTCCCGCAGCCCCGTCCTGCATTGGGCGATGATGATTTCAAACTTGTGCATGGGGCTGATGTCGTTCCTCCACATTCATATCTCGCTCCATATCTTTACATGCAGAAAAAATTTGATGCCGACGCCCTTATACATTTCGGCACACATGGCAATCTTGAATTCACACCCGGTAAAAATGCAGGCCTGTCGCAGGCAGACTGGGCGGAAGTGCTGATCGGCAACCGTCCGCATTTCTATTTTTATACCACGGGGAATGTCGGAGAGGCCATCATTGCTAAGCGCAGAAGTCATGCGGTGATAGTGACGCATCTCACACCTCCTTATGTTGAAAGCGGCATGCGGAATAAATATGCGGCTCTGATAGAGGAAATTCATGGAGCAATCGCATCTCCGGCGCGAAACACAAACTCCCTGAAACGAAAAATCATAGGACTCGGCTTGCATAAAGACCTCGGTCTCGACTCCACTGCGAAAGGAATATATTCGGCGGAGGAATTGAAAAAGATAGATTCGTTTGTAGAAGAACTCGCAAATGAGAAAATCACAGGCGCATATTATGTTATGGAAGAACCTTATTCGCCTGCCGACATGACAACCAGTGTGCTTGCCGTGTGTGCCGACAAACGGGCCTATGCCAAAGCAAAAAAGGATTTTGAGAAGGGGAAGATTTCTAAAGAGAACCTGCACGATTTTACGTATATAACCCATCATTATCTGCCTGTAGCGAGAAAGGAGATAACGGCTTGCCTGAATGGAGCCGGCGGATCCGGCGCCGGGGATGATGAAGAGATTCTCGAATGCCGGCGGATGCTCGCAGAATCCGCCGGGGCGGAGATCAACAGCATGGTGGGCGCCTTGCGCGGCATTCCCGTCGCTCCGGCTCCCGGGGGCGATCCGGTGCTGAATCCGAATGTCCTTCCGATGGGAAGGAACATGTATGGCATAAATGCCGAAGCCACTCCCGGCCCCAAGGCATGGGACGACGGAGTAGCCCTGGCGGAACAGACTTTGAAAAATTATGTCGCCGGGCATGGAGAATATCCCCGGAAAGTAAGCTATACATTCTGGGCCGGAGAGTTTATTTCATCGCAGGGCGCCACCGTGGCCCAGGCTATGAGAATGTTGGGCGTGGAGCCGGTAAGGGATGATCAGGGGCGAGTGATGGATATCAAACTGATACCTTCGGAAACATTGGGCCGACCGCGAATCAATATTCTTGTGCAGGTGTCGGGTCAGCTGCGCGATATCGCCGCTTCCCGCCTGAAGATGCTCACCGATGCCGTGAAACTGGCAGCGGGTGCGAAAGATGACAAATATCCGAATTACGTGGCCGAAGGCACATTGGCTCAGGAGAAGGAACTTGTGGAAAAGGGAGAGTCTCCCAGACGGGCGCGCGAGCTTTCGAATATGAGGATATTCGGCCCCGTCAATTCCGGATATAGCACCGGGATGCTGAGCTACACGGAAAATTCCGGCGAATGGAACGACTCTAAAGAACTTGTGGAGGGCTATCTCAACAACATGTGCGCCATGTATGGCGACGATGAAAACTGGGGGAGCATGGACAAGAATCTCCTCAGAGCTGCGATCGATAAAACTGATGTTATCGTGCAGCCCCGTCAAAGCAACACGTGGGGTCCCGTTTCGCTCGATCATGTATATGAATTTACAGGAGCGTTGTCGCTCGCATCGACGGCCATCAACGGGAAGGAACCAGATGCCGTGCTTGCGGATTATCGCAATTCCTATCTGCCGCGTCTTCAGGACACACGCGTGGCCGTGGGCGTGGAGACAAGAGCTACGATTCTGAATCCCGAATTCATAAGGCAGAGGCTCAGAGGAGACGCTACAACGGCGCAGATGTTCGGCGAGATTTTCAGAAATATATTCGGCTGGAGCGCAACCCGGAGCAGCGCTTTGCCCGATGATATCTATGAAGATTTATATAAACTATACGTGCTCGACAAGGAAAATCTCGGAATTGAGGAATATTTCGACAGAACCAATCCGGCGGCGTTGCAGGAGATGACCGCTACAATGCTTGAGAGTGCGCGCAAAGGGTTCTGGAAACCGTCGAAAGAGCAATTGGAGATTATGGCATCGCTGAATGCGCGTATCACCGAAAAGCACGGTGCTCCCTGCACGGAGTTCGTTTGCGCCAACAAGAAACTGCAGGCGTTTATCGGAGCCAACCTCGATGGGAAAGCTGCGGAGCGTTATAAGGTCAATATGGCCGAGGCAACTGCAGGTTCAGCCGATGCCAGAGTATTGAAAGAAAAGGAAAGCCGCCTCTTGCCTGTTATTGACGGCAGGAATATTTCAGCGATAGTCATATCCATTGCCGCTGCCGCAATCCTTCTCGGTATTGGAATCCTATTCTTTAGAAAAAGGGGAAAGAAATGACGTATTTATTAATAGCGCTCAGTATCGTGATTCTTCTCACGTCAGGAATGAAGATGTCGTTTATGCCAATGAAAATATCATCGGCATGGGTGTTGTTGTGGGGAGTGGCGGCCTGTCTGATCACGCTTCTTTTTTCGGGCATGTCGCAGAAAGAGGTTTACTGGCTGCTGAATGCGGAGAAAATCTCGGCTCTCGAATTTTTAGAGCTTTTGATAATGGCCGGTTATCTCTTTTCAAAGGGGATTTTAAGGAAGATAGCCGGTTATTATCCCGGATTGATGGTCTGGGTTCCGGTATGCATGATTTCATATTATATAGCAGGCATGTTCCCGGGCATGGATTTTGCCGTGGCGGCAATGATTGCAGGTTGCACCGTTTCTCTTTTTCTTATCGGCCTGATATTGCTGTTCCGATATATGTCGGTCGATATGAGCGCATATTATAAAGCCGTGCTGGTTGCCTTATTGTCAAACATCATAATTTATGGTCTCTTATGAAAGCTCTATCTGATTTCCTGTTCATAATCTCCAACGGGCTTTTGATTCCTGTGATAATCCTCCTGTTATATATGGCACTGCGGGCTATATGGATTCTTTTCGGTTTCTATGGAGGATATATGGAGAAAAAACGGATAGGGACAGCGTTCCGCCGGCTGATAAATAATTATTCTTTCGAAGAAATGGAACAGGCAGGCAACAAACTTGACGGGTGTTCTCAAAACTGCGTAACCACGTGTTTCTCGAATCTCATAAGTCATAGCGATGATAAGATTTATTGCGAGCATCTTCTTGCCGATTTTCAAGTCGACGTTCAGAAACAGCTTTCAAAATATAGGGCGCTGATAAAATTCGGGCCTATGCTCGGACTTATGGGCACACTGATTCCGATGGGGCCTGCATTGGTCGGACTTGCCGGAGGCGAGATAGTCTCGATGGCCTATAATATGCAGGTGGCATTCGCCACGACTGTGGTGGGAATGGCGGTGGCGGCCATTGGCCTTGTAGCCATGCAGGCCGACAGACGGTTTTATGCGCGGTCGTATAATGACCTTGAGTTTGTTTTCAGGAAAATTTCGAAGTCATGGGAATAAGAAAGAATCCGATATTGGCCGGGGATGACGACGACAATCCTCTGGGTATGCTCACGAATCTGTTTGATGTCGCGATGGTGTTTGCAGTGGCTCTTATGGTGGCGCTGGTGGCTCATTTCGACATGAGCGAGATATTCTCCAAAGAAGATTATACCATAGTGAAGAATCCCGGCGCGGAGAATATGGAAATCATAATGAAGGAGGGTGATAAAATAAAAAAATACACTCCGTCGGAAAATGAAAATGAATCAGCCGGATCCAGAGGGCGCCGAGTGGGATCCGCCTATCAGCTTGAAAACGGAGAGATAATATATATACCGGAATAAAACGAAAAATATGAAACTGACAGGACTGACAACATTGTTTCTTTCCGCAATCCTCTTCTGTTCCTGTGGAGGAAAGCATTCAGCAGGGCAACAGGATGAAGGCGGAAAAATGGCCGGGGATTCCATTTCAATGGTTTCACCCAAGTATGCGAAAGGTTTCAAGGTGAGGTATCTCGACGACATGGTGCTCCTCGACATCAACGATCCGGAGAATCGCGAGGCGGAACGTTTTCATTTTGCGCTCACCGGCCGCGGTTTTTCAGGCAATATTCCCGAAGGATATACCCGTCTGGAAATTCCGATAAAGTCGGCAATATGTATGACTTCCTTGCAATTGTCAAATTTCCTGAAGCTCGACATTCCCGAAAAGGTTGTGGGCATAACAAGCACGCGCCATCTGCATAATGAAAAGATGAACCGCCGGCTCAAAGAGGGAAAGACTCATAAAATCGGAATCGAAGGCAATTTCGACAATGAGGTGATAATGGCGCTTAACCCCGACGTGATATTCATATCGCCATTTAAGAGAGGAGGTTATGATGCGATCCGCAATGTGGACATACCGATGATACCGCATCTCGGCTATAAAGAGCTCACACCGCTGGGGCAGGCAGAATGGATAAAGGTGATAGGATTGCTGACAGGCAACACGGTCAAGGCCAATAAAGAATTCAGCGCTATCGAGGAACGATATAATAAACTGAAGGCGATGGTCGACACTGTCGAGAGCCGTCCTACAGTATTCAGCGGGGAGATGAGAGGCGGCAACTGGTATGCGGTAGGAGGTAAAAGCTTCCTCGCGCAGCTTTTCAGGGATGCCGGCGGCGATTATTTCCTTAAGGATAACACTGAATCGGGCGGTGTGACTCTGGATTACGAGACGGTATATACAAATGCAGCCAATGCCGATTACTGGCGCATTGTCAACAGTTTCGACGGAGATTTCGGCTATGATGCGCTCAAAGAGCAGGATAACAGATACACCGATTTTGACGCATGGAAGAAACATGGCGTGATATATTGCAATATGAAAGAGGTTCCATTCTATGAGAAGATGCCGGTGGAGCCCGAGGTTGTGCTTGCCGATTTTATCCATGTGTTTCATCCTGAAATACTTCCCGATCACAAGCCGGGTTATTACCATCTGTTGAAATGAACAGCAAGAGAAGGATTGCACTGATGCTGTTGTTGATAATTTCAATAATGGTGTTTCTCATACTGAATCTTTTATTGGGAACGGTGAGGATACCGGCGGGAGATGTTATCGACATCCTGGCGGGGGCAGAGCATGACAACAGGATATGGGCTAATATCGTGATGAAGTCGCGATTGCCACAGGCACTTACGGCGATGATGGCCGGGGCCGGTCTTGGCGTCAGCGGTCTGTTGATGCAGACTGTGTTCCGCAATCCGCTGGCCGGCCCGTCGGTGCTCGGCATCAGCTCCGGTGCGAGTCTCGGTGTGGCATGCGTGGTGTTGCTGTCGGGCAGTATCGGCGGCATAGCCTTGAGTAAACTCGGCGTCATCGGAGAAGTGACGATCACATTGTCGGCCATTGTCGGCTCGTTGCTGATTATGGCTCTGATAGCCTTTGTAGCCGGAAAAGTCAGAGGAAATGTGACGTTGCTGATAATGGGAGTCATGATCGGATATATAGCGAATGCGATTATCGGCGTATTGAAGTTTTTCAGCGCCGAGGAAGACATTCGCGCCTATGTGATCTGGGGACTCGGAAGCTTTTCCCGTGTGTCGGGGGGGCAGACATGGGTATTCATCATTCTCATGCTTATTCTTCTCCCTTCGGCATTTTTCCTGATAAAGACGCTGAACCTGATGTTGCTCGGCGATTCCTATGCGCGCAATTTGGGACTCAATATCAAGCGGGCAAGACTGCTTGTAATAGGATGTTCCGGCATATTGGTGGCGGTAGTCACCGCCTATTGCGGCCCCATAGTGTTTTTAGGTCTGGCAGTGCCGCATATTTGTCGAGGTCTTTTTCATACATCGAACCATGCCACGATACTTCCCGCATCTCTGCTTGGCGGCGCATCTCTTGCGTTGCTTTGCAATCTGATAGCACGGTTGCCCGGGTTCGAAGGCGCGCTCCCCGTGAATTCGGTGACAGCGCTGGTTGGGGCTCCTGTCGTGATGTGGGTATTGTTCAATAAACGAAGGAGCGAAATATGAGGCAGAAAGTCGAAACCATCAGGATTGACGGTTTGTCAACAGGCTACAGGACTTCAGGCAAGACAACGGTCATAACCCGGGATATAAACGCATTGCTTTATTCCGGAGAACTGACTTGCCTTCTCGGCCCGAATGGAGCGGGCAAATCCACGCTGCTTAAGACTCTCACCGCGTTTCTTCCGCCAATCGACGGGGAAATATTCGTAGAGCGGCTCCCGTTGTCGGACTATTCCGATTCAGAGCTATCCAAAGTGATTGGAGTGGTGCTCACCGAGAAACTTAACCTCAATAATATGACGGTCGGGGAACTTGTCGGGATGGGCCGCAGTCCTTATACCGGCTTCTGGGGACATATGCATGATAGCGACAAACGTATTGTGGAGGAATCGTTGAAGCTTGTAGGAATCGAAAATCTCAGCGAGCGAATGATCCAGACCTTGAGCGACGGAGAGCGTCAGAAGGTGATGATAGCAAAAGCGCTTGCGCAGGAAACGCCGGTGATTTTCCTTGATGAGCCGACAGCCTTTCTCGATTATCCGAGCAAAGTGGAGATAATGCAGTTGCTTCAGCGACTCGCCCGGGAAAAGGGAAAGACAGTTTTTCTATCGACCCATGATCTGGAGCTGGCTCTTCAGATAGCGGATAAGGTATGGTTGCTGGATAAGCTTCACGGAGTGACGATCGGCACGCCTGAAGATCTGGCGCTTGAGGGAGCGATGGGGAGATATTTTCATCGCGAGGGAGTGATGTTCGATCGTGAAAGCGGACTCTTCAGAATCTGCAATAAAATGGGAACGGATGTAAGGCTCATCGGCGGGGGGCCACGGTATAACATGGCGAAAAAGGCACTTGCGAGACTGGGCATCGATGCGTCGCCCGAAAAGACGGGAGAAATCATGATCGAAGTCGACGACAATGGCTATAGAATAAACGGGCGCCTTGTCGAGTCGATAGAATATTTGCTCGACGTCGTGCGGGAATTGATATAAAAACTTTTCAGCAGAAATGAAAAATCAGCAGAAATGAAAAATAAGATGACGGTGATAGGCATAGGTCCGGGTCATGAAAGAGATATGACATCGAGGGCTGTCGAAGCATTGCGCGATGCCGATATAGTGGTCGGATACAGTTATTATATTCCCTTCATATCCCATCTCTTGAAAAAAGATGTCGTGATAGTGGAGAATGGCATGAAACAGGAGCGGAAACGCATTGAAAAGGCCGTGGAAATAGCAGGGAGCGGAAGAAATGTCTGCGTGATAAGCTCGGGTGATTCCGGAATATACGGAATGGCTCCCCTGGTCTATGAGATGTTGCGTTCGAAAGGGATAGAGGCGGAGGTAGAGGTTGTTCCAGGAATCAGCGCCTTTCAGAAGGCCGCCTCATTGCTGGGAGCCCCGGTCGGGCATGATTTCTGCGTGATATCGCTCAGCGACCTCATGACCCCGTGGGCTGTTATCGAGAAACGGATAAAAGCCGCTGCGGATGCGGATTTCGTAACGGCCATATATAATCCCAAAAGCACAGGCCGCTATTGGCAGCTATATAGGTTGAAGGAATTGTTTTTGCAAGTCCGTGATCCTGAAACGCCTGTTGGATATGTGCGTCAGGCCGGTCGGGAAGAGGAGGATATAAAGGTGTGCTCACTTCGCGATTTTGATCCTGAGGACGTGGATATGTTCACGGTCGTGATAATCGGGAATTCGCAATCATATCAATGGGGCGGCCGAGTCATCACTCCCAGAGGCTATTACAGGGAGGAACCGGCAGGTGGCAAATGTCCGGGACAGACAATTATGATTGAAAGTTTCCGCACCATAGAGAAAGAACTTGCGAATCCGGATATTTCGATAGGTTGCAAATGGCCTCTGTTGCATGCCATCCATACCACCGCGGATTTTGAGATGGAGAAAATCCTGAAAGTAGACGAAAATGCGGTGGAACGTATTTTTACGGCTTTGACGGCCGGAGGAGTGCGGACAATTGTCACCGACGTGACAATGGCTGCTTCCGGCATAAGGAAAGGAGCGTTGAGCCGTCTCGGTCTCGAAGTGAAATGTTATCTCAACGACCCCCCAACCGAAGAGCTTGCCAAATCCAAGAGGATCACCCGGACTCAGGCAGGAATAAGACTTGCTGCCGAAGAGCATCCGGATGCTTTGTTTGTATTCGGAAACGCGCCGACGGCCCTCATGGAGCTTTGCAGTCTCATACGTCATAAAAAAGCCTCCCCTTGCGGTATAATAGCCGCTCCCGTAGGATTCGTGCATGTCTGCGAGAGCAAGCACATGATAAAGCCGTTTGCCGATATTCCAAAAATTATAGTCGAGGGGCGCAAAGGAGGAAGCAATCTTGCGGCAACGCTTGTGAACTCCATTCTTTGCTGGCCCGACGCCGAACAGTTAAAACCGGGAAGAGATGTCTGATAGGTTTTTTACGGTGATAGGCTTATCGGATTGCGACAAACAGTCGTTTGGTCCGGAAATAATAGCCGCGATAGAAAAAGGGGATCTGTTTTCCGGCGGAAAACGGCATCATGAACTTGTGGCGCATCTTCTTCCGGAAAATGCGGAATGGGTTGACATTTCCGTGCCTCTGGAAAATGTTTATAAGCGATATGCCCGATCAAGGCGGATTGTGGTGTTTGCTTCGGGAGATCCTCTTTTCTATGGGTTTGCCGTTACGCTCCGGCGTGTATTTCCCGATGCGGAGATGATTCTGTTTCCGTCATTCAATTCCCTGCAGCTTCTCGCTCATAAAATGTTGCTTCCATATTCCGAAATGGTCAATGTGTCGCTCACCGGACGTCCGTGGAAGAATCTCGATTCCGCGCTGATCAGGAATCAGCGGCTCATAGGGGTGCTGACCGACCGAAAGAAAGGTCCTGCCCAAATCGCGTCCAGGTTGCTTGAATATGGTTATTCAAACTATGAGATAATTGTAGGCGAATGTCTCGGCAATAAATCGGAGTCGTTCGGAACATTCCCGCTTCAGGATGCTGCCGGGCGCGTATTCAGAATGCCCAATTGTTTGATACTGCGACTCTTGGAGCCGCGAAAGCGTTTTTTAGGCATCCCTGAAGATCTTTTCAGCCATCTTGAGGGGAGAGTAAACATGATAACAAAAATGCCGGTGCGTCTGCTGTCGCTGGCCATGCTGGATTTATATGGAAAATCAACAATGTGGGATATCGGGTTCTGCACCGGTTCGGTTTCGATAGAGGCAAAACTGAATTTTGCCGATCTTGATGTCATTGCTTTCGAGCGGAGGAAGGAATCGCGAAAGCTGCTGGCTGAAAATTGCCGCCGGTTCGGCGCTCCCGGAATTGAGGGGGTTATATCTGATTTCATGGAATGCGACCTTGGCCGATACCCCCGGCCCGATGCGGTGTTTATCGGCGGCCATGGCGGAAAACTCGAAGAGATTGTAGGGAGGATTTTCTGCTATCTGCGTCCCGGCGGCAGCGTTGTGTTTAATTCAGTGAGCGATGAGAGTTGCAAAGCGTTTGCTTCGGCAGTTGAAAAGTGCGGTAGAAGAGTGGCTGAAACCCATTGTCTGCAACTTGATGCGCACAATCCGATAACGATAATGAAGGCGATATGAAACATATAATCTATCTCAACGAGAAAGGTCGCGAACTGGCGGCAAAGATTCAGGAAGAGCTCGGTGATTTCATAATCAAGCCGCTCAAAGATTTTAATGCGGAATTGTTCGGAAACAGCCGCTCGATTGTTTTCATCGGGGCCCTCGGGGTATGCGTCCGTAAAATAGCTCCTTTCATAAAAGACAAATATACGGATCCGGCGGTGGTGTGTGTGGACAGTGCCGCCCGGAATGCGATTCCGGTGTTGTCGGGTCATATAGGAGGGGCGAATGAGGTCTGCCTGAAAGTGGCCCGGGTTATCGGCGCCCGTGCTGTGATCACCACCCAGAGCGACAACACAGGATACTGGGCGCTCGACACACTTGCACGGCAATACGGCTGGATTTGCGAAGCCGGACATGAGGAGATGAACAGGGCGATAGCCACGCTTGTCAATGGCCGGCGCGTGGGACTGCTGCTCGATATTCATGACCGTGGCACTTCCATGATGGAGGAATTGCTGCCGCCTAACGTGGAGATAATAAAAGAGATCAAGGAAGGCTATCGGCTTATCATCGCGGTGACCCCCTATCTTTATCAATCCAATTGCTTTATACTTTATTATCGTCCGAGGGTTCTGAATCTAGGGATAGGTTGCCGCCGTGACAGCGATCCGGAGGGAGTGCCGGAATATATAGAGCGTTGTCTGATCGGGCACGGAATCTCTCCCGAAGCAATTAAAACAGTCTCTACGATAGATATCAAAAAAGATGAAGCTATAATTGCCGGGTTCGGGAAATGGAAAAATATAGAATTTTGCAATATCTATACCCCCGAAGAACTCAAGGATATTGATGTCCCCAATCCGTCGGAGAAAGTGAGGGAAGTGACGGGAGTGGCCGGAGTTGCCGAGAGCTGTGCCCTAAAGGCATCCGGAGGAGGCAGACTCATTCTCGAGAAACAGAAAGGTAGGCTTTCCGAAGGTTCCGATTTCACGTTTGCCGTCTCCATCGACCGGAACGCACTGCGAGGAGGCCATATCGAAATAGTCGGAGCCGGGCCCGGCGATCCGGATCTTGTGTCGGTCCGCGGACGCCGGTTTTTGGAACGCGCCGATCTCATCCTTTACGCGGGCAGTCTGGTGCCTGTGGAATTAACATATTGCGCAAAGCCCGGATGCGTGGTGAGAAGTTCTGCCTCGATGAATCTCGAAGAGCAGTTTGAACTGATGAAAGAATTTTACGACCGTGACCAGCTAGTGGTGCGTCTGCACACCGGCGACCCGTGTATCTACGGCGCCATACAGGAGCAGATGGCATTTTTCGACCGTTTCGGAATGTCGTATCATATCACTCCCGGCATATCATCCTTTCAGGCGGCAGCCGCTGCATTGCGCTCGCAATTCACGATCCCCGAGAAGGTCCAGACCATTATCCTCACCCGCGGAGGCGGCAGGACTCCGATGCCGGAAAATGAACAATTGCACAAACTTGCGGCTTCCCGGAGCACGATGTGTATCTATCTGAGTGCCGGCATAGTCGATGAGGTGCAGAAAGAACTGCTGATGTCTTATCCTCCCGATACTCCCGTGGCTGCTTGCTACAAGCTCACATGGAAGGAAGAAAAAATCTATCGCGGCGTGCTTAAGGATCTCGCCCGGATTGTGCATGAGAATAATCTTACGCTCACCACACTTCTGGTGGTAGGCGAGGCGATCGACAACCGCGAAGGCCTTTCAAGACTCTATGCCGACAGCTTCAAACATCTGTTCAGAAAATGATTCTTGTTTTCGGAGGAACCACGGAGGGACGGATAGCCGTCAAAACGCTCGACGAAGGGGAGGGGAAATATTTTTATTCCACTCGAAGTCCCCTTCAGGAAGTGGAATGTGCCCACGGACGGCATATCTCGGGCGAAATGACCAGAATGAAGATGATTGATTTCTGCCGGGACAACAAAATAAGAATAATCATAGATGCCGCTCATCCTTTTGCCACCCATCTTCATTCCACGATTGCGGAAGTTTCGGAGCAACTCGGAATTCCGGCAGTAAGAATCGAACGCCGATATCCGGAAATTGCGGATCCGGAAGTTGTATGGTGTGATGGTTATGAGGATGCCGTGACGAAAATGAAAGAGAATAAAGTTGTCCGATTGCTGGCATTTACCGGAGTCCAGACAATCTCTGAACTCAAGGAATTCTGGAAAAACCATGACACCCGTTTCCGCATTCTGAACCGCGGGGAGTCGAAAGAAAAAGTCCGCAAGACCGGCTTTCCGGAGTCTAACCTCATATATTATGAGGATGAAAAAAATGCCGGAGAACTGATAGATCTTTTTTCGCCCGATGCCATTCTAACGAAGGAAAGTGGCGATACCGGCGGATTTTCTGAAAAAGTTGAAACGGCATTGGCTCGGAATGTGAAAGTGTTTGTGGTTCGTCGCCCCGCATTGCCCCAAGGTTTCAGAATTGTTTACGGCCGGCATGGACTGCGTCGAGAGATTGAGCTGCTTTATCCTGAATTCTATCCCTTGCATACGGGTTTCACCACCGGGGCGTGTGCCGCGGCAGCAGCCAAAGCGGCGTTGATAGCTCTCGTATGGGGCAAGAAAGAAGAAGAGGTTTCATTCAGGATACCCGATGGCGAAACGATGCGCATGCCGATTGAGAAAATTTCGATAAATGCCGGCTCTGCCACGGCGAGCGTGATCAAGGATGCCGGAGATGATCCGGATGTGACAGACGGGTGCAGGATAACGGCTGTCGTCTCCTACTCCTCACGTCCCGGAATCGCATTCCACGGAGGGGAAGGGGTAGGCATTGTGACATTGCCCGGACTCGGACTCAAAATAGGTGAACCGGCAATCAATCCTGCGCCGCGGAAAAACATAAGTGAAGAATTAGCCGCCATATATCGGGGAGGCCTCGATGTGACAATATCTCTGGAAAATGGAGAAGCATTGAGTGAAAAGACTTTCAACCCCAGAGTCGGAGTCGTGGGAGGAGTTTCCATTATAGGGACGACAGGCATCATTCGCCCATTCTCGCATGAAGCCTTTTTAGATTGCATCCGGCGCGAAATGGATGTGGCACTCGCCATGAAGTGCGAATGCGTAGTTGTCAACTCGGGGGGTAAAAGCGAGCGTTTCATGAAAACGCTTTATCCGGATCTGCCGCCGCATGCCTTTATCCATTACGGGAACGCCATAGGGGATACCATGAAGATAGCCCGGGAGAAAAAAGTGCCCCGGATGGCTATAGGAATAATGCTGGGCAAAGCAGTGAAGCTTGCCGAGGGGAACATGGATACCCATAGCCATAAAATCACTGCGAACAAAGAGTTTCTCAAATCTTTGGCAAAGGAATGCGGTTGCTCTGCCCCGGCGATTGAAGCAATCGGCCGGTTTAACCTCGCGAGGGAGTTGCCCTCTCTCCTCGGAGAGAAAGACGCATCACTTTTCTTTCCGGCTCTCTTAAGAAAGTGTCATCAGCACTGCGCGGAGATATTTCCGAATAATCTTGAGGCCGTGCTTCTGGCCGATGACGGAAAGATACTGAGTAGAATCAAAAACTGAATCAGCTGAAAATCGCCATGAGACATGCATTTCTTATCGCCGCAGTTTCATCCGGGTGCGGAAAGACAACTCTTTCGCTCGGACTTATGCGGGCTTTGACGCGAAGAAAGTTCGGTGTGCAGCCATTCAAATGCGGCCCGGACTATATCGACACGCAATATCATCGGGTCGCGACGGGCAGAGATTCCATTAATCTCGACCTGTTCATGGCCTCCGAACAGCATGTGGCTAATCTTTTCGACACATATTCCGGAATGGCCGATGTCTCTGTCATTGAAGGGGCAATGGGAATGTTCGACGGATTCGACCGCATGAAAGGAAGTGCAGCCGATATAGCGCGGAAGATTGATGTTCCGGTGCTTCTTCTCGTCAATGCCGCTTCAACCTCTTTCTCGGCGGCTGCGACAATCTATGGATTCACCCGCTTCTGTCCGGAAGTAAAGGTGGCCGGAGTAGTTTTCAATCGCGTTGCGTCGGCCAATCACTATGCGTTTTTGAAAGACGCCTGCAAAGCCACGGGAGTTGCCTGCTTCGGCTATCTTGAGAAAAACGAAGCGTTGCAGATTCCCTCGCGACATCTGGGCCTTTCGCTTGAATCCATTGCAGATATAGAAAAGTTTGTGGAGGCGGCGGCTTCGGAAGTGGAAAAAACTGTGGATATCGACGGCATTCTCGCCGCGACAGCTGCAGGGTGCGTCAAAAAAGAGCAGATTGTTCCCGTTAAAAATAACATAGGCCGGACTATTGCCGTGGCGCGCGATGAAGCATTCAACTTCATATATCCGGCGAATCTGGAATCCTATAAGGATAATATCGTATATTTCTCTCCTTTGAACGATCGCGAGCTTCCGGAAGCTGACATGATATATTTTCCCGGTGGATATCCGGAATTGTATGCCGGGGATTTGGAACGGAACGCAGCGATGCGTGCGGCGGTGAAGGAATACGCGGAAAACGGGGGCAGCATCTTCGCCGAATGCGGAGGTCTGATTTATCTGACGGAAGAAATCGACGGGAGGAAGATGTGCGGAGTCTTCCCTTTGAAGACAACGATGAAAAACGCCCGTCTACGACTCGGCTACCGCAAAGTGAGGTTTGGAAATTTCGAAATCTCCGGACACGAATTTCATTATTCCCGCATAACGGACGCTTCCGCACTCCCGTCTGTTGCCGGACAATATAATGTCCGGGGGGAGGAAGTTGCGACCCCGGTCTATAGATATAAAAACGTGATTGCGGGATACACACATCTCTATTGGGCAGAAACCGATATTTTTAAACTTTGGAAAGAATGAATAGAATATATACGAGAACCGGAGATTCGGGCACGACTGCAATCCACGGCGGTCTCAGAGTCTCTAAAACAGACTTGAGAATCGAGGCAAACGGATGCATCGATGAATTGAATGTATCCGTCGGCGCGGTCCGGACATTATTGCCGCCGGATCATGAGTGGCAGTCGCTGCTCAGGGAAATACAGTTGAATCTAATGACGTCGATGAGCCTTGTGGCTACACGCAGCGACATGAGGGATAAGAATCCGAACAGTCTGCCAGATGATCTGACGAAACTTTTAGAGCGGCTGATAGATGCAATCAATGCTGAGTGCACGCCCGCCGATAGTTTTATTCTGCCGGGAGGAACACCCGCGGCAACCGGTCTGCATCAGTCGAGAGTCATGGCAAGAAAGGCTGAGAGGTGGCTATGGCGATTAAATGAAGTGGACGCCGTGCCGCCGGAGATTTTGAAATATATGAATCGTTTGTCCGACCTGTTTTTTATAATGGCGCGCCGGGAACTTCAGCGTTCCGAATGCCGGGAAGAGATCTGGCGCCAATTCGGTTATAAACGCAAACCGAAATGAAAGGATAGGTCATTCGGAGATCAGGCCCCTCTTTTCAGAATCAGACGTTTTATCCATAAGTAGTATCCGCTGATCGGTAGAATTGCCCCGATCAACACACATATCAGGTAGATGATTCTTGTGAGCCAGCCCAACCAGGATCCGACATGGAGCGAATAAATCCAGCCTTTTATATGATTTGATTCCCGCTTATCCTTATAAAGGGTAATGGATGAAATTTCTCCGTTTTCGGGATTTATGCCGTAAGTGTCGGTGGCTTGCTGATTGCCGTTGCCTCCGACCACAATGTCGGCTTCATTCTGATACATCCGGATTTCCTTGTCTGGGTTTTCGGCAGAAATTCGGGTATAGGCCGTTGTCCAAGCCTTGAAATTCTCGGGGGGAGTCTTATGGCTTGAGGATTTCGCTACTTCGGTTCCGAAAGAACCGTAAAAGGCCTTTCTATACCATCCGAACGACCAGTTGAGGCCGGTGAGCACGCATATAGCTATTACCAGTGCGCTGACGGCGCCTCCGACGCAATGGAAATCATACCAGAATTTATATCTTCCTTTTGAAGTTGAAATTTTGAATTTCTTTCTGAATTCACCTTTTGCCGGCCACCAAATAATCAAGCCCGAGAGGATTATCACGAGCAAGGCAATGCTTGTGATTCCGATTATGAGTTTGCCGGTTTTGGCGCCAAAAGCGCCTTCCGCCTTGGTTTTGCCGAATAGCCGGCGATGCGCGGCGCTTGCCAATTTAAAAATTGCGGGGCGTTCATACCTGCCTATCACTTCTCCCGTGTATTGGTCGACCCATAGTGCCGCCATAGCAGGTTTGGCAAGCATTACTTTGTATGCATGGAGGGAATCGGGGTATGCACCTAAACGCACTGCAAAGTTAACATTTTTTTTGAAAATCGATAAAAATCAGTTACTTTAGAGCCGTAAATATTTAATCCTTTACTTACCACTTACCAACTTATGAGAAGAATTGCCGTCTCTCTCTTTATAGCTCTTTTTTCAGCAGTGTCGTTTGCCGCAGGCGGCAATACGGCGGAAATTGCCCGGTTGCGTGAAGCTGCTGACAGTCTGCACAGCGTAGGCCGCACCGATTCTGCGGCCGTAGTAGGCGAAAAGGCGATATTGCTTGCCGACAAAGCGGGCGACCCGGTTCAGATTGTCGGCACGAACGCTGCCCAGGGCGTGTTTCTCCGCTCGTTGGGCCGCATTGACGAGGCCTTGAAAAAATATGAGACGGCTTTGGCTATCGTCACATCGGGAACTTTCCGCAAGAATCCGACTCAGGAAGCAATCGAGGAGATTGCCTCGCTATACGTGAATCTCTCCGTTCTCAATCTCGACATGCAGAATAAGGAGCAGGCCGCCCGCAATGCGGAATCGGCCGGGGAATGGGTGGCCATGAGCAAGGATGCGGAACTCCGCAGCCTAATCTATGGAGTGGCCGGTTCTGTTCTCACCGGTTGTGGAGATATGGAAAAGGCGATGAAATTTCAGGAGTTGTCATATGAGAACTCCCTGACATGTGGCAGCAGCGACGCGGCTTTCCGCGCGGCCACCTACACCATGCTGCTTTCCGACCGTGCCGGCGACAAGGGGAAGGCCCGGCAATGGCGCGAGAAATGCGAGGAGCTGATGCCGCAGATCACCTCCATGACGTCCAAATTGGCATATTACCAGGCGGAATGCTCTATATGTCTGAAGAATTCCGATAACAAGGGCGCTATCGTATGGTTTGATAAGATTCTCGGGTTGGATGGAATCAACAATTTCCCCTTCGTGAAATTCGACTGCTACAACAACCTGCATATGGCCTATGCCGGAATTGGCGATTATCATAACGCCTACGAAACGCTTCTGAAGAGCAATGAGCTCCGGGACAGTCTCTGGGCTCAGGAGAAGGAGGAGAGTCTGAGGGATCTCACTGTAAAATATCAGACAAAAGAGACCGAACTCGCCCTTGCGCAGAGTGAAGCCAAACGGGCCAACACCCTGATGTGGCTTTTCGCAGCTCTTCTCCTTCTGCTGGCAGGAGCCGTGATTTTCATGGTTTACGCAGCCCGACAGAAACGCCTCCGGATGCAGCGTGAAATGGAATTCGCCCGCATACGCGCCGACATCGGCCGTCAGCTCACTCAGCAATATATCGAGGGCCTTGAAAGCGAGCGCCAACGCATGGCCCGCGAACTGCACGATGGTGTATGCAACGATCTTCTTGCCATACAGATGAACATAAATGCCGGAAAACCGTCGGACAGCACGGCCTCCATGATCGATACCTGCCGTGAATCGGTGCGCCGCATCTCCCACGAACTTATGCCGCCGGAGTTTTCCTATGCCTCGCTCGATGAGGTTGTGAGATTCTTCATTGCCAAGCAGGCCGAGGCAAACAAAGGGAAGATCGCGTTCGATTACGACTCCCTTGCCATAGACAAAGACTGGAATGAAGTGCCTGATGCCACGGCCCTCGAGATATACCGTATCGTTCAGGAGGCCGTAGGCAATGCCGTGAAACATTCCGGAGCCGATAAGATAGATGTAAAACTGAGTCTGACAAAAGAAAATCTCGAAGCCGTCATTACCGATAACGGCACCTGCGGGCAGAATGTCCCTTCCTCGAAGAAAGGCATCGGCCTCGAATCCATCCGCCGCAGGGCCAATTCCGTCGGAGGCACCGTTTCTATGAAAACACCCGAAAACGGTGGCACGGAAGTGAAATTGAAGGTCAATTTTTGATAAATATTTAAAAAACTACGGAAAACCGTAATTGACGCACATTCATAAGCGAGGTAACTTTGCATTTAGCAAAAATTTCGAGCGCTTATGGATGGCCATTCGATATTGTCACAGATGAAAATTGCCGTAGTCGACGACCACGACCTTGTACGGGAAGGCATGACAGCCATTCTTGCAAGCCGCAATGCCAACAACGTCATGAAGTTCAGCACGGCTATGGCTCTCATGTCGCAACTGGATGCCGGAGCAGATTTCGATTTTTATATAATAGATCTCGAACTGCCCGATCTCGACGGTTTTGTGCTCATAGAAATGATACGCGCCAGAAACCCTGTGGCACATATAATAGTAAGCACTGTCCACGATGAGATATGGACGCTTCGAAAGCTTCTTGCCAGAGATGTGAACGCGATTATCTACAAATCCGGGGAGGGGAGTGAAATAATTACTGCCATTGAAGAAATTCTGAAAGGCAACAGCTATTATTGCAAGGAGGTGCACAAAACTCTGAAGTCAGCCGGCGACAACACCCTTCATCCGTCGGCCAGAGAGCTCGAAGTGTTATATCAGATATCGAAAGGTAAGACCTCCCGCGAAATTGCGGCGGCAATGTTTGTCACTGAAAATACGGTGGAGGCCCATCGCAAGTCGCTGTTTGCCAAGCTCGGTGCCGTCAACGTTGCGGACCTGATTGTAAAAGCCATCGATAAGGGATACCTGAAGAAAAACGGCTATGTCCGTTGATTTGCATATTTTCTTTAATGAATAGGGCCTACAGGCCTTTGCATCCATAATACTCTATCTAACAATTATTTAAAACAAATAATCATGAGATCATTTTTCAGTTGGTTATGGTCGGGCTTCGGCACAGGCATGACTGCTTTCCGAGGCATAGGAATGGCCCTTGCCACATGCCTGTGCGGTATATGGTTGATTTATATTATTGTACGCGGTATCGCACGCCTGTTTAACAAGCAAAAATCTTGTGAAGCCTGAATTGCAAAAGGCGCAGAGAAAGATTGAGTCGCCGCGCTACAGGCAACACGTCTGGCGCCCGAAATCGCCCGGCGCCGGGCAGGCGGTGAAGTGTCCGCATTGCGGATTATCATGCGAGGCCGCATGGGCCATATGTCCCGGATGCGGCCATTCGCTGCATCCCGAGATATGCTCCTTCTGCGGCGCTCCGGCCGATCCTTCGAAGAAATTCTGCACCCGTTGCGGTCAGCCCAAAGAAGGGATAATATGTCCGGAATGCGGAACCCTCAATTCGCGCAACTTCTGCCGTAAATGCAACGCTCCGCTCACTCCCCGCGCGGAAGCGGCCCGTGCCGAGGCGCAGGCCGATCCTCTTTTCCGCTCAGTAAGCCGAAAGGCCGCGGAGCTGGAATCGCTTCGCCGGCAGATAGAGGAAGCCCGTAACGTCGCTCCGGAAGAGCCGGGGCTTACGGAGGAGGACATTGCGTTGCTTAACCGCTACAGCACCCTTTTCAATTCCGCCGGCATGCCGGCGCCCGAGCCGGTTGTCGAGAGCCGAAAGCAATATCAGGCCGAGAGCCTGCGGCTCGACGACATTATGGCCGCCTATCGCGAAAAGGCCGCGGAGATGGATGCAGCCCTTGCGGCCTTGACGCCGCCGCCCGATTTCACTCCCGAGCAACAGCGCGACTATTATTCGGCAAGAAAAATAGCAACGGTCGAGATGGAATACGATATGTCGGGCTATCACCCGATGATGTGGAGGTGCAATGTATGCAGTGCATTGCATCCATGCCCGTCAGACTGCGTGTCGCCCGAACTGGGAGGCCAATGGATATATCTGACGCCCGAGCAATACAATGATGAATTGTACGGGGCAAATATTGTCAGGACAACTCTAAAAATAGAATAAAACGCAAATGGCTAAAACATCACCCTATAAGCCGGGGATGCCGTGGGTAAGCGTCGCGGTCCTCGTTTTTCTCGTATTGATAGTTGCGGGAGCTTCGGTTTTCGAAAGCAGCCGCCTGCGCACCGATGGCCCCATGATGGCCGTGACGGCCAACGGCAACATGTTTTCCGTGTTCGGCAATGATACGGTAAAGATTCCGGTTGCCAAAGGCGACAGCGTGAAAATGCTCGGCGTGCACGGCGACGGAATATTCATGGATTATCTTGTAGAGACTCCGGCAGGGGTGCGCGGATGGATCAAGCCCTGGTATGTGGATATGCCGGTTCTGACCCATAGCAAAAAAGTCAATCCCAGAGACACTATCCGGCTCACCAACATTCCCAAGACCGAATCGAAATACGGGCATATCCTCGGATGGGAATTTTTCGGCACTCGCCGACGGCTCGAAAAGCGGCAATATCTATCCGACAGATTATTTCCCCGCCTTCAAGGACAGCCATAAATTTATCCTTCGGAAACATTCATCATCGCATTTTGCGTCCCGTGAGAAATTCGAGCGCACGGTTGTCGGCAAAAATATTGAGGCAGTAGAGAAAAAATACGGCCCGATATTGCAGAATTTCCCGACCGACAGCGCGCGGAAGGTAACGCTAAACACATCGGTTTTCGACAAGAGTTCCGGTCAGTTCTATCAGCCTATCCTTACGGTTGCTCCCGATTCAACGGTCTCGGTTGTCAGTCTGGGGCTCTCCACCGACCGCAATTCATGGATATGGAAATATCTTCCCCTTTCATCGCAATTAATCGACCTGCCACTAACTTCATTTCTTGCCCGCGGCGATCTTTATGATTCGCTCAAACCTTCGGAGTTCTGCGACTCCGCATTGGAGAAAACGTGGAACTGGATCAAACGCATAGCCATCGGTATCGGCGGATTGCTCTGGCTTTTCGCGGTGCCGTCGGCGGTAGTCCTGTTCTTCTACATCCTGCTCTATTTCCGTCATGTGCTTTATCCGCTCTCGGATACCGCAGTGAAAATCCTCATAGCGGTGGTAACTATCCTTTTCGCCTATTACTGGATTATAATGACAATGACATGGGGCGAATATCTGTTCTGGGAAATCCTCCTTATCGCCTCCACATATATGATTTGTCAGGCGATGTTCGTCCCGCTTGCCGACGAGATACCGCACGTGCGTTGTCAGAAATGCCGCGCCATGGAGGCTATGGAGCTTGTCGACAAGGATTTCCTCGAAAGCGAAGAGAAAACGGAAGACACCTCCACCTCGCATCAGCTGGGATCGCGCACACGCCGCTGGCAGACCTGGACTCAGGTGACGAAAGGGAACTCCTCATGGCGCGAGAATGTGAAGAATCATTACGAAAGAGACACCGACTGGCGCCGCGACCACTACAAGGAGAATGTGCGCTACGACCGCTATATGCTCCATTATCAATGTCAGTGTTGCGGCCACAAGGAGCGTAAACGCGATTATGTGCGCGTTGTGCTCGATAAGAAATATCAGGGATCAAGCACCTATACCACTCACAGTTCATCAGATTGATTATGGCAAACGAACATACCACCCGCCGCGCGCGCCGCGACGGAGACGCACCCGCCACCGGCAAAGCCGCGCGCGGTCAGAATTCAGATACACACGCCACAGCGAAGGCGTCGAGAGGTTCCGACAACGGTCCTCAGCCCTACGACAGGCATTCCACAGCCGTCGGTATCCGTAAGAGGATGCTCCGGACCGATGCCGCCCCCGAAGCGCAGGAATGGCCTCAGGAATTCATTCTCGAGGGGGTGAAATATAAAAACGAAGGCATCCTTTCAGATTCTTCGGGCGAGGCTATAGTTTTCACCGTTACAAACAAGGGCCGGAAATATGCTCTCAAAGTTTATTACTATGACCCCGAGCATCGTCCGAATCATGAAATTCTCGAGAAGATACGTCGTCTCGGGGGGAGCGGGCTGCTCGTGAACATCATCAGTCATGGGGTGTGGGAAAATCCCGTCAATTCTCAGAAGAACGACTATGAGCTGATGGACTTCTGCGAAGGAGGATCGCTGGATGGCATAGTGCTCAAGGGAGATGAGGAGGCGCTCCGCAACGTGGCTCTCAGGATGGCTTCAGCCATAGATTTTCTCGCAAAACACGGCATTCTCCACCGCGATATAAAGCCGGCCAACTTCTTCTATGCCGACAAGGGGAAGACGCATATCGTGCTTGCAGATTTCGGCATCTCTGCGGAATGCAAAGAGGGGGGAACATGCCGCGTCGACGACATGCGCTCGCCTGTCTATGCCGCTCCCGAGTTCTATTCGCGGGTGCCCGGCGAGCCTGCGGAAATCGGCGTGAAATCCGATTATTATTCTCTCGGCGTAGCCTTGCTCTGCCTCTGGCTGGGGAAGGATAAGCTCACGGCCAACGAGAGTCGGCTTCTACGCGACAAGATGAATGAATCTTTGCCGCAGCCGGAGGGTATGTCGGCCCACATGATGTCGCTCATCAGGGCTCTGACGCGCCTCAAGATGGCCGACCGCGCCGATTTCGAAGATATAAGGAGATGGGCCGAAGGCACCGATCTTTTCTCCGGGGAGAAGTGCGCCTCGAATTTTGAGGTCGTGTTCAATTCAGCAAAAGGGCTTGTGGCTCATTCTCCGGCGGAACTGGCTCAGTTGCTCGTTACCGACAAGACTTTAGGCCGCAAATATCTCTATTCGGGCCGCGTGACGCGCTGGCTTGAGGAGGCAGGCGCCAACGAAGTGGCGGTGAATGTGGAGGAGATCGTCGAAAATATCTATCCCTCCACTCAGGATGCCGGACTGATGGCTGTGGCATATATGCTCGACCCGGCAATGCCCTATACCGCGCCCGACGGCACCGTGCTCGCCGACCCCCGCGAAATCAGCATATATGTGGCCGAACGTCATTCCAAGATGGCCTCGGAGGTGACCGATCCGGAATCCTCCCTCCGTATTTACCTTCGCGCCGCCGGTCTGGGAGAGACGATAGATACGGTGCAGAAATATCTCGATTCGGTGCCTTCCGGTCTCGATGAGATGATAAAGGGAATGATATCATCTTATTATCTGGCACTTCTTCTTAATCCCGAAATTCCTCTGGTTATGTATTCCGCGACCGATGGCCTCGTAAATGTCGACACGGTGGCGGAACTGCTCGATGTGCTGCATAAGAACGGCGAAGATTTCGGCTATCTCAACGCCAATATGCTTATGTCGCCCGCCTTTGTTGTGTGGCTTTCGCGGCGCAATCCGGCGCTTGCGGGCAAGATTCGTCTGCTTCAGGACAATGCTTCCGATGATGCCTCGTCGGCCGACTATCATTCCAACTCTCCGTTCCGTATAGCCTACGAGCTGGATCCGGGCGCCGATTATTATTTCAGCACTGATCTCAAGGCCAAGGACCGCTGTTATTCGGTGGAGGAGATCGGCAAGGTGCTCGAACATCAGTTCGGCGAGATCATCGGCGGAACGGTGTCGGTGGAGGATGGCCTCGGATTCTTCATGCAGCTTGAAGATACCCGTGTCGGCGATTATCTGCGGTCGCGCGGCGAGACCTACATGACATTTCTGCAGTGGTATCGCTTCTGCACCGACGACGAGAGCGAGGACAACATGTCGAAGCCCGGTCCCTATAATTTCATCATCGGCGTCTTCAAGGGTATCGCCGGTTTTCTCGGTCGCGCTCCCTACTATCCGCTGGATGGCAAAAAGCTTACCAAACCGGAAGATCTCGATTCGCTTCCGCGAGATGTTGTGGCGGGAGCTATCGGCAAACGGCAGGCCACCCTCGTAAAAGGGGGCGAACCGCAGTCCTGGCTCGATTCATGGCTCACGCTTTTCTTCCAGGAGAATCCGGCGCTCGACCTCTCCCCGAAATTCACCTACGAGAAGGAGACGGCCAAGTATCTCGAGTTTATAGATAAGTACGCTCCCGGAAACTATTATGCCAACCGCTACAAAGAGGCTCTGGAGGAGATCGACGATGCCGCCGGCTCGATCAAGAAGAGCGACAAAGGGGTGAAATTCCGCCGCAACCTCTTCCTGCTTCTCGGAGGTATCCCGACGATAATAATGCTCATCGGCCTTTTGATCGGAGGTCTCCCCGACGTGAACCCCATCAAGGGACATATCGTGCCTACCTTCATAATTTGCTCCATCGGTTCGATATGTTTCAGCGCTACCCTCTGGGGTTTCGGATTCTGGTCCACGATTGTGCCGGGAGCCGTATCCGGCGCTGTGCTAACCCTGATATTCTATCTCGGTTTCGCACTCTTCCCGCAATTGTTGCTGATCGCCCTGATTGTGGTGCTCGCCTATTATCTGATATTGAGATGCTGGCAGCTTATGCACCGCCACAAGGTCGACACCGGCGGCAAGAAAATCCGAGGGGATGAATTCGAATACCGTCAGCTCGACGCCCTCTATTATGCGTATAAGGACAGCGGCAACACACTCCAGAATGTCATAACCAAATATGCGGAGATGCAGGATTCCTACGACCAGACAAACCGCGCCAACATCTCGTTCGACGGCTGGCGATGGGTCAGCGTGGTCTGGATGCTCTTCGTTCTGTGGTATTTCTGGACTCCGGCGCTAAGCGGCGATAATTCCTGGACTTCGGAGGTGGAAGCTGTCCAGGTACAGAAAGGGAAATGGGTGCTCGGCCAATGGAAAGCGAAATACGCCGGCGGCTCCACCACTATCGTATGCAATATCGACTCCGTGGAGGATGGCAAGAAGATCTTCGGCACGATGGTAATTGCCGGGCAGGCACCTGTGGAAGCTTCCGGTGTTGTGTCGAGCGACAAGGATACGCTTCCCGAACACTTCACATTCTATGTGAAGGATGCCGAGATCAACCATAAGACAATCTCTGTGGATTACGATTCAAGAGAAAAGAGCTACCGTGCCCACTATTACGACAGGAACGGCGTGATGCATCAGATGGATGTTATGTCTCGCCCGGAAAAATAGTGTCTATGAAGAAATGTGCGAAATGCGATAGGGAGAATCGCCATCAGGCTCTCTATTGCCGCTATTGCGGCGAGAAGTTTGTCGAAGCCGTCGATGTGTCTGAAGAGGAAATATCCTACGACGATTGCGATGACAACCTGAGCCCGATTGTGGGCATGGAGACGCAGAAGACCGAGATCCGTGATTTTATATCCACGGTAAACACTCTTATAAAGCAGCGCGGTCGGAAGGTGCTCAACACGATGAATCTCAACGTGCTGATCACCGGTCCTGCAGGAAGCGGCAAGAAGAAGCTCGCCAATGCGCTCGCCGCTATGATGATAGATAACGGCATTTTCGATTTCAAGAAGGGGAAGTATCTTTCGCCGCTGAATATCGATGACCTCGATCTGAGCGAGGGTGAGATTGAATTTGTGAGCGTTGATGATGCCCATAAGCTTCTGCCGCGCGACAAGTCGGAGGAGCTTACGGGTACGCCGCTCGAATATCTCTTCAGCAATGCCGCAAGTTCGCTCGACCTCGACGACCAGCATCTGATCCTTATAATCGACGGCAGTCAGGAGCTCCAGAGCTATATCGAGGAACGCCCTGCCTTGAAAGCGCTTTTCGGCCTCAATCTCAAGCTCGTGGATTATACGCCGGTGGAGGTGGCCGGGATTTCGGAGACGATTCTCAAAGAGAAATATTCGATGCGGCTTTCTGCCGAGGCAAAAGCCAAACTCGAGCGGGTGTTCAATCATGAGCGCCGCAACAGCGAGCTATTCGCCAACGCCCATCTGGCCGTTGCAAAGGTCAACGAGATGGTGATGGCCGCTACCCGCCGGGGCAAAGGGAAGAAGATAACCGTTGTACAGCCGGAGGATATTTCCGGAAAGGAATATGTTCCAAAGACGCTCGAAGAGGTCATGGGCGAATTCGACAAGTATGTCGGAGTGGATGAGATCAAGGAGACAATGACCGGCATAGTCAACTCTATCAAGGCGTTTCAGAAACTTCATCCCGGCGAGACCTACGAGCTTAAGGACCATTATCTTTTCCTTGGCAATCCCGGCACGGGCAAGACCACGATGGCCCGAGTTTTCGCTGATGCATTGAGCGCGATGGGAATACTCCCCTCCGGCCAGCTTGTGGAGGTGGCCTCCAAAGACCTCAAAGGGCAGTATATGGGTCATACCGGTCCCAAGGTGGATGCGGCTTTCGACCGCGCTATGGGGGGAGTGCTTTTTATCGACGAGGCCTACGATATGTGGGGCGGACACGTTCGGCAATGAGGCCGTTACCGCTCTTATCAAGAATGTGGAGGACCGGCGAGGCAAGCTCATCGTTATTCTTGCCGGCTATCCGCGGGAGATGGGTATTTTCGCAACGGCCAATCCGGGAATATCCTCCCGTTTCAACGTCACGGTCAACTTCCGCGATTATAATGGAGGTGAACTCACCGAAATCGGTCGGCGCATGATCAAGGCGCAGGGATATTCGCTCGATGAGAAAGCGGAGAAAGCTATCGGCAAGTTCTTCGAGAAGATGTATGTTTCGCGCAAGAAGGATTTCGCCAACGCCCGCGAAGTGCGCAATGCGGTGGAGAAGGCTGTCCGCGCGCAGAATTCCCGTATACAGGCCGACATGAATAAGCCCGGTTTCAACCCGGATTCGGAGTTTACGATCACTATGGCCGATTTTACCGGCGAGAACGAGAATCCGCCGATGACCGTCGACGAGGTGATAGCCACGCTCGACGACCTTATCGGCATGGAGGATATAAAGCAGGAGATAAGGAAACTCGCCAATGTGGCGATGGTGAACCGTCTGCGTATGGAACGCGGTCTCGGTGCCGCGGCGCTGCAGCCTGTGAATATCATCCTCACAGGAAATCCGGGCACGGGCAAGACCACGATCGCCAAGCGTCTGGGGCAGGTGCTTCACGCCGCGGGCGTGTTGCCTTCGGACAAGGTGGTGGAGCGAGAGGCCAAGTCGATCCTTTCGAGCTATGTCAATGCTTCGGGGCAGAACATGGACAAAGCTGTCGACGAAGCCATGGGCGGCGTCCTTTTCATCGACGAGGCTTATAATCTTCTGCCTGTTCCTGGTAGCCAGAACAATACCGGCAACGAGGCTCTCGATGCACTTATGACCCGCATGGAAAACGACAAAGGGAAGTTCGTTGTGGTGATCGCGGGGTATGCCGACCGTATGGAGGAGCTTGTGCGTCGCGGCAATCCCGGACTGATGAGTCGCTTCAACAAGCGTTTCCATATCGATGATTATGACGCCGAAGCTTTGACGAAGATTTTCAAAATCAACCTCAAAAAGCGTAAATTCACCATGACTCCCGATGCCGAACGTGCGTTGGAAAGACGCATGCGGGATATGATTGCAAACAAAGGTTTGCATTTCGGCAATGCCCGCGAGGCCGTGAATCTCCTCAACGAGGTCATTGAGATGCAGGGTAACCGCATAGCCGCAGACACAAGTGTAATACTCACCAATCCCGATGCACTTACAATTATCGAGGAAGAAGATATACCGCAACTATGAAAGATAAAGAGATAATATGCCCGGCCTGCGGGGAGGCGATTCCCGACGACAGCAGATATTGCGACATGTGTGGCGTCGAATTGCTGGAATGCTTGAATTGCGGCGCATTGGGTGTCGACAATTTCTGCGCAGATTGTGGCAAACCGATGGTGTCGCGGAAGGCAGAAATCGCCGTGAGCGGAAAAACGGATACAGGCTGGAAGGTGGATTCCGCTGAAGAAACTCCGGCGGTGGATAAAACTATAGATGAAAACGTCATTGTCGACAAGACTATCGGGGGGCGCCGCAAGAGAACTGTGCTGAAAGCCCGGAAAGAGGATATTGTCATCATTCCGGAAGATGAGGCGGTGATTGGCCGCGGAAAAGATACTCATTATTCTGTGTTGTTGGAGGATTGTTCGTTGATTTCACGCCGTCACGGGAAGTTTGTCAAGCGTGGCCGCGACTGGTATATCGTGGATTTCGGAAGTACCAACGGCACGCTCGTGAATGATGTGGAGCTCGAGCCGGACAAGCCGGTGAGATTCTCTCCGGGCGATGTGGTGGATATCGGCACGTATATCTTCGATGTCACGGAGCAATGAGTCAGATGTTGTTGAAATATCAGGCCGTCTGCGATATAGGAAATGTCAGGGAAAACAATGAAGATATGGCCTATGTCGCAGGAAAACTGTTGCGCGATGGATCCAGCGACGGCGAGATCGAGGTGGCGGAGGATTGCGTGGCCTTCGCCGTGGCCGACGGCATGGGAGGATACAGCGGGGGAGAGGTGGCATCCGAAATCGTATGCCGCTCTTTCGGCGCGTTTGTAAAGACGCATCCACTAATTGAAACCCTGTCGGAACTGAAAGAATGGGCAATAGAGGCAAACCGGCTTGTTCTCGAAACCGCGAGTTTGCGAGAGGATCTCGCCGAGATGGGCTCTACATTTGTCGCGTTGCTCTTCACGTCTGATAAGATATATTTGATAAATGTAGGCGACAGCCGTTGCTACCGCATCCGCGACGGGGTATTGAAGCAGATATCCGTAGACCATTCCGAACGCGAGCGCACCGGCAATCCGGACGTACCATCGAATCTGATATATAATTTCATGGGCAACGACCCCCGTGAATTCATCTCCGACATCACCGATTTGAAACCGATTGCTGGCGACACCTATCTCCTCTGCTCCGACGGTCTGAGCGACCTCATCTCCGACGATGCGATAGAGGCCAACTACACCGACCCTCACCGCCTCCTCGCCCTCGCCAAAGCCGCCGGCGCCCGCGACAACATCACCGCCCTTACCATCCGCTTAACTTCCGGTGAACAGCCGCACACGAGAAAGCAGTACAATGGATGAGCTATTAAGTTTTTCTTAATAGTTGCTTTCAGAAAAAATTCATTATATTAGAGCCGATAAAAATTGAACTATGAGAAAATTAATATTGATAGCGGGGTGGATGTTGGGGATGGTCTGGGTGGTTTTCGGACAGACGGAATACCGCATGAAATACCCGGAGCCGATTCAGTCGCCCGACCCGTTGGAAGTTCCCGATCTTCTGACAAAACGTCCTTACGGATATTACAACCTCACGAAGGATGAGGGAAAGTTTGTGCTCGTTATCGGTTATGGCTATGAGTCTGCCGCCGGCTTCATTGACATTCCCGGTAAAGGTGCTCTGGCACGCGTACAGAAAGGAGGTAAATATGGCTTCATCACGCCCGATAACTATCCTGTAGTAAAGTGTATCTACGATGAGGCCGGTAATTTCGACAAGTTAGGCTATGCCATGGTGAATCGCGAAGGCAAATGGGGTGTGATCGATTATCAAGGTATTCCTACCGTACCCTGCGTATATGATTCCATGTCGGAAATGTACGATGGCTGGTATTCGGTCTCGAAAGGCGACGAATGGGGTTATGTCAGCAACATCGGCATCTATGCCTCGAGCTATCAGGAATACGAGAAGAAAAAGCAGGGTCTCGTCACCGGCGATAAATAAAAGTGATACGAAGGAAATATTGTGCTAAATATTCCTTAATAAATAGTCGTAGTTAAAGCTATTATTGTTATATTTGTAGCTTAATAGACGCAACTACGACTATGGAGGAGAATATTTATATGTTGCCCGACGGGGAAATCCGTCGGAGGGTGGGACAGAAAATAAGGCGCCTGAGACTCCGCCAGAACTTCACGCAGGCCTCGCTCGCAGAACAGGCGCAAGTTTCTCTTACGACTTTAAAGAAAATCGAGAAAGGCGACATAAGCTATTTCGATTCCCTGATGCGTGTGCTTCGCGTTCTGGGCGAACTGGATCGGTTCTCTTCTCTCATTAAGGAGGAAGATATGAGTCCCAATGAATACTTTGCTTTTGTTGAGGCTAACAAGAAGCAGCGCAAACGCGCAAGGGGTAACAACAAAACCAATCAACAGCCAAATACGGAGGAATCGGAATGGTAGACATAGCAAGAGTAAATCTGTATGGCCAACCTGTCGGTACATTCAGATGGGACAATAATCGCCAGCTGGCGCACTTCGAGTATGCCGACAGTTTCATCGGTAAAGGGTTGGAGCCATCACCGATTTTAATGCCTGTTCGTCCTGGTAGGGTTTATTCATTTTCCGACATAGGCCACGAGACATTCAAGGGGCTTCCGGGGATGCTTGCTGATTCATTGCCGGATACCTACGGGCGGGCATTGTTCGACCGTTGGCTTGCGCTCACCGGACGTAGCAGCGGAAATGCAGTGGAGACGCTATGTTTCCTCGGCAAACGATGCATGGGTGCATTGGAGTTTGAGCCGGCCATGGATGCACCCTACGGTTCGGATGTCAGGATAGAGCTTGACTCCCTTGTCGAAGTGGCAAGTGAGGCACTATCGGAAAAAGAAGAATTCGGAGCGAATCTTGAAGAAGACAAGAAGGCAGCGATAGCAGAAATTGTGCGCCTCGGCACCTCTGCCGGGGGACAAAGGGCAAAAGCCATTATAGCCTACAATCCACAGACAGGGGAAGTGCGTTCCGGACAGATTGATGCGCCGGAGGGCTTTGACTATTACCTTATCAAACTCGATGGCGTCACTGCCGAAGCAGGATTCAGGGCAACACAGAATTTCGGCCGTCTGGAATACTCATTTTATAGACTTGTGAAAGAATGCGGCATAGAGATGTCGGATTGCAGTCTTATAGAAGAAAATGGACGCGCCCATTTCCTTACCAAGCGTTTTGACCGTCGGAACGGAGAGAAAATCCACATGCAGACGCTTTGCGGCATAGCACACTATGACTACCGCAATCCCCGGTCTTATTCTTACGAACAGGCGTTTAACGTAATGAGAGCCCTGAGGCTTCCATACTCTCAGGCACAGGAAATGTTTCGTCGTATGGTATTCAATGTGGTGATACGCAATCAGGACGATCATACCAAGAACATCTCCTTCCTTATGGACAGACAAGGCAAATGGAGTCTCTCGCCTGCCTACGATATGGGATTTGCATATAATCCAAAAGGAGGATGGACAGCACAACATCAGATGTCGATTAATGGAAAGTTTGACGACATAACCCGTAAAGATCTTCTGGAATTTGCAAAACGCAACAATATAAAAGAAGCTGCCGAAACTATCGATCGGATTACGGAAGTGTCTTCACGCTGGCCTCTCATCGCCGGTGAGTGCGAGGTCCCTCAGCTCATGATAGATGCCGTGCTACCGAATTTAAAACTCTCCATTTAGGAGGATGGCCTGAATGCTTTGCCTGGATTTGCAATGTATTCGCAATTGTGTTATATTTGTAGGAAAATCAGAATAAACTATGGGGCAGGAGAATACATACATCAGGTTTGACTGGGCGATGAAGCATATGCTCAGGGACAAAAGCAACTTCGGGATCCTCGAGGGGTTCATCTCCGTGCTCCTCGGCGAGGAAGTGAAGATTGTCGAGCTGCTTGAGAGCGAATCCAATCAGGATTCGGACACCGATAAATTCAACCGCGTCGACATCAAAGCCAAGAACAGCAAGGGGCACCTCATAATCATAGAGGTGCAGCTCACCCGCCAGCTCTATTATCTCCAGCGTATACTCTACGGCACCTGCAAGGCCATCACCGAGCACATCAACATCGGCGACAAATACGACCATGTGAAGAAAGTGTATTCCATCAGCATCCTCTATTGCGACTTCGGTCAGGGCGACGACTATGTATATCATGGAGTGACGCGCTTCAAGGGAATCCACACAGGCAGCGACCTTCTGGTCAACACCAAGGAGGAGGGAGTGATCGTGCAGCATCTTCCGCGGGAGGTCTTTCCCGAATATTACCTTGTTCGTGTCAACGTCTACGACAAGATACCGGAAAGTCCGCTCGATGAATGGATGACCTATCTGAAGACCGGAAAGGTCAAGGAGGACACCCGCACGCCGGGACTTCAGGAAGTGAAGAAGAAACTTCAATACCTGTCGATGACGGCAAAGGAACGCAGGGCTTACGATGAGCATATGGATACCATCAGGGTTCAGAACGATGTCCTGGATACAGCCCGCGACGAAGGACGCGCCGAAGGCCTTGAGGAAGGGCGTGCGCAAGGTCTTGCCGAAGGCCGTGCGGAAGGCCGTGCGGAAGGCCGTGCGGAAGGTCGCGCGGAAGGTCGCGCGGAAGGTCGTGCGCAAGGTCGTGCGCAAGGGGTTGCCGACGTTGCTAAAAAAATGCTTGCCGCCGGCATGGACGTTCAAATGATATCTTCGGTCACCGGACTCTCCGTTCAGGGAATCGAAGCGATACGCGAATCCATAAATTAACAACTTTTAAGGATGAAAAGATTCTCAGTAGTCACAGTCCTTGCCATGGGGCTATGTCTTTGCATGGTGGCCGGTAAGCGGATTGTAAACTATCCGTTCATTAGTTATACCAATACCAACATTATCGATATTTCCCGGGTAGAACTGAGCGATACGGCGACGATCGTCACATTTGATGCTAAATTTCGGCCAAAAAAATCGATAAAACTCAGTCCCGATGCGGTGCTCGAGACCGATGGGAAAGAATATGCGCTCAAATCGAGTCGGAATATTGTTCCGGGGGAAAAACTATATATTCCCGAAAGCGGAAAAGCATCTTTCACACTTATATTCGACCCTCTTCCTCTCACTACCTATAAATTCGATTTCAAGGCAGGTAACTCCAAGGGAGACTGGATTCTTGCCGACGTCCTGTTGAACCGTGATTCATCTTCTCCGCGCCCTTTGCCGGAAGGACTTCCCAAGGGCATAATTAAGGATTTCAAGGACGGTCCGCTGCCTGCGCAGACTCTAAGTGTTGGAGAATCGACTGTCAATGTCCACTTCTTAGGCGGTCGCCCGGAATTCGGATCCAAACTGAGTTTCATTATAGATGAGGTTGTAAATGGCGAAAAAGGCGCTAAAATGAAGTTTGACAAGAAGGGCGATGCAACCGTAAGGTTCACACAATATGGCCCGGCCCGGATTCAGATCAGGGACAGGAACAATTATCTTCCTTATGCGAACTTCAGCATCATTCCGGGGGAAACCGTGGATTGCTATCTCGACGGCACCATCAGCGGATCCCCGGCAATGCGACAACGGGATCCGGATGAAATTCCAAGTGATTGGTACATCATGCACAACGGGTCGTTGAACAATCTTGACCGAATGTATTCCGGGATGCGCAAGGATTATTCATCGTGGCTCCGGAATGGAGAGAAAAAGTTATATGATCTCGACAGGAAATCCTATATGAATGCCTTGAAAACGGGATATCTCGCAACCTTGGATTCAATCCGCCGGGCAGATATTCCCGAGATGGAGAAAGAAGTGCAGACACTGATGCTACGCGACATGGTTCTTACTGCCGTAGGCGGCCATAAGAATCTGATGAGATACCACTATCTGACCACTACCGGAAGGTGGGATGAGCCATTTTCGTATGATTCAATTCCCGCCACACTGACAGATGAGGATTTCCGGGAAGTAACCGGATGGTTTGATGTTTCCGATCCACGTCTTCTTATCTATGGGGCTGAAAAAGGAATCGGTGTCGCCGACTGGAATGCTTATGGCGTAAAAGGAGATCTCTCCAAATCTCTCAGGATGCTTTCCGAGATTCGTAAAAAAGCCGGCAATGCCGTACTCAGCAGAAAAGATGTAGACGAAATGAGAAGTCTCTCCAATCCTCTCTTCGCTCAGGTTGCCGACTCACTCTATGCAGAGATGAACAGAAAACTTGCGGCTCTGGACAGTTCCGTGACTCCGGAGCCCGTTCCCGATGTTCCGGTTGAACAGATATTCGATGCGATTGTGGCTCCGCATAAAGGGAAGGTTGTGGTTGTTGACATTTGGAACACATGGTGCGCCCCCTGCCGCAGAGCGTTGAAGCAGAATGAACCTCTTAAAGACGGAGAACTTTCAAATGAAGATATCGTATGGGTTTATATTGCGGATGAATCATCCGACCATTTCCAATATCTCAAGATGATTCCCAAAATAAAAGGGCTTCATTATAAACTGACGCGTGAACAGATGGAAAAGCTTCACAAACGTTTCGGAGTTGTGGGAATTCCCTATTACATTCTGGTTGACCGCAAAGGAAATGCTCAGGGCCGTCCCGATTTGGGAGATCATTCCAAATACGCAAAAGAGATAAAGTCTCTTTTATAAAAATTGAAGGCTATAAAAATTGAAGACCATGTTCGTGAAATTTTTTGGTTTCATGGTTTGAATGCCATGAATAGTGAATGATTTGCCCCTCATTTTGAACATTCCGGATATATTGAAGAGCAGAATAAATGCTAACTTTGCGGTAGGACTCTGATAGATTGCGGCGGACGCATCTGGGATGCGTCCCTACAACATTGCATCTTGAAGGAATAGCTGACATTGAATCGGCGGATGTAGGGACGCATCCCAGATGCGTCCGCTTCCAGCAATTCTCGAAGCGAAGAGTCTAATGTTAATTATACATGCAAACTTGGATAACTTATTTTCCGTAAATTCAAATCCGAACTCCAGAAATGAGAAACAGATTATTGCTTACGATCGCGATGGCTTTTGCGTTGCCCGCTTTGATGCCGGGTGTGGCCGCCAAGGATTTTGTACCAGGTGAGGAATGGCTCGACACCGCCGGTAAACCTATCAACGCCCATGGCGGCGGAATCCTTTACCATGACGGTAAATATTACTGGTATGGTGAATATAAGAAAGGGAAGACCGTACTGCCCGAATGGGCCACATGGGAATGCTACCGCACGGACGTGACCGGTGTGGGCTGCTATTCATCGCCCGACATGGTGAGCTGGACATTCGAAGGTATCGTATTGCCGACCGTGCCCGATGATCCGTCGCACGACCTGCATCCCTCCAAAGTTCTGGAGCGCCCCAAAGTAGTATATAACGCCGGCACCGGCAAATTCGTGATGTGGGCCCATGTCGAGAGCGCCGACTATAGCAAGGCATGTGCCGGCGTGGCCGTGGCCGATTCCCCTACAGGACCTTTCCAATACCTCGGCTCCTTCCGCCCCAACGACGCCATGAGCCGCGACCAGACAATATTCCTGGATGATGACGGAAAGGCTTATCAGTTTGCCTCCTCGGAAAATAACCAGACGCTCCACATCAACGAACTTACCGACGATTATCTGAAGCCTACCGGTAAGTTCACCCGCAACTTCATCGGACTGGCACGTGAGGCTCCCGCGGTTTTCAAAAAGGATGGCAAATATTACATGCTCTCCTCGGGCTGCACAGGCTGGGATCCGAATCAGGCGGAACTCGCCGTGGCCGATTCCGCGATGGGCCCCTGGACGCTCACCGGCAATCCCTGCACCGGCAAGGATGCCGACAAGACTTTCTACGCCCAGAGCACATATGTTCAGCCCGTCTACGGTAAGAAAAACTGCTATATAGCCATGTTCGACCGCTGGAACAAGACCGATCTCGAATCCTCCCGCTATGTATGGCTTCCCTTGCAGTTTGCCGATGGCAAGATCACCATCCCCTGGCGTGAAAAATGGAGCATCGACGAGTTTGCCGACGCTCCCGAAAAATGACACTCCCTACGACCCATTGGGAATAGAGATTATTGCTGCAATCTGACGATATGGCGCAGAGTGTGGCGGATTGTCTTCCACTTCGGGAAGATAGCCGCCGGCCGCAGGGGGCTGTAGCTGAGCAGGATTATCAATAGAGAAAATAATCCCGCTATGAGCAGCCATCCATAAATCTCCTTCATCGATACAACCAATGCCCTGGCCTGCACCAGTCCGAAAAGCTCTGCTATCGGAATGCCGGCCGGGGCATTGTTGAAATCTGTCAACGGGAAACTCAGTGTCGAGGCATTCTCGGCCATCGTATGTCTCAGCCATTCGCCGATTACGGCCGGTCCGAATGTCGCGCTCATCACGGCGCCGGTGAATCCATTGATTGTCAATGCCTGATGGAATACCTGAAACGGCAGTCCGCTCTGAACAATGGATGTCAGGAAAACGATTGATATTATCACCGCCGCCGCTCCCCGGCAAAAGAGGGGAATGAAATTTTTCTCCTAAGATTCGGAGATGTCTCGTAGGATTAGATTAGAGAAGCTGTGCTCTTCCAGTTTTCAAGATAGCCCCAATCTCTGACTGCCGGGCGATTGCAGGTTGTAAACAGTTGTATAAGATACATATAAAACGCAACTCTTTCTGAATTGCACTGCAAAGTTACTAAATTTTCAAAATAATTCATTTCCGCTGTCCCCGATTTTTATCGTCAATCAGTCGGAATTTCCTATCGGTTGAACAGTAAAATACGCGTTTAAATTTTAAGGAACAGAGTTTTAGAGTGTGTTTGAATTTAAACCGATTTTAACTTTCAGAGCAGGTAATGGGAAATCTTGAAATCACTACAGATGATCTTTTTGGTGATTTAAGCCAAGTTTCGGCAGTCGAAAACGATAGTTTTCTCCATTCTCAACTTGCTTAAATCCCTCAAAAATCTCTATCTGTATTAATTTCATTTAAATTCAAACACACTCTTAAAACTTTAAAAAAATTGCTATCTTTGTGGTAAAATTTAGACAAATGGAAAAGAAAATAGAGGAGGCCCGTGAGAGGAAGCTGTCGGGCAGATGGAATTGTGCTCAGGCTGTGTGCTGCACGTTCGCTCCGGAGGTTGGCGCCGATGAGGCGACAATGGCTCAGGTATGCGCCGGTTTCGGATCCGGCATGGGCTGCATGGAGGCTACCTGCGGAGCACTGACTGGTGCATGCGTGATAATCGGCTTGCATCATGACGGGAACCGCCCGGAAGCCATGAAAGCCATGAAGCGCATCATGACGAAATTCCAGCAGCGCAACGGGGCCACTGTCTGCAAGACCCTTAAAGGGATCGGCACCGGCAAGATGCTCCGCCGCTGCGAGGACTGCGTGGCCGACGCCGCCGAGTTCCTCGCCGAAGAACTCGCCTGAAAACTCTCCGATAAAATAGCTTCCGCAAACTCCCCGATTGGAGAATCGCATTGGGTATTGATCCAACTAACCAACATTATAACCATATTCCGTTAACCTTTTATGAAAAAACTAACGTTAATGCTTTGCCTTCTTCTGGCGTTGCCTGTTGCGGCGCAGAAGAAAACATTCACCGTGGCGAGCCTTAACGTCGACGGTCTGCCTCCAAACGTGAAGGCTGCCGGTATCGTCGATGTGAAACTTAACCCGGAAGGCCCGCAGGCAGCGGGCACAGCGGAGATGAGCACCCTTATCTCCCAGAAAGGATGGGACTTTTTCGGAGTCTCCGAAAATTTTAACTACAACACGGAGCTGATGTCCGGCCTCAATGGCGTCTATAACTGCGGAACCTACCGCGGTGAGATTCCCTCGAAAGTGACTAACGTCGTTCCCTATCTCAACGGCTCCAAATGGTTCGAGACCGACGGCCTCAACCTTCTCTGGCGTTCCAACATCACAGTCTCGGGCGAGGAATGGTATCTATGGAACAAGCGCAACGGTATCACTAATGACGGGGCTGACCAGCTGATTGCCAAAGGTTACCGTTATTACATGGTGCGTGTCGCTCCGGGTCTCGAGGTGGATGTCTATATCCTCCACATGGATGCCGAGACCACCGAGGCCGACAATCAGGCGCGCGAGATTCAGATGGCGCAGCTTGTCGACATGATTCTGGCCAGCGACAACAAACGCCCCAACTGCCGTTACACCCGCGACCGTCTCAAAGAACTTATGTTCGACCGCATCGATGCCGACCCGCGATTTACGATGCATGATCCCTGGATCGACCTCAAACGCGAAGGGGTATATCCCTCGGTGGGTGATCCTGCGATAATGGTGCCCGGCAAATACGACGGCACCAATGCCGAAGCCTTCCAGACTGGCGAGGTTGTCGATAAAGTGTTCTATATCGAGAACACGGATGCCCGCGGCGTGACGCTCAAAGCCCTAAGCTATAATCAGGATATCGAGTTCACACGTGCCGATGGCACTTCGATTTCCGACCACTATCCCATCGTCGTCGAATTCGAGATAGAGAACGTCGGACAGGCCCTCACCGGTGGCGAATACTACCTCCGCAACGTCAAGACCGGGAAATATTTAAACAGCGGTGGTTGGTGGGATACTCATGCCGTGATGAAAGATACAGGCAAACCCTTCACGCTCATATCTTCCAATACCGGAGATACAGACTTCATAATCAGCAATAATTGCGGTTATATTGATCGACCGGATATATATATTGACAAGTCTTCAGAGATACAGCATGTATGGAAATTTGAAAAGATATCTGGAGAAAAATCATATTACATTACCTATTCAGCCCCTGCGGAAGGCTCGGACCCCATCAAGATGGCACTTGGTCTGGATGATGATGATTTTTATGTAAACGGCAAAACATTTGAAGAAGGCAATTCTTCTCAAAAATGGGAATTAGTCACACTACAGGAGTTGGTGGCAGATCTCCGCATGGCCTCCGAATCTTCTCCCAAAGACGCCACATTCCTTTTTAAAGGAGCAAACATATCAGCAAACAACCCAGACAATAAAGTCTGGGACAATTCTTTTTCAAACAAGGCAAGCAATAATGTAAAAATCGAACAAGGAGGAAGTGGCAATGATAAGGCCAATACGATATGTAAAGTCTATAATGACAAATTGTCATGGGGTGTCAAAGGAAACAAAACATTATGGACTATAACAAAAACCGACAGTAATCTGCCAAATGGTCTTTATGAGGTTTCTTGCCAAATTTTCAGCGACAACAATAATGCGACCTTAAATATAAATGGCGTTGCGCTCAATGTCGCAAGAGTCGAAAACGGTGGAAATACCTCAATTTCGGATGCGGCGGAAAAATTCACAAATGGAGAATATACAGTAAATGCAAGAATCACTGTCACAGACGGCCAGATAAAGACCATTATCGATAAAACAAGTGAGAATACTTCGGCAGGTTCTGTCTTTTTCGACAACTTCCGGCTTACATATTACGGGCCGACGGATGAAGATCTCGCGACGCTCAACCGCGTCAAGGCCGCCATCGATGATGCCCGCGCCAAAGCCGAGGCCGCGGGTCTCACGGGTTACGACAACTACGCAGTGGAGGATGCCTACGAAAACAGGCTCATCTCCGGCGACGGTTCCCGCGAAATCCACAACACCTATGTGGCCCTTGCTAAAGCCGCCGCCCGTCAGCAGGAGATACCGGCCGACATGAGCTGCGCCATCCTCAACAATTCCTTCGAGATGGGCGACATCTCGGAATGGGACGCCTCCGCAGCCACCAACGCCCGCGTCGTCAACTCCGAGGGCGAGGCCGACGGAAGTTATATCCTTAATGCGGATGCCGGCGAAATCACTCATACCTTCGCCGTCAGAATGCCGGCCGGAACCTATGAGCTGAAAGCCCTCTTGTCGGCAGGAGCCACGCTCCTCGCAGCGGACCGGAGCAAGACAAACGCCCCCGAGGCTGCACCTGCCTCTACGGAGACGTTGACAGAGACAACTCTCAAGTTCATCCACAACGGTGGAGAACTTAAGATAGGAGTGAGGGGAGAATCCGCATTCAAGGCCGACAACTTCCGTCTCACCCGTCTGGGCGACAGCGAAAACGCCACGGCTTATGATATGGTAATACGCGCCATAAAGGATGCAACCAAGCGCGTAAACGATCTCGGGGCGCCCTATAACGAGGACTGGAATCTCTCGAGCTATCAGACAATGGTCGACGAACTCACTATCGAAGGAGACGGCCTCAAGGAATTCAATGAAATCTATGGCCTTCTGCGTGCGAAAGTATATTCGCAGGCCAATTCCGAAGGCGTGTCTTACACATCGGCAATAATCAACCCGAGCTTCGAATTCGGAACGACCCTCGGATGGGACGCCACATTCGCCGGCGACACGGGAGTGAAACCCAATTCCGACGCAACGTATACATTCGAGAGCTGCGACGGCGACTATCTCTTCAATACATGGCAGGATGGCAAGGGCACTGTGCTCTCGCAGACTATCCCCGGACTTCCTGCCGGTCACTATCGTCTCCGCGCCACGGTGGCCGCCGACCAGAACAGCTATATCTGGTTCGAGGCCAATGGTCAGAAACAATCATTCAAGATCGAACGTCAGAAAGATAAGGCGGCCGTGTTCAGCCTCGAATTCGATGTGGCGGAAAGCACGGAAGCCGTCACTATCTCCGTGCGCGGAGGAAATGCCGACGGAAGCTATCCCGACCTCGGCGGCTCATGGTATAAGATCGACAAGTTCGAACTGACGCGTCATGGCGATACAAAGGTATGTTTCTTCTACGACCGTCTGCAGAAAGCCATCACCCGTACCGACCAGATTGCCGCTACTCTCCCCGATAAATACCGTACGCAATGGAGCGCCAAAGACTACCGCGACCTCTTCGACGAGCACTGGAAAGCAGAGCATGAGAACGTGCCAAATGCTGAAGCCGACCCGATGCACGGAAGCAACGGCCTCAAGGAGATCGAGGAGCTTTACAGCCGTCTGCGCGCGCTGATATTCTCGCAGTCAGAAACCGGAGCCGACATGAGCGGAGCAATTACAAACTATAGTTTCGAGCTCGGTGACATGACCGCCTGGAATATCGAAATGGAACCCAACTCCGATACTAAGGTCACCAAAAACGAGGATGTATACGTCACCGAAGGCCTGGACCGCGATTACCTCTTCAATGCATATGCCAATTCCAAGGCCGCACCTCTGACTCAGACTGTCAAAGGGGTGCCCGCGGGAAAATACCGTCTTTCGGCCCTTGTGGCTTCCGATGCAGGCAACCGTTTCTACCTGGCCGTGAACAATACTCCCGGCGAGATGGTGACAACCGAGACCGGCAACGCTTTCCGGACAATCAGCGTGGAATTTGAGGTTACGCAGGAGAGCGCGGATATCCTGATCGGTCTTTATCCCTCGGCCGACGGCAACTTCAACAGCGACCTGAGCCCGCTCAATCTCGGACCCTGGTTCAAAGCCGACAAATTCACCCTTACTCTTCTTGGACGCGATGTGGATATCGACTGGAATATGGAGACCGACAATTACGGAACCATCATGCTCCCCTTCGAAGCTGATATACCGGCCGGTCTGGAGGTCTATTCGGTAATCGCTCCGAGCCAGTCGGAGGTGAACGGCGGGAACGTGGCCTACAGTCTGCTTACTCTTCAGAAGGCTGACAGGATTGAAGCCAATACCCCCTATCTCGTGAAAAAGACCCCCGCAGACCCGGTTGTACGCACAGCCTCGACCACTGATGGAATCTACCGCTTCTCGGGAACGACCACACATACCAAAGACACGTATAAGTCCGGCCTCCTTACGGGCACATTCGCCGAGATGCTTCCC